>WNFH01003542.1_pt1 | contig 11095 bp, 11 predicted proteins | sample 5400411 | NCBI WGS metagenome assembly WNFH01 (sample SAMN13153347, study PRJNA577476) | soil metagenome | isolation source: 200 cm saprolite under Douglas fir tree site 2 hole 3 | place: USA:California | collected 2015-04-18
AATGGGAGAGAGCCGGAGGAGCGATTTGCGACCGTCTATGCTCGCCGAAGCGACGTAATAGTCATGAGAGACGAACAGGACTTGGAGGGAAGTGGCCATAAGCCAGGCCGAGCCAAGTGCCGGAAGCGGCGCCCATGCCAGGCGCTGTTCGAAGCGAAGCCCCGCCGTCGATTGCGAATTCGCTAGCTGGCGATAAAGAATCAGGTCAATTTTGGTCACTGAAGCGCTTGTCGAAAATATCTGTGGATTATGGATAGAGACCCTTGGCCTTCTTCGTCCTCGATCCGCTATGCTCGCGCCGTTCCTCACTCAAGAGGGGTTGGCTTACAGAGGAGCCATGCATAGGCGTTGAAGGTTACGGTCCACGTCAATCGGTGCTGCTCGGAAAGTGGGCACATATGCCGCACGCAAGAAACGAAAGTGAAAAATTGTGGTGAGCGACTATGGCAGAATATTTTCGGGGACAACCACCGGTCCGATTGTTTTGCATACCGAACGGCCGCTTGATCGATTTTCTTCAAACGATTCTGGCCGGACTAGATGTTCAACAGACAGTTGGCGACGTGTTCACTCCGGAACGATTGGTGGAATTGGGTGCACAGTTCGACCTAGTCGACTGGGGGCAGCTCTACTGCATGATTCGTGGTCTGAAGGAGAACCGTCCAAAAGCCTCAGCGTGGCAGGCCTCGAACGCTCGCGGACAGCAAGGCGAGCGGAAGGGGGGCTCGTCCACAGTTAATGGACCCATTAGGAAGAACTGACGGAGCGTACCGTCTAGTCGATCCTCTAAGCCCATCAAAAGAAAGTCGGCGAAAACCGTCCTTTTTAGGCCCTTGCACCTTCCGCAGGTGAATTCTAGCGCGACCATTCCTATTTTCGGCTATTTTTTAGCTATTGTCACGATTGCACATTAGCGTCATATTGTTTACCCTATCGAACCTAAGCCAAACCGGTCAATACTGGGCGAGGTAAGGTATGAATGGGGAGTTCTAGGCTATCGTTTGGCGTCGCGGTTAGAACGCTAGAATTTGGCTTGCGAAGTGATCTTGTAACGGATTGAACGATGGCACACGTGATAAGGCAGTTTGGTTCGGGTGTGCTGAGGGTTTTCCAATTCCTTAGAGGGGAGCATCATGAACCCATTGGAAACTGCTACCGATGCAACACGCCGGCTAGAGATGCGACTTGGCGATTTTGGCATTCCTGGCAGGTTCGTCGATGAAATCGTTGGCCATCACACGGTGGTCAACTACAACAAGGGCTCCATGGTCTTTCTGCAGGGATCACCGGCCGACGTGATGTTCTGGGTCCTCGCCGGCCTGGTCAAGGTTTACTGTCCGCGGCCCGATGGAACCCGCATCCTGGTCAAGCTCGCTGGCCCGGGAGATCTTGTCGGTCACGTTGATTACGTCGATTCCAGAGGTCGCCACGCCCAAGTCTTCGAGGTCGAGGCACTGACCAAATGCTCGGTTGCGCTCTTCACACGCGAGTATGTCATCAAGCTGCTACAGTCCCTCGACCACGCCGCCCTGCTGCAGATGATCGAGCGCCTGAATACGGCGTGGTCCTCGATGGCGCAATGGTTCGGCACCTTCCTGGGCATGTCCTTTCGGGAGCGGCTCGAGGTCGTGCTTAGGGAATTAGGCGCGAGGTTCGGAGTGAGAGACACGCGCGGGGTACTCCTCATGCCCGAGCTTGCGCATACCGATCTGGCCGACATGATCGGAAGCTCGAGACCGATGGTCAGCCGCCTGATTGCAGAGATGAACGAAGAAGGCCTCCTGCTGCGCCAAGGCAAGCAGTTCATTCTTCTCGAAGCTTTGGCTGGAGAAAAGTCTGATTCCTCGGTTCAGCCGAAGGAGCTGACCGGCTCAAAGGGGTCTTCCGAATCACCCTCGCCGCGTCCCTTGTTCAAGAATTCCGTGGCAGGAAGAAACGGCAGGCTAACGGCTGCACCAATTGCTTCCGTGTCTGTATCCAAGCGCGGCCCGAAAGGGCTCCTCGCCTGACCGATGCCGCTTGCAGCAGAACGAGCCTTGGCCATGTCCCGAATGTTTTCACCTTTTCGATGATTGATTCGGTTACGCCGGACAACTGGCATCAGCGTTCTTCGCTATGGTTTTGCCGCTGAAGTGCTTTCGCAGGGGTAGTGTCCGGGCAACAAGTCCAGCCTCAGAACTTGCCCGAGAAGGATTCTGCGAATGGCAAAGAGGAAAGAAATCCTCACTATAGTCGAAGTCTCAGAATTCTTGCGCCTGCATCCGACTACTGTCTACCGCCTCGTTAGGAAGGGCGAATTGCCAGCTTTCCGGATCGGTGGGGGGTGGCGCGTCAACCTTCAAGAACTCGATCGATGGTGCATGGCAAAAAGCGAGGCCTATGCTTCCGATCGGACTACTTTGAAGTTGTGAATACCGTTAGTTTACCTGTGCCTCTCGCGGAGGCTTTTAGGCGCTCTGAACTTCAACCGATTGCGTTACGGCAGAAGCTCCGCGTCTAATCGGCACGCGGCTAACGGACGAAAGTGGCTACCCCATCAACTGCCGGCGGGCGAACACGGCTGCGTCACTCCATCTCCCCAACAGGTATTAAATCCGTCGCTGTCACTATCGATAGAAGAGGGATTTGAGGTTTGTCCCCAAGGGTTGCTCATCACTAGGCCCTCTGAGGTAGTTAGGGAGGGACTTCCGCTGTTCGTAGTGCTGAAGTCTGTGAGTCCGAAATCGAACTCCGGGGCGGGAGAACCCGTGGAACTGGGACCATATTCCGCAAGCGGCAGGATACCGCCCGGCGAGGATGGGGCTTCCTCGATCTACTCGGCTGAGAGCTGCGAGGATTTGTAGTTGAGCGTTGTACTCCAAGTCTGAGCCCCGGTTGCGTCTTCCATACTAAGCGTCCAGGACTGATTCTTTTTGCCAACTGATGTGAGCTGTAGCCATACCGTGATCACGTCACCCGGGCTTATGGTCATCGGGATCTTCTTTATTGGGCTGGGCAACGCTTCATACCACGCGTAGTACCTCGTTCCCGAGGACGAAGCGTCCTGTTCAGTCCCCAACTGAAGCAGGCTATTGTCTACACTCGTGCAGTTGCTGTTGTCGCAAAATCCACCAATTCCAACCCAGGATGACGAGTATTCCGTCGAGAAATCAGGAAAGTAGGTGACCCTAGGGACTACCCAGGTGCCTTGCGCTGAAGTGTAGGTTTGCCCTGTCCCGAAAGAAGCCGCCACGTACCCAGACCAGTTCGTCGATGTCATCTGGTTCAGTAGGCTCCGCGCTACGCGGCCATCTGTTCGCCGGAGCACCTGGATAGGATAATGTCTTGGCGCGATTGTCGCTTCCGCCCGTGGCGCGTTCTTCCAGGCCCCGATCGTCAGGAACGCAATAATTAGTGTGCGGAAGATGATTTTCTCCATCCCGGAGAGAGACTTCATGATATTCGCCTCCCCTCTAGCGAACCACTATCTCCCGTCGACCGAGGCTGACAAGAAATAATTCACTCGAAGCCCCAGTGGAGGGTTAGTACGGGGGAACCATTTTTATGGTCAAAGGCAGTTAATGTTCACCAAAATCCCAGTATTACCCTAACGCATGGACTGAGCTGGGCGATGTTGGAAGCTCAGTTCGCCTGCTGAGAGAACACTAATTTTTTACACACTTGAGTTGTTCCTGGGGTGTTTTTCTACTCGCAGCTGCCTACATCTTTTTGAAAACCGCGCGATAGCAATGCAGGCGATGGTTTCTGCGAAAGCCGTGTTTCCTCCGGGAATGAACTCCGAGTGCGCCGTCCGTACTCAGATGGGCAACGAGGCTATTGCGCGGCTGGCCTGACACACCGCGTTTTCGCAAAGGTACAGGTGCCTCTTTTCTCAACCTCTCAAGGAACTGAGATACTCACCACTGCGCGCGGTTCCAGACCGAGGCACACCCGTTGCTTCACTTCGTCGAGAACGGCGTCGCTCGATCTATTACTAGGCTCACTGCATGATGGGTATCCTGCCACTCGTGGTTGGCAGCAAACGAGGAGGCGTCCTCAATGCGCTTGAACTTAGCGATTACCTCCTTGTCTTCGATTACGGAGTAAGGGAAAAAATCCTCGTCCGCCATCGACTGTTACCTCCGTGGACTATTTGTGGTCTTCTCGTCGAGTACCATGCACAATGGCTAAGAACCGCGCCGCCGCCCGACTTCAGGGCGCCTCACCGATTCGGGGTCGTTCGGCTTTAAATTTCGCTCGAGTAGCCAACGGTCGATTGTGGTCGAGTTGAAGCGCCATTCGCTCGCGACGCGGAAGCCTGGCAATTCACGAAGGCGCAGAAGTTTGTATATAGTCGACGGATGAACGCGAAGATATGCCGCAAGCTCTTTCACCGTCATCACACGGCCCAAACTGTATTTGCGTTCTGCCAACTTAATCTTTCGTTCTTGGCATTATTGAAACTTCTCACGGCCCACCCACCGACCTTTAAGACCAAGATCTTTTGGTGGCTCAGGGCACCCTTTTGCCGCTTCTCCCTTGTGGCATCGAATTGCATGGGCTTAGAAATCGAATTTCACCAAAAAGAGCAGATTTTACGTTGCGTCCTAGCGTTTCTGCAAAAATATCGAAATTCTCGCCGGGTGGGCTTCTGCAGGGCATCTGGGCGGTAAACGCACATTACCATCGGTCGGTGCCACGAAAATCAAAGAGACCGCGCGCGTACGCGATGCCGCCTCAGCGCGCACTCCGCGACCTTCCGACTAATGGATCAAATGAATCGGGATCTTTGCGCCGTCGCTGTTGGGGCCGACTGCCGTAGCGTTGTGCTCAGGCCCGTATCCGGCGGTCATAGTGGCGCTGCGCTGCTGCGCCTTAAGTTTATCGATTTCGGCCACACACCAGGTAAAGCCTGAATTTGCACGGATTGCGACAGTCCCGCGGCTCCCCGTCCAAATCGACGAAGATGGCACCGTGACGAGTTGCGGTATGTTCAAATCGAGACCTCGTAAGGTCGCCGTTTTGCTCCGCGAAGGTCGGCGGTTGGCCGGTCGCCTGCTGAATGTACCTGCCGCATGGTGTTATTTGGGTCGGATCGCATTCCGACGGAGGAAAAGGGCGCGTGGCTCCCTCGACGCTCCGACAAGCATTGTCGGTGCTTCAGGATATGTTCGCGGCATGAACGCGCGCGGGGTTTCATTTTCCAAAAAAATAGCGAAATGACATGTGTAGCTTGTGAGGCAAGCTTCCACCCGCCGATCTCACCTTTCATCTTTCGAGCCCGTCTCCCTTTTCGATTCCTCTCGCTTTGGCCATCTCGCTTTCTCGTTCGGCGCGGCGGATGAAATCGCGCACCTGGGCGGCAATGCCAACATTCTCGGCCTCGTGGGAATATGCCGGGCTCTTGGCGATGTCCTCGGCGGCGCTTTTCATTTCCGCTCGGAACTCGGCCGCACGAGCTCTCGCGACCGGATCGAGATCCGCTCTGCCGGCGGTCAGGATAAACTCTCGCTGGGCTTTCCTGAATCGCGTGATCGCGTCAGGCTCGGAAACACTCTCCTTGTCGCTCTCCGCACTCCCACTGCTTATTTCAAGACCCCGGCGCTCGGCGTAATCGAGCGTCGTGTCCTTCATCCGCTCGCGTGACAGCCGCTGTTTGAGCGCCTCAAAGTCCCTGAAATCCTCGTACCCGGCATAGATTTCCGCCTGCTCTCGATGGCGGGTCATCGCGACGTAGGCGAGGTGCCGGTCCATACCGGGTGTCGCCAGCACGAAGGCTCGTTCCACTGTCGCACCCTGCGCCTTGTGCACGGTGGCCGCGTAGCCATAGTCGAGCGCGGCGTAATCGGCCAGAGGGAACTCAACCTCTCGCGGTTCCTTGCCGTCCAGCCTTACTGCGACTGTACCGCTCGTCACCTCGGTGACGGTCCCGAGCGAGCCGTTCTTTAGTCCAAGATCCCGGTTGTTCTTGAGAAACATCAGCCGGTCGCCGCGCGCGAGAATTCGCTCCAAGCGCTCGACTGCGACCGTTCCGTCAGACTGTGTAACCTCGCGGCTGACCGCGACCGAGAGATCGTTCCCGAGCCCGCCCCGCTCCCTGAGAACCTGCCGCGCTCGATCGTCCGCTCGGGTGTGGGCGAGAATCAGCGCGGTGCCGTCGGGTTCGGCCGCAAGATGCTTGGCCCATTGCCGAATCAGTCGATCCTTCGCCTCGCTCCTGGTCGCGGCAAGTTCAACGGCACCATGCACCTGGTATCGCTCAAGCGCGTGAGCGGGTTCGCCGCGAGCGAATTCCCGGCTTGCATCGCGCTGCCAGCGGTCGCGCTGGCGGCGGACTGCCGTAAGCTCCTGGTATCCGACGCGCTCGGCAACCGCGCGGAACGCCGCGCCGGCCTCGATCGGCTGGAGCTGCTCGGCGTCGCCGACAAGCACTACCTTCGCGCCCTGGCGTTTCGCCTCCGAAAGTACGCGCTCAAGCTGCCTGCTTCCGACCATTCCAGCCTCGTCGACGACGAGTATGGTTCGCCTGTTGAGTTGGTCTCGTCGTTGCTGCCACGAGTGTTCCCACGATGCGAGCGTCCGGCTTTCGACCCCGCTCTCGCGGTTGAGATTCTCGGCGGCTATCCCGGAAAGCGCGGCGCCAACCACCCGGTAACCTGCCGCCTGCCATGCCTCACGCGCGGCCTCGATAGCCTTCGACTTCCCAGCGCCAGCAGAGCCGGCCACCGCCTCGATCTGCCGGGCACTCGTCATCGCCCTGACGGAATCTCTCTGCTCCTCGCTCAAGTAGCTGTGCCCCCTGAGGGTCTCATCCACGTTCCGTCCGCTGACTGGATGGCTCTGCCTCGCGGCCATTTGCTGAGCGGTATCAGCCATCCGCGCTTCGATCTCAAGCATCGTGCGCGTTGTATATCGGACGGACTCGATCATCTCGCCGTCTCGGACCAAATTGGGCGTCAGCACCACCAGTTCCGGTGAACCTTCGAGCCGCGCCATAAGGTTCCGAAAGCGATCGCCCTCGTCGATGCAGCGGAAGACTTCGCGTGCGATGTCGGTGCGGGTGAAGGTCGAACGCTGCCGCGTCAGGTTGTCGAGCACGATCTCCGGGCTTAGTTCGATTCGTCTGGCATTTCGTTCGCGGACCTCCTCAAGCTGCCGGGCGCGTTCGGCGTATTCGCCGCGGGCCGCCATCTCCTCGACCGCCTTGCCGAGATGACTGGTCGGCTCCAGCTCCACACCCTGATCCTTGTAGCTGCGGTGATCGATCTGAACGTCGTGGCCGGCGCGGAGCAGGTGTTCGTTGGCTAGTTCGGCCCAGCGCTCGCGCCATTCTTTGAGCAGAGCCACCTTGTTCCATTCCGTAACTTTCCGCCCGAAGCCGCCTTGCGTCACCTCGCGCATCGTGAGCATCAGGTGGACATGTGGGTTACCCGGCTCCCAGTGGACGTTGAGATCGGCGACCATGCCGCGCGCGACGAATTCGCTTCGGACGAAGTCGCGCGCCAGTGCGATGGCTTGTTCGCGGCTAAGCTCCTGCGGCAAAGCGAACTCGATGTCGCGCGCGAGTTGAGCGTCTTTACGCTTCTCGCCGGCCTCGACCGCGTTCCAAAGCGCCTCCCGATTGGCCATCCAGGCCGGCGCGCCTTCGGGCAGGAGAATCTCCGAGAACACAACCTCCGACTTCTGGGTGTAGTCAAAGTTCAGGTCCTGGCGCGCGTCGTGAAGTTTCGAGCCGGAGCGATAGGCGGCAGCCGCGACCGCGCTGCGCCCGCGGCTTCGGCTGATCACTTTCGCTGTGAAATGATAGATTGCCATCACCCGGTCAATTCTGAGTCGCCGGCCCTGCTTGTCCCGCGCGATGTCGCTTGCGACATATAAGTGCGCACTCCGCTTCGCTCCGTGACTTTCACCCTCCGGCGTCTTGCCCCGATCTCCCCCTACCTCGCTGCGATCCGTCTAATTTGCTGGAATTCGTTGGACTGCGTGCGGCTCAGCATTTCCGGCCGACGGAAGTAGATCGCCCGGCCGCATCGCAATGGACGGCAATTCGAAATGAGAACGATCTGCTCGTCGTCTCGAAGCGTCTGAAGGATCTCCTCAGGCTTGATCAACCGCCGCACAAGCTGTTGCTCGCTGGTCGTCTCGTGCGTGCTGCTGCTCTTCGAGGTCGCCGATCCGGTCGAGCTGCCCGAGCCGCGCGTGTAGCCCTCGGACACCGCCGTGAATTCGCCGCAAGCCTTCGACAGGAACTCCGCGGCACTCACATCGTGAAGGCACCCGAACAATTTCAGGTATGAGGAATCGAACCACGCCTGCCGCCCCTGCGTGCCCCACGTTGCGGTCATCTGACCGAGCGATTGGTACATCAGGAGCAGGTTGATTCCGTACTTGCGGCCGGCGTCGCGGGCCGTCTCGAGGATCCCCATGTAGCCGAGCCGTGCGACCTCATCGAGCAGGAAGAGAATGCGCCCGCTCATGTCTCCGCGCGCCTCATAGGCGGCGTTCAGCAATGCTCCAAGGATGACGGCAGACCTGCGGATTGGTCTGCAAGACCTTCAGCGGAACGTTGATGAAGACGTCGAGCGTGCCCAAGAGAAGGTCTCGCGTCTCGAAAGATGATCCGCAAACCAGCCGCGCCAGAGAGGGTACCGCGAGCCATGCCGTGAGGTTCCCGGCCTCACCGTAGAAGCCGGAGAACTGCTTTTCGGTGATGTCCTTGAGATTGCCCGCAAGCTGCGCCGGGAAACCGAAACCGTATGAATCGCCCTTCGCGTAGATGTCTTCCAGAAGCTGTCGCAACTCAGGAATCGGAAGCGCAACCCGCTTGCGAAGAAGCGCCAGCGTTTTCTTTTCCCGCAGCAATCCGGGCGCAAACAGGATATCCGCAAGCAGGCAGCCGAGCAGCCCTCGTGCGGCGTGTTTGAAATAATCGTCGTTGCGCTCGTCCACCTGCTCGCCAGTGAGCCACGCGACCACGGCGTGGATGTCCATCAGGCTCCGGTCCGTGGAGGTGTCGATCCAATCGAGAACGTTGAAACCGACGCAACCGTCCTCTGGGTTCAGAGAAACTACGCGATGGCCTAGAGGGCTTCGCGCGCGGCGCGCACCATTGGGAAGACTTCTACTGACGGGTCGAGGTAAACAAGTGCGTCGCTCCACTCCAGCGTACATGGGATGCCGACACCGGTGGTTTTGTAACCGCCTGAGCCAGCGAAGACGAGACAGTGCCCAGAGCCTACCTCGCCACCATAGCGGAGCAGTGGGGGCCTTGCCTCCGACCTCAGGGTCACGATCCGGCCGATAAGCCTCGCCGATAATGATGCCGCCGGCTTGGAACTTCCGCCGCGCCGCGCTTATCGGCAGCCAGTCGCTGTTGCCGCGAAGGTTCGACGGTGACCGCTGCCACGACGGCCCTGTCGCCGGTGCCTCGCGGGCCTCTTTGACCGCGAGCAGGGCTGAGAAAAAGGCCAGATAGAACCCCGCCTGCGAGTACGGGTCCAAGGCCCCTCTCAACGTCGAGATCGGATAGCGCGGATAATAGGCCATCAGCGGCACAACCGCGTGCCATGCAGTCAGCACGCCTGAGCCAAGCGTCGCGCCGGAAGCAAGGAAGACGGTCCCTCGCCTGACGACGCCGGCCTCCAGCAGTGCGATTGCACCGAGAAGCAGGAGCGCTGGGGCGACAGCCTCCGCGGTCACGGATGAGCGTACGATGACGATGCGCCAATACGGAGACAAGGTGCCAGCCGCGAGGTGCATCGTGTAGACGCTCGCGTAATCCCGCAGGAGCATCGTAATCCCGAACCAGAATTCGCCGCGCACAAACCAGCCGACCCAGCTCTCCCGAACTCTCTTCACGCACAGGATGACCAACAGAGAAGCCAGAGCCGCGATCATCAGCATCGGGTATTGCATGACTCAGGCTCCCTTGAAGACCGAGTCACCGCGCTCGCGCCATCGCCTGGGGTGCTCATCGGCATTGGGGCTCGACAGGACGCGCGCTGCCGACATGAGCATTCCGAGCAGCACTGCGGGATCCTCGTGGTCGAGTCCGGCTTTGATAACGAGGCCACCCATCGCGATCTTTCGCCGCGTGTCGAGTTTGCGTTCTTCGTGGCTCATACGCGCCCTACATGCTTCGATGCGAATCAGCGCCGTTCGAATGCGGCTCAGCATCCGCGGTGTGTCGCTTCAACCATTCAGACTTGGGGCAACGAAACCTGTCGCCCGCGTCTCGCCATTGCTTGAGACGCGAGCCGTCACTCTCCATCGCAGATTTCAGTTCGAGAAACATGCCGGTCAGCACGTCGTCGTCCGCTTCAAGCGTGCCCAACTTCTCAGCGAGGCGACCGATTTCGTCGCGGCGCTGGGCCGCCAGTTCCGATTGTCGTTGAGCAAGCTTCGCCTGCTCCGATTTGAGATTCGCGATTCGCGCTGCATAATCAGGCATTTCCAATACCTCCGCATGAATTGTCTATTCTGAAATCCGATGCTCAGTTGCAACCGCAGGAGTCAGAAACGAGTTGGGCATGGCTGAGGATTTTTTTTCCACCTTTGCGACTGCGATGCGACTGAGATCGGACCTCAAAAAGCACTCAGCCTCCCCGAGACCAAAATGGTTGGGCAATAGTTGGGACTTTTTGACCAGAAATGAGTATATTGCGAGAGACCCGCAGAGACTCTGCGGGATCGGCGAGAGCCCGCAAACCCCTTCTGGCAGAAGGGTTTGCTGTCTTGTGAGAACTGGCTATGTCTCGCTGCGTAACCGGGCTCGGTCGTATCCGAAGTCCGATGCTCTGTCCAGTTGAGCTACGGGCGCGCCTATGTAAGACGGCGAAACCTGCTCAATGCAGCTACGCGGCCGCCGACTTCTTCCCCGCGGCACTCGCGATAGCGCCGCATGCGCGCAGCCGCTCCAAATCCGAAGCGCTGAAGCCCCAATCGCGTAGCGCCTCCTCGGTATGCTCACCCGGGCGGGCGGGAGGCCGCTGGATCGCGCTTGGAGTGCGGCTGAAACGCGGCGCCGGCGCCGGCTGGATCACGCCGTTCTCTTCGACAAAGGTCGCGCGCTGGCGATTATGCGGATGGCGCGGCGCCTCTTCCATGCTGAGCACGG
>WNFH01003545.1_pt1 | contig 11093 bp, 10 predicted proteins | sample 5400411 | NCBI WGS metagenome assembly WNFH01 (sample SAMN13153347, study PRJNA577476) | soil metagenome | isolation source: 200 cm saprolite under Douglas fir tree site 2 hole 3 | place: USA:California | collected 2015-04-18
CGTCGGGAAATTGCTCAGGGATGGCGTAGATAAAGTCTTCCGGCGCAACAGTATATTCCGCATAGCCGCCATCCACGGAATAGCCGGTAAAGGTGGGATGGTCACAAAGATTCTCCGCCCCGGAGCGGCAGAATTCGCAAGTGCCATCGGTGTGATGCAGCCAGGCAATTCCTACGCGGGCGCCAACGGGAAATCCGCTTGCGCCGGTTCCTAATTTTTCTACGACGCCGACTACCTGGTGCCCCGGGATCACCGGCGATTTCTGCGGGGTGAGTTCCCCCTCAATGACATGCAGGTCGGTGCGGCAGACGCCGCAATAAGAAACGCGAATGAGTACCTCCCCATCCGCCGGTGCTGGGGTGGGAACGTCGGCGAACACCAAGGGGTTGGTCTCAATCGGAGCGGGACCCTGGAGGACGCAGGCCTTCACGGGAGGGGTATCCCCCACCCCGGGTGTTTTCCAAAAAGAGGCTGCAAGTTACTGAAAACAAAAGGCGCGACCTCCGAAAAGAGAGCAAAGAGGCTGCAATCGCCAGAAAATAAATGACTTGAGGAAAGTCGGAGGTTATTGGACCAATCGATCGCAGGGTGAACGCCGGAGTTGCGAATTGGTTGCCAGGGGACAAACATGAGGAACGATAACATGCGAGCCGAAGATAACGGAAGCGTAATCCATTGAATGGCGATTTTTGAGGGTTGAACGGTTGCTGGGAACATTGGATGGGGCAGGTACCGGGCGGCGATCAGCGAGAGCGAGACAGATGTGAGACTGCCAGCTTGGCGGCATTGTAGCCGCACATTCCATGGACTCCGCCTCCGGGAGGTGTCGAGGACGAGCAGATGTAAACATTGCGAAGGGGTGTCGCGTAATGGCGCCAGGTGGGGCGGTAGAAGAATTGACGTAAGTCCATGGCGCCGCCAGAGATATCGCCGCCGATCAGGTTGGCGTCCATTTCTTCGAGAGCGGCAGGGGAGAAAATGTGGCGAGCCAGGACGCAATCGCGGAAACCGGGAGCGAAACGCTCGATTTGCGATTCGAGGGCTTCCAGCATGTCGACGCTGGAGCTGTTGGGGACATGGCAGTAAGCCCATGCAATGTGCTTCCCTGCCGGGGCGCGAGTGGGATCGAAGAGGCTCGGCTGGGCGAGCAGGACGAAAGGCCGCTCGGCATGGCGGCCGTGGCTCATTGCGTATTCAGACGCAGCGATTTCCTGGAAGGTGCCGCCAAGATGCACGGTGGCGGCTCGCGAACAGGCCGCCGCCTTCCAGGGAATGGGGCTGTGCAGCGCGTAATCGACTTTGAAAACACCTGGACCGTAGCGGTACTTCGCAAGGCGACGGGCGAATCGCGTGGGAAAGCGGTTGCGGGCGATGCGCAGCAACTGGTGGGGGGTGACGTCACAGAGGATGGCGTCGTATTCCTCGAGCGCGGACAAATCCTCAATGCGCGTCGAAGTCTTGACTGTGCCGCCGAGAGACGCGAGATGTCCGCAGAGAGCGTTGGTGATCGATTGCGCGCCGCCTAGCGGAATGGGCCAGCCCACCGCATGCGCAGCTGCGCCGAGAATGACGCCAAACGCCGCGCTCAGCGGCTCATCAAGGCTCAAGAAGGAATGCGCGGCGAGGCCGGCGAAGAGAGCCCTGGTGCGTTCACTGCGAAAGAGATGAGCGAGCATTTTTGCCGACGGGAACGCAGCCAGGCCGAAGCGAGCCATCAAGAACGGATGGGGTGTCAATACGTGGAGCGGACGGAGGATTTCGGCAGAGAGGATGGGCCAGTGCTCGGCGAACGGCTGCATCAGGCGGCACCAGCGTTTGCCATCCGGTCCAAGAACGGATTCGGCGTGGCGCAGGTCGCGCTCGAGGGTTACGGCGGTGCCGTCATCGAACGGGTGCGCGAGTGGCGCGGGCGAGTGAATCCATTGCAAACCGTAACCTTGCAGCGGCAGCGAAGAAAAAAACGGGGAGCCAGCGCCGAGTGGATGGACGGCGGAGCCGAAATCATGGAGGAAGCCGGGCAAGGTGAGTTCGAGGGTGCGCGCAGCGCCGCCAGGTTGCGGCTGCGCCTCGAAGACATCAACGTGCACGCCGCTTTGCGCGAGGGTGATGGCGGCGGCGAGGCCGTTAGGTCCGGCGCCGATGATGCAGGCGCGGCGGGTGCTTTGAGCGGCTGGAGTCATTGGCGGGGCGGAAGCTCCGGCGGCCATTCGATGGCGATGATGCGGCCGTTGGCGTCGCGCCGGAGTGTTGGCGCGTAGTTGCCGAGCAATTGGCGCCGCCACCACAAACCCTGCTCGCGCTTTTCTTGCTTGGAGGTGAACCAATATTGCCAGAGCAGAACGCGGATCTGGCGAGGCGGCTGCGGAAACGGATTGCCCGCGAAAAGCGCCAGGACGTCCGGGCTGCCTTCGAGGAGGCGCTCTTCGGTGCGCGGGACGATGGGATTGGAGCGCCAGTGACCGAGCGAGGCGAACCACAAATTCCAATCGAAACGCGGCTGGTAGGGCGCGTAGATGCGCGGAGCTTCGTAGGGATCTTGCGGCTTGAAGCGAAACTTGTAGACCAGCCAATTTTCGCCGTCATTGGAGCCTTGGAACTCGATTTCGTAGCGGCCGCGGGTCATTACCGCGAAGAGGCCGTAGCGGTCGGCAATACGAAATGGCTGCAGCGCGGCAACGGGACGGGAAGGAAATGGCGCAGCAGGCCAAATCATCCATAACAAGAGTACGGTGCTGGAGTAGAAGAGCCACGCGAACATAACCGCGGTGAGGGCGAGCTTCGCCGTTGCCAAGTGGCGCGCCCAGGTTTGCTGCCAATGCGGCAACTGGGCTTCAGGCGAAACGACCTCTTCCGAAGCTGCTTGCGTTGGTTGCGTTAACTGCGCTTTCCATGACTGCGGAACGAAACGCACGAGGAAACGGTCGTCCAGGAGAAAAATACCGAGCGCGAGAACGAGATAGTTCAAGAAGGTGTAGTTGGCGGTCAGGATGATGCCGATTTGCCAGGGCGTGACGATGAAGAAGCAAATGACGCGAACGCGGCGCGGTAGAAAAAGCATCCAGACAAGGACAAGCTCGAGAGCGAGAGTGCCAAAAGCGCTGGCGGCGTGAAACCTGTGCGGTAGATGCTCTGCGTACCAGCCGATCCAGGTGGGCAGCGGACCGTTTTGATAGTACTCGTCCATGGCGGTGAAATGGCGCCACTGCGGATCGCCGCTGGCGATTTTGGCTATTCCGGATTCGAAGTAAATGCGAAACCACTCCCAAAGAAGAAGAAAAACGCTGGCGCGCATGGGCGGACTATTTGCCGCCAGGCCGGGACGAAACCCCGGAGGCGCGAGAAAGAGAGAGATAAAGCCGGCTTCGAGGAGCATGCCGTCGGACTGGTAGCCGGAAAAATCGGATGCGGCACTGACGAAGGAGATAAAGCAAATGAAACAAAGGAGCAGCATGCCGCGGGGAAGAATGTTGATGGTGAGAAGGACAGAAGCGACGAGGCCGGTCCAGCAAACGACCATCAGCATATGATTGCCGGCAGAGAACCAAAACAGCGTGGGCGCGTACCAGAAACGCGCGAAGCCGATGGAATTGGTGACCGCGCGCAAGTATTCGGCGGCAGGGAGAATTCCGTTGGGACCAATGAGGCCGCGAATTTGGAAGAGCAGCGAGAAAAAAGCAGAGAAATAGATCGCGCCGAGAGCGCGGAGGAAGAGCCAGCGCGGGAGGAGGCGGTCGCGCGCGCCGTGCTCGAGATCGAAGAGCCAGCGGAGGACGGAAGCGAGACGGAGATCCATGGTGCGGTCCCAATATACAGGGTTCGGCGTCAGGCTCCCGTATCGTCTAGCCTACTTGCGGAATCTAATTTTACGTGATGCCTTTCGGCCCTGGGGGAACGAGAACACGGGACGCATTGAACGCTGCGGCCACTCGCCGCACTCCATGAACGGCTGTGTTAAGTTGGTTGAGCCATGAAATTCAAGAAGATTGAGGCGGCGGAATTGCCTTGCACGACTTCGGCGGTGCGGCCGTTTGGGTGCATGGAGCTGTGGGCAGGAAACGAGAAGGCGCATCGTTCGCTGGAGCTGGCGGGGCTGGAAGGCGACGTGATCGCGGTGCCGTCCGGCGGAGATGCTGGCGGGGACCTGGCGGCCGTTTTTTCTTGCAGCGACAACGTGGCCCGGGTGGTGCTGGCGGATTGCGTGGGGCACGGGTATTCAGCGAGCCTGGTAGCGCGGCACGTGCATAAGTTGCTGCACAAATTTCATGATATTCGCGATACGGCTGGATTGTTGGCGGCGCTGAACGACGAGTTCACGCTGGGGACAGCGAACGATGCGGGAGGATTGCGGCTGACGACGGTGGTCACGGGCACTTACGACGGCATGAGCGGAGAGTTTAACTTTGCGTACGCGGCGCATCCGCGGATGCTGGTGTGGAGGGCACGAGACGAGCGGTTTGTCGAGCTGGGGGAAGGCCTGGAGAATCTGCCCCTGGGATTTATCACCGGTGAGCAGTACAACGAGCAGAGCATTCGCTTGAATGTAGGAGACATGATCTTGGCATTTTCAGATGGAGCGACGGAGGCGCGTTCGCCGGCCGGGGATCAGTTGACGCATGTGGGACTGCTTGCGCTGGCGGAGGAAACGTTGCGCGGGATGAGCGAACACGCGAGTTTGGCGGAGTTTTCGCAGCGCTTGCTCGAAGGCGTTCAGGCGCATCGCGGCGGTGGGGAGTTGGAAGACGACGTTACGCTGCTGACGCTGCGGCGCGTGAGTTGAGGTGGAAGGTCGGCGCGGCGCCGCGTTACTGCGCCGGGGCCGGCGGGTGAGCGGAGAAATACTGCGCCAGGCTGGCGGTGAATTCGTTGGTGGCGCGCTGAACGTTGCGGTCGAGAGCAGCGACCACGGCGGAGACGTCTTTCCCGGCTACGGGTTCGTCGTGGTTATAGAGACGCGTCCAGACGGTGTTGCCGGTCTTGGTGTCGCGGAGCTCGAGCTCGAGGACGACACGCGCGGACATGGGAGAGCCGGTGATTTCCTTGAAATCGTATAGTTGGCCGTGGAGGAGATAGTCGCCGCGGATGCTGCTGCGCAGGGCGTAGACAGAACGGTAGCGGCCCGAGGAACGCAACGCGCGGAAAAGAACTTCCTGGATCATTTCGGTGGGAGGCTCGGCCCAGCGCTGGTATTCGTAAGTGCCCATGGCCTCGCCGTTGGAACTGTAGACGATGTGATCTTCGCGATAGAGATGCGAGGACAGTAGCGGGCCCATGACAATGGTGACCTGGAAGGCGTCGCCCGGGGGGTCGGCGCCGTTGTTGCTGGGAACGGTAAGTTGATAGTACTTCGCGGGGCGTGCCGCTCCGCAACCGGCGAGCAGCACCGCGCAAAGCGAAAAAATAATTGGATAACGCGTCTTCATTGTCGTTCACCGGGCTTGTGTTCGCGGGGATTAGAGGAGCGAATAAGCGTGTAGGGACGAGACTTGATGGTGTTGGTGAATTCCTTGAGATTTTCGGAGACGTGCCGGAAATTATCAAGCAGCTCGTCGATATTTTCGGAGTTGGTATCGAGAGTCTGATTCAGGTGCGCGGTGAGATCGGTCATGTTGGTGAGCGTGCGGCGAAGCTCGGCGACGGCCTGGCGGATGTCGGCGCGATTTTCGCCGATGAGGGAATCGATATGATCGATGGCTTTATTGGCTTCCGCGGAAGTTTTGCGAAAGTCCGCCAGGAGAGGCTCGAGTTTTTCGCTGACGGAATTGATGTGCTGGAGAGTGGAGTGGAGAGCAGGGCGATTTTCTTCGATCATGCCGCGGGCATCGGCGAGAGTGGCGGAAAGATTGGCGCGATTCTGAGCGTTGAGGAGATCGTTGACGCGATCCACGGTGACCTTTAGCTCGGTGGCGCGATCATTCAGGGTGGTAAGGAGCTGGCTGGCATGAGGGCCCAGATCGTTGATTTGCGCGGTGATGGCGTTGAAATCGACGTAGTTTTCGGCAGTGAGTTGCGAGCCGTCCGGAGCGATGGCAGCTTTGGGAGTGCCGGGGAGAATTTCGAGGTGATTGTCGCCGAGCGGGCTCAGGCTCATGATCTTGACGTGGCTATCGGTCTTGACCGGGAGGTCGGACTGGACTTTGAAAGTGATCTCGATGCGCGAGGGATTTTGCGGATCCAGGCGCACGGAGTCAACGCGACCGATCTTGGGTCCCCCTGAGTACCGAACGCCGGAACCGGACTCGATGCCGCCGGCGAACGGAAAATAGGCGCGATAGGTGTGCGTGGAGCGGCCGAAGGCTCCGGTAATAGCAAAAACAATAAAAATTAGCACGGCGGTGGCCACAATGACGAACAGACCCACGAGTGCTTGTTCGCTTTTAGGTTTCATTGGTTCCCTTCCCTGCTCCAGCGATCATCTGGAGCGACGATCCTCCGTTAGCATTTGCAAATAATCCAATTCGCGCGAGACTTCGGGTTCCGCGACGCGGTCGAGAAACTGGCGGACGCGCGGCTGCGTGCTGGCGCGCATCTCCTCCGTGGTGCCGATGGCGACGATATTGCCTTTGTCGATCAAGACCATGCGATCGGCGATCAGATAGGCGCTGGCCAGCTCGTGAGTGACGACGATGATGGTCATGCGGAAAGCTTGCTTGAGCTCGAGGATGAGCTGGTCGATGCCGGCGGCGATGATGGGATCGAGGCCGGCGGAAGGCTCGTCGAAGAAAAGAATTTCGGGATCCATGGCCAGCGCGCGAGCGACGGCGGCGCGCTTCTTCATGCCGCCGCTGAGCTGCGAGGGCATGTAGTATTCGAAGCCCTGTAGGCCGACCTGTTCGAGCTTCAAGCGCAGCATGATCTCGATGGTGGATTCCTCCAGGCGGGTGTGCTCGCGGAGGGGCAGCGCGACATTTTCGCCGACGGTCATGGATCCGAAGAGCGCGCCGCCCTGAAAAGACATGCCGATCCTCTTGCGGATGTCGTCCATCTCGGAGGGTGGAATGGCGGCGATGTCCTTGCCTTTGATCCAGATCTGGCCGGAGGTGGGCTTCTCCAGGCCGACCAGGGTGCGCAACAGGGTACTTTTGCCGGAACCAGAGCCGCCCAGGATCACCAGCGTTTCGCCGCGATTGACGTCGAAGCTGATGCCGTGAAGAATTTCGCGCTCGCCGTAATTGACGCGGAGGTCGCGCACGGAAATCGTGGCGGTGGTTTCCAGCGAATCTGTGAGTGATGCTTCCATGCGTGAGTTCCTAGCCTTCGCTCATAAAAAAGAACAGTGCGGTAAAAACCAGGTCGACGACAATGACCAGGAAAATGGACATGACCACCGCGCGCGTAGTGGACCGGCCGACTTGCTCGGCGCCGGCTCCGGTGGAGAGTCCCTCCAGGCAGCCGACAGCGGTGATGGTGATGCCAAACATGACGCTCTTGATGAGTCCGGTGACGATATCACGGAGGAACAGCGAGTCAAGGGAGGCCCAAATGTAGCGCGTGAAGGTGAAGTCGGCTTTCGCGACGCCGAACAGCGACCCGCCAAGAATGCCCATGGCGTTGGCCCAAATGGTGAGGCAGGGCAACATTACGGCCATGGCGATGAATTTTGGAGTGACCAGGAAATGCACGGGGCTGATAGCCATGGTTTCCAGAGCGTCGATTTCTTCGGTGACTTTCATGGTGCCGATTTCGGCGGCGAAGGCGGAGCCGGAACGGCCAATGACGACGATGGCGGTGATGAGCGGGCCAAGTTCGCGTGACATGGAGACGGCCACGGCGGTGGCGACGTAGCTCATGGCGCCGAAACGGCGGAGCTCGTAGGCGGCCTGCAGAGCGAGGATTAAGCCGATAAAGAAAGTGATGAGGGAGAGAATGGGGAGTGCGCGGACTCCAACGTCGAGGGCTTGCGAGACGGCGCGCTGAAAACGAATGGGTTTGCCTTGAAACGGAGCAACGAAGGTGTAGTAAGCGGCGCGCCCACCAAGGGAAGCGAGAGAACCGAGGTAGGCGAGGCCGTTGGTTACCGAACCGCCGACTTGGGAGAGCAGTTCCATTTTGTACTCTGCACGACCACAGTCACGGTGAGGTCCTTGGGACCGGAAAAAAGACCGGATCCCTGAGGATGACACCTGCTACAGCCGAAGCACAGATTCAGGAGGACAAGGCCTGATCTTCGTTGTCGTAAACTTCAAAAATCTTCAGCAGGCGCGAAAGTTGCAGAACTTCGCGCGCGGACGCGCTCAGGCCGAACAGGATGAAGCGTAAATTGAGGTCGCGGCTGGCCTTGAGACCTTCAACTAAGGAAGCGACGCCGGAGCTATCGATATAGCGGACCTTGCTGAGATTCATGACCACGCGAGGGGTACGCTTCTCGCGAACCTCGCGTAGAAGAGCTTTGCGGACCTCCGGCGAGTTGGCCAGGTCGATGTCTCCCGTGACGTCGAAGATCGTGGTGTTATCGGAATGCCGCGCGGAAATCTGCACGGAGCCCTCCTTTGGGTAATCAAGAACTGCGCGACTGTGTCGATGGCTGGAGATACTTGACCAGCCGAAACTGATTGGTGCCGCCCGCACGGTGATACTCCACGGTATCCATGCTCTGACGAATAAAATGCAGCCCCAGGCCGCCAGGCTTGATTTCGTCGAGGCGGCGGCCGCGCAACTTCGAGGGGTCGACCGCGGGGCCCTGGTCACAGAGCAAAATCTCCAGGCCATCGGCACTTTGGGCCGTGCGGGGGCGGACACGCCTGCAATACACTTCGATGGGTTGATCGGTCCGTCCGTTATAGCCATGGCGCATGATATTAGTAAGAGCTTCGTCCACCGCGCGGGTGACGGAACGGCGATCCGGCGGCGAGAACCCGAAGACCTCCGTAAGGCGTTCGAGCGCGCCACGCACGACGCAAAGCAGTTTAGGATCGCTGAACAGTTCGAGCTTCAGTAAAAGTTCGTCATCTGACGCGAGGCTTACGCCCTTTGTATCACGCTGACGCATAAGAAGAAAGACCGGCGGCCGAGTCGCGCCTGAAGTACGGGACAGGAGAATAAACGCAAAGGGATAAAAAGGGAATGGCCAGTGTTGGCGAAAGCCGGACGGGTCAGAAGCTAGCGCGTCCTGGAAAGGATGACTCAGAGTGGAGACGTCAAGGAGGGATGATAAACTAGCGGCTATGCGCGTACTCCTGCTGAATCTGAATTCAGAGACGAATGAACTGGTAAGCAGCGCCCTTGCGGGCCAAGGCTACGAAATCGCTACCGAATCCGGGTTGACGGTGGATGAGGTCCTGGCGCTTTCGCCAGAGGTGCTGGTTACCGAGGCTTCGCCGACCGATTTGAGTTGCTGCGGGATGATTGCGCAGTTGAAAGCGCGTTCAGACACGCGCGGGTCGGTGAGGATTGTGATGGTGGTGCGAGGGGGAGCGCTGGAGCGAGCGCGTGCGCTCGATTTGGGCGCGGATGATGTCATCACGTTTCCGTTTGAAGCATTGGAGTTTGCCGCGCGTGTGCGCACACAGTTCCGTGAGCGCCAGCCGGAAGAAGATTTGAAGACCATGCTGAAGTACGCGGTGCAGCGCGAACAGATGGCGGACATCGCGGTGGAATCGTTGAGCGGCGGAGCGGTCGGCAAGCACCGGTTCTGGTTGATACCGGCGATTTTTGTGGTGAGCGCGGCGGCGATTCTGGCGGCGGCTTTTATTGTGATCACCATGGGACGGAGCCAGAGAGAAACGCTGCAACTGCGGGCGGACATTGCACGGCTGAACAGCGGGCTCGGCTTGCATGACCAACTCTTACAGCGCACGGAGCAGGCGCGGAGTTCGCTGGATGCCAGCGCGAAATCCGACTCTGCGGCGCGCGATACGTTGCGGGCGCAATCGGAGGATTTGCGCAAGAAGATGGCCACGGCGGAGGGTTCGGATGCGCAATCACTGAAGCAGCAGCTGGTGGACACGCAAAAGCGGCTGAAATCGCTGGAAAATGAAGGGAAGATCGCCGAAACGATTGTGCACAGTTATGGGCCGAGCGTTTGCTTGCTGCACGTGGTGGTGGAGTTTCTGGACAAAGAAAGCGGGAAGCCGATTCAGCTCGCGGTAGATGCGTTGGGCAAGCCGCAAGTGGATGACAAAGGAATGGTGCGGCTGGATGCGGGTGGAACAGGTCCGCATTTGCAGATCGACGTTTTTGGGACCGGATTCTTAGTCCGGCGGGATGGGCGCATTCTGACCAACCACCACGTGGCGGAACCGTGGTGGAGCAACAACGAACTGAAGGAACTGCTCGATCACGGCGCGGCGGCCTACGTGCTGCAGTACAAGGCGTACTTCCCTGGAAGCTCAGAGGGGATTTCGGCGAAGCTGGACAAAGTCTCATCCAGCGCGGACGTCGCGACGCTGAAATTGGAAGCAACTGCGCCGGCGAACGCCGCGTTGTTGGAGCTGGATGAGCGCAGCGCGGCCAGCGTATCGGGCGAGCCCGTGGTGCTAATCGGATATCCGACCGGGATCGAAGGAATTTTGGCGCGAGCGGGAGCAGATGTTGCGCAAAAAATCGCGGATGGCACGCAGAATGTGAACCAGATGGTCTCGCAACTAGCCGCACAGAAGCTGATACGTCCAACCACGACCCAGGGTCATATCGGCGATGTGCTGAAGGACAAGATTGTTTACGACGCGGCGACCACCTCCGGGGGCTCGGGTGGGCCGCTGTTCAATCGCGATGGGAAAGTGATCGGCGTGAATTTCGCAATCCTGAAGGGATTTGGGGGATCGAACCTGGCGGTGCCTGCGCGATACGCGACAGAATTGCTGAGGTAAAGGCCGAGCGACCTCCAGAGGTCCTTGAAGGACCTTTCCCGCGGGCGTAGAATGAGCTCGCAAGTCTAAAGCACCCAAGTAGTTGAACGTTTGCGCGTTGCGCTCTACCCACCCAGCGCAGCCCGGCACAACCATGACAAGAACGGAGCAACACGGAAACCGCGCCCATGCGCGACGAAGGATGTTGCCCATCGCTTATGTGGAATTGGGGCAGGAGAACGGCGGAATCCTCCTGAACTTGAGCGAGGGGGGATTGGCCGTGCGCTCGGCGCTGCCCCTGGCCTCGCG
>WNFH01003546.1_pt1 | contig 11091 bp, 8 predicted proteins | sample 5400411 | NCBI WGS metagenome assembly WNFH01 (sample SAMN13153347, study PRJNA577476) | soil metagenome | isolation source: 200 cm saprolite under Douglas fir tree site 2 hole 3 | place: USA:California | collected 2015-04-18
AGCAGGCGCGAATTCTTTCTTTGGCGTCGCGAATCGCGTCCGCCAGCGCCAGCGCATCCTCCGGTGCCGCCCGCAGTAGGTGAAACGCCAGCCGCTGCGCGGTTTTCTGACCAATGCCGGGGAGGTGTTTCAGCTCATCGATAAGTCGTTCGACGGGAGCGGCAAAATCAGGCATGCAGCATGTGTAGCATAGCCGCGCGCATCCGCGCAAACCGGTTAGAGAGTGGCGCGCAGAGCTGCCAGACGTTCACGCTACGCTTGGAACACTTCACCGGGAAGCATGAATCTCTCCGGCTTCCGGGCGGATTCCAGGCCGGGCAGATTGACGGGCTTCCGCTCGTGTCTCTCGGGCAGGGAAGCAGTCTCCTCCTCCCGCATTCTCTCCATCTTGATCCCGAGCGCACGCTCCAGTTGGAACAGCTCCGAGCGCTGCTCCTTCACGAAGAGTGTGGAGGCAACGCCATGTCTGCCGTTGCGTCCCGTGCGCCCGACGCGATGGATAAAATTCTCCGCGATTTCCGGGAGATCGTAGTTGATGACCTGCGCGATGTCCTGCACGTGAATTCCGCGCGCCGCCAGATCCGTCGCCACCAGCACGCGGAAGCGCCCCTGTTGGAATCCCGCGAGCGCTGAGGTCCGTTGCGACTGCGAGCGGTCGCCGTGAATCATCGCTACTGGAAATCCCCGGCGATGCAAACTTTCCGCGACCCTTTCCGTTCCTCGCTTCGTTCGCGCAAACACCAGGCACTTGCCTGCTTCCCTGGCCAGCAACCTCTGCAGCATCTCTTGCTTGCGGTCCATGGCTACTTCAAACGCCTGCATGCGAACATTCTCCGAGGGCTTGGTGGTCGACCCGAAGGAGAGCCGCACGGCGTTGCGCAGGTAATCCTTCACCACGCGTGCCATATCGCCTTCCATCGTCGCGCAGAGGCACATGGTCTGTCGCTCCTTCGGCAGAATCGAGACGATGCGCCGGATCGCTGGAAGAAATCCCATGTCTAGCATGCGGTCCGCTTCATCGAGGATGAGCATGCTCAGCGCATCGAAATGAAAAAGTCTGCGGTCGAGGTAATCTTCCAATCTTCCCGGAGTCGCCACGACCAGCCGCGCGCCCTTGCGAATCGCTTGAAGCTGTCCACCCTCGGACAATCCTCCAACGACCAACGCGGCTGGCAAGAGCTGCTTGCCCCGCAGCGCGTTGTATTGGTCCACCACCTGCATCGCCAGTTCGCGCGTCGGAACCAGCACCAGCGCCGCGATTCCCGGCGACTTGTCCTTGAGCAATCTCTCGATTACCGGGATCAGGAACGCCAGGGTCTTGCCGGTTCCCGTCTGCGCTGTCGCCAGCACATCTTTCCCTTCCAGGGCGTGCGGGATCGCCGCAGCCTGTACAGGCGTCGGCGCTGTAAAGCGCGCGCCGGCCAATCTCTCCTTCGTGTAGGGAGAAATCAGCATTTCGGAGAATCGCGCGGAGGCGCGCTCCGGCAGAGGCTCCGTAGAGCTCTCTGCATTCACTTCTGAAACATTCAACATTTAGTCTTACTCTCTTGCTGGCGGAAGCCTTTGCGGCGCGCACACAAACTCGCACGCGGGCCGGCAGCTTCCTTTGCCAGTCTTCTTTTGGATTACGCGTAAAACGTACGGAGGAAACTGGAGGCGGGGAATCTCAGATCAATGACTGCACCGGAGGGACCGCACAACACAACCGAGGTATTAAGCGCAAACTCAGTGTAGCACACTCCCGCAGAAGCATCTACCCCTAAAAGCTGTCTTTATTGTTTCTGGTTTCCACCAGCATAGAAGGGTGGCAGTGAAAAGAATCCTGACGGAAACCCAGAGCATTCCGCACCTCCCGACTTCCTCCAGACCTTCATTGCGCCCCGAATGACTCTCTCTCCCGATCGGCGCTTCGTTCCTTACACTGCCGTGGCTCAGCTCTTCGTTAACGTCATACTCGTCGACAATTTCCGCTAATGAAGTCCGAACCGGGCAATACCGCAGGGCCGGGTAGGGGTGTGTCAATTACCCGCAGCGCGCCAGCGGAGGGGATAGTATCGGCTTGAGGTTTGGATGAAGTCTTCAGAACAGCCCGGGAATCTTCAGCCCCGCCATCCCGGGAATGCCGCCGGCGAGGTTTTTCATCTGGTTTGCCAGTTCTTCATCGACCCGCCTTGACGCTTCATTAACCGCCGCGCGAATCAAATCCTGCAGCATTTCTTGATCCTTGCTCGCGAAAACATCCGGCTCAATCCGGACGTCGACCACCTGCTTCTGGCCATTCATCTTTACCGTGACCATCCCGCCGCCCGCCGACGCTTCGACGGTCACGGAATTCACCTGCCGTTGCAGGTCTTCCTGCAGTTGCCGGAATCGCGAAAGCATCTGTTGGAGAGCACTCACTTCCATCAGGATTCCTCTTGGCGCCGTTTCACCTCGGAAATCTTTCCTCCGAAGCGTTGCAAGATCGAGCGCACCATCGGATCGCGCTCGAACTGCGCACGCAACTCCTGCGTGCCGGAGGCCGCGCGCGTCGCCGGTGTGTCTGCCGCAGCAACTGCCTCAAGTTTAGCACAGACACGAACTGTTCGGCCCAGCACCTTGCTCGAAACGTCACGGACCATTTCCAGCGAGTCTCTTCCTTCCAGCATTTCCGCAAACGGCCGCTTCTCCGGAGAAAAATAAATCCGCAACTCCGCGCCTTCGAGCTCCCAGCGGCTGCTTTGCTCCACGAGTTCGCCCAGAAACTTCTGCTGCGCTTGGACCGCCGCCTTGATCTCCGCCACATTCTCCAGGGAAATTCCACTCACGTTTGTGGCTGGCCTCCTGCTCTCCGCTGGAGCGGCAGATTCCGGTCCCGCAATTTTTTTTGTCCCTGCCGCCTGCGGAGAGATCGGTGTTCCCGGGGCAGACGCTGCCGCCGCAAAGCTTGGGGCCGCATTCTTTTCCGGAGGGGCGAATGCTCGTGATGCTGCCGGCGCTGTGCTTCGCGTCATGCCGGAGTTGGCCCCGCTGCCTGCCGCACCGCCCTTCAATTCCGCGAGCAGCTCCTCCAGCGGCGCCAGCCGCGAGGCATGAATCAGCCGTAGCAATCCCATTTCAAGATGCACGCGCGGATCCAGTTTCCGCCGCAGGTCATCGTCCGTCTGCAATAGAATCTGGAAAAATCGCGTCAAGTCCTCTTCGCTGAACTTCGACGCCGCCCTCGCCAGCGCCGGCCGCTGGTCCGGAGTTGCCGCGATCAAGTCCGAATCCGCGCCGCAGACTCGCGCAATCAGCAGATTCCGCATGTGGCGGATCGCTTCCCGGCAGAAATGCTGCAGGTTTCGTCCCTCCTTCTGGAACGTGTGCACCAGCCCCAGCGCGCGGTCCGCCGATCCCTCTGCAATCGCAACGACCAGCTCCTCCAGTGCGTCATCCGGCACAACGCCCAGCAGTTCGCGCACTTCTTTGTCCGGAATATGGTCGCCGCAGAACGCCCGCGCCTGCTCCAGCAGTGACAGAGCATCCCGCAAGCTGCCTTCTGCCATCCGTGCGATCACCGCCATGGCGCCCGGCTCGATCCGTAGTTTTTCTTTTTGCCCGATTTCTTCCAGACGTCCCGCGATTTCCGCAAACGTCAGTGCCCGGAAATGAAAATGCTGCGACCTCGACCGGATCGTATCAGCCAGTTTCTCCGGCTCCGTCGTCGCCATCACGAAAATCACCCGCTCCGGCGGTTCTTCCAGCGTCTTCAGCAGCGCGTTGGAAGCCTCGTCTGTCAGCATGTGGGCTTCGTCGAGAATCACCACTTTCCTTCTCGAAGCGGCCGGCGCGTAACGCACCATTTCGCGCAGCTCGCGGATCTGGTCGATGCCGCGGTTGGAGGCCGCGTCGATCTCGATCACGTCCAGCGAACTCCCCGCCGCAATCTCTCTGCAGGAAGTGCATTCCCCGCACGGCTCGGGCGTCGGCCCCTTCACGCAATTCAGCGCCTTCGCCAGGATGCGCGCCGCCGTCGTTTTTCCCACGCCGCGCGCGCCCGAAAATATATACGCGTGCGCCACGCGGTCATTTTTGATCGCGTTCGCCAGCGTCTCTGTTACATGCTGTTGTCCGACAAGGTCTCGAAAGGTTTGCGGGCGCCACTTGCGGGCTATGACCTGGTAGCTCATTTGTGGATTCTGAGTTGATAGTTTCAATACCGAGCCAGAACAAAAAAACTACATTCCTCAGATCGCATCCTGTAGAAACTAACGACGGAAAACTTTTCAGGGAGAGGAACTTCGGGAGATCCGCGGCACCCGAGGCGTTCCCGATACCGTTGCTCCCTTCCGGGCCTGGCGGGGTTCGCGGGACCTCGTTGCACAGAGCCCGAAGTTCCACGCTCCGGCAGTCGCGAATTCTGCTCGTGTCTGCGAGGAAAAGTCTAGCACAGCGTCGCGAGTGCGGCCAGAACGCCCTGGAGCACGCGCGACGCAGTCCTTTCAGTTTTCTCCGTGCGGCCGCTTCCTGAAGTCCGCAATCGCGCTTGGCCCATTCGTTTGATCAAGGTTTTGCTTTTGCCGCCGGCTTGGCCGGAGCGTCCGGGGGCGGCACTTCGGACGGATTTACCCAATTCATCTTGAACGGACCGGAGCCGTGGACCTGCACGATCGTCTCGCCCTTGCACATGCCAAAATGGCGCATTTCTTTCGGCATCGTAATGAAATTCCCCACGTTCATGGTTTGCAGCTTGGCCTCGTCGAACGCTTCTCCCATCCCCACTAGAAAAGTTCCCTTCAGCACCGTTAAGTTTTCGTCCATCGGATGCCAGTGGGCCGGAACCTTTATTCCGTCGCCGCAGCGAATCCGCAGCACATACGGTGTGCCCTCGGCGTTGAAGTCGCCGGACACGGTCGCCACGTCGCATCCTTTCATGATCGGCGTCCACTTGAGATCACCGAAATGTACAATCTTGTGCGCCTCACCACTTTCTTTGTTCTCTTGGCTGCGCACACCGGTTGCCAACGCCGTCACCGCTGTAAGCACGGCGCAAGCATGGATTAGACGAGTCTTGTTCATAGGCGCTCCCTCCTCGGAACGTTGCCGGGAAAGATACTCTTCCCGTCTGCCGAGGGCAAGCGACAGGAAGTGTTCGGTGACCTGGTCGGAATCCTCTCCCGGCTCAGGAGGCTTCATTCCCGCGAAACATCCGCAAAAAGACGTGAGACAATTTCAAAAATCGAGTATCCTGTTTACGGATGGAGTTCCTCCCCATCCACCTCGTCCCGGCCAACCGGGACCGGGTCCGCCGCGCCAGCGGAACACACCGAGGCAAAGCCTGGGTGTCTCCCCACGATACGGGGAAAACTCGCCTCTCGATGCGAGCAGGAGGAATCAATGAAAATGGTTCTGTCTTTTCTTCTCGCGGCTGCGCTCGTTTGCACCGCCGCGCCATCTACCTATGCCGAGCCGCGCCAGGTCATGCAGGGCACGCAGGTTCATCTCACTCTTTTGACTGGGATCAGCTCCGCCGTGGCAAGAGAAGGAGACCCCTTTGTCGCCGTGGTCGCCGATCCCGTCTATCTTGGCAATCAGTTGTTGCTTCCCGCGGGCACTCGCGTAAATGGCATCATCGGCACCGTCGAAAGGGCTCGTCTCTTTTCCACTCTTCGCGGACAGGCCTATATGAATCTCAGCTTCCGTTCCATCGAAGTGGATAGCCGCCTCATCCCCGTGCAGATGAGCATCATCGCCATTGAACAGCCGCATGGTCAGGCCGACGGCAAGCGCCGGAAAGACGTCAAGATAGAGGAAGGCCAGGTCGTGGAGCAGAAGCACGACATCAAGGGGGATATCGTCGGCGCGACCGTAGGGACCGGCGGCGGCACGCTCGTCGGCGCGGTCTTCAGCCACGTCGTGCGCGGCTTCGGCATCGGCCTCGCAGGCAGCGCTGCCTATATCGTTGCTCGCAAGGGCAAGGACGTCGAACTCCCGGCGCAAACCGGCATGCTCGTCCGCATGGATAACACCATCACCGTCCCGGTTACCAGCGCCAGCAACAGCGCCTATTCCGGCACCCGCTAGAGAAAGAGCATTGCTGGCACGTTCGCCCTGGTTCAGACCGGCCTGCCAAGGTTTCGCATCGTTTCAGATTTCCGGCTCCACGACGGCGCTCGCGAACTCGAGCGGTCACAGGTTGTCATTCACGAGCCACTGATGTTTCACTGATTCAGGAATGAGCGCCGCGTTCCGGGCGGGGCCCGGTGACGCGGCGCTTCAGAGGGTTCTGGCAGGCTGGCAGTGGTTAGGCTGAGGCACTACAGGGGGCAGGAATTCTCTGGCAATTCGGCCCGCGCCAAAGCGCTGCGCCGGTCCCGCCGCAATCTCCTCTCAGCTGGGAACTCTTTCGAACCGCTCGGATGTCCGGCGCATCGGGTTGCCACCTTCGCTCCGGCCCTGTTCACTACTCCCGCTGTGGTTCTGGCTACGGCAGGAAGTAAGTGCAGGGCGGGTGCCAATGCACCAGTCCCATAGCCCTTACGTTTTCAACAGATTGGCGGAGGGGATAAATATGTTTCCTGCATCAAGGCGGGAAACTGGTTCGACTTGGAACACGCCGTGTTTGCTGATGAAAATGTCCTAACCCGGATTCACGGCTGCATCAGTGGGACAAAGGTTTTCAAAGATCTCGAGTCCCTACTTTTTCGACTTAGGCCACAGCGCCACCTGATTTTTCATTTCTCCCGCTATCCGTGCCGTCGCGTTTCAGGTAGCGGTACAGGCTTGTGCGCCCGATCCCTAGGATTTGCGCCGTTCGCAGCCGGTTGCCCTGGCACATCTCCAGCACCCGCTGGATGTGCACCTTGCGCAATTCATCGAGAGCCAGCGGCTTCCAATCATCCCCTTCCAGCGAACGTTCGCTGCCTTGCTGCAGGTGCTCCGGCAGATCTGCGAGGTCGATGAAATCGCCTGTCGCGGTGATGCACGCGCTGGAAATCACGTTCTCCAGTTCGCGCACGTTCCCCGGCCACGGGTGTTGCAGCAACACCCGCTGTGCACGCCGCGTCAGCCCGGAAATGTCTTTTCCATAAGTGGCGTTGTATTTTTTCAGGAAAAACTGCATCAGCAGCGGAATATCTTCCAGCCGTTCCGCCAGGGATGGGATGCGAATCTGGATCGAGCTCAGCCGGTAAAAAAGATCTTCGCGGAAACGGCTGGCCAGCACCTCCGCGCGCAAATCCCGGTTCGTCGCCGCGATCAGCCTCACGTTGACCTGCTTCACCTCCGGCGAGCCCACCCGCTGTATCTCGCGGTTCTGGATCACCCGCAGCAGCTTGGCCTGCATGGCCAGCGATGTCTCGCCCACTTCATCCAAAAATACCGTTCCACCGTTTGCGTATTCGAACAATCCCGGCCGCGTGTCCGTCGCTCCCGTAAACGAACCGCGCACGTGTCCGAAAAGCTGGCTCTCCAGCAGCGTGTCCACCATCGCCGAACAGTTGCACACCGCCAGTTTTTGCTGGCTCACCGGGCTGATCTGATGAATCGCTCTCGCGACGAGTTCTTTCCCCGTTCCCGTTGGTCCCACCAGCAGCACGTTGGTGTAATGTCGCGCAACTTTTCTCGCAAAGTCGAACACCTCCAGCATCGCCGGGCTTTTGCCGACGATGCCGTGGAATTCCAGGTCCTTCAGCAACTGCTCTTCGAGTGCCTTCACGCGCCGCCGCTGATCGTAGAGCGCGGCCACATCGTCCAGAGTGCGCCGTAAGCGCGCACGGTCGATGGGCTTCGGTAAGAAATCCAATGCCCCCCGGCGGATGGACTCCAGCGCCGAATCCAGCGTGTAATCGCCGGTCATTAAAATGATGTGCACACCGGGATCGCTTCGCAGCGCCTGATCCAGGAATTGGTAGCCATCCATCACCGGCATGTGCACGTCCACGAGCACCAGCCGGCAGCGCCCCCGCTTCACCAGCTTCAACGCCTCTTCGGGATCAGACGTAGTAATGGCCTCATATCCCATGTCTGCAACGACCGCGGACAGCATCTCGAGCTGTGCAGGGTCATCGTCGAGGATGCACGGCGTCAACGTTGTCTTGGGAGTGACAATCTCGACGGTCTTGGGCGAGAAATACGCCATGATGCAAAGATCATTGGCAACGTCTGTGCCATTTCCACACTTTTCCTGTTCCGTCCCCGGAATTCGAATGGAGCTCTTCCCCGCCGCCTTGCGACGCCACTACTTCGTTGAGAATCAATTTGTTAGCGCCGTGCCACAGTTGCAACGGAACGCTTTACACCGCAGATCTTTTCATCTCGTTGAGCTGACTTGGTCTGAATATTTTGATTCTTGGGATTTCTGTCCCAGTTTGGCGCAGGAATCCTGCGAGCTTTCCCAGTCTGGCACAGACCATTCCAGCTCCGCGCCGGAGGGCGCTGTCCTCCTGCTGCCTCCCATGAAGCTTAGCGGGCTGACGGTTCCTGGGGCTTCGAGCGGGGTTGAACCTGCTGGAGACGGAAGGCGTGGCATCCTTCGAGAGTGGTGGTGATGTATTCGGCCTGATAGGCCACCGGACAGGAGCGATCCGAGTCGGTGGGTTGCAGGAGCCGCACGAAGATCATCGTCCCCGGACGAAGCGAATGAATCAGGGTAAGACGCTTGCCGGTCGCCTCATTCCACTCCATCTCGGACTTTTCGACGAAGAAGGAGTGCGAGCTATCCCAGCCGGACACCTCCACACGGTACGTGCTGGCCACGGATTGACGGGCGGACAAATGCATGCGCGACCTCCGCGAGAGGGAAGTGCAGACCTGGGGCCAGCGGTAGGTTGTCTATCTATATGACAATACAGCGCTTAGTGGAACAGCGAGATTCCCAAGGTGTGCGCGTGCGAGACAGCTAGCTGAGCCGTGTTCACAATTGGTGCATCAGAAGTGCCCCCGCAGGAGCACGCTGGTTGCGAATTCTTCGACGTAGCGATAAAAGCTGCGGAAAAAAAGCAGCGCCACGAGCAAGCCAAGCAGGGCATAGCTGTTGCCCCTCAACCAGTCGAGATATTTTTGTGCGTGGTTTTCCGCCATCAACAGCATGATCCCGGTGCTGCCGTCCAGCGGCGGAACGGGCAGCAGGTTGAACGTGCCGAGCAACAGATTGAGCGAGAAAAAAATGAGGAGTGTGACCGTTGCGAAGTCCGCACGCCCGGTAACGGAATCGCGGCCGAGCCAGTGCATGGAGGAGCCGAGCCGTAACGCCAGTACGGCAAGAAGCATCAACGAGAAATTTGCCGCGGGACCTGCCAGAGCCATCCACGCAGCTCGGCGGGGATGCCGGCGCTCCCAGAGCGGATCGTATGGTGCGCTTGCCCAGCCAATCATGGAACTGGTGAGTAGAAAGGAAAGAAGGGGGATCACTACCATGCCCCAGGGCTCCCGCTGCATGTGCGGGACGGGATTGAGGGTCACTTGACCACCCATCGCGGCCGTCGTATCCCCCCCGATTTTGGCCGCCAGAGCGTGGGCCGCTTCGTGGCAGGTGGTGGAGAAAAGAAACGCGATGTACCAGATAAATCCGAAAACCAAGAGTTCGGGTGAGAGGTCGGGCATGAAGCGATTCTTCGTTTCCTCTGGGGAAGTAGCGTAGAGGTTGCCGCGATGCTTTGCAAGGGTCCTTCAACCGGGTTTCGGGCAGATTCCGCCCCGGCGCCAAATTCGCATGAACGACGCCGGCCCGATTTGCGCTTTTCACTACGGACTAAGGAGCTGTCTGTTTGTGGAAAGCTTTCGTGCCGGATTGGGAGAACTCGAATCGGATCAGCCATTCGCTCGGGACGCTGTGGCCGTTGATTTCGGGGGAAGTGAATTGCCACCGGCGAGCCCCATTCAGGGCAAGATCGGCGAAGTACTGGCTTGGGCCGCGAGAATCGAGTGCGGCTTCGGAAACATTGCCCGCGGCAGCGACCTGGACGCGAACGCTGACGCGGACGGTCCCTTGAATGGTGGCGCGGGCTTTCTCGGAGACATCGGGCAAGACCTGCTCGAGGATTTCACCGCGCGCGGAGGGGGCAGCAGAGGATTCCGGCGCGTTCGCGGATGGAAACGTGCCTGTGCGCAGAGAAGCAGGGGCAGGAGCGGCGACGGCCGCAGACGGAGTCGAGCCAGGCGAGCGGAGCGCATCTTCGGCGGTATTTTTCCCAGGTGCGGTTTTCGTCACCGCGGCGCTGGCCGAGGAAGCTTTCGAGGGCGGAGGGGCTTGCCGAAGAGCGGGCTGCGATTGCGATTTTGGCGGAGCCGCAGGCTGGGCTGGTCCGGTCGAAGCAGAAGAGGAAGGTTCGGGACGACGGCTGAGGATTTTTGGCAGCGCAACAATGGTGACGACCACAAACACGGCCGCAAGCACGGGAACCACGTAGTTAGGCAGAACCAGGGTTTGCTTCGGCCGGGGCGTTACGGTCTGCGGCCGGGAAGGCTGTGCGATCGGCATGGGCGCATCGAACTTTGGTGCTTGCAGCTTCGCAGCGGGTAGGGCGGGAATCGGAGAGAGCGGAACGGCCAGAGGAGAAACCGCTGGGGATTGGGCTGCAGCGGCGGCTGCGGCCACGGGATTCAGCCGCGCGGCAATTTCGGCCATGCTCCAGCGGCGCTTCGGATCGCGGCGAAGTGCGTGACACGCGATATCAAGAAAAGGCTGGGGAAGCGTGTCCGGAAAGACGGGATTCGCCTGAGTATCTAGGGGTAAGGCGGGTGCCTGTTGCGTGAGCGCTTCGACCAGGGTCATGCCCAGAGACCAGACGTCGCTGTAAGGAGTGAGCGGCGAGGATCCGGCTTCCGGGGCGTCGTAGGGATCCGGCTTGCGCAGCGCCTTGGGAGATTCCCCGATGGGGAAAAGCGTATCACTGGAAAGTTTAAGCTGGTCGCTGGTGGCCAGAATATTGGAGGGCTTGATGTGTGAATGAGCAAGGCCCTTGCCGTGCAAATAGACCAGCACATCGAGGACCGGCTCGAGCATTTCGCGCGTTTCAGAAGCCGTGAGCGCGCGCTGGGGAAGGATCTCGGACAAATCTTCGTCGGCCTGCTCCATGACCACATAAAGATGATCCCTGTTGGCAAGACGGCAGCGGCCGGAGGAAAAGA
>WNFH01003551.1_pt1 | contig 11085 bp, 9 predicted proteins | sample 5400411 | NCBI WGS metagenome assembly WNFH01 (sample SAMN13153347, study PRJNA577476) | soil metagenome | isolation source: 200 cm saprolite under Douglas fir tree site 2 hole 3 | place: USA:California | collected 2015-04-18
GCCAAAAAGATGAGCGTCGTCCAGGGATGGCCCCAGGCCCGGTACGGACGGGATAGGTTGGGCTCTTTTTTGCGCAAACGAAAAAGAGCAATCGCCGTTAACGCGAAGAAAATCCACGCGCCAAAGACAAACAGCGAATAAAGCTCTTCGTAAGTCCCACTGAGTGCGAGCAGCGCGGCTACGGAACCGAGGAAGATCAACGCACCGCTGGGGGTATGAAAAGAAGGGTGAATCCGCTTGGCGAAGTGGAAGAAGACGCCATCGCGAGCCATGGCGTAAGGAATGCGGGCGCCGGTTAGGACTACGACGTGGAGCGCTCCGATGGCGGAGATGGCCATGGCTACCGTCAGCCAAGTCGCCCCTCGAAGGCCGGCGAACGACTGCACCACATCCGAGGCGACATGCTGTGATTGCATCAGCCTTGCAAATGGCAAAGTACGGAAGTAAACAACATTCGCAAGCAGGTACAGGCCGCCCACAGTGAGCAGTCCCAGGATGATGGCTCGCGGAATGTTCTTCTGAGGGTGTGCAATTTCTTCACCAACGTCGCCGAGGTCGTTGAAGCCGTTATAAGCCCACATAGCGGGAACCAGGGCGATCAGAAAGCCACTGATCGTTCCTAAACCTAGATGTGCGACTTGGGGTGCGGCGTTGATTGCAGTGTGCTTCCCGTATAACACGCCCGCGACCACGATCACCGCGATCGTACCCATTTTCAGGGATGTCAGCACCACCTGGATAGCGCCGCCCATGCGCACACTCAAATAATTGATGGCGGTAACGGCCACCACCACCAGCGCCGCGAGGGGTTGGGCCACGGTGAAGGTGAAGTCGTATCCTCCGATATGGCATGTGAACAGCGGGGCGGCCACAACCGGGAAGAGGAAACCGAGGAATCGTAGAAATCCGGCTGCCAGCGTGGCCATGCCCACAGGCCGCTCCAGAAACGAGCTCATCCAGCCGAAAAGAAATCCCCAAAGAGGACCGAGACCGCGGTTGAGGTAGACGTAGGGGCCGCCTGCTTGTGGGAATGCCGCGCCCAGTTCGGCATAACAGAATGCGCCACACAGCACAATGAGCCCGCCGATGATCCAAGCGGCAAAAACCAGGGTAGCTGTGCCCACGGCGCGGGCCATGTCGCTGGTGACGAGAAAAATGCCCGTGCCGATAGTGTCGCCAATCACGATGGCAGTGGCCGACCACAGACCAAGGCCCCGTATTAAGTCTGACCGCTCGGGTTGTTCTGTCAGATTGGGACTCGTTGCGCTCACAAAGGTTGACAGAGCCTACTATCCGGGATTCATGTGGTCAATCAACTTTGCCTGTTAGCTGACGCGCAGCGAGGGACTTTATGTGTTTTGTGGCCCTGAGTCGCACTTACGCGTTATCATCGAGCCGGGATGGCTATGCAAAAATCCATGCTGAGTGATTTCGCCTGGGACCCGGGCTACCGCGTTTCCTCTCTCGATGACGTGCTTACGCCTGCGCTGCTCCTATATCCAGAAATCGTCGCCTCAAACATCAAGCGGACCTTGGATTTGTTAGGTGGCGACGCGGATCGCTGGCGCGTGCACATCAAAACCGCAAAGCTGGGCTACACCCTGCGAATGCTGGTCGAGCGCGGCGTCCGCAATTTCAAATGCGCAACCACTCTGGAACTGTTAGTCGCCTGCGGCAGCGGCGCGGGAGATGTACTCTTCGCCTATCCAGCCGTGGGTGCAAATGCGCTGCGGGTCCGGGAAATTTCCGAACAGTTCCCGCAGGTGCGCATTTCCGTGTTGGCCGAAAACGAGCAACAGATACGGCAGTGGCGCGGCAGCCGGGTCGGCGTCTTTCTCGACATGAATCCTGGCATGGATCGGACCGGCATCGAGCAAAGTCACACCGAGAAGGTTGTTGAACTGGGACGCGCGATTGGGAGCCTGGGGTTGGAGTTCCGCGGCCTCCACTACTACGAGGGTCACCTTGGTGGAATGGAAATGCGCGAACGGACCGCAGTGGCGCATGCCGGCTATGAACGCTTGCTGAATGTTGTGAGCGAGATCGAGCGCAGCGGCCTGGATGTGCCGGAGGTGATCACTGCGGGGACGCCGACGTTCCCGTGCGCGCTTGCCTACGAAGGCTTCCAAAGGGGAGGGTTCATCCATCGCATTTCGCCCGGAACCGTTGTTTATTGCGATGCTACCAGCCTGGCGCAACTTCCCAGCGAATACGGCTACCGGCCGGCAGTGCTGGTCTTGACACGCGTGGTTAGCCAGCCGCGCGCGGGAATCATCACTTGCGATGCCGGACACAAGGCGGTATCAGCCGACGCCGGAGTTCCCACGTGCGTCGTAGTTGGGCATCGGGAACTGATGCCGCTCGCGCCCAGTGAAGAGCATCTGCCGATGGCGGTGCAGGGAGGAGGCGCGGGGCCGCAGGTGGGAGAAGCGCTCTATCTTCTTCCACGGCACGTGTGCCCGACGGTGAACAATTTTGATTGTGCGCTGTTGGTCCGCAATGGCGAGGTCGAGTCAGTGGAAAATGTGTCGGCACGAGGGCGCGAGGTGCCGCTGCTGCGGGCCGCAGACCAAACGGTTCCTCTAAGGAGCTAAGAGACTGCGGAGAATTTTAGGATTCCACGCAGGTCGAGCGCGCGCGGAATCAATTCCCTCATTCAGTTGCATGGTGCTTTCTATCTTTTTCGACGCGCCATTTGTTTCCTGGTAGCGCGCGGTTTCTTCTTGCTCATTTTTTCCTTGCGGTAGGCGATACAATCGATCTCGACCAGCATCCCTGGAGTGTGGCCCAGATCGCTGCCAACCGTGGTGCGTGCAGGGTAAGGCTGCGGAAAGCGTTGCGCGTACACAGAGTTGTAGCGGGCGAAGAGGCTTGTGTCGCTGAGATGGACTGTCACTTTAACCACGTCGCTAAGTGAAGCACCGTCGGCCTCGAGAATGGCGGAGATATTGTCGATGGTCTGCCCGGTCTGCTGCTCGATGGTGTCGCCCACCAGATTTCCGGTGGACGGATCGATGGGACCCGTCCCGGTCACGAAGATGAAATCTCCAGCCCGCCATCCCTGGGAGTATGCCCCGCGCGGAGGCGCACCACGCTTGCTTTGAATCGCATATTTAGCCATGTTCTCCACACCTGTCGTGAGACCAGAAGTATACGATGCAATCTGGGCATCGCGTTCCGGCGAGCTCGTCGTAATTCAGGACAATCCACAGTCATTCCCTAAGCGCGTTAGACGCCGTTGGGTTGACAACTTACCTGAAGGCGCGTAGGCTTGGGTCGCATGTCTACCCGAGAAGAAAAAGAACGGCTGGCGCTGTTGCAGGGCACGCTGGACCTGCTCATCTTGCGCACGCTGGTATTCGGCCCGCAGCACGGGCAGGGTATCGCGCGAGCAATTCAACAAACATCGGAAGATACGCTGCTGGTCGAACACGGAGCGCTCTATCCCGCCCTCCAGCGGCTGGAGGCGCAAGGGTGGATTGCCGCTCGTTGGGGCACTTCGGCAAACAACCGGAAAGCCCGGTTTTATACCCTGACCCAGGCTGGGCGAAAACAGCTTGTCAAAGAGAGCACGCGCTGGAGGCGGCTCTCGACCGCCATTGGACGGATTCTCGGACCGGAGGCGAAGGAGGGCTGAGCCATGTTCGGACGCAAGCGGCCGACGAAAGACTTCAATGCCGAAATCGAGGCCCATCTGCAGCTTGAGATCGAGCGGTTGCAGGGACAGGGGCTGAGTGACGAGGAGGCGCGAGCCGCCGCGCGCCGCGCCTTCGGCAACGTGACACACGCCGAGGAGCGTTTTTATGAATCCGGCCGCTGGCTTTGGTGGGATCACCTCGTGCAGGACGTTCGCTTCGGCGTGCGGATGCTTGCCAAGAGTCCGGGCTTTGCCGCCGTCACCGTACTAACGCTCGCCCTCGCCATCGGCGCCAACACCGTGATTTTTTCTGCTGTCTACGCTGTTTTGCTCAAGCCGCTGCCATTCAAAGATTCACACCGGCTCGTCTTCATCGAAAAGAAAAACCCTTCGCGCGGATGGGATCGAAACCCCGTTTCACCGGCCGAGATTCTTGCGTGGCGCAATCAGAGCGGAGCCTTTGAAGACGTGGCCGCCTACACACAGAGGCACTGCGTGCTGACCGGAGCGGGAGAAGCCGAGGAGGACCCCTGCGAGGTCATTTCCAGCAACCTCTTCCCGATTCTGGGTGTGGCTCCGATTCGTGGCCGGACGTTTTCTGCCGATGAGGACAAGCCGCAAGGGCCGCGCGTTGCAATCCTGAGTTACGGCTTGTGGCTGCGACGGTTCGCTGCGGATGAAAACGTGATCGGACGTTCCATTTATATCGACGGAGCCAGCTACACGATCGTTGGAGTAATGCCCTCCAACTTTTCTCACGAGTATGCTCCACCCTACCATGCACTCTCCGAGTCGTACGCCCAGCTGTGGCTGTCCGGAGTTGCGCTTTCGCCCGCGATCGCATGGAACGATTACTTCGGCATTGGCCGGCTGAAGTCTGGCATCAGTTCGCGGCAGGCTGAGGCGCAGATGGACACAGTTTCCGCTCGTATCGGAGCGATGTACCCCGATCTTAAAGGGTGGCGGGCGCAGTTAATGAGCCTCCGCACGATGAGTTCCGGAGACACGCGCCCGGCGCTTCTCGTTCTAATGGCAGCCACAACGTTTGTCCTGCTCATTGCCTGCGCCAACATCGCCAACCTGTTCCTTGCACGAGGTGCGAGCCGGGCCAACGAGTTTGCCGTGAGGAACGCTCTGGGAGCCAGCCAGGGCCGTATTGTCCGCCAACTCTTGACCGAGAGTTTCGTGGTTTCCATGGCCGGCGGAATTCTAGGAGTCCTGCTGGCGTCTTGGGGGGCTAAGGCATTGGTGGCGTTGGCTCCGCCCTTTCTGCTGAAAACCGCACCGGGCTTGGCCGGCGGCGCGGCGGATTCGCGAGTTCTTGCTTTTAGTTTTGTGACCGTGGTGATGACCACTTTCCTCTTCGGTCTGGCGCCCGCGCTTCAGAGCTCGCGACCGGACGTGACCGAGACTCTCAAGGAGACGGGCCGCAGTTCGCTGCAGAGTCCGCGCCACCGCCGTTTTCGCAGCGCCCTGGTTGTTTCTGAAATTGCCCTGGCCATGGTGCTCTTGATCGGCGCGGGGCTCATGGTCCGAACACTCGCGCACCTTAGCCGGGTGAATCTCGGCTTCAATCCCGCCAATGTCCTGACGCTGCGTGCGCCGCTTTCAGGTGAGCGATACAAGGAGCCGCAAGCGCGGGCGCAATTCTGGGAACGAGCGCTTTCGGCAGCTGAATCATTGCCCGGCGTCGAAGCAGCGAGCGTTTCCCTCCGTTTACCTATCAACGGTTGGGCAGGACAATTCTTCAACACCGCGGATGACCCCAATCCGCCGGTAGGACAGGTGCCGACGGCTAATTACGTCATCGTTGGCCCCGGCTATTTCCGCGCCATGCAAATTCCCTTGCGTAGAGGCCGCAGCTTCAATGAACACGATACGCAGAGTGGCGACAAAGTTGTGATTGTGAATGCGGAACTAGCCCGGCTCTATTGGCCCGGTCAAGATCCGCTGGGCAAGCAGTTAAGGGTCGGATCAAGAGCAGCGCCGTGGCTTTCGGTCGTGGGAGTCGCCGAGAATGTCCTGAGCCAGGGATTCGACGCAGGTTTTAACCCTGAGGTTTATGTCCCGTACGAACAGTACCCTTGGCTCCTTGGAGGCCCGAAACATTTGGTCGTGCGCACGTCTGCTGGCGTGAAACCGGAGACCCTGGCGCATGCCGTAGTGCAGGAAATCCATCGCCTTGACAAGGACGTGCCGGTAGCAGACATCGCGACGATGGAGTTAATTGCGCGCGAGCCGATGGCGCAGCAGCGCATGGTGATGGCGCTCTTGGTGTCGTTCGCGGGCCTTGCGCTTGTTCTCTCCGCGTTGGGGATTTATAGCGTGCTGTCGTACTCCGTTGCCCAGCGGACACGCGAGATCGGCTTGCGCGTGGCGCTAGGCGCCGAGCGCGGCAGCGTGCTGCGCCTGGTAGTTGGTGGCGGAGCCGGGCTGGCGTTTCTCGGTATTGCGGTAGGAATCGCGACAGCCTTGGCCTTGACCAGGCTGATGGCGGACCTGCTCTATGGCGTCCGCCCAGCGGACCCGGTGACTTTTGGCGTCGTCACCACGGTGCTTGCGGCAACATCGCTTCTTGCCTGTTACATCCCAGCGAGGCGGGCCATGAAGGTCGATCCGATTGTTGCTTTGCGATACGAGTAGCTCATCTCTTCTCAGAACCGCGGCGAAGGATGAAAATGGCGCGTTTGCCAAAGCGCCTGCAATTTCAGGACGGAAGATTAAAACTAGGAACCAAAAACTGAACAGTGAACACTACGGCATGAACCCCTGCGTGCGGCAAACCTGCACGATTCCCAGACGATCCTCTGCGCCGATTTTATGTTTCATGCGATAGAGGTGGTTCTTCACGGTTTGCTCCGAGAGGCAGAAGCGATTAGCGATCTCTTTGTTCGTGAGCCCCTCGGCAATCAGCGGAATTAGCTGCTGTTCGCGCCGCGTCAACCCGAGGCGCTGGTGAACGCTCGCAGAAGGGAAGGAAGTCGCTTCTCGCTCCATATAGCGGAACAGGGTTGCGCACAGCGTCCCGGGGCAGATCACTTTGCCGCCATGCAGCGCTCGCACGCCTTCCAGTACGTCCTCTGTCGAAGCGTCTCTCGGGAGATAGCCGCGAACTCCCGCTCGCACGCATTGCAAAAACTCTGCTTCCTCTCCCGTCACTCCAACTAAAAGAATCTGCACCTTGGGAGCTGCGGTCCGTACCATTCGAACCGCGGTCAAGTCATCATTCCTGTTTCCGCGCGAGGACAGCAGCAGGATGTCCGTCTCTTCCTTGAGCAGGTCTTCCGTTTGGAATGGTTCCGTCAGGTCCTTTCCGACCACTTCCATCTCACCATTCTTGACCAGCATCCGCGAAAGCGCCTCTCTCAACAATCGATTCTCAGCGGCAACGAAGACGCGCGGTTTCCGCTTCGCGCTTGCGCCGCTGTTTACCCGCGCGGCGCTTTCCACTACCGCGAAATTTGTCCGGTGGTCACCATTCGAATTGCCCTTCTTTTGAGCTTGTTCTGCTACCTGCAAAACCTGGCGCGTTCCTGCATTCATAGTGGGATATCCTCCATGAGTTTCCGCCCGCATGCCCATTCGAAGCGTCATGATCAGCGATTTAGTGGAGCCCACGCGTTCACCTCACTAGTGCAATTTTGCAGCCGCCATCTATGTCGCTCGCTTTTTTCTGCTTTGGGCCGCAAACCCCCAACAGGTGAACCATTTAGGTTCTCAACTATGGACAACTCTTCCCCTCCTTGGTCTCGAATTGGTACCAAACCTGTCCTTCAGCCTCAATTTGGAACCGTTTTCTCTCTTCTTCTTCTCTATCAGCAATTTACCGCTGCTTTTCCACACCCCCCTCTCTTCCTTTTCTAGTACTTCCGTACTACCATTTTCTTGGAACGTGCTACTTCCTTCCAGGTACGTTTCCACTATAGGTTTAGTGGTCGTCGGCGGTTTACACTCTTCTCGGATAGGCCTCAGCAGTTCTCCGGAAAGATGGTTTCCCCATGGCGACCCAGCACGATCTGATGACGAAAAAATTCCCAACGGGAAGTTCCCCAAAGCAACCGTTTTCATATACGGAGCGCCGCGGCAGCCGCCGCTGCAGGATTACTCAGCTCATGCGCATCCGTCCCTCCGACCCCAGCAAAGACCACTTTGAAGATATGCGCGGCTCGGTCAGCGTTTCGCGCTCCGGTGTTTTTTTTCAATCCAGCGAACCTGGTTATGAAGTTGGCATGAGGCTGTTTGTAACGATGCCGTATTCACGCGATCCCGCTTCCATGGCTCGCGAGTACCTCGCGGAAGTCGTTCGAAGGGACGTGCTCCCCACCGGCATGTTCGGTATCGGGATCAAAATCCTAATGGAAATGGGAATCCAGCACAGCTATAACTTTGGCGCCGGCAACTCGCGTTAGTCACCGCGGACTCCCGGGCTATTTCGCCAAGCCGATAAAAAGCAAGAACGGGCGCCCCGATCGATTGAGGCGCCCGTTCTTGTGTTTGGGGGTGGAGAGATCGGTTTAAGATGAGTGCGAAAACATTCGCATGGCGCGGTGCCGCAAAATTCCTAGTTGCCTGTTGAGCAGGTGTCTGCGGCCGAGAAAGCTCAACACCGGAGGCCGTCGCGCCGTCAGTTTGTTCATCGCAATCGTCAGCCGTATATCGCGGCGCGCAAATTTCAGCCCGGTTTGCAGAGCGTCAACGGCATCGTCGCGCCGTCCGGCAGTGGCATATACTTCCGCAAGATTTAAGTAAAGCTGCGCTTGATTCCGTTTCATTCGAACCGCGGAGTCGCACAGCCTTTCCGCTTCGCCCCATTTTCCCTCCGACCGCGCCAGCACCACGCCGAGGTAGGACATGTAATAAGGGTTGTTTTTGTCCAAATCCACGGCGCGCCGCATGTGCGGCAGGGCTTTTATGGCGTAATTGTCTCGCAGCAGGGTTAATCCAGTCTTGAATTCACGGAAGGCTTCCGTATCCATCATAAGCTCACCTCGTCCACCGCCGGTCGGCCCCATTCGAATGCGCGCCCGAGGCGATTTCAGGAGAATAGAATTTCCGAGAGATTGGGAAGAACGCGCGCGGCGCGCGGGGGGATCGCGCCAACTTCAGTTGAGAATCAGTAAGAAGAATTAACCCGCTCAGCCAGGTGATGAGCGGAACAGCGAGTAACACGGTCGCGAGTAAGCTTCCCATTCCAGTCCTTTTTGAAGCTACTCGCAATTTCATACGGAATCTACTGACCGGGAGGACAGTCTTAGTTCAGCGACACTGGAGTTGGAGTGTCAAAAATGAGGACAGGTGTTCCGCCAGCGCCTAACGAGGCGAGGAGCGCTTCCAGTCGTGGCGCCATTTTTCCCAATCTTTCGTGGTGGCCACCAGCATGGCCTTTGCCGCCTTATGAAGCCAACGGCCTCGCCGTGCTGCAAGGTCTTGCTTTACCTTGGGAATCGCCTGCGGCGTAGCAAAATGCATGTTGGCCGCTTCCCAGCCCATCGAATAAAGCAGCCGTGATTCATCGCGATCTTTTGACAAGGAGGCAAGCTCAATTCGCGAGCAGTCCGGCGCCAGGCGCCGCACCACCCACCGCCCGTGGAAACGCACGCAGGGATCGGGAACGCGGGTCGAGCGCTGCATCAGCTTTTCGCAATAGATTTCCATGGAAGGAGCCTTCTTGGCCCAAACCCACGCCGAAGGTCGAATGGCCTTGGCTTCCCGAGCGATGAACGCTCCCCGCCACCGGGACAAGGCAAGAATCCTGGCGTGCCCGAGGCTTCCCAGTCCTGCGATTCTTCTTTTCAAAAGATATTCTTCCCGCGCTGAGGGGAGCGAACTCTCCAGCAACTTGCGTACGTCCCCTGGTGGCTTGGCCGTGTACGGGGCTAGGTGTTCCAGCTTATTCCAGAATTGCACGGGGTCACGGAGCTTCCCGAGAGCGAGCAAGCGCAGCCAGCGATGATCTTCTGCAAGGATAAATGCTTTGCCGCCTGCAGCCAGGGCGTCTCGATAACCTTCTTCGATAGCTTCAGCAGCGACACGTTTTGCGATGCGCAGGTGTTCTTCTTGGATTGCAACATAGACGCTGGTGGTTAACCGCACCAGATCGAGTTCGTACGGCGCGGGCCAAGCTTCGTCGAGATCGTTAACGCCCCAGATGAGACGTCCTTCTTCATCCCGCCAAGTCCCGAAATTTTCGATATGCAGATCGCCTACTCCCAATACCGCCGGGGCCTTCACCAAAGCAGGGCAAATTTCCGGCCAGAGTTGCAGCCAGCGGTAAAAGGTGGCGCGGAAAAAAGGGAAAGCGGCTTCCGCCATGTGCTGATGCTTGAGAGCAAGATCCTGGCGAATGATCGGGAGTTGGCCTCCCAGCCAATGCTCGAAATCGGCGGTTGCTTTCAAGATATTCATGATGGGCTTTTTGGAACGGTGGTTGAGCTAAACGTGGGCGTGCTCGATTCGGACTGGCCCGCCGCGCAGACGCGCCTCGTAAATTGGGAATTTTGCGGCAAGTTCGGCCACTTGCTTGCGCACGCGCTGCTCGACCTCAGCGTTGCCAATGTTGGAGAGAATTTCCGCGATCCAGGCGCCGATGTGCTCCATCTCGGGTTCGCGCATGCCGCGCGTGGTGACCGAGGGGCTGCCCAGGCGGATTCCGCCGCCTTTCATCGGCGGGAGAGGATCGAACGGAATTGAATTCTTATTCACGGTGATTCCTGCGCGGTCGAGGGCCTTTTCCGCGTCAGTTCCGGTGATGCCGCGCGAGTGGACTTCAATCAAGAACAGGTGGTTGTCCGTGCCGCCGGTGACGATGCGGAATCCATGCTTGGCAACGGCAGCGGCCATGGCTTTGGTGTTAGCAACAATTTGCTTCTGGTATTCCTTGAAGGACGGTTCCATGGCTTCTTTCAAGCACACCGCTTTCGCCGCGATGGTGTGCACCAATGGACCGCCTTGCGTGCCGGGGAACGTCAGTTTGTCCAATTCCTTGGCAAATGCTGCTTTGCACAGCACCAAGCCGCCGCGCGGGCCGCGCAACGTTTTGTGAGTCGTCGTCGAGACGATATCGGCATACGGCACGGGGCTGGGATGGACGCCTGCGGCGACGAGTCCGGCGATGTGTGCCATGTCCACAAAAAAGAGCGCGCCAACGGACTTTGCGGCTTTGCCAATACGCTCGAAATCGATGATGCGCGAATAGGCGCTGGCGCCGGCGACGATCATCTTCGGCTTGTGCTCCGCCGCGAGTTTTTCAATTTCATCGTAGTCGATGCGCTCATCTTCCTTGCGCACGCCATAGGCCACGAATTTGTACATGCGTCCGGAAAAATTCAGCGGATGGCCGTGGGTCAGGTGGCCGCCATGGGATAGATTCATGCCAAGGACGGTGTCACCCGGCTGAAGGGTGGACATGTAGACGGCCACGTTCGCGGAAGTGCCCGAGTGCGCCTGGA
>WNFH01003554.1_pt1 | contig 11082 bp, 13 predicted proteins | sample 5400411 | NCBI WGS metagenome assembly WNFH01 (sample SAMN13153347, study PRJNA577476) | soil metagenome | isolation source: 200 cm saprolite under Douglas fir tree site 2 hole 3 | place: USA:California | collected 2015-04-18
GAGAAGAAATACACTATGCGGGTTATGAACGCCGTGCTCGCCATCTCCTATCGCTGGTATCGATTTACTTGGGATTCATCCAGGTGGCGGCGGGCGTTTCTGTAAGCGAAATTAGCAGAAAAAAGAGTCGACCCACTCGCCAGCCGAGTGGGTTTTTTGTTTTAGGGGACAAAAACAAACTGAGAGGGCCAGAAAGATGATCATCTCCATGAAATTGCACGCGAAGCGCGAAGAGATCGATGCTGTTCGAAAACAGGTGGAGCACTTCGGGTACAAGGTGCACTCCATCGAAGGAGAAGAGCGCGTGGTGATCGGCGTCGTCGGGGTTGGAGACGTGACTGCGTGCATGGAATCGATCGAGGCCATGCCGCAAGTTGAAAAAGTGGTGCGGATTTCCGCGCCGTACAAATTTGTAAGCAAAGAATTTCGCCCGGGCAAGACAAGAATAAAAGTGAATGGAACGGAAATCGGCGGCGGAGAATTTGTGGTGATGGCCGGGCCGTGCTCCGTGGAGTCGGAAAAACAGATCATGCAGGCGGCCGAGGGCGTGGCGAAAGCGGGCGCGAAAATGCTGCGCGGCGGCGCGTTCAAGCCGCGGACTTCGCCGTACGATTTTCAAGGGATGGAAGAAGAAGGATTGAAGCTGCTGAAGAAAGCGAAAGAAGCGACGGGGCTCGCGATTATCACGGAAGTGATGAGCGACCGCGATGTGGATTTGATCGCGAAATATGCCGATGTGATGCAGGTGGGCGCGCGGAACATGCAGAACTTCGTGCTGCTGAAAGCGCTGGGAAAATGTGGACGGCCGGTGCTGCTGAAACGCGGATTGAGCAGCACGGTGAAAGAGCTCTTGATGTCCGCGGAATACATCACAGCGCACGGAAATCCCGACGTGATTTTGTGCGAGCGGGGAATTCGCACGTTTGAAACCGTGACGCGGAACACCTGCGACATCGCGGCGATTCCGGCGCTGAACGAATTGACGCATCTGCCGGTGATACTGGATCCGAGTCACGCAACAGGAAAGCGGAGCCTCGTGCCAGCGCTTTCGCGGGCAGGCGTGGCCATCGGTGCCGACGGATTAATCGTGGAAGTACATCCCGCGCCGGAGAAAGCCATCAGCGACGGAGCGCAATCGCTGGACCTCGCGCAATTCCAAAAAATGATGAAGGATCTGGAGCCGTACATTCATCTTTGGAACGAATCGAGAAAGACGGAAATAGCCGCTGCCGCGAGCGGCTGAATTGTTTGGTATAGATGCGTAGTCAGATGGGAATGTAGAGCGATCTTTCCGTGACGCGGAGAGAAGAGAACTCAGGGCGCCTTCTTACTTTGCCGAAAGAGCGCCCCTGACGCCGTGCCGGATGTGGAGCACGTTCACAACGTGGTTGCGTCTATCCACGGCGCAAATAATTCTGTAGATGTGAGGCTTCTTCCCAAAAAGGAGGTGACGAAGCTTCTTATTTTCCGGGATGACCTGGCCACGGCTGGGAAATCGCTCCAAACTATAAATTGCTTTGGCGAGACGATTGAACCAAGCGAACGCGTGCTGAGAGGCATCCCCTTCGACGTAATTGTAGATTGCCTCCATGTCTCTCAAGGAGCGGCCGGTCAGCTTAACGAGGTATTTCATGCGTGCGGCGGAAGACTTCCAGAGCTTCACGCGCCGGGCGCACGCGGCCCTTCTTTACGTCCTCAAGTCCTTGACGGATTCCCTCAGCCACGTCGGCTTGCGCCGCGATGTCGAGGAGGCGCTGATAGGCTTCGGCATCCTGCAGGACCGCTTCCGCTTTGCCATTAACGGTAAGAATCAGCGGCCTCTTGGTTTTCTTGAGACGCTTCATGAATTCTCCCGGATTGCGCCGGAATGTGGTCATCGCTTGAATGTCTTTCTTGATGTCGAACATACTCACCTCGTGCTGACGATGATAGCACCCTTAAAGGTGCTGTGGGAGGATAGGAGAGTAAATTCCTTCTGATTTGTATGGCGAGCCGTTTTGACAGTGGGAGGAAGCGGCAGACGGCGCGGACGTGGCGATCGGGACGCGGACCGGGCTACTTCAGGTTCAGCAAGATGCGAAAGGGTTTGTTCTTACCCCAGCGATAGATCGCAAAGTCCTTATCCAGGGTCAAAATATCGGCGGTTTCAAATTCATCCGCCAAACAAATCAGGCAGGCGTCGGCGAGATCGATCTTGCGGTCTCGATACTTTCGCAAAACCTGCTTTACGCCAACCGCTTCGCGTGAAAGCTGAAAGGGGAGTTGAAAAATTCCCGCGACCACATTTTCGATCACGGCTTCGGATGCGCCAGGGAGGCTGCGCAGCAGGTAACAGCTCTCGGCAATGACCGCTTCGCACGTAACTAGTGGTGCCTCAAGACTCTGAACAGTATCGTCGCACGATTGGTGAAACCTTTCGCTGCGGTCCAGCAGCGCCACGATCACGCCCGTATCGAGGAGGGCCGGTTTCAACGCCCGAAGTTCCGCAGGTGTTTCTTGTTGGAGCCCAGATCAGACACCCTTGAGCGAAACTTGGCGAGACCGATGATTCCTTGCTTTTTCCTGCGCAAATGGCTTGCTTCGAGGATGCGGAGACCTTCTCGCACGACTCGTGAGGGGGTCCAGCCCAGTTCGCGAACCAGAACTGCCAGCCTCTTCTGCGATTGATCATCGAGTCTTGCTTGAATTGCAGAGCGCATGCTTAATTGTACTACAAGTTGGCAGTTGTATGACAAGTGTGATTGTTTTTGTTTTGCGAGATGGGGTCGATTACATCCGCCAATTCATCAAATCGAAAGGAAAAGTTGGCGGAGAAGCGTTACGAGAAGCGTCAGACTGGCGAGAGCCGCGGTAGTGTTATTCTTCCTGACGTATGAAGACGCTTAACGAGGTGTTCACCGCGCTATCGATGCGGCGGCGGTATGAGGTCTGGTTTTTGCGTGTGGGGCTGAGCGATGGGAGCGGGGCTTGGTGGTTGCGGTATTTGTTGATGAATCCGGGGCGGGGAGGGTGCGCGGGGGATGCTCAGGGGCAGGCGGTACAGGTGTGGGCGACGTGGTTTCCGAGGGAGGGGAAGCCGGAAACTTGGATTCAGGGATTTCCCGTTGAGAGTCTTCGTTCGAAGGGCGCGGGATCGAACAGCGCGGGATTGAGCAAGCGGGGTGCGAGTCCATTTTTCCTGCAGATTGGGGAGAACCGGATTGGTGAAAACGAATGCCGGGGGCGCATCGAGGTTGGCGGCCAGCGCATCTCTTGGGATTTGCGGTATGGATCGACTTTTCGGGCGGAGCTCAGCAGCAAGGGTTGGATCGGGTTTTCGCGGACGCCGCATTCGGATGCGATTTTCTCGGGCGAGATCATGCTGAATGATCGTGCGTTTCGCGGCGAGCCGCTGGGTTTTGGGATGCAGGGCCACAACTGCGGCTACCGGCACCGGCACTTCTGGACTTGGACGCACATCCATTTTCCGAATGCGCAAGAGAAAGGCTCGACGTTTGAGGCGCTGGCTTATGAGATGCCGCTTGGCATGATGTCGCGCACGGCCGTGCTCTGGCACGACGGGGAGAAGTACACCTTCCGCAAATTCAGTGAGATCGAGCGCGATTCACGCCAACTCAGTTGGAAACTGGAATGCGCCGATGCGCGGGGCGCACGCGTCGAAGTGCGCGTTTCCGGTCGAGGACGGTTTGTGCACCGGCTTCCATACGTGAAGACGGATTGTTCGGGACGATTCGAAGTGGCGAACGACAGTCTGGCGCTAGCTCGGATGGTACTTCGACTCCCCGGGAGAGCCGCGGAAGAAGTGATTACAGACTCAGGCGCCGTGCTGGAGATGGTGGGGAGTTAATCAGGGAGGTAGACCGATGAACACTTCGGCAAGTGAGGCACGATTGCAAATTGTTCCCAGTATTTCGACGATTCGCGAAGCGCAAAGATTCCTAGCGAAGTATTTCGCGCCGACGCGGCTGATTCATGCGCCGTTCCTCAGCCAAGCGACGGGCAAAGGCGTTTATTTGAAATTGGAGACGGAGCTGCCGACGGGATCGTTCAAGGTGCGGGGTGCGTTTTGGGCGCTGGTGCAGAGGATGACTCGGGGGCCGATCCAGGAAGTAGTGGCTTGCAGCACCGGGAATCATGGAGCGGCGGTGGCCGCTGCGGCGAAGCAGTTTGGTATTGCGGCCAAGATTTTCTTGCCGGCGAACTGCAATCCTGTGAAACGTGGGCGGATTGCGGCGCTTGGTGCGGCGATTGTGGAGAGCGCAGACAGCGACCCGGCGTCTGCGTACGGGCTGGCCGCGGAGTATGCGAAGCGGCCAGGCGTATATTTTCTGAACGACGCCACTGATGCGGATCTTCCAGCCGGTCCCGCGACGATAAGTTGTGAAATCCTGGAACAGCTTCCGGCGACCAGCGCAATCCTTGTGCCGATGGGAGATACGGCACTGATCCGCGGGATCGCGGCGGCAGCGAAGCAAGTCGCGCCGCAGGTGAAGATCATTGGCGTGCAAGCGGAACGGGCTCCGGCTTACTTCCTATCGTGGAAGGAAGGCGAAGTCGTGGGCACCGAAACGTGCGACACGATTGCAGATGGGCTGGCGACGCGAACGCCGGAAGCGGCGAATGTGCGCGACGTGAAGAGGCTGGTCGATGATGTGGTTCTAGTGAGTGAAGAGCAATTGCTTCGCGCGATTGAGACGTTGCTTGTGGAAGAGCACGTGTTGGCGGAGCCGGCCGGGGCTGCGAGCACGGCGGCGCTGCTGAAATCCGGCGCCGGCTGCGGGGAGCATGTCGCGTTGGTCGTGAGTGGAGCGAATATTTCGCGTGAAGTACTCAAACGGGCAGTCGGCAGCGTGTAGCCGGACAAGAATCAAGTGATACCGCACCCGGAATCTCAGGCCACCTTCTTACCTGCGGCGCGCTCCAGAAGTTCGTGGATGAATGTTTGATAGGGCTTCGACTGTTTGGCGGCGAGGCGGCGGAGCTGGGCGAGAAGCCGCGGAGCAATGCGAATGGCAATCAGCTGCTTGGCCTTTCCGGTCACGGGCCGTCCCACGCGTCGCGCGCGACGCAGCTGCTCGTCGGTAGCTTCCGGAATATCCGAAAGGTTCAGCCGGCTATCCGGCATATGCCTGACGCTCTTTGCGCGTTGCCTGGCGCGCGCTGATGATACGGATTGTTTCTTTTTCATTTTTCAACCTTCGAATCGTATAAACCACAAATAGGATTCGCCCCGCGAATGAGAAACCTACCCTGGTCGACCGACTTTCTGAGAGCGAATGCTCGAAATCATCCCACTCGAGTCCCTCAGGATCGCTGAAAACAGTGGCCGCCTCCTCGAAGGAAACGCCGTGCTTTCTTTTGTTGCCAAGGGCTTTGCGCGCGTCCCAAGAGAACACATTAGTGTATATACACTAATCATGAGGGAGCGTCAACTAGATTTGGCCACAAGGTGATACCGCGAACACTTACGAAATCACGGCGAGGGGAGGTTCGGGCAACCTCCGGCGCGCCGCGACGTTAAAATTGATTGTGAAAATAACCCAGTTCTTGGAGTTCCACCTCCTCCTCTCAGAACCAGCCTGAAAATCGAGAGATTTCCACTGCCCGTCGCACTGGCCACTTGGCCAATTACGTTCAGGGCAAGTTCCATTGCTCCTCCCAGTCCTAAATGGATCCTAAGAGAAGGGGAAACTGTCTCCAGGCAACGGCCAAAGGCGGATGGGCGATGGGCGAGGCGAAGACTGAGTTCAATTGGAGAGTGGCATGTGGAATAGCGCTTGCGGTGTGTCTGGCAGGCGGCTGGATGGTCGGGGGGTCGCAGGCAAAGGCTCGGGCTCAGGCTCAGGCAACTTCCACATCAGAGGGATCGCGGCCGAATTCCCGATTGTTGAGCGCCGAGGAAGGGCGAGCGATCGTGGATGCTGCCCAGGATCAGGACCGGCCGGCGCACGGAGCGCAGGACTGTTCTCACCTCGTTCATCAAACGTATCTCAACGCGGGATTCGGATACACGTATGCGAGTTCGTTCGAACTCTATGCGGGGAACGAGAATTTTGAGCGGGTGAGGAAACCGCAGCCGGGAGACTTGGTTGTATGGCCGGGCCACGTCGGCATTGTCCTAGATCCTTTGGAGCACAGTTTTTACAGCCTGGTGAGTACGGGTCTAGAAGCGCAGAACTATTTGGGACCTTATTGGATGTCGCGCGGGAGACCACGCTTCTATCGCTACAAAATTGAAAACGCTGAGATCCTGACTGCATCTAGAGCGCCGGCATCTTCGCGACCTTCCCATTCTGCGAAGCAGCAGGAGACAGGGGCTGCGGTCGAAGAAAGATCTCCTGTGGCGGTTTCCAATTCAAACCGGCCACCGAAAGCGGTTTCGGAGCGGGCGAGGGTCGTGAATGGTCCAGCGGCACCGCCTGCGCCTGTTGTTGAGAGCAGTACTTTTGAGATTCCGGAGAGTATCGTCATCTCGGCAGGAAGCAAACAGCCAACGACTAGCCAAGTTGCCGAAGGCATCTCTGAATTGAGCAACGCCACGGGGACTGTATTGCGCTCGGATGACCCCGCAAAACTGACGCTGCCGGTGGTCATCTTCGAGCGCCTCCACGTGGAGCGACTGGAAATCAAACGGGACCATGGATGGGCGCGTCTGGAAATTGATTCTCGAGCGACCATCGCGGGTGGGGAGACGAATTATAAGCGGCGACGCGAAAAAGTTCGTTGGGAGCTGCGCAAGACAGAATCGGGATGGGAGGCGATCGCGCCTACGGATCGGATGTATGTGCCAAACGATGTTGCGGTGCGCAATTTGGCGGCGCAACTCGCGCGGCTGACCGAAGTGGACGGCACTGCGGCACATCAAGAGACAATTTTGCCGCGGGAGTCGCAGCTCGCCAATCTGCTAAGTGGGCTGTTGGACGATAAAGCAGCCATTTCATCGAACAATCGAAAGCCCCAGAAGCGCAAGCAACCTGCTGGTGGTGGAGAGAAACCGGAAAAGCCTGCCGAGAGTGGCGGTCCGTCCTGATTCCGATTTCTGAAACTAGTGCTTCACGTCTGAACTGGCTTTCGGGGTTGATGATTCCTGCGGCAGGGCAAAGGCGACGTAGACGCCGCCCGACCTCGACTTGGGATCTTTCCCGCCACCCGCGGCGATGACGACGAATTGGCGGCCGTTCACTTCGTAAGTGGCGGGAGTGGCGTTGCCGGAAAAGGGGAGCGTGGTCTCCCATAGTAGCTCACCCGTGGATTTATCGAAGGCGTGAAATTTTTTGTCGAAGTCGGTTGCGCCGATGAACAGCAGCCCGCTTGCGGTGACGATCGGACCACCGTAATTTTCCGTGCCGGTGTTCTTTTGTCCCTTCGCGGCGAGTTCCGGGTATTCGCCGAACGGAATCTTCCAAACATATTCGCCGGTGTTCAGATTGATGGCGTTCAGCGTGCCCCAGGGCGCCGCGACGGCGGGGTAACCTTCCGGGTCGAGAAACTTGTGGTAGCCGGTGAAGCGAAACTTCATGGAGGCCGGCGGCGGCGCAGAGCTCGCGAGTTCTTTACTCTCACCACTGGTCAAGAAATTGATGAGCGCGGACAATTGATCGTCCATCAAATTAGGAAAACCAGGCATTCTGCCTTTTCCGTTCTTGATGGTCGCGGCAATCTGCGCGGGAGTTAGCCGCTCGCCTGCGGCGACCAGAGAAGGCATCGCGGGTGGCGAACCGGTCATTTTTTCTCCGTGGCAGACGCTGCGTTGACTCATGTAAATGGCGCGCGGGCTATTTTCGCCGGTGTTTGCGGCGAGAGCGCCGGTCCAGGCCATCTCATTCGAATTGATGTAGATGATTGCGGTCTCCGCATCCACGGCGGGGCCACCCCATTCGGCTCCGCCATCGAAACCGGGAAAAATCACGGTATCTTTTCCGACGGTGAAAGGAATGAATTGGCCTTCGCTGCGGAATTTCTTGAAATTTTCCAGCGCCCATCGGTGCGACTCCGGCGTGCGCGTGGTTAGAAGATCTTCGGTGAGAAGCTGACGTGCAAAGGGCACGGGGCGAGTAGGGAGCGGCTGCTCGGAGGCGGCAACTTCTCCGGGCACTGTGCTCGGTGGAACTTTGCGGGACTCGATGGGGAAAGCGGGATTTCCATTGGTGCGCTCGAAGAGATAGACGAAGCCTTGTTTTGTGGTTTGTGCCACCGCATCGATTTCTTTTCCGCCGCGCTTTACCGTGAGGAGCGCGGGCGGAGAAGGGAAGTCGCGGTCCCAAAGATCGTGGTGAACGGCTTGAAAATGCCAGATTCGCTCTCCTGTCCGGGCATTCAAAGCAATTAGACAGTTCGCAAAGAGATTGTCGCCGGTGCGATCGGCGCCGTAGAAATCAAATGCGGCGGAGCCGGTCGGAGCGTAGAGAATTCCGCGCTGGGGATCGAGAGTCATCCCAGCCCAATTGTTGGCGGCACCGCTGGTTTTCCACGCGTCTTTTGGCCACGTGTTGTAGCCGAATTCACCGGGATGCGGAATGGTGTGAAATGACCAGCGCAGCTTGCCGGTTCGAACATCGTAGGCGCGAATGTCACCGGGAGGCGCGGGGAGAGTCTCGGGGTTGCGGCCGCCGAATATCACCAAGTCCTTGTACACGATGCCCGGGCTGGTCAGGTCTACGGATTGCGCGGCGGCAGGTTCTCGGCCTAGATTTTCGCGCAGGTCGATTCGGCCGGCGTTTCCGAAAGCCGGAATTGGAGTGCCGGTGGCGGCGTCCAGGGCGTAGACGAAGTTCATTACGCCAACCAGGATGCGCTTGTCCTTGCCGTCGGCCCAGTAGGCGAGCCCGCGATCCGGTTGGGTGCCAAGTATTCCGGAGTCAAACTTCCACAGTAGCTTGCCTGTTGCACCATCCAACGCGAAAACTTTTTGCGTCGGAGTGATGCCGTAGAGTACGCCGTCGATGATGATAGGGCTTGTCTGAAGACCGCCTTCCTCCTGAGTGTCAAAACTCCAGGCGATGGCGAGATGCTTGACGTTGTTTCGATTGATCTGGGCGAGCGTGGAATAGTGATTGTTCTCGGGCGCGCCACCGTAGGCTGGCCAATCCTGCTGCTCCTGGTCGGGGACGACGGATTCTGGGGGAGTTTTTGCTGCGCTCGCGATCAGTCCCAGGGTGACGACCGCAGCCAGAGGTGCAAGAAGTGATGCGCGAGTAGGAAATATTTTCATGAGATTGGGATCTAGGACTGATTCAACTGGCCGGCGAAGCCGAGGAGTCGGAAAAGCTTTCGGCCGCTTCGCGGGCGGTTGGGTAGGATTTCAAGAAGCGATCGGCATGAGCTAATTTCAAGACGCCATCAATCATCCCGGTTGTGCCGGCGAGGCAAAGAGCGCCGCCGGCGGTTTTCAAGCGGGAGAAACAATTTATAATTTTTCCCAAGCCACCGCTGTCAAGTTTGCTCAACTTGCTGAGATCGAGGACAACGCTGGTGGGGCCGTCACGGAGCAGTTGATCGAAGGCGAGTTCCAGCTGCTTGCACTCGACGCCCATCTGGAGCGGTCCGCTCAGTTCGAGGATGATGATTCCTGGCTTGAACTCTTTTCTGACGATTTGCACAAACACCTTTCGTAACGCTGCCTGATTCTAGAGAGGAGAACAGGACGTTTCAAGAGCGATCCAAGAAACGCAGGAAGACGTCTCAGGAACCAGGTGCTCCCTTGGCTGACACAGGCTCCTCGCCTTCGTAGGGGAACTCACGAATCATCCGAGCGCAGGCGGTAAGCGCATCGAGAATCGAGTTTCCCCATCCAGTGGGAAGAATCGGAGCAATCCTCTGATTGACGTGCTTGTCTGCCTGCGCGAAGAAGCGCGCAAATTGACCCTTTGGAGGCGCAGCGAATTCTTTTACGGTGATGACAAAGCGGACCTCGCCGGTTCCTTGCGGTTTCTTGAAAGAGAAATGGTGCAGCAGAGCCAGCTCTTCGGCGACATCCTTTTGAGCAAATTTCCAATCGCTCACAAAACCCTCCGACCGAAAATCGCAATGCACGCGTTGAAAGAAATTCGGAACAGGCGCATCTTAGGCTGCGCGGGAACACAAGTCAACGAGGCGAGACAGAGCGAGAAACCAGGTGAAATTTTCCCCCAAACCACATAGCTCGTCCGAGGATGTATCCTTACATGTTGCGCCCGTTCGTTAGGAGTGGGAAATCGAGCCATGCTCCGGCACGGATTTGGAGGAGTGCGTATGAAGTGGATCACGCGTGAACACGTAAAGATCGATCGAGTGGCCTGCCCCTGGCTGATCCGAAAATTTGTGGACCCGCAAGCGGAATTTTATTTTGTGCCGCCGGAGCAAGTGATGAGCGAGGCGCAGAAACTGGGGGCCACGCCTTTTGACGTCCCCGCGGTGGAACTGGGGCACCACGGCAAGGAATGTTCGTTCGAAGCGATTCTGAAGAAATACAATTTGGCGGGGGATGCGCCGCTCATGCTACTTGGGAAGATCGTGAATGGCGCAGACACCGACAACACGCTGTGGCAGCAGCCGGAAGGCGCGGGGCTGAATGCCATCGCGGAAGGGTTTCGCCGGCTGAATTTCAAGAACGACCTTGAAATCAATGCGGCCGAGTGGATTGTGTACGATGCGCTCCACGCTTACTGCCAAGAGATGGTGAAGCGTGGGAAGCCAAACGGGGCTTTTCGGTGAGGAAGGTAAAATGAACCGAGTGAAGCGTGAAGCGGCAAGGCGGGGGCGAGCATAGCGGAACGCATAACAGACTCCTTGGGAATTGAGCGCAACGTTGCGGCGGCTTCCGGCGCAGTGTTTCTGGTCGGGCTTGGCGAAGAGCTTTGGAAAAAGTTTCTCCCGAAATATCTGGAATCCCTGGGAGCGAGCGTTGCCGTGGTCGGCTTGTTTGGGACGGCTGAAGATTTTTTCGACGCCATCTATCAATATCCGGGTGGCTGGCTCGCGGATCACTGGGGACGACGGCGAGCCTTTCTGATTTTTCTTGCGGCGGCCATCGCGGGCTATCTCATTTATCTTTCGAGTCCCGCTTGGCCCTACCTATTTCTGGGGCTGGCGTTTGTCATGGCC
>WNFH01003555.1_pt1 | contig 11078 bp, 13 predicted proteins | sample 5400411 | NCBI WGS metagenome assembly WNFH01 (sample SAMN13153347, study PRJNA577476) | soil metagenome | isolation source: 200 cm saprolite under Douglas fir tree site 2 hole 3 | place: USA:California | collected 2015-04-18
TCCACCGAAAGCGCCCTGGAAGAAATCGTCCGCGATCGCGTAGTGCGGGTGGGCCGGATCGTGCAGGTATTCGTAGATGGGCAGTGCCGACGTGTTGTAGTAACCCATGGTCAGCCCGACCGCGTCGCTGCCGGTGACGTAGCGGTTCTGGTGCCCCTTGTTGAGCTGGTATTGCTCTTGATAGAACTTGTGCACGACATCGCGTGTGCAGCCGCCGCCCAAGTTGTTCGGGTCGGGCAGCGAGCCGTTGGCGAAGAAGACGCCAGGCTTCGGACACGTTTGCGCGCTCGCCGGGATGTAGGCCTCGATGCCGAACGGCTGGTTGGTGAACGCGCTCGAGAATGTAGCGCTAGTCGTGGCGTCCGTACAGGTCGCCGGCAAGTGTGGCGAGGCGAGGTTCAGGTCGTTCTGCAGCAGACACGTGTACGGCGCGTCGTGTTGCCCGATCTGGATTGTGTGCGCAGGGTCGGCGTTGGCGCGTCCATTCACGCCTTCCCAAGCGCCGTAGAGATTGTCGAAGCTGTGGTTCTCTTCGTAGATGACGACGATGTGGTTGATCTTCGCGAGGGCGGTGGCGCTATCGCCGGTGTCCGCCTGGACCGCCAGGAAGACGGGACCCGGCGCCACCACCATCGATGCTGCTGTCGCTACCGCCAGAAGGTGACGTAAAGATCGACTCATAAGCCGCTTCCTCCTGAACTGACAACCCGGCGTGGGTTGCGTACATTGTTGCGACCATAGGCGCGGCGCGCAAGGGTCACATCGGGGCCGCGCCGCCTTGTTCGTAGGGGTCAGCCCTTAGGTTTGCGATGCGTCAACACACGTTTGACGGCCTCGAAGACGATCCACACGATCAGCACGACGACCAGACCGACAGGTCCACCCAGGCAAAGGGCGAGCAGGAAGGTTCCGATCAAAGCGCCGGCCGCCGGGTCGGCACGCAGCGGGAGCGGGGTTTGGCTCCGCTCATGCTCGAGTGGTGACATTTCCACGCTCTAAGCTGGACTCGGTCTGCGGATGTGGTTGACCAATGCGTGTCCGGCGAGCGCCGACCCAATCACCATGACCAGGACGACGAGCACACCTGGCCCTGGCATGTAGTTCTTGATCGTCGTCAGCACGCCCAGGCCCAGCCAGGCGCCGAGGCTGATGAAGACAGCGTCGTAGAGGGCTACCCCTGGGGCCAGCCCGATAACGAACGTGCGTCGAGGCATCGCGACCAGGCCCGAGAGCTGGGTCGTGTACACGCGCAAGCCGGGAGTGATGCGACCAAGGAAGACCGTCACTGACCCGCCACGCCGAAGTTTCGCCGTCAGATCGTCGACCCGGTCACGGGCATGAAGCAGTCGTGCAATTCGAGGCAGCGCTGTGCTTCCGATGTGCTCGCAGAGCTCGCGTCCACCGATGGCTCCGATCAGTGCAGAGAAATACACTGCCGAGACCACCACAAACGGGTTGACGCGACCGGTTGCGATCGAAATGCCGGTGAGAACCAAAAGCAGGTCGCCGGGGGCCATCGGCATTGGGATTCCCAACTCCTCGAGCAGGATGAGTCCGCAGATGACTCCGATCAATGGATAGCCCGAAATACCAAGTAAGGAGTGGATGATTGCGCTCATGGCGCGACCTTAGGCGGCGTCGTGAACGATCGCATCGGGGCCGCGCCCCCGGTTGACTAGGGGTCATCCCTGAGTCAGACGGAGGTCGTTTAGTCGCCGCCGAAGATGAGAAACAGAAGGTACGGGGCCAACATCCAGACGAGGGTGAAAGAGCCCAGAGTCAAGGCCGAGATGGCGGTGCGGCGCCGGCTGGTGCCGATTGCCAGGGCCAGCCAGCTGATCAGGGCCGCACCAAGGGCGAGCACGAGCCCCAGCGACCAAGCGGGAGCCAGGTCGTGCTCAAGCCGCGATGCGGGAGTGGATAACGAGCCGCCGACCGGATCGTATTGGTAGTAATCCGGATGAGCTGCGACGCAAGCCGGATCCGGTGGCCGATAGCCCTTCGCGGCACCGCACGGGTCAGGGCCCTGCAGCGATGCGAGGATCGGCTCAGCGAAGAAGAATGCACCGGCCGCCAGCAGGGCGGCAACGGCCACGACAAGTCCGGCCAGAGGGGCCACATCGGCAAGTCGGAGGCTCGCGCCCACGTCTGCACCCTTGATTTCAGTGCCGGCAGCAATGCCGCCATCTTGTGTCGAGCGCGACCGCCAGGCGCCGATGACGCCGACCACGAGTCCAGTCATCCCCGCTGCCACCAGTGCAAATGGCGCTCCAGGCGGGATTATCAGCGCCAAGCCCTTCCACATGGGCACGTACAACATCAGGAGGCCGAGACCGGTGGCGACGACCGCGGCGGGAATGAGCCGGCGCATGATGCGCCGCCACATTAGGCAGCGATGGACCCGACCGCATCGGGGCCTGACCCGTGATCGAGGTAGGGGTTAGCCCTGTACCGCGCCGGAGTTTGGCGGTGAGATGATGCGCCGATGCGTGAGCGCGTGCTCATCGTGGACGATCACGCGGGGTTCCGCAGGCTTGCGCGTCGCCTTCTTCAGGCCATCGGCCACGAGGTGGTGGGGGAGGCTGGCACGGGGGCGGAGGCGCTCAGCGAGTCGCGGCGGCTGAAGCCCGACCTCGTGCTCCTCGACATCCAGCTTCCTGACCTTGACGGTTTGGCGGTAGCCGCGTCCTTGAGCTCGGAGCCGGAGCCTCCCGACGTGGTCCTGGTCTCGAGTCGCGATGCCGCCGACTATGGCCCTCGCCTTCAGGACTGCGGCGCTCTAGGCTTCATCGCCAAGGCGGACCTATCCGCCGAAAGCCTGGTGGCCTTGCTCGGAGCATGACCACCTTGCGGCGTCGGATCATCCAGGCCGGCGCGCTGGCCATGATCGGGCTGGCGTGCTTCTCCGAAGTGAAATTCAGCATCCTCCCGGGCGGCGGCGTTGTCTGGGAGCTCTCGCCTGATTGGTACGGGGCGCTGGTTTACATCGTCCCGGGGTCCTCATTCGTCCTCGCCGGGCTGATCGCCTGGTCACTCCGACCGCGGAACCGGGTCGGTCTTCTGATGATTGGTGTCGGCGTCGGTTTGCTCACCGGCGATGCCTTGCTCCAGCACAGCGTTGGCCAGGTTTCGCCCGCGGCCGAGGTCCTGCTGGATTTCGTCAGCCCCCTCTGGGCGGTCGTGCTCATCCACCTCCTGTTGGCCTTTCCTGGAGGACGACTTGTCTCCCGGCTGGACCGCATGGTGGTCCGATCGTTCTACGCGGTCGTGCCGCTCGCGGCTCTGCTCGCGGTGGTCGCCGGCTACCCGGTGGGGCTGGGCCGGATCAGCCAGCCGGTCTTCGATATCGAGGTCCCGGCTGCGGGCTCCATCTACCTCGCCTGCCTGGTCATCGGTTCGGCCCTCGTCATCCGCCGCTGGTTCCTGGGCGGGCACGCGCGGCGCCGGTCGATGTCACCGGTCTTCTGGCCGATGGTCCCGATCACCGTTTTCTTCGTGCTTGCGTCGGCAGCGGTCCTGGGAGGTTCAGTCACCGTGCTGGCGACGGTTTTCCCGCTATTGCTAGTGGCCCTTCCGGTCGGGTGTCTGATCGGCTTGCTGAGATCCGGACTTGACATGTCATCCGTGGGTGATCTGGTCGTCAAGCTTTCAGGCGGGCTGGCGCCTGAGCAGCTTCAGCCGGCCCTGGCGAAGGCTCTCCACGATCCTTCGCTCGAGGTCGCCTATTGGCTGCCGGCTCAGGAGTGGTTCGCGGACCTGGAAGGGAGGCGGATCGAGCTTCCGACCGGGGACTCGGAGCGAGCAGTGAGCGTTCTCGGCGACCCGGCCAGCCCGGTCGCTGCCCTCATCTACGACTCCTCTCTCGTGGATGAGGGACAGCTGGTGGATACCGCCGCCGCAGCCGTGCACCTGGCTTTGCAGAACGCGCGTCTCCAGGTCCAGCTGCGCGCGCAGCTGGAGGAAGTGCGGCAGTCGCGGGCACGCTTGGTCGAGGCAGCCGACAATGAGCGGCAGCGGGTCGAGCGAGACCTTCATGACGGCGCTCAGCAGCAGTTGGTGACCCTGCTGTTGTCGCTGCAGGACACGAAAACAGAGGCGACGCGGCGCTCCGACCACGAGACCGCAACTTTGATCGACGCCAACATCGCGTCGCTCAAAGAGGCACTTGGAGAGCTGCGCGAGCTGGCCCGGGGCATTCATCCGACGATCCTCACGCAGGCCGGATTAGTGCCTGCCATCAGGTCTCTCACCGAACGATGCCCAATCCCGGTCGACGTCACAGGGGACCTGGGCGATGCCCGGCTGGCGCCAGCGCTCGAAGCCGCTTTGTACTTCGTCGTTTCCGAGGCCATCACCAACGCCGTGAAATATTCGAACGGACAGCGGATGTGCGTCTCGCTCGGCCGCCACTCAGGATTCGCGGTCGTCGAGGTTTCCGATGATGGTGTTGGTGGCGCTGACCTATCTGTCGGTTCTGGTCTTCGCGGACTGACTGACAGGGTCGCTGCCGTGGGAGGACGCTTGATCATCAAGAGCGACTACACGGGCGGCACGACCATTCATGCCGAGGTCCCATGCGGGTAATCGTCGCCGACGACTCCGTGTTGTTTCGAGAAGGGTTGACTCGGGTTCTCGAGAGCGGCGGCTTCGAAGTCGTCGGCCAGGCGTCCAACGCCGACGAGCTGGACCGGCTCGTGGCGAGCACAAACGCGTCGCTCGTGATTCTCGACATTCGGATGCCGCCGACCCAGACCGACGAAGGGCTGGTGGCCGCCAAACGGATTCGACGCCAGCACCCGGAGATAGGGGTCCTGATGCTGTCTCAATATGTAGAAAGTCATCACGCTCTCGACCTCCTGGGCCAGAGCCCGGATCGCGTTGGCTATCTGCTCAAGGATCGCTTCGCGGACCTCGATGAGTTCCTCGATGCGGTGCGCCGCGTGGGCAACGGCGGGTCCGCGGTCGATCCACTCGTCGTCTCGCAGCTACTGGGGCGGAAGCGGGCCCACGACCTGATCGAAGATTTGACGGGTCGCGAGCGGTCGGTTCTCGCCCTCATGGCGGAAGGCCGATCCAACGATGCCATCGCGTCGACATTGAAGATCAGCCCGAAGACACTGGAAGCCCATATCGGCACCATCTACTCCAAGCTCGGACTGGAGCCGGCAGGAGGCGATCACCGACGCGTGCTCGCGGTCCTCAACTACCTCCGCTCCTCTTGACCGCAGAGGGCGACGCCCAGGTCGTTATCGACGACCTCGATCGCATGGCCGACGCCGCCGCGACGTCTTCCTCGCCGCATACGCCGCGCCCACCCGTCGTGGTTGACCAGGACGCGGTCCAGTGTCACGCGATCACCCGCGGCGGCGCAAGCGCGGCAGCAGCCTGACCAGGCCGCCGGCGACCGCAAAGAGCGTGATCCCGGACACGATCAGCACCACTGGAAAGCCGAGCGACTGTGCGAAGTGCCGAAAGCCAACCTCATTGACGACGATGAACAACGCCACCCCACCGGCGATGGCGTAGCCGGCGCTGCCTCGAGCGAGTGCCAGCCAGAACGATGCGAGCGCGAACAGGGCTGCGAAGTACTCAAGATCTCCACCGTCAGGGTTGAATGAGATAGCCAGCGCGGAAATGGTGGGCGGGACCACAATCGTGAACCTCAGGACTTCCCGCGCCCAGCGGCGCTCGCGCCCAAGCGTGATCGTTTCGGAAAGGACCGCCAGGATCATTGCCGCGACGAGCCAGGTCACCTCGGCGTTATCGCTCGGCAGCGTCCGCATGTAGTTCTCGAATTCGGCGGCCGTGGTGTAGGCGAGGGCGGCGGTCACAAAGGCTATCAAGGCGGCTCCTGCGCGCCACAGAAGCACAACAGCGATGACAAAACCGATTGCCACCCCAAGCATGATCGACCCGCTGGTGTCGGGTTCATCCTGGTAGCCGTAGCGCGACGCTTGGGTGAGGACATTTGCGTCGACGAACGCCTGCGAGAACCAGACCGCAGCGGCGACCGCCGCCACCGTCCATCCCGCGGCACGCGCGCGTCGCGCGGCTCCGGTCGCGCCCGCCCTTTTCACCAGCTCACCCGCGGCCAGGCCGGCGGCCACCACCAAACCGATGATCACGAGTCGACCGGCTGAGCCCAGAGCTTTGTACTGGGTGCCGTACAGAAAGCCGACGCCGACCAAGAGGACGACGGTGCCGATGTAGGCGATCACCTCGCTGACGGAGATGCCGGTCGGTTGGTCGGTGACCGGACGGTTCACCTCGAATGCCTCGATGCGGGCCGCCGTGGCAGCGTCGATGACGCCGGCGGCCTGCCAGGCCGCGATTCGGTTCCTCAGGCGTTCCCCCTCCGAGTTGGCTGGCGCTTCGCCTTCTGGCGGCGAGGCTGTGCTTCCCACCTCCTAGGCGCAGTCGCCGCCGGGCGCTACGTCGGTCGTGGCCCCGGCTGCGATCTTCTGAAAGCCCGATGTGGCGTTGAAAAGAAAGATGCCGGTGCGGCCGATGAACCAGATGCCATGCGCGTCCGCGTGGTGGCGGGGGCCCACGGTGGCCAGCACGACCCCGGCCGGCGCCGTCACCAATCTTGGTCCTGTGTTGGGGTCGAGATAGACGAGGCCGGGCGAATGTCCGGTGAGCGCGACGAGCAGGCCGCCTTGGCGGTCGGCCGCGATGAGGGCGATCGTAGTGCCGGCGGCGGTCGTGTACACCGTCGTGGTTTTGAGCAAGCCGCCGGCCTGCAGGTTTGCTCGCAGGACAGTAGTCGGAGGCGGAGCGCCGAGCACACCAGGAGAGTTGACGCCATACGCGAGCGTGCCACCGCTCGCCGTCGCAGTTGCGGGTGCCGACGTCACCTCACGCCAGTCATCGCTCCCGGTCGGTTGCGTGACCACCGTGATCGCTTGCGTAGTGGGGTCGAGCAGCCACAATCCGCTTGACGCCGGCTGATTCTGGATGAGCACAACGCCCGCGCTGGTATACGCGAGTGGGGTCAGATTGATCGGATTCGTGAGCGGGATCTCCGAGCCGTTGGCGGCCGCCAGCCGCAGGCTGCCGTTGGGATGGAGGTAGGTGTAGTGCAGCAGGTCAGGCGAAACCAGTTGCGGAGGCGCGGGCAACCACTTGCCGGCGATCGGCGAAAAAGTCCCGAGTCCGACCCCAAATAGCTGCGGTGAGGTCACCGTGCCCCACAACGGGACCGAGCCACCGCCGCCCACTGGAAAGTCAGCGACCTTGACTATCGAGTCCGTCGGATCGTCGGTGGTGACGCCTGACGGCAGCGCCAGGTAACCCAGCACGTCGCGGTTGCCTCCCTGGTCGACACGCAGGTTGACCGGCATCCGACATGGGAGCGTGGGCGCCGCGCGTGGAGAAGCGACCGTCGGCGGTAGAGAGGGAACGACACCGGAGCCATGCGTGCAGCCGCCCACCAGTACGATCGCCATCGCGACTCCAAACCAGCGCATCTGCCACGCGCGGCCGCGCCTGAGCGAGGTCACGATCCGCCAACGATACCCTCAGGGCCTCAAGCCGACGCCGGGATCACGTTGAATATCACTGCGTCCGAGCCGCCCAGCTGGTTTCCTGTGAGCGCGTATATGCGCGCGCCATCCGAGCTGAAAGCCAGGCCGCGCGTGTGCAGCGTGTCAGCGGTCGAGCCGGTATGGCGCCCTTGCAAAGCAGCAGACGGCAACCCGACGGCGTACTGGTACAAGTCTTGGCCGTAGGGCTGTTGCAGGCCTCCCGCCATAGTCTCCTTGCCATTCGCGGCGACGGCCACTGCGGTCGGGTATGGGCCCGCCGGGTAGATCACTCCATCCTGGGCGAGGTTGGTCATGTTCCACTCGTCGAACTCGTATGGAGCTCCGGAGGCGGTGATGAATCGGGTCCGGTCGCGGGTGAAGGCGATATCCTCGAGGTTGCCAAGCCGTTCCTCACGTGCGCTCAGCACGAAAACAGGACTTCCGGTCGATACATCGATCACGCTGATCTCGGCCGGCTCGAGACCCATGGACCAGGCCAGGATGAGGTTGCTCGTCCGATCGTTGGCCGCGAATGCAGCGCAGTTGGAGAGCAAGGATTCAGTTGGCAATTTGAAGATGTGCGTCGTGCCGCTATCAAGATCGACGCTGACGAGTTGTGTCGACCAGTTGCCGCATGGCCCCGTGGTCGTCCACAGGCGGCCCCCGGCCGCCACAAGGTCCGTCGGCGAAACCAGGCCAGTTGTCAAGGTCCGGATCCTGGACAGTTTTTGGTGTCGATCGCATCGATCGCGCCGGCGGTCGTAAGGCTGACGTAGAGGACAGAGCCGATCACCACCATCGCGTCAGCACCGGGTTCGTCGGTGATCGTCCGCACGATGCGGCCGGAAAAATCCAGCACTACGATGGCGCTGCTTCGCGGACTCGAAACGAAGACCTTCTTACTGGCGCCATCCACGACGATGCGGCCGAATCCAGAGACCGGCAGTGCGGTCGTGCCAGGCAGCGTCGGAGTCGAGGGATGCGTGTTGATAGGGACGGTTGGGGGCGCAGGTGATGCGAACGGCTTGCCTGCGAGTTGAGGGTTGGCATGGCGGCCCTTGTACACGTTGAATGCACCAAAAGCGGCGGCCACGATCGCGACGGTTAGGGCTGAGGCGAGCAGCAGCCTGGCAAGAAACCGCATCTGGTGTTTAACTCCGGGCGGACCGGGTGTTTGCGTATTGCGGATTACCCTGGTTGCCCTCTCCTCGCGAGCGAAAACGCCGCCAGGCAGCCGACCGCCACCAGCGATAGGATCGCCGGGGCCAGGCCGATGCCGAATCGCGCGATCAGCGCGCCGATGCCGCCCGGGATCAGGGCCCCGCCGACCATGGAGGCCGGGAACAGCCACGATGTGACGCGGGCGTCGCCCGGCCTGAGCTTTGCCAGCCACACGATGCCGGTGGGAAAGATCGGAGCGATCGCCAGGCCGGCGACGATGTACGCGACCGGCGCGGCGGCTGGGATGAGCGCGCTCACCAGCGCAACGGCGGCCACCGCGGATGCAGTGATCACGATCGCGCTTTCGAGCACGCGGGCCGGCACTAGGGCGGCCAGGAGCCTGCCCGCCGCTAGCGCCAGCCAGAAGCCGGACGTCAGAGTCGCCGCAGCCACCGACTGCAAACCAAGCGACTCGAGATGAGAGGGCATCCAGCCGCCGATTCCCGCCTCCATCCCGACGTAAAGCGCGAAGCCGATCATGAAGATCCCGAGCAGGAAGGCAGGCGAGTCAGCGCTCCTCGAAGATGTGAACGGCAACCGCCCGGAGACACCGCTGACCAGCGGCCAGAGCGCGAAGGCCACCACGGCGGCGCCTCCATAGAGGAGGGTCAGGTGCGTGCCGCCGACCGTTGAGACGAGGATGGGACCGGCCACAGCGCCGACGGCAAAAGTCCCATTCAATGCATTCAGAATCGCGGTACGCCGCACGCCCTCACTGTGGGCGACGAGCTGGTTGCAGCCGATGTCGAGCGCGCCCCACCCGATTCCGACCACGAAGACGGAGGCGAGGAACGCGGGCCACGAAGGCGCTACCGCGACGCTCGCGCATCCGACGCCAAGGCATGTAACGGCGCCGAGCAAGAAAGCGCGGCTCGACACGCGCTGCAGCACGCGCATCGAGGTGAGGACCCCGACGAGCGCCCCCGAGAAATGGGTGGTGAGAACTCCGCCGGCGACGGCCAGGCTGACGTCGAACCGGCGGGCCAGGTGCTCGAGCAGTGGGCCGTATGCCGAGCCCAGAATCCCCATCAGGAAAAAGATGGCTGCGATCGCCACGAGCGCGGCCCGGGTGAGGTGGACGCGCTCGCCGGTGGCAATCAATGCGCCACAAGGCTACGTAACCGGTAGGATTCCGGTCCGTTGACATAGTGGTGCGTCCGGGAAAACACTCAACAATGCATCGGCCCATTTCCGCCGAGCGCCCTGCGGGCGCTGACGCCGGCGTTAGGGGCCCCGACGCTTCGCATCCTCCCGCCTGCGGCGGGGACCCCAGAGGTATGCGCTCCTCCTCGCGCCACCCCTGCCTTGGCGTCGGCGGTCTGGGCCGCGCCTTGTCGAGCTATCCCCGGACACACCACTTGTGATGACAGCGTTGAGCAACCTGTTCTCCTGGCTGGTCACCGCCCTGTTCGGGGTGCTCTTCCTGCTCCTCGTCTACGAGAGCTGGGCGATCATCACCCACCACACGCCTATCACCGACTATGTGAGGCCCGCGGTGCACGACCATCCCGCGTGGGCGTTCATAGTCGCGGTCGTCGTCGGCATCCTGCTCGGGCATTTCCTCTGGGGTCCCGCCCGCGGCCGGACATCGCCGGGAGGCGGACAGACGTGAACCTGAGTCCAGAGGCGATCCTGGCTCTGATCGCCACGGCTGGAGTCGGCATCGCGTTCCTGCTCATGCTCGAAGAGGCGATCGCGCTGAAACAGGGCAGGGACCCGATGAGCAACGGCGTGCGCGCGTTTGTCCGGCGCTTCCCTCGGGGCACCTACGTGCTGGCGGTCCTGATCGGGATGGTGCTCGGCCACCTGCTCTGGCCCTGAGCGAGGCGCTAATCCAGCCCCCCGGGATTCTTGACAGGTTCCTTGGCGATCGTTGTGCCTTCGCCGCTCGTTATCTCTTATTGGGTAACTAAGGGCATATGTGGGTTCTATCTGGTCGTTCATCGACGACAATGGGTCGTGGCGCGCGGGCGACGGTGGGGGAAGGAGAAACAGGCTGAGTTTCAGTCCGGGGACGACACTAGGTTCGTATCTGATCGTCGAACAGATCGGCCGCGGAGGCATGGCCACGGTCTACAAGGCTTATGAGGAGCCTCTTACGCGCCACGTCGCGATCAAGGTCCTGCCCGAGTTCTTCGCCGAGGACAAGGACTACCGGGTTCGCTTTCAGATTGAAGCAGTGGCCGTGGCCAAGCTTCGACACAACAACATCCTCACCGTGTTCGCGTACGGAGAGGAGGAGGGCGTGCCATACATCGTCTGCGAGTTCGTGGACGGGGGCACGCTGGCCCAACGGCTCGATGGCGCGATGGCGGTCGGGAATGCGGTCCT
>WNFH01012732.1_pt1 | contig 11078 bp, 14 predicted proteins | sample 5400411 | NCBI WGS metagenome assembly WNFH01 (sample SAMN13153347, study PRJNA577476) | soil metagenome | isolation source: 200 cm saprolite under Douglas fir tree site 2 hole 3 | place: USA:California | collected 2015-04-18
AGTAACGACCCGGATTGGTGCAGTTCTTTTCACATAGCCCGGTCCGGCAAAGCGGCGACTTTGGGGGCTCCGCGGGCGATTCCGCTGGAAGCCACAACTGGACGGTAGCACTTCAGGTGCCATTCGTCTGAGCAAGAGTGCTCGGTTTCAGTGCTTTTTCGGCTGGGCCTCGTCAACGACGACGTGCTCCTCGCTGATCAAATAGGCGACTCTGGTGTGATCGATAAAGTTTGCCTCGTCCTGGGTCGATGCTTTCCATTCGGCCGACTGACGCGCTGCCAGCAAGGACTGGAGGTCGTCGAACCATAGTTCCGCTACGCCGTCGTAATCAGGTTGGTGGTTGTCGCCGACGACGGTGAGGCGATGGCTCTGCACCAGCCGGCGGAGCCCCGGAATGCGCGCGCCGATCTGGCTGTGGATATGTAACCAGTAGTGAAAGAATTGCTCGTCCGCTAAACTTTCCTTCTTGGCGATGCAGTAAACAAGCTTGATCACAGACTTGCCCTCCGCAGTATCAACTCCAACCGTGGCATCCCGCCCTTCAAACAACGACGGTGTGGCAGCGGGCTTCTTGGGAGGGTTCCCGAGCCGCACGAATCGATTTGCACCCTTTCAGATTGGTTCATTCATTCGGGAAGACATGGTCGCTGTGGAACAAACCAATGTGCGCTATCGTACAGTGTTCACCCTATTTACTCCTGCTGCTCAAAGAGTACGTTGGGCGTATCCCTTCGTCGGGGTCGCCAAGGCGCGGCCAGCAGTCCGCTGTACGTAGTGACAGCGGCCCGAGATAAGGACCATGCCAAAAGTCGATGCATTCGGTCTGCAAAACGAGAATTGTGCTGCGTTCATGGTGGATCGTCCCCGCATGGAACGGGCAATCGCTGAACTTGTCAGATTTGCGGCCGGAGTCGGACTCGGCGGCGGTGATCTGATCCAGATGCTCGACTCCGGCATGGGCATGTCGGAGATTCTGAGTATCCTGGAGGAGAAGTCGATGGGGCGAGTCCAGTAGTTCGAATGTCGGGGCATGATGAGTGTCGTATGGGCAGATCCGACGACGGAGCAGCGCGCGCAAGCGCTGCGCGAAATAACTACGCGCCTCCTGGTTGAGACCAATCCGAAACAACTCGACGCACTCATCAAGCAGCTGACGAACATCATTCATGCCCAACTGCTAACGTGCCCGCCGAACTGAACTCGAGGGGGGGCCGGGAGCTATTTCGGTTCCACCGGAAGGCGTAAACCGTTTCGCAACTGCTCTGCGTCGAGCCTGGCTATCAGCTCCTGAGCCAGTTCGATCATTTTAATTGGGTCTTTTTCATTCTGGATTCGGCGCGCCAAGTCGCGCCAATCCCCTGTGGTGGGTACGTGTGCCATATGTGACTGAGGATCTCACAAATCGTGCCATACAGTAAGTGGTGTATCGAACGGAGGGAATTCCTGTAGATAATGCCCGGCGCCCTACCGGATGTACGGTATTGCACCAACGGAGTTGGCCATTCTAGCTTATAGTCGCGCCACAGCGTCGTCCTGATGCGGTGCCGTGCCATGTTTCGTCGAATGGAAGATAAAATCCGCAGGCTGTCCGAGCAGCTTCTCGCCGCAAGAGACGACCAAGAGCTCACCCCGATACTCGGCGAACTGCGGGCCGCGTTGCACCAGTACATTGAACGCCTCCGCGCTCGCGTTGCTGTCTATCCCATTGTGATTGAGCGGCGGAGTTATCCTCCCACGGAGGAAACGCCCAACTCGAGTGCCGGTTCTCACGACTCACGCGGCGGGTAGTTTCGTGCTCCACAAGAGCATGGCCACTTCTTGAACAGACCTAATAGTTGAATCCGCATGCCTTTACCTAGAGGGCGTAATGCAGCAGACCGAGCAGACCGCTAACCAAGATCGCGATGAATGCGACTAGTCCGACAAGTTCTAGCAGCGATGGCCCCCCGGCAGGGGTAAATAGGATTGAGATTCCATACGTGTATTCATTGAAGTTTCCGAGAGCTGACAACGACTGAGAAGGGTCCGCCCTCGTGACCAGATGTTCCTCTGGGGGAAGAGGTGCCATCGTCAGACCGGGCCGAAAGGCAAGGTGCCACACATTGCCGAAAATTGGGAATACGGGAAAAACTGTAGGTTGTAAGAGTTCGAGAGTATATCTGGTGTCGAGTCGCGGGTTAAGCTGCTTACACGGGACTAATGCCTGACCGTTTGGGCGCGGCCTCTCCAGGTATCGAACCAACGATGGAAGAATGGTTTGGGACGGCTTGTCAGGAGGTCCTGTAGAGCAGGTAAGAGAACCTTCAGTTCCTGGGATTTCGTCAGGAAGATGTCGACCGATTGCAGTTTTTTTTCTGGCAGGGGTCCGTAGGCGGATAACAACAAGATCGGGATGTGCGACTTCAGGCGCTTCATCCTGGCGGCCACCACGTCGCCGTTCATCCCCGGCATCTGGTAGTCGAGGACGACCGCGTCCACGGAATGGGTGAGGAACAATCTCAGTCCCTCGTCGCCGCCGGTGGCTTCCAGAACTTGATAGCCGTTGTTTTCGAGAAACACCTTGCGGCCCATGAGTCCGTTCCACTGGTCGTCAATGCAGAGAATTGTTTTTTTTAACCGGGCCATGAACCCTCGCATTGCAAGACTGCCAAGCTAGTATCCGTCAGCGGCATGTTTCGCCAGGACCGCTGAGAGAAGTGGTGGGCAGATTGATTGGACTACGGCAGTCGCGCGCGTTCAAATTACGAACGTTCACTCGAGTCACAGTTACCGAGGCGTAGTTCGAGAATTTGGACCGGGGCCACTGGTCCAGCTTAGAGTAGTCGGAGGCCACCACGAAGTTCGTGGGGGCTCGGAGACTGTGCGAAGGTGAACTGTGATTCGATTTCCATCCGTCCAGCGGTCAACTTCGCCTGGCGTACGTTTAAGAGGCGGTGTGGCTTATTTGCAGCGATTCTACTAACGGTCTGCGTTGGTTGGGTCGCTCTGGAAGTCGTAGTAATTGCCGGCCAGCGGGTTGGCATTGTCTTGTGGGTGGCAGCACATCTGGCGTTCTTGATCTTTTTCGCTGGTATACAGGTTGGTTTTCTCCGCATATGCCTTGCCTTGTGCGATGGCGGAGAGCCGACGTTCGCCGACACGTTTGCGCCCTTGCGCACCAGTCTAAAATTCCTGGCGGGCCAGGTCGCTTATCTGCTGATGGTTGTGATGGGCGCAGCGCTATTGATCGTCCCCGGCGTCTATCTTGGCGTTCGCTACTTCCTATTTGCTTTCTACATGGCCGGTGACGAGCCCGACCTGGCAGACGGTTTCGAAGAAAGCGCGACTCTAACTTCTGGGAGAATGATCTGCCTGTCTTCGATCTTGGTTGCCCTTTTTCTTCTCAATGCGATTGGGGCATGCTTGCTCGGACTGGGTTTATTTGTCACCGTCCCAGTGTCCGTACTAGTGATGACAGCCGTCTACCGGCAATTGAGTACCGGCCGACAAGTTAAAGGCATTGGGCGGGCCTAGCACACGATCGCCGAGTGGAATGCCCGCTACTTCTTCACCAAGCGGAATTTCTTCCAGCGAGCCTTCTGAGCGGCGGCAATCCGCTTGCGGCCGGCGGCGGATATCTTGCCGGCGCGGCGGCGTCCACTGCGTCCCAGTCTCTCCAGTGCATCGACGGCGTGGTGCAGTCGCTGAACTGTGGCCTTGGCTTCCTTGAGTTGGCGTTTGAGGATGGCTACAACGTGAAGGTTTGGCATAACGGACAGTGTAGCGCACCCAGCACGGCGCGGGGGAAGTCGCGCCTCTTCAAAGGAAGCAGGGGCTGGAAACTTTCTTTCGCCTCTGTTGTGAAGGACGGGTAGCTCGAACGATTCCGTCAACCAATGAGGTTAGCGAAGGTAACGATTCTCGAGCCGGATCGCAGCGTCGTTCAGCCGGAGACACTTGCGGCAGGTACATAGGTAGGCTATCTCTCCAGGACGCGCGGTGTGTCCGCACTTCTCGCAGACGAATCGGCCGTCCTGGTGTGGAGTCAGCGGCCGGAAGTCCCATCCTAAGGCGCAATAGGGACAGCGAATGACGAGTTGGGTGTCTTGCGCGGACATGGCTGGTGACGGGAAGCGCAACCCTGAAACGTTCGCGAAGTACACACCCCTCATTGGCGAATCGCGCAATCCCGTCGGAGGCAGAGTAGAGCGACGGCATCAGCCAGGGAAATGGCACGTAAGAGGTAAGGGCATAGCCCACCCGGGATGGCACACTCGGGCACGGATGTTATGCGGGGCGACGGGCGTTGGAGGCGACGAGCGGTTGGGGCGTTGGGCGCGCCGGAAGTTGCTTTGAACTCTTGCTCGGAACTCTCAGTGGTAAACGGCGGAAAACACTCCGCTGTCGGAGAATTGTCCGGTTCGGGCGGAAACGAGATCCAGCTCGTGCTGCAGTTCGCGAATCCGTTGCTCTCTATTCTTGAAGGCGCCCATCTCTTCATTCGTAAAACTGGCGAAAGTCTTCTTGGTCAGCATCTCGATTTGCTGGTCGAGTACGTCCAGAAGCTGGGTTCTGAGGGGCAGGGTCGCTTTGCATTCCATAGCGGCAAATCCTTGGGGTTGGGCTCTCACATTTGGGATTTCACCGCAGAAAAGGGAGGGCTTCAATACAGGAAATCCGGTAGGTCCTTTGGGGGTAGGACTGGAGGCGAGAGGGCAAGTGCTTCGCTCGCCTTCGCTAGCACCCAGGCTTCGGTCATGATGACAAGCCATTAGACAAGCCGGTTAGGATGGCGGTCGTGACAAGTTGCAGGAAATCCAAGCTGTTACTTCAGAAAATCAAAAAGGCTCAATTGCGAAATGCGGCCTATGGCGGCGAGGGTGGCGTTGGTTGCGGTTTCGGAGTTGACGAGGCGGCTGGCGGCGCCGGCGACGTCGGCGGCAGCGAGGGTGTTTTCCTGCTGGCTGACGCTGTCCGGAAGTGTAATCGAAGGCATCGCGAAGAGCGGTCATCGCGGCGGTGAAGCCGGAATTCGATTGCATGGCCTTGATGAGGCCGGTCATGGCCTGGAAGACGTCATGTCCGGGGGCGACGAAGAGTTGCGAGCCGGGCTTGTTGACGGCGATCTGGTAGCCATCGCCGATCTGGACGGCGTTGACAGCGTCATTGCCGTCGTAGCGGACGCCGGACGCCACCGTATTGTCTTTCACGAAAGGCGGCGAGTTGGTCAAGGTTCCGGCGAAGAGCGCGCGCCCCTGGAAGGAGGTATTCCCGAGCGAGATGAGCTGGTCCTGAATGCCTTGCAGTTCGGCGGCAACGGCGGCGCGATCAGTGTCGGAAAGCGTGCCGTTCGCGCCTTCGACTCCAAGAGTGAGAGCGCGCTGCATCACCAAGATCACGGAGTTGAGCGCTGAATCGGCCGTCTGAAATTGGCCTTGGATCGAGCTCAGACTCTGAAGGTAACGGGCAGTGACGGTGGTCTGGTCGTGGTTCTGGACCAGGATCGCAGCGGCGGCGGGGTCGTCGGAGGGCTGATTCACTCTGCGGCCGGAGGACAATTCGAGTAGCGCTTCTTGTGTGTCCTGCCGGGTGCGGTTAAGCGCGGCCAGCAGGTCGGGCATGGGATTGGGATTAACACGCATGTTATTAGGTCCCGAGGTTAACGGCGGTATCGAGCAAAGTGTTGACGGTAGAGATTACGCGGGCGGCGGCCTGATAGGCGGTCTGATAGCGGACGATGTTGGCAGCTTCTTCGTCGAGCGAGACGCCGGAGATAGAGGCACGCTGATCTTCGAGCTGACGCAGGATGAGTTGCGAGGCGCTGAGATCGGCGGCGGCGTTGGCGGTGTCGCTGCCCACCTGAAAGACCAGGCGGGAGTAGAAATCGAGCGGCTTCTGTCCGGCGGCGACGGCCTGGTCGTGGACGGCGGAGATAACGGCCAGATTTCCGTTGCTGCCGGGTGTGCCGTCGGAACTGGCGGCTAACAACGTGGGATCGGTGATGGCTACGCTGAGAGCGGCAGCGGCTCCGGCACCGCCTGCGGCAGGGGGAACGAAGAGGTCGGTACCGGCAGTACCATTGAGGTCGAATCCGCTGCGGTGGGCGGTGTTCAGGGCGGTGGCCAGACCGGCGGCCAGCTGGTCGAGACTTGCTTGCAGCGCAGGGATGCGGTTGTCTCGCACGTCCAGCAGGCCGCCGAGTTTTCCGGCGGGGATCAGTCCGGTGATGTCCACAGTGCCGGCAAAGATTTTGTGGATGCCGCCGGCGGCGATCTGGGTGGTGAGTTGGAAGCTGCGCTCCTGGGCCACCAGAGGCGTCCCATTGGAAGTGGTAAGGGTGATTCCATGCTCGGTCTGGATGACGGAGACGTCTACCAGGCTCGAAAGTTGGCGGATCAAAGCGCCGCGCTGGTCGATCAAGGCGCTGGCGTCCTGGTGCACGTTTTCGAAGGTAGTGATTTGCTGATTCAGGGCCGCAATCTGCGGGGTGAGCGTGTTGATCTCGCCGACGGTCTGGACCACGTTCAAGTCGAGATTGCTGCGCTGCGTTTGCAGGTTATGCGAGGCAGTATTGAAGGAGGTGGCCAGGTTGCCGGCGGCGGTCAGTACTCCCTGCCGCAGCGAGAGACTGGTGGGGTCGGTGGAAAGCTGCTGGACGCTGTCGAAAAACTTGCTGATAGCGTCGCCGATGCCGGAATCGGTGCCGCTGAAAGTCACCTGAACCTGCTGGAGCGCGCTCAGGGTGGAGTCCAGCTGGCCCTGGGTTTGCGATTCCTGGTTCAGGCGGAGTTCAAGAATCGGGTCGCGCAGGCTTTCGAGTTTTTGCATCACCACTCCGGTGCCGAAGCTCAGCCGACCGAGGACTACCGGGTCGCCTGCGATCATCACGGGACGCTGCCGGGAGAATCCGGGAGTGTTCACGTTGGCCACGTTGTTGGCGGAGGTTTCGAGCGCCTGCTGGTTGGCGATCAGCGAGCTGAGGGCAATCGAGAGTGAGCCGAGCAGTCCGGACATTGGTTAGTCTCCTGCCTGCGGGCGAGTCTCGGCGCGCAGCAAAGTCAGTTCGGGGGCGTAAGTCGGAGCACAACTCTCGACTACGTGCGCCACGATTGCCAGACTGCGCTGCAAGTGCCGCAGGAGGGAGCAATGCACGCGCGTCAGGTGGCGAATACGAATGCTGAGCGCGGCAAATTCCCGTTCGAGCTGTGCCGAAGACAATGCCTTGGGCGATGGATCGGCGGCAGATCCAGTCGAGCGCGGAGGACGCTGTTCACACCCGCGCCGGAGTTGGTCTTCGAGCAAACTCCATTGGCGGCAGAGTTCCGCCTGGCGGGCAGCGCCGCGCGTAATCATTTCGGCATCGTTGCGCCCAAGCGCGAACTGGCTGACTTCAAGACTCTGCACCAGGTCGCGCAGCAGCAAGAGCCGCGTCGCGATCAGGTCGCCGGGTTGGGAGGGAACTGTGTCCATAGTCAGGCCAAGTCGTCAATCTGGTGTGCGGTCGGTTCCGTGCTGTCATCTTCGGCAGCCGGCTTTGCAGGAGCAACCGGACGCCGGCGACGGGGAGGAGGCTCGTACTCGCCGCCGTGTTTCTCGATTACACGCAAGGCAGGATCAAGCCGGTTGGTCAGTAGTGGATCCACAGATTACCCCGCTAGCTGCCTGGCGCTGCCGCTCGTCAGGTCGGCGAGCATCGCATCCGCAACCTGGCCATCACTGACGACGTACTCGCCCTTGCCGAGGGATTGCCGGAGCAACTCCACTCGTTGTTGCCGGACTTCGGGCTGTGCCATTACTTCGCTCTCGAGCGCTCGCACGCGCGTGTGGTCAAACGAAAAATGTGTCTGGTCGACCGCGGATGTCTCGTTTCCGTGCCCACCGGTAGCCGGAGTGGGGCGGGCTCGGTCTGTTTTGCCGCTGTCCGCCGCCTCCGTTCCAGAGGTTTTCAGATCAACTCTCATGCTGTTCACCAAATCCCTTCCTGCCTGTTTCATCGGCAGATTCTTAGCAGACTTTAATATTGGCGCTGTCTGCGCAAATCCAGGGCTAAGAAAGGGATCGGCAAAGTTCTAAAAAGACTTTAAATTGCGGGATAAAACTCCCGTCAGCTGACCTCGGGTACTTTCGATTGCCGCCACTGTTGCAAAATGAGGCGCGCGATTCCGATGCCGCCATGAGCGGACATCGCTGAAGCCAGCGCTTGGGTGCCCATCCGGGCATAACTGCTGCTGCCGGCGGAGCCATCTTCGGAAGTGCCGGCAAAGGTCTTCTGCAAGTTTTCCAGCAGCGAGCCCAGCAGAACCGCTTCGAAATCCTGCGCTGCTTTCTCCGCTTTCGCTTTCCCGGCAGGGTTAGCTGCGGGAATGCGGAGGCTCTCGGACGTGATAGAGAGACTCATCAGATCACCTCCAGGTCGGCGTCGAGGGCTCCGGCAGCCTTGATGGCCTGCAGGATGGAAATTACGTCGCGGGCGGTGGCGCCCATATTCTGCAGACCGTTGACGAGTTGCTCGACTTTAGCGCCTTCGGTGATTTCTACCCGGCGCGCGGGAATTTCCTTGGCCTGCACTTCCTGCTGACCTACGACAGCGGTCTTCCCTTGCGAAAGCGGCTCGGGCTGCGAGACTTCCACTTCGGTCGTAATCTGGACGGAGAAACCTCCATGCAGGATGGAGACGGCGCCGAGGCGAACGTCCTGCCCCATGACCACCGTGCCGGTGCGTTCGTTGACGATTACGCGCGCCCGCCGGTGCACCGTGACGGCCAAGTTTTCGATCTTGGCCATCACGCTGGTGAGATTTGGAATGCCGGTACCGGCGGCATTCACTTCGACGCGGCCGCCGTCGCGCGCGATTGCAATCTCGTGTCCGAAGGCGCTATTGATGGCGTCGGAAATTTCGCCCGCCGTCGAGAAGTCGGGCTCACGCAACAGCAGATTGAGCGGCGCGAGACGATCGAAGCTGAAGGCCAGCGCGCGCTCGACGCGGCCGCCGGCTGGAATGCGTCCGACAGTCGGATGATTGACTTGTTTGGTGTTGCCGGCGCCCCCGGCGGAGTAGCCGCCTACCGCTACTGGACCCTGGGCGGCGGCATAGACCTGGCCGTCAGCGCCATAGAGAGGGGTCAGCAGCAACAGACCGCCTTCCAGGCTTTTGGCATCGCCGATGGAGGAGACCGTAACATCCAGTTGCGCCCCCGGGCGGGCAAAAGGCGCCAGATTCGCGGTCACGAATACCGAGGCCACGTTCTTCACCCGCACCGCGCCGGCGGGGATCTGCACTCCCATGCGCTGCAGGATGCCGGCGAGAGTCTGGATAGCGAAGACGGTCTGTTGCTTGTCGCCAGTGCCGTTCAGTCCGACGATCATGCCGTAACCGATCAGCGGGTTTTCGCGAACACCTTCCACCGAGGCCAGGTCGCGAATCTTGATCTGGACCGGCTCGACAGCGGCGGCGATGAGGGAAGCGAGGGCGAGAAAAAGGGATACGAGGAACGATTTTGCGAATCGATTGGCAGATTGGTGCCGAGGAACCGCTCCCACTTGGGCTAAAGCCCGCAAACATTGTCCGCGACGTACGCGGCCCTGAAGGGCCGCTCTTCCACGAAGGTTCCGACATTGATCCTTGAGTGTCATAGTTCTCCTAGAAATCTGTGCCCTAGAAATTCAGGATGCGCAGGATGAAGCGCAAGATCGGATGCGGTGGGCGAGTACCATCGGAGACGACGCCTTTGCCTTTGATCTCGAGTTCCAGATTGCCAAGGGTGTTCGACACGACGGTGTTGTCGGAACTCACATCACCCGGGCGCACCACACCGCGCAGCACAATGTTCTGGCGCTCGTTGTTCATCACAATGGAACGCTCGGCTTCGATGACAAGATTGCCACTGGGCAGAACGGCGACGACGCGGCCCGCGAGACTGGTGCGCAGCTTCGAGGTGGAAGTTGCCTGCCCTTTTCCGGCTAGTGTTTCCGCGGAGTGCAACCCGAGCAAGTTTGCAACGCCGGTGGTTCTGAGGCGGCCGGGCAGCGAGTCGACGCCGGAGCTGGCTTTGAAACTGCGGTCGGTGCCGACGGCCCCCGTGTTGGACGAGCTCAGGTCATGTACCACCAAGATTGTGATCAAGTCTCCCGTGGAACGGGCCTTGTAGTCGGTGGTAAGAGAAGCCATGCGTCCGTTGTCGGACCAGGCACTGCCCAGTGTGTGCGCGGGCGGAAGCGCTTCGGACATCTGCACGCGCGTCAGGTACTTGGCCAGATTGCTATCGTCCGACGAACTCCGTTTCGAGGCACTCAGGGAGGTCGTGCTCACGAGCAGCAGGCAACACAGGACCAATTTCATGTTTCTCTCCTTAGTTTTACTATGTTTACTATTTACTGCGACAAGGCCTCGAGCCGGGCGTGAGCGGAAACCCGTGCCCGGAAGATTTGACCATCCTGATTGCGCACACGAATCACGTCGCCCGCGGCCCCGCGTTCGAGACAAGTGACCAGGGCCGTCAAGTTGAGCTGGCTCCCGCGAAAGAGCACGGTGGCTCGATCTCCAGAGCGTACGATGGCTTTGCGGGTCGTAGAGGGCGAGGGTCGCAACGGGGATCCGTTGCGGCACGAACCACCTGCAATCTTTTCCGAACCCATGGCGGTGGAGCGACCCGCTTCGGCGCTGACCAGGAAGGGCACGCATTGTCCGGGCTCGCGGCATTCCAACTGAAATTGAGCGCGCCCGAGATCGGCGTCCCAGCAGACCATCGACACCCGCAGTGTGCGGCTCGCGGCAGCCGGGATCAGGGCGGGAAGGTCGATCTCCTCGGCCCGCAGCAGTTGTTCCTCCCGCACGCCCCGGTGGCGGAGTTCGACCGTGACTGCCTGCCAGACTTCGGCGCGGGTTATCGGTGTCAGGAGCGGGCGGGCATTCTGCGCATGGAGAAAAGTTCCAGATGCGATGGCGACAGCCAGAAGTGTTTTCGGAAAAGCGTGCGGGAGTCCGGGACGTCCGGTTCCAGAAACCAGCCCGCATAAGAAATTGGTGATTATGATCACTCCTTGTCCTTTGCCTCTACCGGCCCATGCTGTTGATCAGCTGGAACATTTGGTCGGCGGCC
>WNFH01003557.1_pt1 | contig 11075 bp, 10 predicted proteins | sample 5400411 | NCBI WGS metagenome assembly WNFH01 (sample SAMN13153347, study PRJNA577476) | soil metagenome | isolation source: 200 cm saprolite under Douglas fir tree site 2 hole 3 | place: USA:California | collected 2015-04-18
ACGGAGAATTCGGAAGTAATTCCGAGAGACCTGACTGAGACTCAACTCGTCCCAGTGGTCTTGTCAACGCGCTTTAGAACTCGAGAGGATGGGTTGTTCAGTGCGCCGGACCTCATCAAACGCTCTCTGACCTGCTGGATAGTGCCGCAATGACAAAGGGCGATCTCTTTGAGCTTTCTCCATAAGTTTGATCCGGTCGCGCTGATTCTTCAGCTCCTTGAGCTTACCTTGGGCTGCGTTTCGCCTCTTCGCGCGTGAGCTAAAACCCTGAAACAACGACTTCAGTTCCTTCAGTGAAAATCCAGCGTTCTGCCCAAAACGGATCAGGGTCAAGCGATCCAAAACGTCGATTCCATAGACTCGGTGTCCGTTCTGACGGTGAGGCGGAGGCAGTAGTCCGATGCTCTCGTAGAAGCGGATGGTCGTCGCCAGGACGCCAGTCCGCCCCGCCACTTCGGAAATCCTCATAAAAATCAGTCTAGATCGCGCTTGACTTAGAGTCCACTGGAAGTCCTAGCCTGAAAATCGGGCGAAACGATGGTGCCCGCCCAAAACATTGGGATTCATTTCGCGACCCGCAAAGGAGCTTTTTCATGAAAGAAAAGTCGGTGACGTTTGTTCTTCTGGCAACTCTAGTTTTGATGGCTTCAGCGCAAGACGAAGGTCTACACGGTTCTACTCACGAACAACCCACGGAGACAAGTATGTCTGCGCATCAAGGCTCGACTCACGGTGGGCCAGCAGCATTCAAACCTGAATTCGAGAATGAGTCGGTTCAGGTAGTTCGCATCACTATCGGCCCGCACGCAAAACTTCCGATGCACGACCTGACCGCTCGCGTGGTCGTTCTCCTCACTGATCAAGACTTGAGGTTGACGTTTCCAAACGGTGAAACGAGAGAAGAACACCACAAGGCGGGTGAGACCATGTGGGTATCCCCGGAGAGGCATGCCGGTGAAAATCTCACCGACAAGCCCATTGAATTCATTGCCGTGATTCCGAAACACAAATGAAGGGCCGCAGGATCGATACCCACAATGCATCGAGATGCCTGGAGAATCGTTTCTCCGGTAGGTGATAGGGAGGCATCTGCTGCCCATGAATGACCAGGAGTTCGCCACTAGTCTCGTCGCGACACTCACACCACGGCCTCTCTCGCCATCCGGCTGAATACTGACCGAAGGGCGCAGGCATCTCGCTCCGCGAAATAGTATGTTTAGTTCGCATTTCTGAGGGTCTCGAAATGAAGATTGTTCTTGCCTCTGAATCCCAGTTTCGCAGGCGAGCGTTGGATATGCTTGGTCTCGCCTACGAAGTCCGTCCAAGCGGAATCGATGAAAAAGCTATCAGAGACCGTAATCCTGCCGATTTGACGCGGAAGCTCGCAGAAGCGAAGGCACGGCAGGTTGCGAGCGAGTGTCCAGACGCAGTGATCGTCTCAGGAGACGCAGTTGTGTCGAAGGGCGACAGGATTTATGAAAAGCCGCGCAGCACGGGCGAAGCGGCTCAATTCTTGAGAGAACTATCCGGCAGTGAATTCCAGTTTGTAACTGCGCTTGCCGTCATTCACTCACCGACCGGGAAAATGCTATCTACTGTCGAAATTTCGCATATCTCGTTTCGTCAGTTAGTTGAGCGCGAAATCCAAGCGTACATCAGCAAGTACGACGTGTTGAGTTATGCCGGTGCCTTTGAAAGCGACGCCGTCCTGCGGTTTGCTGAGCGAATTTCGGGTAGCTATAACTTCGTAACGGCACTACCGGTCAGCCGATTGATCGTCTTTCTTCGGGCGCAAGGCATAGATATTTGAATGCAAAGGTGTCTGCAGCTTGCGCGTGGAGATAGAACCGTGAAGAGCTGGGGTGATCCTCCATTTTTGTCCCATCCGTTGCTATCGACTCAGGTCGCGCTCTACTTCCGAGCGATCCGTTTCGCTAGACGACCGACCTTCGCCAAGTCTAACTGACCGGGGCGCAGCTCGACGCTGGCCCCGAAAGTATGCGTGGACACATCCACCATAGGAATAAATGAAACGCCAGAATCAAAGTCCTGTCCTGCGTGATGTCGGACCACGTAACCTCCTATCAGATACCCAAACACACTCCCTACAAGTGCATCTGAGGGAAAGTGTTTCCTTGAGGTCACTCGAGACACGCTTATGGCGGTAGCGAAAGCGTAGACACCAACCTGAGTAAGCGTGTTTGGATATTCGTCTGCTATCACTCTCGCGAGGGCCCAGCTTCCGATGGCGTGGCCGGATGGGAAGCTATCAGAGAAGGTGCGCGTACCATGTGGCCAGAATCCCCCGGTGCCGTTTCCTTCATCAGGGCGCTCGCGGTTGGTCGCCAACTTTAGTGCTTCAGCAACTAAGGTGGCGTCGATTACGGCTTCTGTCCCCAAACGGCCCGTTTCCGCAAGATGATCATTGTGGGTTAGTCGGCCAACCACATAGAGAGTGCCGCCCCCTGCGAGAGTGGCGTAAGTAGAACCAAACTGTGAGATGGTGTTGCTGGTGTCGATTCTGCTTTGATCGATGCCAAGGTTCTGCTGTGCTTGCGCGTCGTAGTGCAGCGCAACTCCCGTGCCGGTGGCGAACGGCACCAGCCAGACCGCGTCTCTGGACGAGATGCGCAATGGGCTGGTCCAGATCCCGGCTTGATCGTGGCCAATGTCTTTGAGGCATTGTCCGAGATGCGCCGGGCCGCAGATTACGGATTGCGTGGGTTGTTGTTGCCGGTTTTCTGAGGACTGATCTGATGATGGGGACGTGCCGGAAACCGATTTCGCCTCCTGTCCTTGTTCACGGGATGGGTCTGGCATCTGAGCAAACGCTGGCCTTGGACCGTAGACCAGGGCAGCGCAGATTAACAGGGACTGTACAAGACACGGAACGGCGTTTCTAATTTGGGCAATCGACATGATCTCTGAAGCTCCTTTCAAACTCAGTTGGACACACAACCGCAGCCGTCTTGCTGGTGTATTGCTCAAAACTCGAAATCCAAGGAAAACTGGATTTGGCGGGCGCCGGTTCCGGCAAACGGTTGCCTGAATCCAGGTATCGGAGTCAAACCTGAGCCGAACACAGGGTTGACCTGGGAGACGTTCGCGCTGTTGAACAGGTTGAAGAATTCCGCTACCACGTCGAGGCGTTTCACACCGCCGAACGGGAAGTACTTCAGAATGCGGAAGTCCATCGTCGCCAGTGAGGGTGTGTTTAGAGAGTTTCTGCCCAGTGACAGAGGTCTTGCCGAAAGCGGAAAGGCATGACTCTGATTCGAGTCAAGGCCGGTCAACGGGTTAATAGGCCGGCCACTTTCAAGTGTCAGAATCGGTGCCACTTCAATGTGACTGAACGCTTGCGTTAGCCATCCGGTGTTTTCTTCTGACGTCCCGCCCTTATCCTCTTCATCACCGATAGGCAACTCCCACAGCGCGTTGAAAACAAAGCGTTGCTGCTGATGTTGGCGAGAGACCGTGTTCTCTGCACGCAGATCGAAGGGATTTTGGGGTTGTTCATCGAAGTCTGAAGCATCGTCGAATGTTTTCGAAAGTGTGTAGCTCGCCGAAAACGCCAACTCGTCGCTCATCCGCCGATTAAGCGTGAATGAAACACCGTTGTAGGTCGAACTCGCAGAATTCTGGAGCACATAAATGTCGCCAAACTGAGTGTTGAGCCGACCAGGTGAAAAGACTTCTCGCCCGATCTGCTGTGGCGTTGGATTTGAAACTCCAAGGCTAGAGGCGTTCGCAAGAGTGAGGACAACAGGGGGCAATAGATTTACGTTAAGCGTTCGCGGTAACTTGAGCCCACGAACGAACAAGTAGTCCGAACGAAGTGTCAGATTCTTCGCGAGCAAATACTCCGCACCGGCGCTGGCTTGTTGACTGTAGGGAGTCGCCATGCGCGAATCAGGTCGGAAGATAGATGGGGCAATCCCGGATGCAGGCGCAGCAAGTGGCCCGCCTTGCGTTGCCGCGATAAGGCTGGCGGCTGCGTTTCCATCCACTACTTGCTCGAATGCCTGTGAACCGTTTTTCTCGATCGCCCGTGTCAAGTTGGCGAGAACGTAGCGATCGAAGAAAACTCCGTACCCCGCACGAAAAACCAATTTAGGAGACGGACTCCAAGCGAGACCAATTCGCGGACTGACGTTATTCGTGTCTTGATTGAATCCAGAAGGCAGGCGCTCGACATCGTAACGCACGCCGAGATCAACTGTCAGTTGGCGGGCGAGGGACCAATGATCTTGTACGAATCCGCCGAAACTTGTCACCGGGAAATCAACGTTCGAATTCCCGAACGCCTGGCGAAACTGATTAGGATTTTCTGCGAGGAAATCGCCGAGAGAGCCAAAGAGATATACGCCATCGAAGCCGTCCGGTACGTCGGCTCGCAGTCTGATGCGATTTACAGTCCCGCCGATTTTCCAAAGATGTTTTCTTCGCGTGCGAGAGTACGTATAGCTGGCCTGATAATGATTTTCGCGACGTTCGCTGTTTCCAGCGTAAGGCCGACCGAAGCTGACCAGTCCAGCGACGTCAATCTCCGGGCCGAACGGCTCATTCGTGCGCAGCACGGCATGCCGCGTGGCGGCTTGAAATCGCAGATCGATAACGGCTTCCGAGCCTAAGACAGTGGTGAGCGATCCCGAAAGAGCGTTGTCGCTCGTGAAGCTGCTGCCCCGCGTACTTGCGTCTATAAGGCCGTTGGTGTTGAACGCATCGCCTGATTCTTTGTTGTTTGTGAAGGTGTAGCGCAGCATGAGAGCAGTATTTTTCCTGAGCTGGTGATCGAGCTTGCCCGCAGCTTCGGTCTCCGCGCGCGCAATGGGAGAAAAGGCTGTCGTGATCTGCCTTGTCGCCAAACCGGGGAATGCTCCCGTCGCGAGGAAGGTGTTTATGGTTGATGCTACTGTAGGGTCGATATCCGAGCCGATTTGCCCTCGATTGTGTTCTTGCTCGAGGGCGGCGTAGTAGAACGTCTTGTCGTTGATGACAGGTCCGCCCAGAGCGAAGCCGGCACGGAAGCGCCGAAACGATGGCTTGCCCGACTCGGTTTCGAACGGGTCGCGCGCGTTGAACGCGCCGTCCTGCGCAAATAGGAACGCGTCACCGTGAATCTTGTTTGTCCCGGAACGAGTGATGACATTGATCGAACCTCCCGAGGCCCCGCCCGACTCCGCCGAAAGGCCATTGTTGACCACTTGAAATTCCTGCACGATTTCCGGCGAAAGCTCGGCACGACTGGAACCCGTGTATTCGTCGTTGTTGTCCAGGCCATCGATGGAGAGATTGTTGCTCCGCGATCTCAGTCCACCGAAAGTGAAGCCACTGCCAGTAAGCGGTGTCGAACCACTCGCTCCGGAGGCTATCGGCGAACTCGAAACGCCTGGCGCAAGCAGAACGAAATCCAAGTAATTTCGGCTCCGGACAGGCAGTTCTTCGATCCTCTCTTGATCCACAGATGAAACGACGGACGACTGTGAGGGATCAAGTGACGAGGGTTGGGCGTTGACGGTCACTTGTTCAGACGCCGACGCCGGAGCTAGAACGATGTCAAGATGAACGGTTTGTCCGAGACTCACTCCAACGCCTGCTTGACGGTAAGGTGCAAAGCCTGTCTGTTCCACTCGCACTTCATAGGTGCCGACAGCAAGCTGCTCCGCTCGAAAGAAACCCTGCTCATCAGTTGTTAGAGCACGAAATTGATTGGTCAAAGGGTTGTGCAGCGTAATTTTCGAGTTGGGAATGACAGCGCCGCTGATGTCGCGCACAATACCCTCAAGAGTTGCTCCGACTCGTGAAGCTTGAGCGGCAGCGTTAGCCGCGCAAAACAGAAAGGCAAACGATATGGCAATCCCAACAGCAACATGACGCACGAAAAACAAACGGCAAGCCAGAACCATCTCCGGTCACCCACTCCAATAAACGGTGTAAGAACAAAGAAATTTGTATTGATCGAACTGCAAGGACGGTCCAACGCGCCGCAGTCAACGGCGGACCCGTTCTTGCGCGCGTTTGTGGATCAGCTATCGAAGATTTCTAGATACGCAACGGGAGTGGAGGGGGACTTGTCGCATCAAAAAGCAGCAAATTCAAAGAGCATGGCGCGGCAAGGAAAGATTTCTGCACGCCGGAACCGAAGACACCCTTTGCAACAAAACCAAGCAGTGCGGACTTGAAGATCAAGCGCGCAAACGAATACGCCAATCCCACGCACAGTGCCATAACAACCAAAGCGTACTCGGTCTCGTTCCCGGTTTGGACAGTGTGATCCCAGGTGTCGAACGTTTCAACGAGCGGACAAATAAGGCAGGTCAGCAGAACAAGCGTGACAATTATTCGAGACGCCCGAGATCGCATGGTCATAAGTATACCCGCAGCAGCAGCGGAACAAAGTGCATCACTGGAGCTCCAGCTGATCACCGCGGTTACCTCAGTGCTCCTTTTCATGCTCATGATCCCCAATCTGCAATCCCACCAGGGCAACTCCAAGCCTAACTGCGCGTTCTGCGAGGCGGCCGATTTTCGAGGATCTGCTGGGGGTTGTATGCGGTAGGGACTCATCCCATATGGATCTGGTAGACCGAGATTCTGTATCCAATTCACCCCTTGAGCCAGACCGAACGGGGAATACGGAGGCGACGGATTCCATGAGCTGGTAACTCTGGACCACAGATGGACCAGAGAGTACGGGAAGATTGATCGGGAATTCCAGGTTGGGAGGAGCGGATCGCGGGTCTAAAGCAGGTGATGTAGGAACAGACGCGAACAGCTTGTGACGTTTTGACATTCGCTTTCGGTCAGTCCTCGCGATCGCTTGGGCGGAGCGTGAGACCCCCTGGTTCTTTGTGGCATTGCCGGGGGCGGACCGAGAGAACGTGACCGCGACCTCAGGCACCAGCCACACTACAAGGCTCAGGGCGCCGGTAGCCAATAATCCGACGCCGGCTTTCTTGCACTTGGAATATGGAGCTGTTGGGCGTGTCAACAGCGCTCGGACTCTGGCCGCGAGCAAGGACGGAGGCGACGAAAGGAAATCGACCGGGCCCGCAATTTCCTCCTCAAGAAACCACCAGCTCGCGAGAGTCGTTAGGCAGCCGGCGTATTCCAGTCGGCGTTCACGCGAACGCTCCACCACGTCTTCGTCACACACTAGCTCACGTTCCCAACGCAGACGGCGCCTCGCAAGCCAGGCACAAGGATTGAAAAAAACCACATAACAACCGAGGGTCGCCAGCCTGTCCCACAAATAGTCCCGTCTGCGTATGTGCATCAATTCGTGCCGAAGAACGTAGACGAGTTGCTGGGCTTCCAGTCGGGGCAAGAGCTCGTTAGGCAGCAGGACTTTGGGGCGCCACCAACCTGTAGCCGCAGGCGAGCGCAAGCCCGGGACTAGTCGCACTTCGCACCGTGGACTGTTGCTATCAGAGCGGACCAATTCAAACAGAAATGAAAGCGTCACAGTCGCCGGGTGTGAAGCCCGTAAGAAGGTCCTCAGCTGCCAAAGGCGAGTGCAAAACTTCAGCAACAGGAATGTGAGGACAGGCACATAGATCCACCGCATACGGGGTAAGAACGCCGCAAGAAAAGGCACCAAAGCAGGATTGAGCGGCCACGACCAATATGGGTGTAGCACGTATGGCAGGGGCACGATGGCCGGGGAAGTACTATTCGCCGTAAACGCGACTGACAAGCTTGTCAGCAAGAGCCCCAACCACGCTGCGACCATCCCTCCCAAAAAGATCCCGCATAGGCGAAACCTGAGGTGCGAGTTCCGGACTAGCCTACACAGCACCCACAAAAGCAGGTACATACCAGCAGACCGAATCAGGTATGTTAACCACCAACTCGCAAGCTCGACTGCGGCATCGCTGCTCATAATGCTCCTACGCGTGTGGGAGTTGGAGTGCCACTTCCGTCTACCATTCCTTGCGTCGATTTCGGATCAAGCTCTCGAGTTGGCGCAATTCCTGCCGTGTAATACGTTCATCACTCAGGAGTTCCATCAAAAGCTCTGTTCGCGAGCCCGTGAAGTACTTGGCTATTATCTGACGAATAGATAAGCGGTGCAGATCGCCAAGTCCGAGCACTGGCCGGAAGAGGAACGCGCGGCCTTGCTGCTTGTGATCCACTTGCTGTTTTCGCTCCATTATGCGTAACAGGGTCTGAACCGTCTTGTAATTCGGGGGTGGATTTTCACCAGAAGCTCTCACAATGTCATCAATCGTCCCCTCGCCTATACGCCACAAGATCTCGAGCAATCGAAGTTCGGCTGGCGTCGGAAGTAACGCCCCCTGCTTTTGCCGGTTCTTTCCCATAGCGATTCGATTGTGCGACTGGATGCTCAGAAGGGTCAATAGTCTTAAGGTAGATAGGGTAGTGAAGCGCTGCGTCGCCGGAATTTTCGAACAGCTCTGATTTGTCGATCGGAGACAAAGACCGCGAAAATTAGTGGCTCCTGCACTTGACAGTTAGTCTTAAAGGCTTTAAGACTTAGGCATGCGATGGCGCTCATTTTGGCTCTTCAAGCTGAAGCGCGAAGGGGCTGCGGCAACACGATGCGATTAAGAACCGACCGTCGGTTCCGGCCCGGTAGTCGTCTCCCTTAACGTCGAGGCGTGCAACGATGCTATTTCTAGACTGGTACAGAGACAAGGGGCTATGAGAATCCTTCTGTACAACCCTGACAATGGCGTGACCCGCAACTTCATGCCCCACCTCTGGATGTTTCTACTGCAGGCGCTGACGCCGCCGGGTCACGAAGTGCTGCTGATTGATGGCAACGCCCAGCCCATGGATGAAGCTGCCATCGCACGGTTTGTGCGCGAGCAGAACATCGGACTGGTCGGCATTGGCGCCATGACCAGAATGATCGCCAAGGCATATCGCATAGCCGACTCCATCCGGGCCGTGGGAGTGCCGGTGGTGATGGGCGGACCTCACGTGACCGAACTGGCAGATGAAGCTCTCGGCCGGGATGGTGGCCCGCGCCATGCCGACGGTGTGGCGCTCGGTGAAGCGGATGAAACCTGGCCATTGATCGTGAATGATGCCGTCCGCGGCGAGCTCAAAGAGATTTACTCCCCGGTGGATGAAGCTGGAAGAGAGCGCAAACCGTCACTCAAGGCGTATCCCGAAATCCCATGGCAGTCGATCAATCTCGACCAGTTCAATCTGGTGCCGAAGGCTGCGACCCCGTTGCTCAACTGCGTCGGGGAGGGCTGGGGAACATTTCGCATTATCCCGGTGGAGTCGGGACGCGGTTGTCCTTACGGCTGCGAGTTCTGCACGGTAACGGGATTTTTCGGCGACTCCATTCGCTTCCGCACCAACGAGAGCGTGGTGAATGAACTGCTACTGTTGAAGGCGCGTGCCCGCACTGAAAAAGGGCAGATTGCCGTCTTTTTCATTGACGATAATTTCGCCATCAACGTCAAGCGCACCAAGTCGCTGCTGCGCGACGTCATTGCCGCCGGCGCACAGGTACATTGGGTAGCACAGATCAGCGCCAACTTATTACGCGACGAAGAACTCGTGGACCTGATTGCCGCTTCTGGAGGCAAGTGGGTATTCATCGGCATGGAGTCCATTGACCCTGCGAATCTTAAAGACGTGAACAAAGGATTCAATAAGCCGGGGGAATATGCCGCCGTGCTCGATCGCTTGGCGCGGCGCAACGTTTACGCCATCACGTCATTTATTTTTGGCATGGATAACGACACGGTAGGCGTGGCTGAACGCACACTCCAGCAAGTCCGCACCTGGCCTCCGGGTTTGCCAATTTTCGGGCTGCTGACCCCGCTGCCGGCCACGCCTCTGTACAAACGGCTGGAGACCGCTGGCCGGCTTACGCGGCCTCGGCACTGGAAGGAGTTCATCCCATTTGCGATGGCCCACACGCCATTGAAGATGACCATTGAGGAAGCGCACGAAGAAGTGAAATATGGATGGGCACACGCTTACAGTCCCGAGGCTCTGGCGCAGGCCGTTGACTCGCTGGATGATCAACCTCTGGGTTATCGTGTCAACATCTTCCTGGCACGCCTCTGTTTTCGCGGCATCTATTTCCCCATGATGGGGCGGCTGGCGTGGCTCAAGGTGATTGCACAAAATCGGCGAACCATCTTTAAACTGGTGTGGGAGGCGTTGCGAGCACACCGGACCCGCAGTCAAAGTCCTGATGCCTCGAACCTGTTTCCGGATGCGATGGTGTCACCCCTCCCCGCCGAGATCGGCATTTCAGAGGTCGAAGGTTAAACATCTCCCATGCCGCAAATGGCGCAAGATGGCTCATGTCCTTTTGAGCGATTTATGGAGGAAACAAGTTGAAAAGTCCTTCGATGAAGTTGCTCGGTACCCTGGTTTTCGCGTCCAGCCTGGGTTTCAGGACCGGGCTCGCACAAACCCGATCCGGCAAAGAACCGCCAAAGGCGGTCTCAGTAACTGGGTGCTTAGTTAAAGGCGATGAGCCCAAGGAAGTCTGGATCGCGGAAAAGAGCGGGAGAATTTACGGGCTGGAGAGCTCGAAAATCGATCTGAACGCACATCTTGGTCACAGAGTTATTTTGCGAGGCTACGTGCTGCAGGAGGGTAAGGAAGAGGCCGGCGCAGAAACGCAAAAGCAAAACAAGGCCGTCAAACGCGAAACTGCTGACTTTCGTGTGCTCACGCTGAAGATGATTAGCACAACTTGTACGCATTAGGCTCGGTATGTCCGCTAACAGGGTCATTCTCCAAGGCGTACTTCTCTTCGTTCTGCTCAATCTGTCCTGCGGGAGCTTCAGAGATGTCTCCCAAGGTATCTCCGGAAACATCTGCGGCTGCGGACCCCTCGAGCCAGACGCCGCTGATTACCGCCACGCTGCTAAGCATGTCCCGTTGCCTGCTGGCAGCTCTCAAGAAATTGACGTAGCAACTATTCTGACTTGGCCGCAAGACTCGATCCCGCTTCCTATTGATCAGCCTCGCGGTGGTCGTGAACTTCAATTGATCAACATAGCGCACGCGTTTCTTGAAAATGCCAGTGTGAACCCAGGCGATTGCGACATTCACATGGAAATCTCCGAAACCGC
>WNFH01003561.1_pt1 | contig 11070 bp, 9 predicted proteins | sample 5400411 | NCBI WGS metagenome assembly WNFH01 (sample SAMN13153347, study PRJNA577476) | soil metagenome | isolation source: 200 cm saprolite under Douglas fir tree site 2 hole 3 | place: USA:California | collected 2015-04-18
AGAACGCTTCGCGGATCACGTTCTTGCCGCTCGCGATCACGTTGCCCCACGACGGCACATTGGGCGGCACGCCGACACCGAGGAAGCCCAGGATCGCTTCGGCCAGGATGGCATAGGCGAAGATGAAGCTCGCCTGCACGAGCAGGGGCGCCAGACAGTTCGGCAGGATGTGCCGGAGCGCGATCGCGGGATCGCCGCGGCCCAACGCGCGAGCCGCCTGGACGTAATCCAGTTCCCGGATGGTGAGGACGGTGCTGCGGATCAGCATGGCGGTCCGCGGCAGATAGACCACCGACAGCGCGAAGATCACGTTCCACACCCCCGGACCGCGCGCGGCCATGAGCGCGATCGCCAGCAGGATGGCCGGGAAGGCCATGAGGCCGTCCATGAATCTCATCAGGATGAGGTCGAGGCGGCGGTAGTAGCCGGCGAGCAGACCCGTCAAGATCCCGCCGAGCGACGTGAGCAGCATCGTCGTCGCCCCGACCAGCAGCGAGATCTGGCTGCCGTGCACGACGAGGCTGTAGACGTCGCGCCCGAACTCGTCCGTCCCCAGGTAGTGTTCGGCGCTCGGCGGCTTCAACCGATTCGCGGGGAAGAGTCTCGTCGGACTGTGCGTCGAGATGACGTCGGCGAAGAGCGCGGCCAGCACCAGGACCAGCAGGATGAGCGCGCCCGTTACGACGTTCCGGTTCCGGCTGACGCGGCGGAGCCACGTCGAGCGGAGGCCCTCCGTGAGCGGGGAGACCGCCTCGGCCCTCCCGATGGCGCTGTCGACGGCCGCCTCAGTCATACCGGATCCGCGGGTCGATGAAGGCGTAGAGGAGATCCACGGTCAGATTGATCAGGACGTACGCCGTCGCGGTCACCAGAACCACGCCCTGCACGACCGGATAGTCGCGGCGCATGATGGCCGAGACGATCAGGCGGCCCAGGCCAGGGATGTTGAAGACGATCTCGGTGACGACGGCGCCGCCGATGAGGATCGCGGTCGTGATCCCGATCACCGTCACGACGGGGACGAGCGCGTTACGGAAGGCGTGGACCCAGGTGACCACGCCCTGCGAGAGCCCCTTGGCGCGCGCCGTCCGCACGTAGTCCTGCTGGAGCGCCTCGAGCATGCACGAGCGCGCGATGCGCGCGATCAGCGCCGACTGGTTGAAGCCGAGCGAGACGGCGGGGAGCACCATGTAGCGGAGCGCGGCCACTGGGTCCGTGAAGATCGAGGCGTAGCCCGCCGCGGGCAGCCAGCCGAGGCGCACCGCGAAGAGATAGATGAAGTTCAGCGAGAGCCAGAAGCCGGGGATACAGACGCCCAGGAGCGCGCCCAGCATCAGGAGCCGGTCCCAGAGGGAGCCCGGACGCGCCGCCGCGACGATCCCGGAGGGCACCCCGATCACGATCGCGACGAGGAGCGCCGAGAACGTCAGGACGAGCGTCGGCTCGGCGCGCTCGAGGAGCGCCGTCGTGACGGGACGGTCGAGGAAGTACGACTGGCCGAGGTCGCCCCGCAGGACGCGCGCGTAGAACTTCAGCAATTGCTCGTGGAGCGGCCGGTCGAGCCCGAGCGCCTGGCGCGTGGCCTGGACCTGCGCCGCGGTCGCGTCGGGGCCGAGCATGACGCTCACCGGGTCGCCCGGGATCAGGTGGATCAGCAGGAAGACGACGGTGACGACCACCGCCAGGACGGGGACGAGCGCCAGGATCCTCCGGATGAGGTAGGCGGTCACCTCACTTGTCGAGCCACACGTTGTAGAAGCGGATGCGCTCCGTCCTCTCGTTGAAGCCCTTCACCGTGGTGCGTATCGCGCGGAGGCCGAAGAGGTCGCCATAGCGGATCACGGGCACCTTCTCGTAGAACTGCCGGGTCTGCTGCTCCCAGAGCGCCATGCGCTTCTTCGGGTCCGTCTCGCGCGCGAGCTCGGCCTGGAGCCGCTGGATGTCCTCGTCCGTGGTCCACCCCGGCCAGCCCGCGGTGAGGTAGACGTGGTGGGTCGGGTCGTAGGCGGCGCCGATCCCCGTCGTGAAGGCGTCGTACTCCTTCGAGTTGTTCCGCCGCTTGACCAGCGTCGCCCAGTCCACCACCTGGAGGTCGATGTTGAACCCGACGTCCTCGAGCTGCTGCTTGGTGAGCAGCGCGAAGTCGTACATCCACTTGTACTCCTGCGTCGTCATGAAGCGGATCGGCTCGCTCTTGTAGCCGGCCTCCTTGAGGAGCCGCCGGGCCTTCTCCCGGTTGTGCTCGTTCCAGGGGAGCCCCGCGAGCTTCGTGTGCCACGCGGCGATCTCGACGGGCGCGAGGCTCGCGTCCATCCGGTAGAACTCGGCGTGGCCGCCCGCGACGTTCTTCATGATCGGCTCGATGTCGATCGCGGCCTGCCACGCCTGGCGGAGCTTCTGGTTCGTCATCAGGCCTTCCTTCTTGTTGAAGACCGCGACGAGCCAGTAGTACGGCTTCGAGACGATCACCTTGACGTTCGGGTTCTTCCGGAGCCGCTCGTAGGCGTCGAGGTTGAGGTCGTCGGCGAACTCGAGCTCGCCCGTCTCCACCTGGGCGACGCGCGTCGCCACCTCCGGCACCGGGATCCACCGGATCTCGTCGAGCCACGCGGTCTTGCCGCCGCCATAGCCGTTGGGCTTCTCGTTCCGCGACTTGTAGTCGTCGAAGCGGACCATGCGGATGTACTGGTCGGGCTTCCACTCGGCGAGCTTGAAGGGGCCCGTCCCGATCCACTCGGTGGCCTTGATCTCGGGCGGGAACTTCTCGGCGATCTCCTTCGGGTAGATCGCGCCGAAGTTGTTCGGGACCGCCAGCGAGATCAGGACGATCGCCGACTTCTCCTTCAGCTTCATCTCGACGGTGTACTTGTCGACGGCGCGCCAGTCGGCCACCTGGGCGAAGAGCGCCTTGCCGTAGATGGACTGCTTGCCCCAGCGCTGAAGGGACGGCACGACGTCCTCGGAGGTCATCTCCTTGCCGTTGTGGAACTTGATGCCCCGCCGGAGCTTGAAGGTGTAGACGAGGCCGTCCTTGCTGACCGTGTGGCTCTCGGCGAGCATCGGGGTCGGCCGGTTGCTCGCGTCGAGGCTGTAGAGCCCCTCGTAGACGTGGTTGGTCAGCGTCTCGGTGATGCTGGCGGTCGTCCAGTGGGCGTCGAGGGCTGGCGGCTCCCCGAGGTTGCCCACGCGGAGGACGCCTCCGCGCTTCTGCGCGTCGGCGGCGGACACACTGCTCAGGAAGAGCGCGAGCGCGACGAGCGCGACAGAGCCTCGCAGGAAGGATCCCGGCGTCATACGTCACCTCCGCGAACGGGTAGCGTGCCAGCCGAATCTCGGTCGAGACGCGGCGGTTGTCAAGGTGAACCGAGTCATCCGAACGCGCGGCTCGGCGTGACCGCGGGCCCGGGCCGCTGGAGCCCGGCGGCGCGCACGCCGCCGCCCTTCACGACGGCGACCGGGACGAGGCGGGCGCCCGCCGTGAGCGTCTCGCCCTTCGCGTCGGCGAGGCCGAACTCGCCCTCGTCGAGCCGGAGGAGCGTCGCGTCGCCGGCCGCGCCCGGGGCCAGCGTTCCCAGCTCGCCGAGGGCGCCGAGCGCGCGCGCCGGCGCCGCGGTCGTCATGGCGACGACCTCGTCGAGGGAGAGGCCGAGCGCGAGGAACTTCGACATGGTCGTGGCGAGGTCGAAGACGGGGCCGTGGACGTTGTAGACGTGGAGGTCGCTCGAGATCGTGGCCGGCCGGAGATCCTGGGCGAGCGCCTTCCGCGCGACGGCGAAGCTGAAGCTCCCCACGCCGTGGCCGACGTCGAAGCCGACCCCGCGGCCGACCGCGCGCCGCGCCTCTGCGCGCACGCGGCCGCGCTCGTCGAGGACGCCCTCCGCGCGGCCGTGGAAGCAGTGGGTGAGGACGTCGCCCGGACGCAGCTCGCGCAGGATCTCGTCGAGGCTGATCGGCGTGTCGCCGACGTGGACCATGAGCGGGAGCCGTGCCGCCGCGGCGGTCTCGAGGGCGATCGTGAGCCCGATCCGGGCGTTGGCGCCCGCCTGCTGCCGCGAGAGGCGCACCTTCACGCCGCGGATCAGGTCGCGATGGGCCTCGATCGTCTGAAGCGCCTTCGTCATGTCGATGAAGCGGATGTCCTCCAGCTCGCCCACCTCGGCGCTGAGCATCCCGGTCGCGCCGATGTTGAGGAACGGGAGGATCCGCGTCTGCGACACCTCGATGACGTACTTGCGGAAGGCGGCGAAGGTGAGGGCGCCCGCCGAGCCCGCGTCCACGACGGTCGTCGTCCCGGTCGCGAGACAGTGGGGATCGGGCTCGATGCCGTAGTGGGAGGCGCCGTAGAAGACGTGGACGTGGAGGTCGATGAGCCCGGGGACGACGAGGAGCCCGCGCGCGTCCACGACCTCCTCGCCCGGGACCGGCGCCAGGCCGTCGCCGAGCGCCGCCACGCTGCGGCCGCGGATCCTGACGTCGCGCACGGCGTGCAGGCCCTGCGCGGAATCGATGACCGTCCCGCCGCGGATCAGCACGCGGAGGTCTGCGTCACGCGACGAGCCCCCAGGCGGTCAGATGTCGAGGTCCGTGGACTGGATGCGCTTGACGCCCGCGCCGAGCATGTCCTGCCACGCCTTCGCGAGCGACCCTCCGGCGTCGATGCCGCGCGTCGCGTCTTCGATGACGAGAGCCTCGAAACCAGCCTTGCGCGCGTCCAACGCCGACCACGCGACGCAGAAGTCCGTGGCGAGGCCCGTGAGGAACACCCGCGTGAGGCCGCGCTCGCGGAGGTAGCCGACGAGACCCGTCGGCGTCTTGCCATCCGCCTCGAAGAAGGCCGAGTACGAGTCGATCTGCTTCCGGTAGCCCTTGCGGATGATCAGCTCGGCGTGGGGGATCTTCAGGTCCTTGTGGAGGTCGGAGTCCGGCGTGCCCTGCACGCAGTGGTCAGGCCAGAGCACCTGAGTGCCGTACGCGAGGCTGATCGTCTCGAAGGGCTTCTTCCCGGGGTACTGGGACGCGAACGAGGCGTGGCCCGGCGTGTGCCAGTCCTGCGTGAGGACCACGTGCTGGAAGGCCGCCGCGATCCGGTTGATCAGCGGGACGATCTGATCCCCCTCCTTGACGGGCAACGTGCCGCCCGGGACGAAGCAGTTCTGGACGTCCACGACCAGGAGCACGTCGGTCGCGGCGGGTTTGATCTTCCTGGCCGTCGCCTGGGCCAGCGCCGTGGCGGCCCGGCCCGCGAGTCCCGCGGCGACGACCGTGCCGGCGGCGGACGTGAGGAACTTGCGCCGATTGTGCGTCGTCATGGTGCGAATACCCCCTTGCCGGTGGTCTGCGTGTCGAAGAGGCGGTAGGCCTCGTCCGCCTGCTCGAGCGTGAAGCGATGCGTGATGAGCTTCGCGAGCGGGATGCGGCGGTCCGCGATGAAGCGGGCGCACTCGCCCTGGCCGACGCTCGAGAAGGTCCACGAGGCGTGGATCGTGAGCTGCCTCCGGATCATGTCCTGGCTGATGTCGAACGTGGTCGTGTTGCCCTCGCCGACGAACGCGACGCGCCCCCACGTCGCCGCGCACCGCACGGCGGCCACACGCGCGTCCGGGTTGCCGGTGCAGTCCATCGCGGTCTCGACGCCCTCGCCGCGGGTGAGCTCGCGGATCGCCTTGACGGGATCGACCGCCTTCGCGTTCACGGTCGCGTCGGCGCCGAACTCGGTCGCGAGCTTGAGACGCTCGGGGGCGATGTCCACCGCGATGACGCGCGCGCCCATCGCCTTGCCGAGCAGCGTCGCGGAGAGCCCCACGGGCCCCTGGCCGAAGACCGCGAGCGTGTCGCGCCCCGAGACGTCGAGGCGCTTCAGCGCGCCGTAGGCCGTGCCCGTGCCGCACGAGATCGCCGCGCCCTCCTCGAACGAGAGCTCGTCGGGCAGGGGCACGAGCGTGCGCGCGGGGACCTTCATGTGGGACGCGTGCCCGCCGTGGCCCGTCATCCCGTAGACGACGATCCCGCTCCGGCAGAGCTGCGACCAGCCGGCGCGGCAGTGCTTGCAGAGGCCGCAGCCCTTGTAGTGGTGGTTCATCACGCGCTGGCCCTCCGGCGCCTCCTCGGGGGCGACGCCGGGCCCGCGCGCGGCGACGACGCCGCAGGGCTCGTGCCCCGCGATGACCGGCCCGCCCTGGCCGCCGAGGCCGAGCGCCGCCGCGGCGTTGCCCGCGGCGCGGTAGGGATGGAGGTCGCTCCCGCACATGCCCGACGCCTTGATCGCGAGCACGACCTCTCCCGCCCCCGGCGTCGGGTCGGGGAACTCGCGCAGCTCGAGCTTCCGGTTGCCGAGGAAGACGACGCCCTTCATGGTCAATACCCCTTGTGTTTGTCGATCAGGGCCAGGAGCGGCCGGCCGTCGCGCAGCCGCCGGAGGTTCTCGCAGAAGGTGTCGATCACGCGCCCCGCGCGCCGCGGCGAGCCGCCCGCGGTGTGCGGCGTGACGATCACGCGGGGGTGCGTCCAGAGCGGGTGGCCGGGCGGGAGCGGCTCCGGGTCGGTCACGTCGAGCCCCGCGCCCCAGATGAGCCCGTCCTTCAGCGCGGCGACCAGGTCGTCGCCGTAGACGATCGCGCCCCGCGTGACGTTGATGAGGATCGCGCTCGGCTTCATCCGGCGGAAGAGGTCGCGCGTGAAGAGGTGATGGGTCGCCTTCGTGAGCGGCAGGCCGATCACGACGACGTCGGAGAGGCCGAGGAGCTCCCCGAGGCGGTCGGGCTTCCAGACGGCCTCGACGCCGGGCTCGGGGGGCACGTCCTCGATGTCCACCGCGAGCACGCGCATGCCGAAGCCGAGCGCCCGGCGCGCGACCGCGCGTCCCGTGCCGCCGAGGCCGACGATCCCCAGCGTGAGCTCGTAGAGCTCGCGCTGCTCGTGCCGGATCGGCTCCCGCAGCGAGTAGTCGGGCCGCCGGAGGGCCGTGTGGACGCCGCGGGTCAGGCCGAGGAGGAGCGCGAAGGCGTGCTCCGCCAGGTGGATGCCGACGCCCCCTTTCTCGCTCGCCAGGGGGACGTCGCTCTCGATCAGCTCCGGGCAGAGGACCGCGTCCACGCCGGCGCCGATCGAGTGGTAGTACCTGAGACGGCGGTTGAGGACGTAGATCTCCGGCGCGACCCGGCCGAACAGGATGTCCGTGTCGACGATCTCGCGGCGCTGGGCGGCGGCGTCCTTCGCGTCGACCAGGGCGGCCCCGGGACCGGCCGCCTCGAGGATCCGGGCGCGGTCCGCGGGTTCGAGCGACGGAACGATCAGAACGGGTGTATATAGAATCTTCATGTCGGCTTGAAATCTTCCACCAAAGGAGCGCCCGTGGCAATCAAGATCGTTCTCTCACCCAAGCTCCCCGCGCCGCTGGTCGAGACGGCCCGCTCGCTCTTGCCGGCGGGCTATCAGCTCCAGGCCGTGGACCAGACGCTGCCCGAGTTCTTCGACGCCATGGAGGACGCGGAGTTTCTCGTGGGGTTCGCCCGCACGAACCTCGGCAACGACTTCTACCGCGCGTCGCCCCGGCTCAAGCTGGTCCAGCTCGTCAGCGCCGGCTACGACCGCGTGGACATCGAGGCCGCCCGGAAGGCGAAGGTGCCCGTCTGCAACAACGGCGGCGCCAACTCGATCGCGGTCGCCGAGCACACGATCATGCTCATGCTCGCGGTCGCCAAGAAGCTCGTCTGGCACCACAATAACGTCGCGGCGGGCAAGTGGCGGGTGGGAGACTTCTCGTCGCCGCGTCTCTTCGAGCTCCACGACAAGACCCTCGGCATCGTGGGCCTCGGCAACATCGGCAAGAAGGTGGCGCGCCGGGCCCAGGCCTTCGACATGCAGGTCCGGTACTACGACATCGTGCGGCTCCGCGAAGACCAGGACGACGCGCTCGGCGTCCGGTTCGCGCTCCTCCCGGAGCTCCTCCGCACGTCCGACGTCGTGAGCCTGCACGTCCCGCTGACCGACCGGACGCGCGGCATGATGGGCCGCGACCAGTTCGCGATGATGAAGCCGAGCGCCTTGTTCATCAACACGTGCCGCGGCCCCGTCGTGGACGAGAAGGCCCTCCACGGGGCGCTCACGTCGGGACAGATCCTCGCCGCCGGGCTCGACGTCCTGCTCGAGGAGCCGCCGGCTAAGGACCACCCGCTCTTCAAGCTCGAGAACGTCACGCTCACGCCGCACATGGCGGGGCCGACGTGGGAGAACTGGAGCCGCGCGTTCCGCAACGCGTTCGACAACATCCAGCGGGTCGCCGCCGGCGACAAGCCGCTGTGGGTGATCCCGGAGCTCCAGGAGCTGGCGCGCTAGGGGAGATCGAGGACCCAGGGCGGGATGGCCCCGCCCTGGTCCCGTTCCGGTCTCCGTTACGCCCTCGCCCGGTGCACGTAGCCGTACCGGGCGTTGCTGCGCATGCCACCCATCGCAACGTACTCCGCCTTGATCGCCGCGACCTTGTCCCGGGGAATCGCACCCTGCGCCGCCCTCACGTCGACCCCGTAGAGCCGCGCCGAGTTCCCCGCGAAGATCGCGCTCTTCACGATCCCGTCGGCCGGACCCAGCGGGGCGAACCCGTGCTTCCTCTGCATGTCGCCGGGGATCTCGAGCCGGCGCAGCGCCTCGATCTGCCACTGGGGCGAGCCGTACCACAGCGAGTCCGAGCCCCAGACGACGCGGTCGGCGCCGAGCCCGCGCACGAGGGTGCCGAGGAGGGCGGCCGCGAACCGGGGGTTGGCGACCGCGGAGTTGGCGAACGACGTCCCGATCTCGCCGTAGACGTTGCTCACGCCGAGCTTCGCCGGGATCTCGGCGAGGTCGGTCGCCCACTTGATGCGGCCGGTCTGATCGAACTCGGCGAGCGACGCGCCGGGCGATTCGAGGAAGGCCCGGAGCGCCGAGTGGTAGATGACGAAGTTGATCCGCGGCCAGTCCTTCGCCGCCTGACCGACGTCCCAGACCGTGTTGTACTCCCACACGCCGGGCCACGACTTCTCGTAATCCAGCGGCAGGAGCCCCTTGTGAATGCACACGGTCGTGATCCCGGCCTTCACGATCTTCTCGTAGAACGGGTACATGAGCTTCTGGTCGTCGAGGCGCCAGTACGAGCCGAGCTTCGAGGGGAAGAGCGGGTCGCCGATCGTGTAGCCCTTCCAGCTGTCCGGCTTGAGGACGCTGATGGCGCGATCGACCTCGTCCATCCAGCCCGCGCGCTTCGGCGTGAACACCGTGTGGCCCAGCAGGCGGCGCGAGCCCGCGATCTTGTTGATGGCCGCGCGCGCCATCGCGATCTGGTCGTTGCTCAGGAGGTCCCACGTCCGGTCGTCGAACGGCGCCCCCGAGAGGAGCGCGATCTTCGTGTCGCTGTCCACGAAGATCTCCTTGACGTAGTTCTCGAACTTGTAGCGCGCGAGGTCGTTCTCGCCGACGAGGGCGGGGTTCCAGTGCTGCCTGGCGTACTTCGCCAGGTCGAGGAGCCCGTCCTGCTTGAAATCGTCGCGCACGAAGTGGGTCTGGTCGTCGATGATGAACTGGCCGGCCAGGGCGCTCGTCCGCAGATCGGCGACGCCCGGGCTCGAGGCCTCGGCCGGGCTGACGTCGAAGACGGGGCCGAAGACCTCGTTCATCGCGAGGAACGCCGCCGCCATGCCCGCGCTGCTGGCCAGGAACCGCCGCCGGCTCATGCCGTGCTTCTTGCCGAGCCCCGCGGCCAGCTCCTTGATGCGGGCCTCCACCCGCGCTTGCTCGCGGGTCTGGGGCAGCGGGTTGAACTCGCCGTTGGAAACGATCTGGGTGGGAATCGGTGACCGGAACGACGCCAGCTCGGCCGGCGCCGTCCGCTTCAGCTCCTCGTCGCTCAGGTAATGGGGCATCGCTCTGACCTCCTCGCCACAGCGAGACGACGTTGTTCTTCGAGCGGGGCGGGAAACAGGCGAGCGACGCCGTCAGGGAGGTCCGCGGATGCTGCTCAGGCTCATCGGCTCGTCACCTCGAGGTTCGTGGCACGCAGCCTAGCGCCGGACGGGAGGATCGTCAACCCGACGGCGGCGTCGCTCAGTAGGCGCCGGCGAGCTTGCGGTGGTCCCAGGAGACGATGCGGGTCGGCCTGAAGCGGAGGGCGACGCGCTTCTGCGCCTGCTGGAGCACCTGGGCGCGCGCCTCGGGCGGCGGGTCGGCGCCGGCGTAGCGCGCCATCAGGCGGAGGCCGACGTCCGTGACCTTCTGGGGGTCGCGCTCGATCGTCACGTCGCACTCGAGCATGGCGCCGCGGAGCTGCTCGTAGCGGTCGCGCCCGGCCTCGGCCTGGACGGTCGCGCGCGGGTCGCGCTCGAGGTTCTTGACCTTCTGCGACTTCCCGAAGGTCCAGGCGGAGAGCACCAGGCCGTCCCGGATGTACCAGAGGGGCATGAGGTGCGGGCGGCCGTTCGGGCCGAGGCTCGCGACCGTGAGCACGCGCTCCTCGTCGAGGAAGCGCTCCAGCTCCTTCTCGGACATCGTGATCTCGCTGCGGCGTGAGGGCACGGTCAGTAGCCTCGCTTTCTGTCCACGACGTGGCGGAGCGGTTTGCCCGCGAGGTAGCGCGCCAGGTTGTCGTTGAAGACGGGCGCGATCTCCTCGGGCGTGCTGGGTCCCGAGATGTGCGGCGTGATGACGACGTTGTCCATCCGCCAGAGCGGGTGGTGCGGGGGCAGCGGCTCGGTGGCGAACACGTCGAGGACGGCGCCCGCGATGCGCCGCTGCTCGAGCGCCTCGGCGAGCGCCGTCTCGTTCACGACCGCGCCGCGCGCGATGTTGACGAGCCAGGCGGTCGACTTCATCGCGGCGAGGGCGTCGGCCCCGACGAGTCCCGTCGTCTCGGGCGTGAGCGGCACGAGGACGACGACGAAGTCGGCGTCGCGGAGGGCGAGCGCGAGCTGCCCGACCCGGAAGACGCGCTCGGCCTCGCGCACGGGCCGGCCCGAGCGGCTCACGCCGACGACGCGCATGCCGAGGGCGCGCGCCGCGCGCGCGACGGCGCGGCCGATGTCGCCCAGGCCCACGATCGCGAGC
>WNFH01003562.1_pt1 | contig 11070 bp, 10 predicted proteins | sample 5400411 | NCBI WGS metagenome assembly WNFH01 (sample SAMN13153347, study PRJNA577476) | soil metagenome | isolation source: 200 cm saprolite under Douglas fir tree site 2 hole 3 | place: USA:California | collected 2015-04-18
GTTGGCTGCAATCAACGTCCGGTCGGCGGGATCCCATACCAGCACTGTTCCCGCCTGCGTCAGCGCAATTAGCGCGGTGATCGATGCCGGACTGACAGGGACCGTGTCTGTCCGGTCGTCAGCGGTCACGATCATGACCTCAAACTGCCCATCGCCTCCATCTGTACCAGCGACCCAATTCGCGTTGAAAATCTTCACCTTTCGTGCGTGCTCGCTGGCTCCCGGCATTGGCGGCCCCCTCCTTCAATCGATGATTGTCGATGGGTGCACGCTAGCGTATCCATCGACGATTGTCGATGCTTATTGTGATTTCAGCTATGCGCCAGGACCGCTTTGTACCTCTCCTCAGTCACGCTCATCTCCCTCATGCGAGGGAGTGTCAAGAATCAGCCGAAGTAGCTGTAGCATCAGCCGAAGTACTGACAAGTATCAGCCGAAGGCATTTTGTCGCCCATCAGCCGAACTTGCACAAAGTTGTGGTGGGCCGTAGTTTCCGTAACGCGAACGCCAAACAGTCGTCTCTGGGAAGCTAATCAAGCTCCCTTGAAATCGTCCTAGATTGTGGTGCCGGCAGCGGTTCTAGGCGGCCACCGCCTCGCGGACGATGCGTTCCAGGGCGCGTGAAGCGAAGCGGCGGTGCGTAACAACGAGGACCTGCGGCCAGACCAGGCCAAAGAAGGCCAACAGAATGATGAGCAGCGGCCAGCCCCACCCGCCATATCTGGCGACCTCGGTCTGGCCGCCAGGCAAGAGCAGCACCGCGATGAGGACGGCGACCGCGACAGCGAGTCCTTGAACCGCGGCATAGGCTGCCCAACGACTGAACGATGCGTGGTACGCGACGCGATTGCCGTCTGCACGCCGGAGCTCGACATCGTTCAGACCGATGTTGAACGCAGTCCAGAAGTCATCCGCCGAGAAGGTGACGGCATCGGACGATCTCGATCGGACCAGGTAGTTAGCCCGCCGGCGGCTGCCGGGCGCCAACAGCCCTGTCTCGATCCGGCGGGCCATCCGATCGACCCAGTCAGTCGGAAGGGAGTCGAACTCGATCGATCCGTCGTACGCCGCGGACAACAACCCCAACGCCACCAGAGTCTATAGATAGAGCATCGCTTCGGCTCATGCAGAAGGAATCTCGATGGTGGGCCGCGGTGGCCTCGAACCACCTACCTCGGCGTTAACGCGGCGTGAACGACTTGGCGGCGAATTCGCGATAGCGAACGACGTGACGCGGTGTTATCAGTCGTAGCGACTTGCTGGGTTGCGCAGTATCGCCAGCGCATGCGGAGGGTGGTGGTCGCGGTGCTGGTCTCGCTGGCATGCCGTTTGAGGCGAACATGCCAGCGACCGCTACAAGTTCAGGCGCTTAGTATCGCGCCGTGCAGGCATCAGAGCTGATGCAAGATGCTGGCCCGTTCTACCGTCGGCAGGTAGAGCGCTGTTCCGAGCTTGGCATCGATGCCGGCGCGCTTCCGGTCAGCTATCTCGCCGTCAGGACTCGAACCTGGCGTGAGTACCTCGTTCTGCGTGACGAGTTCGAAGAACGGTCCGTCGCCAACCTCGAAAACGTTTGGAACGGACGACCGATCTCCAAACTCCTGCTCGCAGACCCGTTGCAGCTCTCCGAGTCGGCGTCGGTCGAGCTCGTCGAGCTGATTCCGCCGTTTCATCAGCGCGTCTATCGGATGGGCCTCGAGCACGTCGGTTTCGTCGTCGGCGCCGACCTCGATGACTTCTCGAGGCGTCATCGCGTCGTGCTCACGGGACAGCAATTCCAGAGCTCGGAGGTCGAGCCGGTGTACGTCCTGTTCGACGACTACACCCACGTGAAGTTCTATCAGCGGTCGTTCAAGGATGCCTGCGAGCGCGAAGGTCGCGCCTTCGTCGGTTTTCAGCACGTCGACTGGCATCCAGTCGACGAGCACGCCGGCCCATACGAAGTCGCCTGACCCTTCCCGTGGTGCCGATCGACCTGCAAGGGGACCGCACTGCTCCACTTGGACGGGGCTGCCGACACCTAGTTCCAAGAAAATCTGTGACCTCCCTGTGACCCCCGCGCGCTAGACGGAGCAGGCGAAGACCTCGATTTGAATACGATTTTTGGTCGGGGGCCCGGGATTTGAACCCGGGGCCTCACGGTCCCGAAATCTAGGCGGTTTCGTCCACCTCGACCGTTTTCGCGGGTTTTGAGTTCATTTCGAGCTCTCATGGGCCGATTTGCGACCCGTTTCATCCACCAGGCTCGCCCGGATTACTACATGAACTACTACATGAGCGGCTGATTGCAGTTCGGCCAACACGTCGGCGATACCACGGCTCCGCTCGAACATTTCCATCCGCCGCTCCCGATACCTTCGTGTCTCGATGACAAGTGATGACACATATCGTCGCCAACCGTGACATGCCCCAACACCCCGCCCCTTCGGTCGCCGGCTCGAGCGCCTCTCAAAGCTCGAGGGCCTCATCGAGTCGTGACAAGAGATCACGGGGCGAGAATGGTTTGGTCAGATAGAAGTCAGCGCCGGCGGCCAATCCGGCGGTCATGTCCGTCCCCAAGGCCGAGGCCGTGAGAATTATCACTTTGGTACCAGCGAGACTGGGGTCCGATCTGATTGCACTCAGGATTTCCAGGCCTGTTCGACCTGGCATTCGGACATCCAGGAGCACGAGCGAGGGCCGGTGCTCTTGAATTAGAGCCCAAGCTTCATCACCATCGCACGCTTCCACGACGTTGTAGTCGTCAGCTCCGATGGTTGCCTGCACTAGAAGCCGAACGCTCGGTTCGTCATCGGCGATTATCACAGTGCGGCGACTGCGCATGGAGCTGGGCGGCTCGCTTCCCACTAGCGCGGGTCGCGCATGGTGAGAGCCTGTCTGACAAACATAGCGGCCTCCTTGGCGGCGCCCGAATGCTTCTTGAGCACTGCCACGACACCTGAGCTCCGCAACGCAAGCGTTTCGCTAGCCTCGAGTTCCTTGATCGTGACGACCACTACAGGCAGCTCAATGCCTTGAGAGATGCGCAAACGGGCAAGGAAGTTCTCACCACTAACTCCCGGCAACATGAGGTCAAGTACGACGGCACGCGGGGTCATCTGACCAATTAGACGATCGGCCGTCTCAGCATCCGGAGCCCACACTGAGCTCAGTCCGTTCACCAGGAGCTCGGCTTCAAGCAGCCGAGCAAAGCCGACGTCGTCTTCGACGAGAAGAACATCTCCCGATTTGGCCTCAGCCGTGACGATTCGTAAGGTGAAGTAGAAGCGAGCACCGTGCCCTAGTCCTGCCGACTCGGCCCCGACTCGGCCGCCATGGACCTCGATGATTCTTCGACTGATGGCAAGGCCCAAGCCTGTGCCCGATATGTGTCGGCGGTCGGGGTTCGCGACACGGAAGAACTTATTGAAGAGCCTTGGGAGTGCCTCAGCAGGGATACCAAGACCGTGGTCTTGAATCGAGACTTCAACGACATCGCCAATGACCCCCGCCCGCACATTAATTGAGGCTCCCCCTGGCGAGTACTTGCGGGCGTTCGAAAGCATATTTATCAGCACCTGAAGGATTGCATTCGTATCGGCCATCACCAACGGAAGATCGCTTGGCAGATCGACCTCGATTTGCGTTCGTGGATCATCGCCCGCAGTCGCGATCGCGCGATAGATCACGGTTCGGAGATCGGCTGGGCCGAGCTCCAGCCTCTTATAGCCACCCTCCAAACCTTGGAGATCTAGGAAGTCATTAATGAGGTCGGTCAGCCGCCGGCCTTCCTTAAGCATGGTCTCGAGATACTGCTTTCGTTGTGCATCAGGGAATGCGCGCTCGAGGAGCAGTTCCGTGAACCCGACCAAACTAGCGAGCGGGGTACGCAGCTCGTGGCTCACCATCCCGATTAGTTCATCCTTGGCTCGGTCCAACTCTTTCGCGGCAGTGGTGTCCTGCAGCACTATCACTGACCCAACCTGCCCGCCGTCTGATGGCAATACCGCGGGCGACACCGTGACCTCTATCTCGCGTCGTGGCTCGAGAACCACCATTGGGAAGTGGGTGGTCTCTACGGGCCCGAATGCCTGCTCGAGGTGGGAACGAACGCTCGGGTAATCCTCCACCAGGGGAGCAAGCGCTTCACCGAGCCGTCGAGCGGGCAGACCCAACACCTTGTCTGCTTGGATGCCTGTCAATCGACTGGCTTCTTTGTTCCAATGTGCCACCAAGAGTTCGCGATCGACCAGGATCACCCCTACTCCAATCGCATCGACTAGGGCCGTGAGCAGCGCCAGTCGGGTAGAAGCAGCGAGGTTGGCTCTTCGAAGCTCGTTCCCTGTTTCGACCTCCTGCGTGATGTCGCGCGCCACCGCATAGATCAGTTGCGAGGATGCAGCGGGCATTGCTGCCCACTCTAGCCAGCGGTAGCTGCCGTCTCGGCTCTCATAACGATTTCTGAAATGGACGGTCGTTGACCCTTGGGCCAGCTTCCCGGCTTCAGCGACGGTCGCGGATCGGTCCTCGGGGTGAACGAAGTCCATGTATGGTCGTGCCATCAACTCGTCTTGCGTGAATCCAAGCGTCCGAGTCCATGCATCATTGATGCGCTTGAAGTAGCCGTCAAAGCCTGCCAGGCAGAGCATGTCCACGGAGAGATTGAAAAAGCTTTCGTACGTGTCGTCGGTCACGTTCGGCAGAAGGCTCAGCCTAGCGGGTTGTCAATCGCCCTGAACCACTTAAGTGGTGTACTTGGCGAGCGCGGAATGCACGGCGTCAATAACCCAATCGTTACCCGAACGGGTCGTGAAAATTGCCCAATTGGACAGGTCAATTACCCCTCCGGGTAATAACCGCCGAGCCGGTCGAGCCGTAATCTTCGAATCGCCGCTGCAATTGACCTTCCTTTTGACAACATTGGAACCCGTCCGGCCCCAGTCTTCGAATTGTCGCCGCGAACGACGTATATGCGACCCCACCATGCCAGCCTGCCGCATAACCCAAGTCAACGCCAGCAAGCCACCCTGCTGACCGCGGTAGGCCGAGCACAAGGCCCCCTGTGGCAAGGGCGGCGCCGAATGGAGAAATTCGTGGGTGTCTGCGTCGTCCTCTCCGGAAGCGCGCATGGGCTGGTGACACACGATCACTTTCAGGAATGGTGGGGCTACGGGATCTTCTTCTTGGTCGCGGCGATTTGCCTCATCGGATTCGGGCTGGCCCTCATAACCGACGCCATCGATCCTCGCTACACGCCCGGTGACGTCCACCGTCTCCGGCGGCTGACGTACGCGATTGGGGCAATCGGCAACATCAGCATCCTGGGGCTGTATGTGCTCACGCGGACGGTTGGGATTCCTTTTGGGCCAGCATCGGGCTCGGTCGAATCGGTGGGCGCAATCGACCTCGTGGCCAAAACGACTGAAGCCCTGGCTGTGGCGGGCCTTGTCACCCTGCTCCTCAAGACTCGACGGGTAGTGAGTGAAGAACGGCCTTGATCCGTCTCGACCAATGAACATCAGGCCTTTACAGGCACTGACAGGAGCAGGGGCCAAGGTCATCGCGTTCCTACCTGCCGGCGCGGACCTTACGCCTGCCGAGTTCAGGCGCCGGCATCGAGCGATTCTGTATCTGATATGGGCCCAGGCAGCAGCCACATTGCTTTTTGGCCTTGCCAACCACGTCTACCCGCCCGTCGTCGTGTTGGAATCCCTGGTCATCGCAGCGCTCGGTGGTGTCGCTGCGATCAATGTGCTGGCACCGCGGTTCCGCTCGGCAATTGCAACGTTGGCCCTGATCACGACCTCGGCGGTGATCGTCCAGTTCTCAGGCGGCTATATCGAGGCGCACTTCCACTTCTTCGTGATGCTGGCCGTGATCTTCCTGTACCAGGACTGGGTTCCCTTTCTGTTGGCCATCCTTTATGTGGCCGTGGACCACGGCGTGGTCGGAACTCTCTTTCCAACCTCTGTGTACAACAACTCCGCCGCCATCGCCCACCCTTGGCAGTGGGCGCTCATCCATGCCGCTTTCGTGCTTGGCGAGGCAGCCGCACTGCTGGCCGGCTGGAAGATCATCGAGGCGGCGGAACAGCAGAAACGCGCAGCCATCGAGCGCTTCAACGCCGAGCTGGGAGCTCAAGCCAAGGAGTTGGCGCGCGCGAAGGAAGCGGCTGAGGCTGCGACGGCGGCCAAAGCGAGCTTCCTGGCCAGCATGAGTCATGAAATCCGGACCCCGATGAACGCGGTCATCGGCATGTCCAGCATGCTCATGGATACGGAGCTGAGCAGTGATCAGCGCGAGTTCGCGGACACGATCCGAACGAGCGGCGAGCACCTACTCACGATCATCAACGACATCCTCGACTTCTCGAAGATCGAGGCGCGGAAGATCGTACTGGATACCGCCCCATTCGACGTTCGTCGGACGCTAGAGGATGCACTGTCTCTGTTGACGGATGCCGCTGCGAGTAAGCAGTTGAACCTGGCCGGTGTCATGGAGGACGGTGTCCCGAAGACTCTGCGCGGAGACGGCTCTCGGCTGCGCCAGGTGCTGGTGAACCTGATTGCCAACGCTGTCAAGTTCACCCACAGCGGAGAGGTCGTTGTCGAGGTGTCGGCTCGGCCAGTCGCGGATATGCAGGAGGTGTCTTTTGCTGTGCGGGACACGGGGATCGGCATCCCCGCCGACCGTCGCGACCGTCTATTTCAAGCTTTCAGCCAAGTCGACGCGAGCATCACCCGCCAATACGCGGGCACGGGGCTCGGGCTGGCGATCTCGAAGCAGCTTTGCGAGTTGATGGGCGGAACCATCACGGTGACGTCCGAACCGGGCGTCGGTTCGACATTCACGGCCACCATATGCGCTCGCAGCGTCGAGCTGGTCGAGGCAGCCGACGCGGATTCGGAGCCTCGGCTCAAAGGCAAGCGCGTTTTGATCGTCGACGACAGCGCCACAAATCGACGCATCCTGCTCTGGCACATGAACAAGTGGGGCATGCAGGCCCTCGCCACCGGGCAACCTAAGGAAGCCCTGGCGTGGGTGGAATCGGGCCAGAGCTTCGACGTCGCACTGATCGACTTAGACATGCCAGATCTGAACGGGGTCAGCCTCTCTCGCGAGATGCGGAGAGCGCACGCGTCGCTGTCCACCCGCTTCGTGTTGCTCAGCTCCGCACATCCGCGGCTGGCGGATATTGAGGCAGACTTCGACGCCGTGCTCAGCAAGCCGATCCGCCAGGAGGCGCTGTTCGACGCCCTGGTCGGGGTCTTGAATATCAAACCGATGCGCGGCGCGGAGCACAGCGCCGACAATCGCGAGAATGTTTTCGACGCCGGTCTCGCCAACAGGCTGCCTCTGCGAATCCTGCTCGTCGACGACAACTCCATGAACCAGCGTGTCGCGGGGCGCATGCTCGGCAAGTTCGGATACACACCTGATTTTGTGTGCACGGGTCAGGAGGCAATGAGCGCCGTGGGTGAAAAGGCCTACGACGTGGTGCTGATGGATGTCGAAATGCCGGACATGGACGGCCTCGAGGTGGCGCGGCGCATTCGGGCTCGGCGCGACATGCAGCCACAACCGCGGATCGTCGCGATGACCGCCAACGCCACCACAGACGACCGTGATCGATGCCTAGCCGCCGGAATGGACGACTACCTGGCCAAGCCGGTAAGGCCAGCCGAGCTCGAGGCGGCCATCAAGAGGTGTGGCCCGGCTCCCGCGCCCAGCGGCCGATAGGCAGGATGTCGTCGGCGCCGCGTACCGCGGCGCAGAGCCCGGCGTTTCGATTACCGTCGACCTCCAGGTGCCACGAAACCCTCGTCAGCAGGGTCAGGCGGCCGCATGCGGGGTCGGCAACACAGTCGACTCCGTCACCTTGTAAGTGACATTTAGACTTGAGGGTGCCCGCCGAAGGCTACACGACTACTACAGATGACAGCGGAGGCGCCACGTTTACTCCGCTCGCACATTTCGACTCTGAGTTCAAAATCTGGTCGGGGGCCCAGGGATTTGACCCCGGGGCCTCACGGTATCTCGCACGAGCTCTTCCTCTATGCCGCCGACCATCTGCGGACTCGGCAGTCGTCGCAAATTCACCATCGGCACTCCCTGAGCGTGTGACATAGTAGGCCAGACCGAGTCCGCCCGAGACCTCCGCGAGACGACCGATGCGCGCCGGCTAGGAGTCCACCATGTCCACATCCAGGTCGACCGGCCATCCCGGTCGACCACGCGGCTCGATGACCACAGCGGTCCTATACGCGCCGCGCGATATGCGAATTGAACAGCGTCCAGTTCCAACTCCGTCGGTAGGCGAGGTGCTGGTCCGGATTCTGTCGGTTGGAGTTTGCGGATCCGATGTCCACTATTACGAGCACGGCCGCATCGGCGATTTCGTAGTGCGCAGCCCGTTGGTCCTGGGACACGAATCGTCCGGTCAAATAGTTGAAGTCGGCAAGGGAGTGTCACTGGCGCGAGTGGGCGAGCGGGTCGCCATCGAACCGGGCGAGGCATGCGGTCGCTGCGATCAGTGTCGAACCGGTAGATACAACCTGTGCCCGAACATCAGATTCCATGGCACGCCTCCCGTCGATGGCACTCTGTCGGAATTCGTCGCTGTGAAGTCGGAGCTCGCCTACTCAGTGCCCGACGAAATTAGTGATAACGCAGCCGCCCTGCTTGAGCCGCTTTCTGTCGGCATTTGGGCAAATCGCAAAGCCTGTAGCCAGGTTGGGACTTCATTGCTGATCGCAGGGGCAGGGCCGATCGGCCTTGTAACGACCATGGTTGCACGTGCCGCCGGAGCGACGCGAATCGCCGTGAGTGACGTCAACCGTAACCGACTGTCGGCGGCCTTGGCATGCGGCGCCACGGAGATCGCGCTCGCGGGCTCTGATAACGTCGCCGGCGGGTTCGATGCGTTCATCGACTGCTCCGGTTCATCCGCAGCAATTGACGCAGGCGTACGTTCAGTGCGGCCGGCCGGGTCAGTTGTCCTCGTTGGGATGGGTGCAGATGAATTGAGGCTGCCTCTTGGGGTGATCCAGCAGCGCGAGCTGCTCATTACTGGCACATTCCGCTACGCCAATACATGGCCGATCGCAATTGCTCTCGCTGCCTCGGGGCGAGTTAGTCTCGACGATCTAGTCACTGGCGAGTATGGTCTTGCCGACGTGGAGCAAGCCCTGACCGCCGGCCGTGATCCGCACAGCGTCAAGGCGGTAGTACGACCAGCGCTTAGCGATACGCGTAGTGCCAAGGGCGAGAAGAAGAGCGAACTCCAAGCTGCAGGCTAGTTGACCTCGGCGGCAGGCTAGTTGACCTCGCCATCGGCTCTGAGTTCAAACTGGTCGGCGCCCGGGATTTGAACCCGGGGCCTCGCGGTCCCGAATCACACGCTACTTCGTCCAGCCATGGCGTTTTCGACCGTTTTGAACCGGAAACGTCTGCACCGGGGCCGGCCCGCGTCCAGAAATGATCCGTTTTTCCCGCGGATCACTACAGGAAGCACTACATGGTGTAGGACGGGAACCAGGATGGCGGTCCGTGCGGGCTCGCCCGGCACCCGTCTTTCAGCTGTGCATCTCAGGCGGCAGCTTGGTTATCTACAACCCTGGTCGAACGGTCACGAGCCATTCAGTAGTCGCTGAAAAGCACCGAGGTAGCTCGGGTCGCCAGATCGAGCCCTCAAGATCCAGTATTCGGCTCCCCAAAAAAGGTAGGCGTTGAGGGGGGTCTCCCGACTCGACCAACTGATCGCGGCGTTGTAGTTCTCGATCAGATGATGCGGACCGCAGCTGAACATCGCCTTTCCAGTTGGATTTGGGGGCATCGTTGTCGTCTCCCACGGCTCGGCCTGACCTTCGGCCACCATCCATCGCCTGCCGCGCTCGCGCAATGCCTCGAACAGGGCGCTCGGCGGTGTTGCCCCCGAACCGTCCGCATAAATGGTCCTGGGCCCCAGGCGCAAGAGTGCGTTTCGTGGGTAGTAGTCGATGCCAACGATGTCAGCGAGCTGCACAGCGACGGCCAACGAGTCACCTTGGTCGCGGGTACGCCACCATTGCGATACGTTCACCAGCGACGACGTAGGCAGGAACCCGTTCATCATGACGGGCCTCGACGGATCACAGTCGCGCAACGTGGCAAGCTCGGATTCGACGAAATCGCGCCCCAATCGCCATGAATGCTCGAACCCAAGCGGATCCACCGCCTCGTGCTCGAGCTGCCACGCGACCACAGAGTCTCGACCTCGGTATTTGGTGACGACGTGGGATATGAAGCGCTTGGCCGCAGACAGAAGGCTCGCCTGACCCTTAGGCTCTACTAAGGCACCCTCTCGCAGCGGTCGATCGAGCTGGTGTTTTGGGACGTAGAACTCGGGATAGCCGAAATTCTTGACCGGGCCAACTGAGAGGATCACCATCTTTCCGGCTCGTTCAGCGGCTGCGAGCTGCCAATCGAGCTCCTGGGTGTCGAATTCGCGCGCGCTGGTCTCGATGCGATCCCAATAGGCCCCAAGGCGCAGCAACTCGAAGGGATATTCGAGCAACGCATCAAGCGTGGCCTGGCCTCCCAGGCCGAAGGCTTCAACCTGGCGCGGCCGAAAGCTGATTCCGAGCAGCGCCGACTCACGCGGCCTTACCGCAACCCGCCGCCAGTCGTCGCGCATCGGGCGTTGCGGCTTGGCGAGCCTTACGCCCAGCAATGGCTCAGGCCACCTCGGCGAAATATTCGAACTGCATCATGCTCACGGCAAGCCAGATGTTCCGTTGCTTCGCGCCCGCGTGTAGGCTTCCCTGAACTCAGACCAGGTCGCCAAAGAATCCGTTGAGAAAGCGACCTTGAGGATCCTCACGTTTGCGAATCTCCAAGAAACGAAGCCACTCCCCGCCCAGCGTTCGCTGGACCAGGCTTCGGTTTGGGTGCTTGGTTTGGTTGAGTAGTGGCCGGCCCCCGAAGTCGGCAGCGACCTCATTGAACTGCTTGTTGAACTCCGCCCACAGGGGATCGTTGGTTCGAGTGTCGACGACATCCATTGTGAGCATGTCCTCGTTGGGCGACGGTGAGAGCAGAGAGTGTTGATCC
>WNFH01007783.1_pt1 | contig 11066 bp, 10 predicted proteins | sample 5400411 | NCBI WGS metagenome assembly WNFH01 (sample SAMN13153347, study PRJNA577476) | soil metagenome | isolation source: 200 cm saprolite under Douglas fir tree site 2 hole 3 | place: USA:California | collected 2015-04-18
ACGGCCTCAAGATCATCAACGATCAGTACGGGCATCTGACCGGCAGCCGCGCGCTGGTGCGTATCGGCAAGATTCTGCGTAACCATTCCCGCGCGATTGACACGGCGGCGCGATACGGCGGCGACGAATTCGCGCTGGTACTGCCGGAAGCCGGCAAGGACATCGCGTCGCGCGTCGTCTCTCGAATCCGCGAGCGTCTCTCCGCTGAGCCGGAGCGCCCTGCACTCTCTGTTAGCGCAGGCGTCGCTGCTTTCCCGGAGGATGGCGACACGCCCGAAAAACTTCTTGGCGCTGCCGACCGCGCGCTCTATGCCATGAAGCACCATGGCAGGAGCAGCGTTCAAAATCTCACGCGCATTGCCGCGTGCCTGTGAGGATGAACAAGAACATGCCTCACGCGAAGAAATTTGTATTTAACCGAACCGAGAGTCGCATCCCGATGGAAATCCCCGTTTTGATTGACGGCCATCGCCGGGCGCCTGGCTCGGAATCGACTTTTACTGAGAATGTGAGTGCGCGTGGCGCGCGCGTGGTAAGCGTGCGCCGCTGGGAACAAGGCGAACCATTGGTATTCGCCTCGCGCACTGGTGAGTTTCGCTCCTCGGCCCGGGTTGCTTACTGCCAACCATTGCAAGGCGACGGCTTTGCCATTGGCGTGGAGTTCCTCGAGCCAAAAGGGCGATGGGTTGTTCAATCCCCAAGATAGCTTGACGTAAAACGGCGAGCGGATAGGAGGGAAACGTCTGGAACTAAAAAAGAAGACAGAAAACTGGTGCAAAAATTACAAGAAGTCCTGAAGCGCTTGGCGGAGCTCAAAAGATCTGTCAGGCGCTTCATCTTTTTGTTCCCGTTGTGCCACTCGGGGAGCGCACCGTCGTGGAATTTGACCTGCCCGCATCCCCAAAAGAATCATCTATCAGCGCGTTGCTGGATCTGCTCCGCCCTTTCTCGTTTTCTGCAGGACATCCTCATAGACGTGAATAGTGTTTTCTACCATATGCCCTGCGGAAAATCTTTGCTCCACTTCGCAGCGGCCTGCCTGGCTGAGGTTTTTTCGTAACACCCCATCATTGATCAGTCGCAACATCATGGCGGCAAATTCCTTTCCATTTGGCTCCACAACCAGCGCGGTTCGTTCGCTGTCCACCACTTCACTGAGCGCCCCACGCCGCGTCGAAATGCATGGCAGGCCTGCGGCCATCGCTGCTTGCAATGCGGTTCCCAGACCTTCGAACTCCGAGGGAAACACAAACGCATCGAGCGCTGCGTACACTTGCGAGACTTCCTTCACGAAGCCGAGAAAAAGCACGGCTTCTTTCTGTCCGAGACGCTTTGTAAGTGCCTCCAGTTCCGCGCGGCATGGGCCGTCTCCCGCGAGCAACAATCGCACTTCCGGATGCAACTCTCTTACGAAGGGAAGCGCTTCGATCAAGTGCCGTTGTCCTTTTTCCGGAACAAAGACGCTCACGCACCCAAACAAGAATTCGTTTTCTCGCACGCCCCAACGCTTCCTCGCGCTGCTTCGCTGTTCCGGTGTTCGCAACGGATAGATTTCCACGCCTTCATTCACGATGGAAATTCGCTCTGCCGCGATGCCCGAATCGATCAGGCTTTGTGCCACATCTGTGCTGTTCGCCACAAACCGTTCCACGGCTCGGTATCGCGCCTGCGACACCGCGTTTTTCTGAAGCGGGAATCCGATTCGGCGAGAAAGCAGCAACGGAAGCCGCGTGTGCGCCTTAGCCAACCATGCCGCCGTCAACGCATGCGGCTCATTGAGATGAATAAGGTCGAATCGCCCGCGGCCAATCAAATTGCGGATTGCGCGAGCAGCCCAGCCGCGCAATCCGAATCGCGGAACTTGATGAACGGTAATCCCAGCCTCCGACACGCGGTTCGCAAGCGGCGAATCCCGCGCGGCCATCAGCTCGACCTCTTTTCCGCGCTCGCGCAGCCCGCGCAAAGTCAGCAACGCCTGGCTTTGCCCGCCGCGCCATTCCCGCTCCAGATCCACGTAGAGCACTCTCATTTCTTTTCCTGATTTCCTGCCGCCGTTACGAGCTGGCCCAGTTTTTTGTATTTCAGCCGGACGGATCGAGCGGCCATTTGCGCAATCAGCGCGCCGCGATAGCCGTCGAGAAATCCGCCGCGCAAGAAAAAATTCTGAAACCAGCTCCATGGCATCGCTAGCCAAATCGCTGCGCGCCAGCTTCGTTTGCCCGAGGCATATAGCTGCTGCGCCGCGAGCGTCGTATAGCGCTCCACCTTTTCCTCGTGTTGGGCGAACGAACGCATCGTGTAATGCAGCAGATCGCCGCTGAGGCGTCCCGGCTTGCCTTCGAATTGCAGGGACTCGTGGATGATTCGGGAAAACTGCGCTGCATCTCGCCGGTAGAGCCGCCGTTGGAAGTCCGGGTACCACCCCGAGTGTTTTATCCAGCCACCCAGGTACCAAGCACGCCTCGCCATTTCGTAAACGGAATACTTCGGCTCCCGCTTCTTCCACTCGAGCAGCGAAGTTTGCAGCGCGCTACTCAATTCCTCGTCCGCATCCAACGACAGAATCCAGTCGTTGCTTGCCGCCGCCGCTGCGGCATTCTTTTGGTCCGCAAAATTCGTCCACTCACGGATGACGATTTTCGCTCCGTGCTCTCGCGCAATTTCCCGCGTGCGGTCTTTGCTTCCGCAATCCACTACCACGATTTCGTCCGCAACGCCTTGAACCGAACCCAGGGCGCGCGGCAGGTTGTGTTCTTCATTGAATGTAATCAGGCAGGCGGAGAGGCGGTTCATCGGACTCCGGACAATTGTGGAATCGGCGCTAGTATCTCACAAAGCCAATCTTGCGAATCGAAGCACGCGTGGAATGCCTTGCAAAGGAGCGAAGTCGGGCTATTTCGGCTGGAAATTCACGCGAATCACGCTGCCGCCGATTCGAAACTCGGTACCGTCCCGCAACACGGCCGCGCGCACGCGTTCTTCGTCAAAGAAAGTACCGTTGGTCGAATCCATGTCCTTGAGATTGATGTACGTGTCTCTCACTTCCAGCAGGCAGTGATGCCGCGAAATTTCAGGATCATTCAGCGGAATGTCCGCGCCCTTGCGCCCCAGCACGACACGCGGTTTTCCAAGCGTGTGGCTCTCGCCTTTCGATGGGCCCGACAGAATGCTGAGCACTACCTTCGTTTGTTCAGGCAGCCGCAGTCCCGGATCGGGCGGCGGCAAATTCAGATTTGAACTCGTGGCGTTCGCCCTTGCAAACGAGGGAAGCGGTGACAGGATATTTTTCGGGCGGAAAGGTTAATCTGCGCCCCCGCCCCGCAGCCTGCCCGACGATTCCTCTGGAGTTCTGCATCTTGTGTTACGATTACAGCTTCCAGCCCACTCAGGAGAGCGTGTGTGTCCGATCATATTTCGCGCAAAGAACTGAAGCAGGACAAAATTAAAGAAACCATTGAGCACGGCGCCGAAGCCGTTATCTCTCACGGACAGTTCACCCTCATCGTTGTGGTTGTTGCTTTGGTAGTGGCGCTCGGCTATGGCGGCTGGAGGTTTTATATCGATCGCCAGACCGTGGAAGCGTCCGCCGCTTTCGATACCGGCGTAAAAGCCTACCAGGGCCGCATCGCATCGGCTCCTGACCCCGCCGAACCCAATGAGCCTTTCTATCCCGACGAGCCCGCGCGCGCCCAGGATGCTTTGCAAAAGTTCACCAAGGTTGCCGACAAATATCCCAGCACGAATCCCGGAAGACTCGCTCGCTACTACTCCGCGCTTTGTCTCGAGGACCTCGAGCGCCACAATCAGGCACTCGAGGAACTGAAGAAGATCAGCGGCAGCAGCGACAAGGAGCTCGCATCCATGGCGCAGTATCAGGTGGCCGTCATTGACTCGCGCACCGGCAAGCCTGATGATGCAGTCAAAATCTTTCGTGCTTTGGCAGACAAGCGGAGCGCTCTCGTGCCGCGGCCGCTGGTGCTACTGGAACTTGCCGGCGTCCTTCGCAATTCCAACCCAAAAGAGGCCGCCAGCATCTACCAGCAAATCAAAAAAGAATTCCCGGACACCACCATTGCGGATCAAGCCGATCGCGGCCTGGATACTCTTTCGCCGAAATCCTGATCCGCTCCGCGCCTAAGAATTCGCGCGGAGCAGCCGGAATATGACGGAGCGGCCCATCGAACCAGTTCCCACTCCTGCTCCCTGGGCGATGCGCGCGGAACAGTCCCGCGGCCGGCGCTATCCCGAACCGCCCCATCCTTACCGCAGTGTCTACGCGCGTGACCGCGATCGCATCATCCATTCCCGCGCTTTTCGCCGTCTTGAAGCCAAGACGCAAGTTTTCACCACGCGCTACTCCGACCATTTTCGCAATCGCCTGACGCACACACTGGAAGTCGCACAGATTGCCCGTACCGTCGCCTCGGCGCTGGGGCTGAACACCGAGCTTGCCGAAGCGCTTGCTCTTGTCCACGATATTGGCCATCCGCCGTTCGGCCATGCCGGCGAACGCAAGCTCGACGAATTGATGCGCGCGGGGGGCGGCTGTTTCAATCACAATCTCCACGCGCTCCGTATCGTCGAACAGTTCGAGCAGCGCTACCTTGATTTTCCCGGCTTGAATCTCACGTTTGAAGTTCGCGAAGGCATCATCAAGCATTCGCGCGATTATTCCGCCGCCGAATTTCCGCAGCTTGCCGAATACCTTCTGGATATGCGCCCGCCTCTTGAAGCCCAGCTCATCGATTGCGTTGACGAAATCGCTTACAACACTGCCGATCTTGATGACGCGCTCGAGGCCCAGCTCCTCGATATGGATATTCTTTGCAAAGAAGTTCCGTTCTTTGGCGAAGCTTATGCACTGGTTGACGCCGCCCATCCTGCTGCCCGGGAGAAGCTCAAATTCAACGAAGCATTGAAGCGCGTCCTCGATCAACTTGCTACCGATCTGATCAGCACGACAAAAAGGTTGCTCGTGGATTCCGGCGTCCGAACGATAGACGATATCCGGGGCGCGGGAATTCGCATGGCCAGGTTCAGCGAAAAGCGCGGGACGCAAAACGCTCAGCTCAAGCGCTTTCTGTTTACGCATGTTTACGAGCGGCCCGAAATTACCGAGGACCGCGACCGCTCGGTCCAATGCCTCGAGGAACTCTTTGCTTACTACCTCGGGTCGCCCGGCACGATGCCTGCTTCCTATGAGGAGCTTGCGCAGATGGCGCCGCGTCATGTAATTGTCTGCGACTACATTGCAGGCATGACCGACCAGTTCCTTCTTCGCCAGCACCGCGATCATTTAGGCAGTTCTCTCGGCGGCAAGTCCGCTACTTCTCGCTGACCGCAGGCGAAATCATCCGCCAAATGTGAAAGAAGTCTTGGATACCGCGGAGAATTTGTACGGGCCGCAGAAGGCTGCAGGCAGCAATGCATGCCGGTGTGTGGTGAGTCGAGATGGAACGTCCCGCACTTTCATTCTTGAGAGTGCGGGGGCGTTCCGTCGCGATAGAGAGATCTCTAATTAGTTTCGGTTGGGCGGTTCGACACTAGAATCGAATAAACGGCCCGAAGGCAACACGCGGATTATGATGCGTGCCGCTGGCGAAGTACATTTCATCGCCTGCTTCTAGGCGTAGACCGACCGGACCGATATGTCCTTCCAAACCCGCTCCCGGGTAGAGCGTTCCGCTCACGTTGTTCGCGCGCAGGTTCTCGATGGAACTCGTGATCGTGGTCCCGGTCACCGCCCGGGGGTCCAGCCGGAAATTGATAAACCCTCCCTTCAGCATCAGAAAAGGACGAATCGCGCCGTGACCCGCTATGAGCTTGGGGCCAAATAGTCCATGCAGGACGCGAAGATTGCTGCGTTGAAAGGTGACCACGCCTGTGCTCCTATTCGTGAACCCTTCGGTGAACGCTTGCTCGAAGTCGTAGTTCATCTCCCCTTCAAGCATCACGTGTGAGAGTGCCTTAACGCCCGCGCGTGCCCCCAATCCCGCCATATTGGTGTTTGTTTGCGAGATTCGAAAGTAATCGGCGTAGGCGCCAACTTGGACATGATCCTGCGCCGACGCCAGCGGCGCCAGCCAGCTTGCGAGAAATAGCAGCAGTGCGACACGCTTCATACTGGTTCTCCTTACACAGATATAATGGGAATTGCAGAAAGCAGGGGCTGGCGCCGGCTGGAGGGCTGCTTCGTTTGGTTGGATGGCCCCGCCCCATAGAGAGTTGCCCCGCTGTTTTGAACCGGAATTTCCGTAGGCAACTCCTCATATTCAGAGCAACTCCGGCCGCCACTGTCATCCTAAGCCAAGCTAAGGATCGCCCCTGATCCGCATCTCGGCATGAGCACAATCTTCGGTCCTCGCGGGATCTCAAGATCCCCGTGCCAGCGTCAGAAAAAGCGTCAGGTAACGCTTCAATTTTTGCGTAATGAGAAAATTTTCCTTCACGTGTTGATGCCCATGTTCGCCCAGTTTTACCGCGATTTCCGGGTGGGAAAGCAAAAAACGAATTTGATACGCCGTGCCTTCCACGGAATGTGCCAGCAGCCCCGTGTGTTTGTGAATGATTTGGATCGGGATGCCGCCAACCGCGGAAGCCACCACCGGTTTTTTCTTCCACAACGCTTCGGAAACAGTTAGGCCGAAGCCTTCGCGCAGGCTTTTCTGGATCACGATGGTCGAAGCCCGCTGCAGTGCGTTGACTTCGAGCGGCGCCCAGGCAGCCAGTTCTATCACTCTAATGTCCGGATCGCTATCCGCTTCGCGCAGCACTTCTTTCAACACAATGGAGCCCTCGGGATCGTCGGAGGCGCTGCCGCCCGCCAGAACCAGCTGGCAATCGAAATATCGCTTCACGATACGATACGCGCGAATCACGCCAACAGGGTCCTTCAGGCGGTCGAAGCGGGAGATTTGCGTGAGGATGGGGCGCTGGGGATCGATGCGAAAGCGGACAAGGACTTCAGCGATGAACTCCGGTTCGAGTTCCTGATTTTTTTCGGAAAGTGGATCGATGGCCGGATAGAAAAGATACTGCGGGATCGGGAGCTGGCGTGAGAATTCGGGGGAAGAAAACATGGCGCCGTTGTACCGCGAGACGAATTTTTCCAGGAAATCCCAGACTGCCCGATGGGGGTGCGAGAGATCGATGTGGCAGCGCCATACCCAGTGGTTTGAGCCAGGTTTGCGTGCGTCGATCAGAGCCGCCGGTTGAGGGTCGTGAATCACTACGAATTCGGCATCCAGAGGAAGACTCGCGCGATTGCGTTCGTTGTAGGCTAGAAAAATCTCGAAATCCCTCGGACTTGTATGATAGGGCGCGCCGTGCAGCGCGTTGTGGAATGATTTCGTGACCTCAAAGAAATCTTCGCCCCCGCTCATCACGTCCCATTTGATGTTGAGCTCCAGCTCTTCCCCCAGGGGCACCAGACGATTAAGAATTTCCGCCACCCCGCCTCCAACAGCCGTGGAGTTGATCATCTCAATGCTGCGGCCGCGCAAGGGCTTCGCCAAAGCGCGCAGCTCCTCGATCTCCCCCGCGCCCAGGAGTTCGGCATAGTCATCCAGAGGGATGCGCGTGAGTGCCAGCGTCTCGCTCATGCCTTTCTCCTTTCCCGGTCGATCAGTCGCAGCAGCTTGGCGCGCGAGCTGTCCAGCGTATTGGTGTAAATGTCGATGTGATTGACGCTGTCGGCGAGTGTCTGGAGTCCCAGTCCATCGGAAAGCCAATGCGAGAAGTCGTTCGTTCTGAGTTGCAGCCGCAGGCGCGAAGAGATGAAATGAAAGTAAAAACCTGCGTGGCTGAGATGCGCGATGCCATCGCGGAACTCGTCCAGCGTTCGCGCGCTTCGGCCGAGGGGCGCGGTGACTTCCACGCTTTCGCAGAAGTAGAATCGTTCCAGCGCCGACTGCCCCGCAAAATGGGGAAACGCCGTGCAAAAGTCGCCCACAACGCGGCAAAGATCGCTTCGCAACGCCGCGATGGAAACGTAGTCGCGAATGTCCAGCGCGGCGAGTTGTTCAGCGAGGTCGTTCCGGTTGGTGTCCGCGAGCACCCATTGCGCGAAATCGTTGGAAAAGCCCTCGGTGAGGAAGTGATGGCTGCCGAGAGTTTGATACGCGTGATGGAAGATGGAGGCGTCGCTGCAATTCTCGAGCCCCGTTAGCAACTCCGCGAGTGTGCCGGCCGATTGGTTGCCGATTCGCGTGAGATAGGAAACGGTAACAAATTCGAACGGGGTTTCAGCGGTATTCATGCGAGAGACTCCTCCTTCCCGAACAGTGCGGCAGCGCCGCTGCGGCGCAGCAAAATCGGAGATGTGAAACGATTTGGCCGGCTCATGATGCCTGAGCCGCCTCCACGCGCTCCGGCAGTTCAACGCGAATCTCAGTGAGATCGGAGAGAAGATGCGCCGCCCAGCGGTAGATGTTGTGCTCGCGCACGGTGTGTCGCATTCGCTGCATCCGCCGGGCCTGCTCCTCTTCGGGCATCTCCAACGCGCGATGGATGGACTCGGCAAGTTGAGAGACGTCGTAGGGATTGACCAGCAGCGCATCCGAAAGTTCGTGCGCCGCGCCCGCAAAAGTGCTCAAGATCAGCGCACCTCGATCGTCTTCGCGCGAGGCTACGTATTCCTTGGCCACCAGGTTCATTCCATCGTGCAGCGACGTCACCATGCAGAAGGAAGAAGCGCGGTAAAAGCGTGCGATCTCTTCGTGCGAATGGTGCTTCTTGCGAAACACGATGGGCTTCCAGCGCGCCGTCTGGAAGCGCGCGTTGATGCGGTCCGCTTCGGCACTAACTTCGTCGAGGAAATTCTTGTACCGCTCAATGTCCGTGCGGCTGGGCGCGCCGATTTGCACGAAACTGAACCGCTGCTGGTAAGCGGGGTTGAGCTCGAAAAAACGCTCGAGAGCGCGGAAGCGCTCGAGGATTCCCTTGGTGTAGTCAACGCGATCGACACCCACTCCGAGGAGCGAGGCCTCGACACGCATCTCGGCGCAAAGCGCGGCGCGTTCTTCGCCGGCGCTGCGCGATTCGCCGACCGCGTGCGAATTCTCCGGAAACGCCACGCTGATGGGATAGGGGCGCACCCGCGTGATGTGGCCCTGCCGGTTCACGGCGAAGCGGTCCCACTCCGTAAGCGCTTCGAGCGCGCGGTCCACCGTCTCCAGAAAATTGTTGCAGTGCGATTGAATATGAAAGCCGATGAGATCAGCGCCGAGGAGACCATCGACGAGCTCGCGCTGCCACGGACAAATCCCAAAAACCTCCGCGTTCGGCCAGGGAATATGCCAGAAGATCGCCACTCGGGCGTCGGGCCGCGCGTCCTTGATCATCCTCGGCAGCAACGCGAAGTGATAATCCTGCGCGAGAAGAATCGGCGATTCGGTGCCCTCCATTTCCTGCAGAACTGCGTCGGCGAACCGTCGATTGATTTTTTGATACTGCAGCCAGTCATCGGGACGAAAGACCGGACGCGTATGCGCAATGTGCGAGAGCGGCCACAATCCTTCATTCGAAAAACCCTCGTAATAGCCCCTGTCTTCCTCGTCGCTGAGCCACACGCGGCGCAGCGTGTAACTCGGGTGGTCGGGCGGAACTCGTAAGTGGTCGTGGGAATCCACCACCTCGCGGTCGGCGCTGCCCGAGCCGTTGGCGATCCAAGTTCCGTTGCACGCCAGCAGGACCGGCTCGAGCGCGGTGACCACGCCGCTTGCGGGCACGATCACGTTGATGGATTTGTCCTTTTCATTGAATACGTGCATGTACGGTTCGCGATTCGAAACCACGAACAGCGGCTTCTCCTCAAGCTTGCTCCGCAAACTGACCCGCAGGCGTTCGGCCGTCCAAATCGAGGCGTTCGAATCGCGCAAGCGTGCTTCTTCCTCCGCAACCGCACGCGCCGTGTTCAGGTCATTGGCCAGGTGCGTCACTTCGTGATTCAGTTGATCGAGGATTTCGCCTTTCGGGAGCGCCGGCCCCGCGTTGGGCTGTCCCGTTCGGAGCGTTCGCAGCCAATTGGCCGTGCGTGTCAGCGGCCCCGTGAACGTCCACCGGACCAGAATCAGCGCGAGCCCCGTGATCAGAATTGTTTGGACGAAAGCATTGAGCAGGGAATCGCGAAGTGTGCGCGACACCTGCTTGTCGATGTAACTTGTGTCGTGCAAGAGAGCCAGCGTCCCCACGACCTTACCATCGCGGTGAAGCGGCAGCGCATAGATGTGTGCGGGAACTCCTTCTTCCGGATTCAGAGAAGGAGTTTGCTCCGCGCTCAGAAATTCGCCTACTCCAGCGTCCTCCTGTGACGCGCGAGTTGCAGCCGTCGGACGCAGTCTGAAGACCGGCGAAAGTCCGGAGGTGATCGCCAGCGGGCCGCCCACCGCGCTGTATACCGCGACGCCCTTCAAGTGTTCGCGCTGACCGAAGCGCTCGACCACACGTTGCAAGCTCTTGTCCGGCGCTCGGTCGAGCAGCGGCTCGACGCTTTCTTGAAGGCTTTCGCCGAGAATTTCCGCCCGGCGCGAGAGATCGTTGCGCAGAAGATGTTTTTCGGTCCGCACCTGGTATGCGGCAAAAAGCAAAGACACGACCGCGACGCTCACGATCAGGGGCAGGACGATTTTCAGAGTCGTGCGCATCAAGACGCCTCGATTGGGATACAGAGAATGAGGCCGCGAGGGGCTGGGTGCCGGCGGCTACAAACGATTCAGAACTATGGGTAACCGGGCTAATCAAAGCACGAAATGAACCAAAGCGAGGGTAATTTCCACTTTCCGTATAACATGCGAGAAATCAAAGAGATGCGCGGAATAGCGTGTAACGGCCATAAAGAAGGATTGAGTACTAGTCCTATGAAATTCTTGCCGCTCTCGCATTCTCCAGTGGAGGATTGACCCTGCCCGTCCTTGAAAGTAGGATTTGGCTGCGATTCTTGTCTGTTCCCGGAACGATCAGGAATAAGTGAAGGAGACACCGTGTACTGTTCCAAGTGTGGTGCAGCGATGGCGGACGGTGCTGCGTTTTGCTCGAGTTGCGGACAATCGTTTGCGGTTGCCGCTGCG
>WNFH01012106.1_pt1 | contig 11065 bp, 8 predicted proteins | sample 5400411 | NCBI WGS metagenome assembly WNFH01 (sample SAMN13153347, study PRJNA577476) | soil metagenome | isolation source: 200 cm saprolite under Douglas fir tree site 2 hole 3 | place: USA:California | collected 2015-04-18
CGGATTGTTGGACTGTTTTGCTTCCAGAATCGTTAGCCCAGTCGTCAGCGGAACTTTGATCGAGCCTTTCTCTAACAACGCGCCGTCGATATCGACCACGCCCGTCAGCGATTGATCGTCAACCCGCAACTTGAAAGCCGCGTGCGACAAGACGAATGGCAGCGGCGGCGCGTCTGTTGGTTTTGGTTTGCGGGCAGCGAGTTCGCTGAGGCGGTTATACTCTGCGAGCGAGAGTGTCACCGTACCGGTCGAGCCCGGCGCCGGTATGGTCATGTCTGTTTTGGTCCGCTGTTGGCCATAAGCCGCAGACGACAAAAGTAGCAGCATAGTGATTGTTCTTTTCATCGCTCACCTCGTTTCTTGTTACGTTGAAAATCAAGTTCCACCACCGGCGTTTGGTTTTCGCTGGTCAACTCAGAAATCAGGAAGATCGAAGGACCGAAATGCGGGAAGGCAACCCGCAGCGGAAGATTGCGCGCCGGCGCGGAAGCGCGTTTGTTGTCGCGCAATCGCGAGACAAGTTGTTTCTGCTCCTCGGTCTTCGCGTCTACTGGAGCCGTGCTCTCAGGAACTGCCGGAGCGAGGTTGGCTCCCGGCCGCAGGGCCGGAGATTCCGAAGTTTCGTAAGGCGCGACGCGGAAGCTTCCTGATATCCCGGTCTGCGGCGTCAATCGGAAAAGCGGCGGGTGGTGCAACAACAAACGCGATTTCGAAATCGGCAAATCTACCGACAGCAGCGAGAGGCGCAGGTGGCCTTTGTCATTCCAGGCCGGCGTGTGATCGAGATATGAAACTTCGACCACGAAGGCTGCGGCCTCGTCACCTGATTTTGTCTTTTCCAACGGCAACAGCAGCGAACCATCCGGCGCGCGGCCTGGCCTGATCGGACGGCCGGCTACCGAAGCGCTCCATAAAACCGCGGTTGAGGGTAGACTGAGCTTCAGGAAATTTCGCTGATTGTTCCGCACTGCGAATCGCGACTGCACCAGCATCTTGCCGTCGCCGGTAATCAAGGCGTTGTACTCGGCTTCTTCGACGTTCGCTGTCAACACCGCCGCCGGCGTGTAGCGCGCGACGTTCAACGAGAGCGACCTTACGGATTTTCCTTCCGCGGGTTGCAGGCGAAACGCGATTAGCTGGGGCGCTTGCCTGCTGGATATCAATTGGCCCAGCTCGGCGGCTTCAGCTTCTTCCATTCCGCTTGCTTGCCGCTCTTTGATTTCGCCGGCGCCAAGCACTTCAACGGCTATTCCTCCTGTTTCCCGCTCGGCCGCAGGAAGCCGGATCAATGGAACGTCAAGTTTGCCGGCGCGCGGCAATCGCAGTTCTCCGCTTACCGTAAACCGGACTGTGTTCTGCACCGGCTCAATGAAGGTGACCGTTAGTTCATGAGCGCTCGTGTCCCAATCGGCAACCATCGCGCCCGAAACCTGATTGACCGTGAACTGATCGGGTAACTGCACGCGGATTTCCTGAGCAAGACCCTGCAACACGTCGACCTGGACTTCGGCGTTGATTTGCGTCGCGTCTTCTCCCAGGCCGACCAACTCGGTAATCGCTCCGCGCAATCTGAGCGCTTGAGTTGCGCGCTGATCGTCGACTCGCCGCCTCCACGCAAATGTCAGCGGTTCGTTACCTCGTCCATTCGCAACCCAGCGGCTGCCGGATGCGGTCTCAGCATGTTCCAATAACAACCCGCCGGTGATGTGCACGTCGACGCCCTGACGCGCCAGCTCAACAGTCGCGTGCGAGATCGCGGAATTACTGATTGGAAGTTGCAGGATGTCTGTGCCAGCTACGGTTGAAAGCGGCGCTACGATTTTCAACGTCAACACCGATCGCCCGGTTTTCGACAGCAGCAACTCTCCGCTGCCGGGTCCCTTGTCGGTGGGGCGCGTAACGAGCGTGACTTCTCGACCGTCGAGTCGCGCTTCGCGAACCATCAAACCTTCGGGAATCGCCAGTCTTACCCAGCCGTCTTTGATCACATCGACCGTGAGCCGAACTTCACCCGACGCGAGATCGCCGTCGACTTTGAGATCGTAATCGATACGGCTGAGCGTTGCTTCAACCGGCGGCGGCGCCGGCTCAGCATCGACCGGAAAGGCGGCGCGCCGCAAAGCCCGGTATTCATCCACCGGAAGCACCACCCAGCCGTCTCCGGAAGGGACGGCGTTTTGTGCCGAGCCGGCAGCGGCAGCGAAAACAATCGCGAGAGCCAGGCAAAGCGCCCTGATCGCTGCAGAACGCATCGATGATGGCGTCGGTGAATTCGAACGCGGCAGGCGCGATGCGAAGAGAGAGAGTCGTTTCATTTCAGTTTCTCCTATCAAGTAAAGATTTTCGCTTTGGCCTTAGAACGCGGGTCGTTTCAGTGGCTTGCAGACTGTTTGTTTCGGGACCAGACACACTTCCAGATACACGACCACATCGAGAGCGTCGCCGTAGCGAATTCACCCGTACTTTTTGTTCTGATCGAGACCAATCTATGGTCTCGCATTTATCAAGTTAGGCGGGGGAGACCTGCGCGAGATTGTCGGCGCTATGATGCGTGAAGTTGTCGGCATGATGTCTGAATGCTTACTTTGACGGCAGCATCCGCTGGTTGTGATCGTTAAATATCTGGTGGTAGGGTAGATTCTCCCCCTGTAACTTCAAAAGGCGATGATCCAATGGTGAAAGGATCGGCACATATTTTGGGCGCTTTGGTTTTCTTCCAGGAGTGGAAGAGCGTGCTCGCTCGCGTCTGGGGTTACCTGACTAACGAACACTACCTGGGGACCCTACACGGTTCCGTCGCCACCCTGTTCGTAAGTGTCCTGATTCTTGCCGCGGCTCTGCTGTTGTCACGCACGCTCAGCCGGCTGTTACAGCACCGTATTTCCAAGAGAGCTTATCTTGATCCCGGCTTAAGCTACACGCTCGGCAGGCTAACGCAATATCTGATCATTGCCATCGGTGTTTTGCTTTCCCTGTCATTAGGCATCGGGCTTCCTCTTACTTCAATTGCGGTAATTTTCACGGCGCTCTCCGTGGGCATCGGCTTTGGTTTGCAATACATCGCCGCGGACATTGCCTCGGGTTTCATTCTGCTTTTTGAACGGCCAGTGCGCGTCGGCGATCGCATCACCATCGGAGACGACGAAGGCGACGTGCAAAGCATCAACTTGCGCACTACAGTCGTGAGCACAAACAATCGCATTTCGATTATTGTGCCTAACTCAAAACTGGTAAGCCAGCGGCTAATCAACTGGTCATACGGAGATCCGCGCGCGCGGATCGCGATTCCTGTGGGCGTGGCGTACAACTCAGATATCGATTTGGTAACCAGCACTCTGCTGAAAGCCACGGAAGATGTAGACAACGTGCTGCGCGATCCCGCGCCGAAGGTGCAGTTCCTGAAATTCGGCGACTGGTCGCTCGATTTTCGCTTGCTGGTCTGGACAAACCGGCCGCGTTTGCACACCCAAATTCGCAGCGATATCAACTACCGCATTGAAAAACTCTTTCGCGAAGCAAGGATCGAGATTCCTTTTCCGCAAACCGAATTGCGCCTGCGCGAAGGCGCTCTACGACTCGACACCGGGGAGAAATTTCTCGACGAGAGCAAACCGCTCGATGACGGAGCACACTAAAACAACTGTAGTTGACACCTGCCAGAACTCATCCTTGACGGCCCTGAAGAAACCGGCCTAATGTAATCGCTATCCACTTCGGTACCGCAGAAGGTTGGGAAAAGAATGGGATCTCGCACAATCGTCGTCGGGGATATTCACGGTTGCTACGACGAACTGGAGGATTTGCTGGCCAAAGTTAACTTTGGCCGAGACGACCGCCTGGTTTGCGTTGGCGATCTTATTACCAAAGGGCCAAAAAACAGGCAGGTGCTTGACCGTTTTATGACTGACCCCCGGTTTTCCGCAGTGATCGGCAATCATGATTTGGCTCTACGCCGGCGTTGGAACGGGGAAAAGTTTAAGTTGAAGGGTTCGCAGAAGCCCACGCACAAGGAGCTGAAGAAGGATAAGGAACACTACCTTGCTTATCTGAACACGCTGCCATTCATGATCGATTTGGGGACTCATCTGGTTGTGCATGCCGGACTGCGACCAGGAGTAGCGCTGCACTCTCAGACTACAGGCGATCTGACCGAGTTGCGGAGCTTAGGGAAGGACGCTACCAGCCGGGATGGTACGCCCTGGTACGAGGTCTATGACGGGGAGAAGGTTGTGCTGTTCGGCCACTGGCCGGCGCCCAAACCGCGGAGGGGAAAGAAGGCTATCGGTCTCGATACCGGATGCGTTTATGGCCATCACCTGACGGCTTACATAATTGAGACCGAAGAGGTAGTATCCGTGCCGGCGCGCCACAAGTACGATCCTTCTTGAGGCTGTAAACGGTTGAGTTCGCCCGATAGCCGGGCCCGGTCCTCGCAAAAAGTTGCCCGGTGTTCGATACGTTGCCAAAGATCCGAAAGAATTCGACTTGGACTGACACCCTTGGCAGCTCATTTCCGCTTTAGAAGATGTAGGCTCTTATAATCAAGATAAGCAAGAGGTAACCCCCACCAAAACGGAGTGAAACTCGTATGGATCAGCCAAAGCCAACCTTGCAAGATGAAGTTGAGTCCTTACCGACGACGGACCCGACGACAGCCGAATACCAGCTCTCACCGGACCGTGCCGACCAGACCCCCAAGTCGAATCCGTCTGAAAGTGAGTATTTTCTGGCGTGGTCCGTTTTCAACTGCGATTTGAGCCAACTGGAATTTTTTAAGCGCGTACTCGAAGAGGCCACCGACGAATCTGTGCCGCTGCTCGAGCGGTTGAAGTTTCTCGCGATCTTCGCCAGCAACCTGGACGAATTCTTTATGGTCCGAGTCTCAGGCCTGAAGGAGATGTTGGAAATAGAGTCATTCCAGCCAATGCCGGGCGAGCTTACCCCGGGTGAGCAACTGAAGATCATTAGAGAGCGTGTCCTGCCAATGGTTGAGCAGCAGGTAAACTGCCTGCGCGACAGCGTTCTGCCCGAACTCACAAAGCAGGGAATAGAAATCGTTCAGTACGACTCGCTTACGCCGCACGAGAAGAAGGTCCTGAACCACTACTTCATGAAGAATGTTTTCCGGGTGTTGACTCCGCTGGCCGTCGATCCGGCACACCCGTTTCCGCATATCGCAAATCTCAGTCTCAATATTGGTTTGACTGTGGAAACTGAATCGGACTCTGGCGAGGCCGTGACTCTGAGCAGCCTGCCGCGGTTCGTCAGAATAAAGGTGCCGCCAGTGGTCCCTCGCCTAATTCCGGTGGCCGAACACGGACAGAAGTTCATTCTCCTGGAAGAACTGATTGACGCAAATCTGCATTCTGTCTTTCCCAACATGCGTCTCGGTGAGAGCCATTTGTTTCGAGTCACGCGCGATGCCGACGTGGAGATCAGAGACGACAAGGCAGCCGATCTAGTGGGGCGGATCAAGGAGTCTTTGCGGGAGCGTCGCTTTGGAAACGCAGTTCGTCTCGAGGTTTCATCGACAATGCCGCGGTTGATCGTCGACTATTTGACGCAGTCTCTGCGTATCGAGGCGGATGACGTCTACGTAGTCGGCGGAATTTTGGGCGCGGCCGACTTGATGGAACTCTATGGCTTGGATAGGCCTGATCTAAGAGACAAACCGATTCAGATGACGGTGCCTGCGCCGTTAAGCAAGAAGAAGCATTTTTTTGATGCGATCAAGAAGCAGGATGTTTTGCTTCACCACCCCTACACCGCATACACAACCGTTACCGAGTTTATCCTGGCGGCTGCGAAAGACCCGAAGGTGCTGGCGATCAAAATATGTCTCTATCGTACCGGCAAGGATTCGCCGATACCACAGGCGCTGATCGAAGCGAGTGAACGCGGAAAACAAGTCACGGCCGTCGTTGAGATCAAGGCGCGCTTCGACGAAGAGAACAACATCGAATGGGCCGGCCGGCTGGTGGAAGCTGGGGTGCACGTGGTCTACGGGCTGGTGAAACTCAAGACGCACAGCAAAGTGGCGCTGGTCATCCGCCAGGAAAAACATGGATTGCAAACTTACGTTCACATAGCAACAGGAAACTACAATCCTACGACGTCGAAGGTCTACACGGACGTGGGATTGTTGACAGCCAACGCCGAGATAGGCGACGACGCGACTGATCTGTTTAATTACATGACCGGTTTTTCGAGACCGCGGGAGTACACTCATCTGATGGTGGCGCCGGTAAACCTGCGCGAACGCATGCTGGCGTTGATAGAACGAGAGATAGGTCACGCCCAGGCGGGACGGCCGGCGCGCATCGCGGCCAAAGTAAATCGCCTGACCGACCTGGAGATCATCGACGCGCTTTACAGGGCATCAAAATCTGGTGTGAAGATTGATCTAATAGTGCGCGGCTCCTGCATGCTTCGTCCCGGAGTGCCCGGCCTCTCAGAGACAATCCACGTGAGGAGTGTAGTTGGGATGACACGCAATCTCGATCGGCGAGTCGAAGTTGTGACGCCGATTCTTGATCCGAGCCTGAAGCGGCATTTGAAGGACGTCGTCCTGGCCACCTATCTGAAAGACAACGTAAAGGCGAGAGTGTTGAATGCCGATGGCCTTTACGAACGCGTGCCGATGTCGCCCGGAGAAGCGACGTTTGACAGTCAATTGCATTTCGAAGGAAGTATCAGTTTGAATTCTTGATCACAACGAAAGGGTCCATCCATGCTTAGTAAGCCGTCTCAGGCGTTCATCCTTCTTCTGCTCTTTCTCTTCCTGGCGCTACCGGCCGCTGCCCAAAAAGTTTGCTTCACGTCTGAAGCGCGGGCGCTCGCCGAGCGCACCGCGAAGGTCTATCAGCAGCCTGATCCCGATTACGACCCGGTGCTCGGCTATAACCCCAAGAATGGTCCTCGCGTGGGCGCTCCTCCGGTTGACTCCGATGGCCGCGCGCGGCCAGTCCACTGCGTCGCGGAAGTGAAGACCAAGAAGGGCACCGGCACCACGCCGAAGTTTTACTGCGCCGTCCCAGGCAACGTCGACGAGGGTGGTGATTTGATTCGTTACAAAGTGAAGCCCCACTTCAAGGGGCAGGCGAGGGACAAGAGGAACGGCGAGGTCTACGGCGAGTTTCTCTCTTCGCGCTTCTCAAAGGCGTTGGGTTTCTTCGCCGACGACGAGTGGGTCGCCGACGTCACCTGCCCGGACTGCGAGAAGAGCCTGATCAAGCCCTTCCAGGGGACGCCCTTCAACCCCTTCCAACCGGCCGCCGGGATCGAGCTCGCTTTGGGCAAAGGTATCGACGTGAATTGCGATAACAAAGACACCGGAGCGCTCGCCGGATCGCTGTCGAAACTGCTTCAGGGGGGAGCTCCTCGCGCAGAGATCGACGCGTTCAAGCTCTGGCTCGCCTTCATCGACCACGGTGATACCAAGACCGACAACCAGAAGTTTTCCTGCCTCGATTCGAAGAAGAACCCCAATGGCTCCCGGATGTGCAAGCCGGGACAGGCGGTTTACTACGTGAGCGACATGGGCTCGACTTTTGGCTATTCAACCGCGAGCGAGAATAAAGCCAGGCTCGGAATCTGGAAGGGCAAGGACCCGATAAAAGTGAGCGGCGGCCGCTGCACCACAACTGCCAAGAGCATTGGGGACGCCAGCATCAGTGAAGCGGGCCGCCAGCTCCTGGCCAACGGCCTTCAGAAGCTCCTCGATGCCGAGAATACGAACGGCACGATCACCAAAGTGTTCCGCGCTTCGCGCAACGAGGAGCGCGACCAGCCGCCGGAAGCCTGGACCGCGGAATTCGTGCGCAAGGCGAAGACGATCATCGACGCGCGCTGCTCGAACTGACGGAACCGTTAATGATTTGGATAAGGAGTTCGCGAGACATGAACAAACAGATCGTCCGTCGTCTGTTGATTTTCGTCGTCTTACTCGGGAGCCTGCTGCTCGTTTACGCTCTGCTGGAACCCACGGGCCCACGAACGATCGCCCAGACTGAGAAGCCGGCGAAAAAGGCTAATCAAGTAAACACCAACCCTTCGCCGGATGCTTCACCGCAGGTTCAGGATAACGGTCCCCGGTCAATTCTTACTGAACTGTTCGGACTTGATCGTGCCGACGCTAAGGGCCACGAAGAGGTTGACAAAGGAGTGGTTGCACTCCGGGTCCTGGTGAGATTCCTGATTGCCGCATTCCTGGCGATGCTGCTGGCCTTTCGCTGGCGTCGCGGCCTTTCACTTACGAAACGTAATCCTTACGTGGCCCAGACGCAGATATTGCTCGCGGTAGTGGCGGCGGCGATGATGATGATCGTAGGAGACAGCGCCGCCCGAGCTTTCGGCATCTTTGCTGCCGCCTCGCTAGTTCGCTTCCGCACAAACATACGCGACCCGAAAGAGACCACGGTGCTTTTGATTTGTCTGGGCGTGGGACTGGCTTGTGGGGTAGGCCGCCTGGACATGGCGGTCATACTTACTCTCTTTGTGCTGCTCGCACTCTGGATTTTGGAGCATTTTGAATCGGCGCAGGTGTTTCGTGCCATGGAACTAAGCGTGGAAACCCGCAACGTGGATCAGACGCTTCAGGTGCTCAAAAAGCTTTTCGGGAAACATGAGTGCAGCTACGAGCTGCGCCAACTGGAGCGTGAGGCCGGCGAGGGTCAAAGCGGAAAGATCGTATATGAGTTGAGCTTAGGCACGGCCGCCAGAACGGATCAGTTGAGTGAGGAGATCCTGGCTGAGGACGCGTCGAATATCGCCGCTCTCGAATGGGAACAGAAGAAGAGCTCGACTTATATATACAACTAAGAGAGCCGTGCCGGGACCGCAAACAAAAGAGGCCACCCGATCATGGGTGGCCTCTTCATTCGTCAGAGCGAATTGTAATTAAGAAGTTCATTGATGAGCTTGAAGCGACGAACCAGTGTGAGACGCCAATTTGGCGGTCTGAATCTTGTCATAGTAGTCCTTCACAAAATCTTTGAAGGCGGCGTGGCCCCAATTGGTGTAGAAGTCGTATTGCTTCATCTCGGCGTACACTTGTTCAAAGTTCCAATCGTAGAACTCAAAGCGATAAACGGCGCCCATGGCGCCCGTGCGATGACGGCCTCCGGCGCAGTGTACGAAAAACTTGCCCGTCGCCGGATCGCTGGCAACTTTCAAGAACATCGTGGTTGCCTCTGCTGTCGGATACGCCTTGTCGGCCATTGGAATGTTGATGTACGTCATTCCTAAAGACTCGACCGTAGACTTCTCGTAATCCTTTGGTTCGGCTTGCAAGTCGATTACCGTCTTGACTCCTAAAGCCGCCAGGTCCTTATAGTCCTGCTCCGCGGGCTGCGCGCCGCGGTAGAAGCGCTCATCCATCTGTCCGAAATTCTTTATTTTGATAGTTGGATTCTTGTGGCTTGCTGCGTCCTGGGCGTGGGACGAAATCGTTAGCACGAGCACCGCGAGAACCGCGCTGGCGAAATTACGAAAGGACTTTCCAATTAACTGCATCGCCATCAAAAATCTCCTATTGCCGTCGCCGGAGGAATGTACTACGAAAGCAAATCCGGGTGAGCCACCTAAAACCGACTAGAGGTTAGCATTACCGAACCAGGAACTCAACCCCCTCAACCCAGGTTTCGGTGGTAAAACCGAAACCGACCGTAACAGTAGATGAGGGCTCAGCCAAACGAGTTGTTTGTGGTCTCAGAAAATAAAAGAACAGAAGGCCGCCCAATTCCAGTTTCCGGCGCGGCCTTTTGCCACAAACAGTTAGACAACGAAGTCCAACGACGCCGGACCTTCGATCTCTCAACGATTACGTTTCTTCGCGTGGCCGGTGAACCCCGGACAATTGCTTTTCGGATTATCGGTAGTGGCTCTGCACTTTTCTGTCGGCGCCGCGCTGGCGAGGCCGAGCCGCGATTGCAGATCGGTGAAACGAAACCACGCGCTCGAGTCCGAGGCGTCGCACTGTGACTTGTCGGTGTTCTTGCAAACATCGATGGCGTAGATCGGATGAATCTCCCACAGGGCCAGCCGCTTGAAATCGGGAGCATTGCGTACCGGATTAAACCCGGCTTGCCCCGCGCTGGTGCAGGCCACATGACTGCCGTCAAAAAACAACTGGCCTGTGATCTTCACCGGATGCGTTTTAAGAAAAGCCGTGTAGTCAGGCGAGTCGAACAAGTCCCACGCCGCCGGCCGGTAGTGCGGAATAATCTCGGCCACGACCGTGCGACACATCGAGGTTTCGTTTGGATCTTCCGCCAGGGTGATGTGAATGTCGTTGAAAGCGCAGCCAAGCAGGTTGCATTGGACACTCTCGCCGTTTCCTTTCGTCAGCGGCTCGTTCTTGTCAACGTTTGAGTGCGTGGCTTCCAGCACGTAAGCGACAAAAACGACCGTCTTGCCTTCGCCCAGCTTTGTGCCATCGCTGAGCGTGATGGTGTTTGCAAGTTTTGCGCGGCTCGGCGGCGGCTCGCCCTTCGGAATGCTCGGCTCGTTGTTGCTCGCGTCATTCAGATCGCCAAATGTCCTCAGCGTGACGGAGGTGATCTTGTTCACTGGAGCGCAGAAGTTGTTCTTCATCGCGTTCTGTCTATCGTTGGCCGCGCTCTTGTGGCAGCCGCTGTTGCGGCAGCGAAAATCGATCTGCTGCGGCTTGTTAGTGAACGGTTTGAGTTGCAGCGGCAGAGGCTTGCCGACGCATTTCATGAACTTTGTTTTCTTTGCCGACGCGACTACCGGCAGGAGTAGAACTGCCAGCGCGCACCAGCCGATACGTATCACCGTTTGTCGATTCATTTTGCCACCCGGTTTTTGCGGCGCATCGTACATCTATCGCTGAGAGGGGGCAAGAATATCCGATTAGTCTCGCATCTCATTAACACGTCGTTTCAGGAGACTGTCGGCAAAAAACCGGGAGCCTGGCGGCGATAAGCTGTGTCCGATTTGAAGAACCTCGGTTTTCACCCGTTAGGGGTGACATGTTTATAGGGCGCGAGCCCGCCCCCTTAGAGCTCCGTTCGGAGGAGCGGAAGGCGTTTGAGTGGCAATAGTC
>WNFH01003567.1_pt1 | contig 11064 bp, 10 predicted proteins | sample 5400411 | NCBI WGS metagenome assembly WNFH01 (sample SAMN13153347, study PRJNA577476) | soil metagenome | isolation source: 200 cm saprolite under Douglas fir tree site 2 hole 3 | place: USA:California | collected 2015-04-18
TCCTCGGCTCCGCGCTCTGGTGTTTCATCCTGGCTTATCTCGGTGACAAAGCGTATCGCCTTCAACCCGATCTGCTTTCTGATCCCGACGGGATGGTGCGTTTCATTAGAAGCCAGTCTCATTGGATCGTTATTATCGTGGGCACACTCGCATTTCTCTATTTTTTAACCATGAGATTGACCGCTGGAAGGGCGGCAACCAACAGAGACGAAGTGTAGCGGGTACGTGTAAAGCGTTTTTACACAAGTGTCGGAGGGATTGGTGTCTGACGACCGCTTAATCTTCGATATGTAGCGCTACCGCCTTGTAAAGGCACCGGAACGGGTAGGCTGGCATCTAATTTGCTCTAAAAAGATAGCACGCTATGAAAAAGACGACCCATATCCTGAAGCCGCGCTCGAAACTTTCTCTAGGAGAACTGATCCTGGCGGTGAGTTCCTGCGCAAAGAACACAAAAGAAACGGTCGCAACGGTAGCCGACCTCTTTGCCAGCGGCCAGGTGCGCGTTCGAAACAAGGGCCGGTTTATTCGCGCCTGCGTTTGTTAAGCGGCAAGATCGGCAATCGAATTTGATAATCGCTCCGGCGGCGAATCTGCCGGGGCGATTTGTTTTTCGCACAAAACGCTTTCCGCGCTGAGCCGGCGCTTTTATCTTGGCACGGTGATCGATCGTTATTCTCGCCAGGAGATGCGCCAGATTTGGTCGGAGGAGCGGAAATTTCAAATTTGGCTCGAGATTGAAATATTCGCCTGCGAGGCGATGGCCGAGCTCGGCCAGATTCCGAGGAAAGACGCGACCGAAATTCGCAAGCGCGCGCGCTTCTCGATTCCTGAGATCGCGGAGATCGAGAAGCGCACAAATCACGACGTCATCGCGTTCCTCGAAAACGTGGCGGAGTCAGTGGGGCCAGCGGCGCGCTGGATCCATCAGGGGCTGACCTCATCGGACATTTTGGACACGGCGCTCGCCGTCCAGTTGACTGAATCAGCGAGAATCCTGAGTGAAGATGTAAAAAAATTGCGCATGACGGTCGCTGATCGGGCCCGACGCTTCAAGATGACGCCGATGATCGGCCGCAGCCATGGTATCCATGCAGAGCCGATCACCTTCGGGTTAAAACTCGCTTTGATGTTCGACGAATTTGGGCGCGTGGAGGAGCGACTGAGACAGACGCTGGAACGCATTCGAATCGGAAAACTGAGCGGCGCGGTCGGCACGCATGCCCATGTCGACCCTGCGATTGAGCGTGCCGTTTGCGAGAAACTTGGGTTGAAGCCAGCGACGATTTCCACACAAATCGTACAGCGCGACCGGCACGCGGAGTTCGTGGCTATTCTCGCGGTGATCGCATCGAGCGTCGATCGCTGGGCCACTGAATTTCGCCATCTCCAGCGGACCGAGGTCCTGGAAGTGGAAGAACTTTTTAGTGAAGGGCAGAAAGGCAGTTCGGCGATGCCGCATAAACGTAACCCGATTACCAGTGAAAGGCTAAGCGGGCTGGCGCGCGTTATTCGCGGCAATGCGGTTGTAGCGCTGGAAAATGTCGCGCTCTGGCATGAGCGCGATATTAGTCACTCGAGCGCGGAAAGGATCATTTTGCCGGACTCATGCACGCTTCTCGATTACATGCTGGTGAAGTTGCGTGAAATTGTCGAAGGCTTGCAGGTTTATCCGGAACGAATGGAAACGAATCTCGCAATGACCAAAGGCCTGTATTTTAGCCAGTCGATCTTGCTCGCGCTCACGCACGCGGGCGCGGAGCGGAAGAGCGCGTATGAAGCGGTGCAACGTGCCGCGAAGAAGACCTGGAAGGGCGACGGGACTTTCGCGGAGAATGCTAAAAAGGAACCGGAAATCGCGGCGCGACTTTCCGCGGCCGAAATCGACCGCCTTTGCTCGCTCGATGTTCACTTTCAACATGTCGATGCAACATTCAAAGCGCTCGGCTTGGATTAAATCGACAATCGATCGCGAGAGCCAGTTACCTGATTGGATTGAGAAGTAATTCGGAAATTCTCGCAGCCCTGCATCACTGAGATCCGGTTTCGGAGAGAAGTTGCTGCTTCGCTTCCAGCCAATCAGAACTTGCGTCACCTGGGAGACCAAATTCCCGTCGCTGTTCCGAAATGAAATAAGCCCGGAGACGAACTTCCTCGTCTGATGGCTCGGCCGTTTTCATCTTCGCCTCCTGTTTCGACGTTTTCGTTTTCCGCGCGGTTTCACTTTTCTTGCGCGCAGGCTTGCCGTTCTTTCTGCTTGTCGATCTGCGGCGCGGTGGCGGAACAGCGCCCAGTTGCGAAAGAGCTTCACTTTTCTGTTGCTTTGGAATGCCTTCCGCCGCAGTTACTCGAACCGGCGTTGGAGTCTGCGCCGACGCCGCGGGCTCAACGGTTTTAATCCGCACCGGGGCTCCGGATGTTCGCTGCACGAGACTAACGAGCGCTTCGGATAGAAACGGCTTTTCGATGGTTGCGACCACATTCTCGAAGCGCGCCGCTGCAGCATTCATTTCCGCCACGTGGGCGGACATCATCAGCACCGGTACACGCGCGGTGTGCTCGTTCTCCAATAGTCGCCGGCAAACTTCGTCGCCATTGAAATCCGGCAAGCTATAATCGAGCAGCACGAGGTCGGGATTGACGCGCTCGATTTGCTTCATTCCATCGGTTGCGTTCAGCGCGGTTGTGATTTGCAACTCGGGATCCGCCGTGGCCAGCACATCCTCGACAAAAATCAGCAGCATGTCGGTATCATCGATCAGGACGATTTTCTTTCCCATCTTGGCGCGCGGCTTGGCAGGTACGGCCTTTTCCGTAATTGGAATGCCCGGGACCTGGCTCGCTTTGAGTTCGCGCAAAGCCTCTAATAACGTCGCTGACCAATCCGGCTGAATTGTCGGCCGCGCCGGAACAACTGCTGCCCGTTCGTTCATTCTCGCCTCGGACCAGGTCAAGATTTCGTGCAGAGCTTCTGCACCGGTGAGCTTTTCCGTTTCGGCATGTGAAACTTGACCCCCCGTCAGGTGAATCTCACCGGGCGGCTCACCGCTCGCGTGAACATCGACAATCACATTTGCGCCGGCTGCGTAATGCAATAAGACGACGTCAATGGGATTAAGAGTGCGCAAGCTTCCGGGCGGACTCGTGGGTTTCGATTCGCGCCACGGTCCAAGCGACGCTTGAACGGCTGCTTCGAACGTCGCTAGTTCAAACGGCTTCTCGATGAATTGCACCGCGCCGAACGATCCGCGCTCGACTGCGATTGCGGCGGGAATCGCGCCGCCGATGACGAGCACGCCCGCATCCGGGTGCGCGTTTCGCATTTTCTCCAAGAAATCGGTTAATCCCGCCCACGGTGGATCGACGTCGATGATAAACAGCTCGGGGCTGATTTTTGCACCAAGGGTTTCCGCTTGAGCGAGAGATCGGGCAATGACGGTCGCGTGCTGCGGTGCAAACTTTTTCAGCGCCGCGCCGATGGCTGCGGCGAGCGCTTCGTACTCTTCTAGGAGAAGGATGCTACGATGGGAAGCAGTCCCGGCGGAAGGTTGATGAAAAGCAGGCACGTCGGCAACGGCTCAAAATTACGAAAGTAAGACATGCGTCAGGCATGGTCAAAGCAAAGGCGGCGCAAGTTGCGTGCCGCCGCGATGAGAACCGCAGCCCGCCCCGGTCGATTCGTTACTCGTAACGCAGCGCTTCGATCGGGTCAAGAGCCGCTGCCCGAACTGCCGGATACAAACCAAATCCGATGCCGATTGCCGAGCAAACAATCAGACCGGCAAACGCCCACCCGAAAGGAAAGATCAGGTCAACCTGCAGCCAAAGAGCGAGCAAATCCCCACCGATCACTCCGAGAAGAATTCCGAGCACACCGCCTGCTTCGGAAATAAAGACGGCCTCGGTCAAAAATTGCCGTAGGATGTCGCGACTTCGTGCACCGATCGACTTTCGCACTCCGATTTCTTTTGTCCGCTCGGTCACGCTGACCAGCATGATGTTCATGATGCCGATGCCGGCCGCCACCAGGGCGATAAAACTGATAACAAACGCACCGATGCGCACCACCCCCGCTATCGAAATGAACGCGCTCTTGAGCGAATCGTTCGAGTAGATTTCGAAATCGTTTTCCTGATTGGCCTGCAACCCTCGCGCGATGCGTATCGCGCCGATCCCTTTATCGAGCGTCCCATTGTAAGTTTCGTGCGAGAACGATTGCGTCGCGATGTTGATCGTTCGGTTTGCCTCGCCATAATTTTCAAAGAATCGGGTGATTGGCATCGCGCATATATCGTCCTGGCTTTGACCAAAAGCGGTTCCCTTTTCCCTGAGGACACCGATGATCGTGTAGGTGTGTCCGCTCAGCCGGATCACTTTTCCGATGGGCGTTTCGTGCGGAAATAAGCGCTTCTCGATTATTTTGCCAACAACAAGGACGCTGCGAGCAAGCGCCACATCTTCATCGTTAATGTTGCGCCCGTAGGCGAGCGTGTAGGCATTTGCGGTCAGAAAGCTGTGGTTTGTTCCGACCACCGTCAGGCTCGGCGTCGTTTTTACTCCGTTGTAAACTGCTTGTCCCTTGCTGTAATCGAAAACTTTGAGACAGATATCACTCGCATTTCCTGTCATCAGCTCGTAATAGCGCATGGCCTGCCGATACGTGATGTTCTGCCGGTTCTGATACTTTTTCTTTACGTTCCCGCCCGCATCTATGTTTACGGGGTACTTGGCAAATTGAAAAATGTTGGAACCGAGAAAGCTTATCCCGCTCTCAATTGAAGCTTGCAGTGCGCCGATTGCCGTCATGACCGAGATGACGGAAAACACCCCAATGGTAATGCCGATCATCGTCAGCGCAGAGCGAAGCTTGTTCGCGCCTAACGAGCTCCAGGCCATCGCTATGATTTCGCGAAATCGCATGTCGATCTTATCTTAGAGTCTTGGGGATATCGGGTTACTCATATCTTAGCGCCGTCACCGGATCCAGGCGCGAGGCCGACCATGCCGGTGCGAAGCCCGAGATCAGCCCAGTCAATACCGATACGATCATGCTCACTACGACCAGACTGACCGAAAAATGCATCGGAAATGACGGAAATCCTTTGCCGAGCCCAAGGCACATCAGATAGGCAAAGGTCAGCCCGATAAATCCGCCGACCAGACAGAGTGCGGTGGACTCGATGAGGAATTGAAGAAGAATTGTCCGCCGGCGCGCCCCGAGCGCCTTGCGCGTTCCGATTTCCTTCGTGCGTTCTTTCACGCTTACGAAAGTGATGTTCATAATGCCAATCGCGCCCACGAAAAGGGAAAGACCAGTGATGAACAACCCTGCGATCGCGATTGAGTTTTTTATCGGATCAAGTGTGCTCTTCAATGCTTGTTGTTCGTTGATGCTGAAGTCGTCTTTTTTCTCGGGAGGCAATCCGCGCACGCGCCGCATTAATCCGGTGAGTTCGTCTTTCGCTTCGGCCAGCCTGGTTTTGTCCTTCACTTTTACGAGGATGTCCGATTCGCTTTTTGCGCTGAAATATTTCTGAAACGCCGGCAGCGGCATTACCACGATCGAATCCAGGCTGAAGAGACCGAGAAAGGTTCCTTGCCGCGAAATGACCCCGAGCACTCTGAAGGGCTGTCCATTGATTAATACCGTCTTGTCGAGCGGACTGGCAGATGGGAAAAGCGCGTCGGCCACATCGTAGCCGACGACGCAGACGTTCGCGCCGCCCCGAGATTCCAGCTCGTTGAAAAAGCGGCCCTCCTTGAAATCGAACGTCGAGGTGATGATGTAGTCGGATACGGTGCCCCTGACGTAAACGCCACTGACCTCGTTGCCGGCATATTTGACACTCTGCACCAGACTCGATGTGGGAACGGCCACTACTAGGTTCGAGTTTGGCGTCGCCGCGATCATGCGATTGAGCGGCTCCGCGTATTCGGTCTTGATCTTTTTGCGGTCGCGATAATTCCACCAATCATCCACCCGTTTCCACGGCCATTGCCCGACATAGAGGACATCATCGCCGAAAACGGCCATGCTTTTGTCGAATCCAACCTGAATTCCAGCGATTGCGGTTCCCATTAACGTCACCGCTACAATTCCAATGATGACACCGAGCGCGGTAAGCGTGGAACGCGTTTTGTTGGCCCGCATCTGCGCCGCTGCGATCTTCCAACTTTCGCTTAGCTCATAGAGAAGGCGTTTCATTGTCGATCTAACGCACCGCGACCGATTCCATTGCGCGAATCGCCGCAAAATCGTCGCTCTCGATTAGGCCGTCGCGAAGATGAACCGTGCGGCGCGCGTGTCGTGCGATATCTGCTTCGTGCGTAACCAGGATGATCGTATTGCCGCGTTGATACAGATTCTCAAACAATGCCATCAGTTCCTCGCCGGTTTTTGAATCGAGATTTCCGGTCGGTTCGTCAGCCAGAATGATCGATGGCCTGTTGACAAGGGCGCGCGCAATCGCCACGCGCTGCCGCTGGCCGCCCGATAACTCGTTAGGCTTGTGATGGAGCCGATCTCCCAGCCCGACGTCGATCAGTGCCTGCGCGGCGCGCTCTTCGCGCGCCTCGGGATCGATACCGGCGTAAATGAGCGGCAGCTCGACATTGCGCAAACTATCAGAGCGGGGGAGCAAGTTGAATGTTTGGAAAACAAACCCAATCTCGCGATTTCGAATCGCCGCCAGCTCGTCGTCGTTCATCTCGGCCACGTTCCGGCCGTTAAATTCGTAACGGCCCGATGTCGGCGTATCGAGACAACCGAGCATGTTCATCAGCGTCGATTTGCCGCTGCCGCTCGGGCCCATGACTGCGATGTATTCGTTGCGGTGAATTTGCAGCGAGACGCCGCGCAAAGCACGCACGATCTCTTCGCCCATCACGTAATCCTTCGTGATGTCCTCGATGTCGATCACGTTGGGCCCGACTGGCCTGACTGAATTCGGCGCCTCCATCGTAAGATCGACAATCACTCGCCGGCGCGCGGCTACTATTTCTTTCCTTCCTTTTCGATCACGACCTTGGCGCCGTCCTTCAACTTTCGGCTGATCGCGCTGTAACTGCCGGAAATCACTTCGTCGCCCGGTTTAATACCGCTTTTGATTTCCATGTAGGAATCGTCCGCAATTCCGGTCGTCACCTTAACCATGTGGGCTTTGTTGCCGTTCTTGAGGAAGACGACCTTGGCAAGTTTTTCCCGTTCCTCCTTCTGCGCCTGTTTTTCCAGGCGATCGCTCGTGACCTCGGCGCTGTTGTCGCCCTTGTCCCGCGCCGCCGCTTTCTGTTTCCCTTTCTCAATTTCCTCCGGGCTCAAGTTGCTATCGCCGGTGCGAATCGTGACGCTTTGCATCGGCACCGCGACCACATCCTTGACCATGTTCGTTTCGATATCCGCGGTACAACTAAGGCTCGGACGCAAGGCGACATCACGGTCCTCAATGCGGATTTTCACCTCAAAGTTCGTCACTTCCTCTTGCGTGCCGGCGCCCGTTGTTTTTCCCGTGTTCGCGATTTGCTGCACCGTACCCTTGAACTTGCGCTCGCCGTAGGCATCGATTTTCACGCTGGCTTTGTCGCCCACCTTTACTTTGACTACGTCGTTTTCGTTTACGTCCACGCGCGCTTCCATGTGCGCCAGATCGGCCACCCGCATCACTTCTGTGCCGGCAAATTGTCCCGTCGCCACCATGCGCTCGCCCAATTTGCTGTTTAAAATCGTGACCTTGCCATCGATCGGCGAGTAAACCGTCGTCTTGGAAAGTTGATCGCGTGCCTGACTCGAGCCCGCCTGGGCACGCTCGATTTCGTGGACCGAGCTTTCATAAGTATTTTTCGCCACGTCGTAAGCGGCTTGCGCCGCATTGTACTCCTGCACTGAAATCAATTTCTTATTAAACAGGTCCTCTGCTCGTTTGAAGTCCTGCTCTGTTTTCATCATCGTCGCTTTTTGTTGCAGATTCGTCGCCTTCGCCGCGCTGATCGCGGCTTCCTGCTGTTCGACGAGCGCCTTGTACGAATCGGGTTTGATCTTTACAAGCAGGTCGCCCTTTTTCACCGCCATTCCATCTTGTACCGGCAGCTCGATGATTTCGCCCGCCACTTCTGGCGAAATTTTTACTTCCGTTTCCGGCTGGACCTTGCCAGTAGCCGAAACTGTTTGCAGGATAGTCTTGCGCACTGCCTTTTCCGTCGTCACCGGAATCGGCTTCTCGCGCTTGGCGTTGATGATGCCGGCAATGATCAAGAGTAAAAGCATGGCGCCAACGCCGATGAAAATATTGCGCTTGCGGCGCGGACGACGTTTGCGCTGCACAACTGGCGCGCCGGCGGGTGTGGTTACGGCTTGATGCATTACAGCGGAATCAGTTTTCGCGAAAACGCCAGACCTAATTCGTCTTTTGACCTTTGCAAAGGAAATCGCGTTCATTTCGATATCGTTGAGATGCGCTTAGTGAACGCTTTGGATTCAACAAATTACAGCGACTTTGCTCGCGCACCGTTCGTGAATTCGGTTGATTGCCCAGTGCGCGTGCTCGGCGATTAGCGGCTCGACGTCGTCCCCGGCGCGACCTAGCGCCGGCAAATCCGATTCATCGCCTACGTTGCCGAGCGCGACGCAAACATTCCGCAAAAATCCGCGCCGCTTGATTCGTTTTATCGGCGAATAACGAAACATTTCTCGAAATTGTTCGTCGTTAAGATCGAGATAATCGCGCAACGCCACGCCGATTGTCGATCTTTGCGCGGCGAATGCGCTCTCGCGCGAAACCTGTGCAAACCGGTTCCACGGACACGCGTCCAGACAGTCATCGCAACCGAAAATCCGATCGCCGATGAGCGGCCGCAATTCGGCCGGAATGGAAGTTTTCAATTCGATCGTGAGATAAGAAATGCAACGCCGCGCATCCAATCGATGGGGCGCCGCAATCGCGCCCGTCGGGCAAGCGGTAATGCAACGCTCGCAAGTTCCGCACCGATCGCCTTGCGGCGCGTCTGGCGGTAACTCGAGGGTCGTGAAAATTTCCGCGAGGAAGAAATATGTTCCGAGTTTTGGATCGACCAGCATCGTGCTCTTGCCATGCCAGCCGATCCCCGCCGCGGCTGCGTGATCACGTTCCAGAATCGGCCCCGTATCGACGTAACATTTTTGTTCGCCGCCGAATTCGCGCAGATAATTGTCGATCTTATCCAGCTTTGCTGTGATCACATCGTGATAATCATCACCCCACGCGTAGCGCGCGATTCTTCCCGTAGCGGCGGTCTGCGACCGCCGGAAGTTGCCTTGCCAATAATTCAACGCCAGCACAATGATCGATTTCGCCCCCGGTAAAACTCTTTGCGGATCGCTCCGCTTTTCCGCGCCGCGTTTCATGTAATGCATTTCGCCATGCGCGCCGTCTTCGAGCCAGGTGCGAAATTCATTCGCGTGGGGTGGGGGACGGGACGTCGCAACGCGACACGAATCGAAGCCAACTCCACGGGCGAACGCGACAACTTTCGATTTCAGTTCAGCGCTCATTGCTTCGTCGAAAATAAATTACCGATCTTGTTCAAAATCATCTCGGCCGCGTCGTCCTGGTTCAGCGACGAGGTATCGATCCGAATATCGGCGATTTTCGCATAAAGGGGCGTGCGTGTCCCCAACAGTTCTGCAAATGTCGCACGCGGATTTTCGGTTTGCAGCAACGGCCGATTCTTTCTCCGCGACGCCCTCTCGAAAAGCGTGTCTTCATCTGCTTCGAGCAAAACAATCGTCCCGAGCTGGCGCATAAGATCGACATTTTCATTCCGCAGCACGATACCGCCGCCCGTCACGATTATCATCGCTTTCGCGGGGTCCAATTCTCGCAGCATTTGTGTTTCAATTTCGCGGAATTTTTCTTCGCCGAATTTGGAAAAGATCTCCCGGACCGACAGACCAAGCTTAAATGCAGCCATTTCGTCCGTATCAAATCGACTGCGCCCCGTCCGTCGCTCCAAGCAACGCCCGACCGACGATTTACCCGCGCCCATCATTCCAATAAGCACAACCGATCTCGCGGAACTCACGCCGCAATATGTGAGAGAAGATCGATAATGAAAAGCCGAAGCGAGCCGTGGAAATCTGTAGAGGAAACTGTTAGCTTTCCGTCTATTTATATGCCTTCACCGAAATCTTCGTCGCTCGTCGCCGTTATCATGGGCAGCAAATCCGATTGGGAGACAATGCGCCATTCGGTTGAAACGCTCGATGAACTCGGTGTGCCTAACGAATCGCGCGTACTCTCCGCGCATCGCTCACCAGACGCGACGGCCGAGTTTGCGCGGAAAGCCGCAGGTCGCGGATTGCGGGTGATCATCGCCGGCGCGGGCGGCGCTGCGCATTTGGCAGGTGCGATCGCCGGCCACACATGGTTGCCGGTTCTGGGCGTGCCGATCCCATCGTCAGAATTAAACGGACTCGATTCTTTGCTTTCCACGGCACAAATGCCCGGCGGAATTCCCGTCGGGACACTCGCGATTGGAACTGCCGGGGCAAAAAACGCGGCCCTTCTTGCTGCCGCAATTCTCGCCACCTCCGATGAGAAGGTTCGGCAAAAATTGGAAGCGTTCCGAAAAAAGCAGAGTGAGACGGTGCTCGCTGCGAAATTGCCGAAGTGAAGACTGAGATTTCAACCGACCGCGATGCGGCGGTTGAATTGCTCCGCAAAGGCGAAATCGTCGCGCTGCCCACGGAGACTGTTTATGGATTGGCAGCCGACGCGCTAAATCCAGTCGCGGTCGCGAAAATTTTTGAGGCTAAGGAACGACCGAGTTTTGATCCGCTGATTGTTCATCTGCCAGATCGCGATTGGCTCGAGCGCATTGCTAAGATCGACAATCAGTCTCGAGAGGTCATCGAAAAATTAATCGCGCAGTTTTGGCCTGGACCGCTCACGCTCGTTTTGGACCGACAATCAATCGTGCCTGAAATTGTAACTGCCGGTCTGGACACGGTTGCCGTTCGAATCAGTGAGCATCCAATCTTTGCCGAAATTGTTCGCGAGTTTGGTTCGCCACTCGCTGCGCCGAGCGCGAATC
>WNFH01003569.1_pt1 | contig 11064 bp, 8 predicted proteins | sample 5400411 | NCBI WGS metagenome assembly WNFH01 (sample SAMN13153347, study PRJNA577476) | soil metagenome | isolation source: 200 cm saprolite under Douglas fir tree site 2 hole 3 | place: USA:California | collected 2015-04-18
TTGGAACAGGTCGTTCTCGCCCGCTACCCGATGACCTGCGCACCTTGTTAGGTCGTGTGCGCCAGCAGCGAGAGAGCCGCGACTCCCTGCGCATAGTAGCTATCGACCTGCCAACGGGCCTCAACGCCGACACAGGCGAGGTTGATCCCGGCACCATCCCTGCCGACCTCACCATCACACTGGCTTGCCCCAAACAAGGTTTTTTCTTCTTCCCTGGACGAGCGTATATCGGTGAGCTATTCGTCGGAGATATTGGCCTGCCTCCCGAAATGGAGCAGCACCTGCAGACGGAAATGTTGACGGGCGCGTTGGTGGACACATTGCTGCCGCAGCGCCCACTCGATAGCAATAAGGGAACATTTGGCAAAGTCATGCTGCTGAGTGGTTCACTACCATACCCAGGCTCGGCATTCCTCGCCGGCAGTGCTGCAGGGCGCATCGGCGCCGGCCTGGTAACACTGGCCATTACCGAGCAGATGCTGCACATCTATGCCAGTTCCCTTCACGAAGCAACCTACGTGATCCTCCCCGAGGAGCAAGCTGGCAGCATTGAACGGGTAAACACGCTCTTAAAGCACCTGGAAGGGTATCGCGCACTGCTCATCGGTCCTGGACTCGGCCAGTCCCCCTACATCCGCGAGGTTATCCTACAGGTTCTGGAACACCTACGCGGCCTGCCTGAGGGGCAACGTCCTCAACTGGTTGTTGACGCGGACGGGCTGAACAACCTCTCCGCGCTAGAACACTGGTGGTTGCTCCTGCCTGCCGGAACGGTGATTACACCACATCCGGGCGAGATGGGACGCCTTTGCAATGGATTGAAAGTGTCCGGTGGCAAAATCGACCGCCTGGAATTGGCGCGCAACAAAGCCAGAGAGTGGCAGGTAACGCTTGTACTCAAGGGTGCATGTACGATCATCACAGAGCCAGGTGGCCGCACACGCATCAACTGGTTAGCAAATCCTGCGCTGGCAACTGCCGGAACGGGAGATGTGCTGGCGGGTATGGTTGCGGGTCTGCTGGCGCAGAAGGTGCCGCCTTTTGACGCGGCCAGTGCCGCTGTTTATCTGCACACTGCTGCCGCAGAGTTGGTGAGTGCTGATCTTGGTCATATGGGTCTGATGGCAGCGGATTTGCTGCCCCAGATTCCGCGTGCGATTATCAAATATTGCGGGGGACGCTAACGGCAAGGGCCATTACCTGTCCCGCCCCGTGCCAAGGTCCAGGGCGACCGCAAGGGTCGCCCTGGACCTTGGCACGGGATGCGAGGCAGCTTTAGCTATTCAGCGGTGGCTTCTTCCGTTTCCGTTTCCGTTGCCTCGCTAGCTTGTTCCGTTGCATTGGCGGCTTCTTCCGTCTCCGTCTCCGTTGCCTCGCTAGCTTGTTCCGTTGCATTTGCGTCAATCACATGGACGGTGATCTTCGGCTCCAGCTTCTGTGCGATCTTTACAGGCACCTGGAACGTACCTATTGCACGAATTGGCTCTGGTAGATCGATCATGCGGCGGTCGATGGAAATGCCTTCCGTCTCATGCAGGCCGGCAGCGATATCCTGGCTGGTGATTGAGCCATATAGGCGACCCTGGCGGCCAACTCTGGCCTTAAATGTGAGCGATACCTGCCCCAGCCGCTCTGCCTGCTGCCGGTTCGTTTCACCCTGCTTCTCAGTCTTGCGCTGTTCGGCAGCTACCCGTTGTTTGCGGTTCGCCACGAGTCCTGGCGTTGCCCCTGCGGCTAACTGGCGCGGCAAGAGATAGTTCCGGGCATAGCCGTTAGCCACTTCTTTTAAGTCACCGGCCTTGCCCAAGCCGTCAACGTCTTGTAGTAAAATTACTTTCATCTAAAAAAGCTCCTCGCGGGAGAAGTGAGAACGCGTCTCTTCCCTATCTTCTATGATACGGCGCTTAGTATACACCCTGCATGCAGTGAACGCAAGTTTTCTGACACTCCCCCTGATTTATCAGGGGGGTTCTTCGTTCCTCCAGGGGGCTTGCCATCTTCCACTGCTGGAGAGGTGGTAGAGGTCCCCTGTCCCGAAGCGTTTCACGGCAAGCCGTGCGTTCCCGTGTGCCCCACGGTACGTTCCAGCGCTTTAGAAAGAATATTGAGAGCCGCATTCAGGTCTCGGTCCAACACCACGCCACACCCTGTACACATGTGGGTACGGACACTCAGGCTCTTCTTGACCAGAGTGCCGCATGCAGAGCAGTTCTGGCTCGTATATTGAGCAGGCACAGCGATGACGGGAATGTCATGCATTGCTCCATATGCCTTCACCCAATGGAGGAATATGCCCCAGCCAGCATCGTGGATACTCTTGGCAAGATGCCGATTCTTGACCATGTTGCGGATTTTGAGGTCTTCATAGGCAATCAGATCGTGAGATGTGATGAGCGTGTTCGCTGTTTTCCGAGCGAAATCCTCACGCTGCCTAGTGACTTTCAGATACGCCTTAGCGAGTTTCTTACGGGCTTTCTTGCGATTGCTACTCTTCTTCTTTTTACGGGATACTTGGCGATGAAGCCGTTTCAGTTTCTTCTCAGCCTTCCGAAGAAACCGTGGATTGTCTACGGTGTTCCCATTAGAGTCGGCGAGGAAGGACGTGAGACCCGCATCAATTCCGACCTGTTTCCCTGTAGAGACATGTTCTATCTTGCGATCAGCTTTGACTCCAAATTGAAGGTAGTAACCATCAGCACGTCGCACGAGGCGCACCCGTTTGATCTGTGTGGTGGGGAAGGTTACAATGTGCTGATTCGGATTGCCAACAAGACGCAGACGGCCAATCCCACAGCCATCGGTGAAGGTGATGTGTTTTCCGTCAGCATCCAACTTCCATCCAGTGACTTTGTATTCCACGCTTCTGTTATTGTGCTGAAACTGAGGATAGCCTTTCTTCCCTGGCTTCTGTTGCTTGCAGTTGTCATAGAAGCGTTGGATGGCGAACCATGCTCTATCTGCTGCTGCTTGTCTGGCCTGAGAATTGAGGTTATTGGCAAAGGAGTACTCATGGGCAAGGGTAGCACAGTAGCATTGCAGATCATTCTTGCTCATACCATGCTCATCCATCCACAAGCGAAGACACTTATTACGGATGAATTGCACCGTTCTGATAGCTTCATCAATGGCAATGTATTGCGCTTTGTTTCCATCCAACTTGTACTCATAGATCAGCATAGTGTCTCACTCCGTCGATTGTGCAGCAGCCGGTCATGGACAAGGCCCACCAATATCTTGCGGTGTCGCTTCGGACACCAGATGATGTGGTAGATGATGAGATGAACGGTATGTTGTTCGTGCGTGTACTCATGTTCCATGTAGATGGTATACAATTTAGCAACGCATGCTGTCAACAGTACCACCTATCCCCACTCCAACAAGGTAGGCCAGTTCATCCCCTGGATGAATCACAGGGGCTTTCCTGGCCGTTCACTGTAAAGCCTCGGGATCTCAGCCCAAATGCGATGACGTCGAGTGTTTCTGTATGGGTTTCTCCTGAGGCGGCTGGTCAGGTCCCACGAAGCTTAAGTAGGGGCCTGCCAGGTTGTCATCGGGGAGGATTGCAATGATATCACCCGAAAACAGTCCTGATGAGTCATCCACAAGCTGCCTCACGTTGCCCATTTCAACGCCCATGTGCAACGTATGAGTCATATTGATTACCTGCAGCGATTGGGCAATCTGCAATAGCACGTCCTTGCCCGCACCGTCCCGTTGGTCACTCACAATCCAAAAAACAACGCCATCCCGCTCATAAATCAGTTCACCACGTTCACCGTAGACCCAACGGTGAGAATACCTATTCAGCGAAACCCACTGACCATCGACGTAAATCGCCTGTATGTGTCCTTTTGGATCGAGTTGTATGGACTGGGCCGCACCAGACTCGACCACCTGCAGCACATCTGCATTCGGCTTAAATTCACGAATAGCAATCTCGCTAACGTTATGTGTTGTCGACCCTGGAGGCGTGTAGTCATATTGTAGCTCTAGTATGGGGCCATCGGCCCAGGACTGACCCGGTTGCTGATACAAGTTAATATTGTCCAGCACATAAATATTCGGTGTCACTTGCGGCCAATACATGGGGAAGTGCAGCCGCTGTTGGGCAGCTAGCAGGCTTATCATCTTCGGTTGAGAAGCATTCAATACAGAGGAAGAATGAGATACACCACTTGGATAGTTATGCACCTGGTAGACACCGGCACGGCTATCGGGAAGCAAAAGAGCCATACCCTCTAGAAATGATTGCCTGGTGAATGCCATAGTAAAGAGCATGAAGAGAAGGCTGGCAACAACCAAAACCAGCATTGAGCGTCGTGCCGAACTACTCGTCAGGGTAGCGAGAAGAGGCTCATGTCGGTAGAACAAACGGCGACGCAGTTTGAGGCGGCGGAAGACACGGGCGCGTGTCTTATGTTCAAACCCGTGCTCGACCACGCGGAAACGTGGTTCTTCAGGTCCAAGCAGGGTCTGCGTGAAGTAGGGTGGTAGTTCTTCTTTCTCCGGGTCAAAGAGAGCATCCAACTCCTGCGCAAAGGCTATATCTTCCTCACTGAAATCGGTGGGTACAACTCGCCCACGGATCGAGAAGTTATGCTCCTTATTATTCACTGGTCCCTCAAATTCGTTCATACTCACTCGCACGCTCCGTGAGCGCCTCGAGTAATTTTTTCCGCGCCCGCCACAGTCGCGTATCGACAGCGTGACGAGTGAGACCCGTTTTGGCCGCCAGTTCTTCGGTACTGGCAAACTTAAAATAGCGTAGATAAATCAACTGCCGGTCAAGCTCAGGCAACATCGCCAGGGCCAGGCTCAGTTCTTCGCGCCTTTCACTTTGTTCTATCAGGTGCTCCATATTCGCATCGGCATACGCAGGAAGGGCGACACGACCGTCACCCTCATATCCTCCCCGCCGAAGCATGTTTCGCCCGCCGCTTCCGTTCCCGTCGGATGTTCCCCATTGATGGTTCTCATCCACCGATTGCAGCGTATAGGCTTGACGACGAAACAATTGACGGCGACGATCCAAGGCGATATACTTCGCACGCATCGTTAGCCAGGTACGCAGCGTCCCACGCTCGGGATCGAAACTATCGATCTCTTGCCAGACAGCTACGAACAAATCATTCACACACTCTTCGGCATCCTGCACCACACCAACCCCATCTAACACTAGACGAATAAAATAAAAGAGTTCACGAGAGTACCGAGAAATGAGTGTTTCCAAAGCCTCTGGATTCCGTTCATGTAATCCCCGGGCAAGGTCGTCATCCGACCAGTTTTGTCGCACCATGCTCGCTCCTTGCAAGCCTGGGTATCTTCCTCCGTTGAAGCTTCGCTGCAAAGCAACCCTGCTTCACAGCAAATATTTTCTCACAGCTTGCAGTATCCCACGTGCTCGATAAATCGGCACTCTACATTAAATAAGTAGGTCCCCAATTTATCGGGGGCACTGCATATTACTGCATGGCGGTAAATACCTGATCAATGGGACACTCACGATTACTACAAACTAAATTACGCTCTCCACAAGAAGAATCTCTCACTAGACGTAGGCATATCGGGCATTTCAATACCCAAAGTGAACCGGTGTGAGTGTCTCAGAGATCATCGGCTCTTTCTTATTTTGCTTGAAAGAACGTCAAATGTCAATAGCCAGCATGCTATAATGCTGGTATTATCTTTCATTGCCCATATATCTTAGGAGGGGTCCTCATGACGTTTTCTATTGTGGCACGCGATCTCCAGGCAGGTGAACTAGGGATTGCGGTGCAATCGAAGTTTCTGGCCGTCGGAGCAGTCGTCCCCTGGGCGAGAGCAGGTGTAGGGGCTATTGCAACGCAAGCCTGGGCAAATACCAGCTATGGTCCCCACGGGCTGGACCTCTTGGCAAGCGGTCTGTCAGCCGCCGAGACACTGGCACAGCTCACCGGCGCAGATGAAGGCAGGGCAGACCGGCAGGTAGGCATCGTGGCCATCAAAGGCGAACCGGCAACTTACACGGGAAGCCAATGCTATCCGTGGGCGGGGGGTCGCGTTGGTGAACATTATGCATGCCAGGGCAATATCCTTGTTGGGGAAGATACGGTTCTCGCCATGGCGCAAACATTTGAGCAGGCGACAGGACCCCTCTGTGATCGCCTGGTGGCGGCCCTTGCCGCGGGGCAGGCCGCAGGTGGTGACAGTCGCGGCCAACAATCTGCTGCATTGCTTGTTGTGCGCGAAGGTGGGGGCTACAGTGGCTTCAATGATCGTTTCATCGATCTGCGTGTGGATGATTACCCTCAGCCTATTGATGAACTCCATCGAATCCTGCAATTGCACAAACTCTACCTCTTCCGACCCAATCCGCAAGACATTCTGCCGATTGACCATAGCATAGCAAGAGAATTGCAAGAGCTACTGACCGCCAGTGGTGACTATCAAGGGAGCATCAACGGCTCTTATGACGAGCTTACCCGTGATGCATTTCGCAAGTTCAGTAGCCGTGAAAATCTTGAGGAACGCTGGTTCGAGGATGCACGCATAGACCGCGTTGTGCTCAATTTTATGCGTGAAAGAGTAAAGGGGTAGGCACAAAGAACGGGTGCCCTGCCGCTGCGGAGCACCCATTCTTTGTGGTTACTACCTTACATCCAGGACAGGTATCTTCGAGACGGTCCAGCGTTCATTGGGGCTGGCCACCTCGAACTGCACCATCGAGATGGCATCGGTGGGACAGCGCACGATACAGAGGCCACAACGGATACACTTCTCCTCGTCGATGATCATGTCGGCTCCGCCACGCCAGGTCTCCGTTCCCAGGTGCATTGGGTCACCCTTGACTACGCGGGAAAGCCCTTCCATACTGATGCAGTCGTAAGGGCAGATGTCCACACAGCCAGAACAGAGAATACAGATGGATGGGTCAATCATGATATTCAACTGGCATTGCAGACAGCGCCGCGCCTGCACGACGGCCTGTTCAGGCGTGTAGCCTGTTTCCGTCTCGCGGGTATTGCTGTAGCGCTGCTTCTTCGGCAAGGAGGGGATATTCTCAAATGGGATGGATTCGTAATCGTCGACCATGCCACGACGGTAGTCAGGCAATTCTATCTCTTCCGCAGCCTCGGCGGGCTTATCTACGCCACCTAAGTAGCGATTGATCGCCACAGCCGCATCGCGCCCATCGCCAATCGCAGAGATGAGATTGCGCGAACCATCGGTGAAGTCGCCACCGGCAAAAAGACCGGGATAACTCGTCATCCAGGTATCACGATCCACCAGTGGAATGCCATACCTATCTACCTCAAGCTCCAGATCTTTAGCCGGTATCCAAGATGGGTCACTGTCCTGACCGAACGCCGCGATCACCGTATCCACCTCGATCTCGAATTCACTACCCGGAATGGGGATTGGACGTCGACGGCCACCTGCATCAGGATCGCCCAGCTTGTTGCGTACAAAGCGAACGCCACTGGCATGCACACCATCCTTGCTGAGAATAGCTGTCTGATAGACCAGGTACTGGAAGTCAACATCCTCCGCCATCGCCTCATCGACTTCGTATTCGTCAGAAGGCATCTCTTCCTTTGAGCGACGGTACATCACATACACCTTCTCAGCCCCAAAGCGGATCGAGGTGCGGCAGCAGTCCATCGCGGTGAAACCAGACCCCAGGACGGCTACCCGCTTGCCAATATAGGCAGGCTCCCCATAGTTCGTTTTCGCCAGCAGGCGGATACCGTCTATGACACCTTTATACTCGATACCTGGAATGAGCTTGTTATCTGGTCCAGTTATCGCTTTAGGATTGTAGCAGCCGGCAGCAATGTAGACGGCGTCGTATTCCTTGAGCAGATCAGTGAGCAGGATATCGCGCCCAACTCGCGTGTTGTAGCGCACCTCCACGCCTATGTCCGCCATGTATTCATCGCACTCTTCGCGTGTGACATTGCGCGGCAGACGCCAGACGGGGATACCATTGACCATCACACCGCCTGCAGTGGGGTAGTCATCATAGACCGTCACGGGGTAACCCATCTCGCGCAGGTCGCGGGCGGCGGCCAGGCCGGCAGAACCGGCACCAATGACGGCGACTTTCTTGGCCTTCGTAATCGGCGGTTGCTCGGCATGATGGCGGTATTCGCGATGGTCGGCGGCGGCACGCTTCAACCAGCAGATAGCAATGGGTTTGCCATCAATCTTATTGCGGCGGCAGACAGGCTCACAGGGACGGGCGCACGTGCGACCGAGCACACCGGGCACCACGTTGGCCTTGCGGTTCAACAGATACGCCTCGTCGAAGCGGGCTTGTGAAATCAGGCCAATATAGGTCGAAACATCGGTATGGGCGGGACATCCCACCTGACAGGGAATGTTCGTCTGATACCAGTCAGGGTTGGCCGTGACCGATTGGTATCGTTCTCCCAACTCGCTATCGGGATCAATCATGGGAAAAAGTCCTTTAGCTAAGCTATGCCCCATAGTCAAAAGGCTACGGGGAAGATATTATCTCTGATTTGTTCGCAAGATACGCAATACACCACACCTGTGCATTTTCTAACCAGATTATAGCATACGGGGGAATTGAGGGACAAGGCACGCGAGCAGAGCCTGAATCTGCCTCTCGACAGGCTCTTGCCGATATGCTACACTGCTTTCAGAACATCAGGTCGGAATCTTTGCGCCAGATCACCAAGTGCTTTTTGCGGGTGCTGGGGTAAAGAATTGTAGGAGTGCAGCGGGTATGATATCATAAGATAGGCGATACCACGGCTGACTCGCCAGGGGGCGAACACACAATACGACAGAGATGGGGCGTAGGAGACCTGAGTAAGCGACCTGGACACACGAAGGGAGAACGCCATGGCCAAACGATTTGAAGACGAGGTGGCATACTACTACGATTTCCACCCCACCGAGGAGGACTTGATGGGGGAAACCTCCATACACCGAGATCTGGTAACCTATCTCGCGCTGGTGCTCCAATGGCTCTTTCAGGGGCAACGCTGTGCAGTGTATGAAAACCTCAACTTCTACCAAACGTCCGATGTCATGGAGCATCCGCTGGCTCCCGACATTGCGGTGATCAAGGGGGTGGAACGTCAGCAGGTGCGCAGTTGGCGCGTAGGCAAGATGGGACCGGCTCCCCAGGTGGTCTTCGAGATTGCCTCGGTCGAGACCTGGAAGAAGGACCTGGAGGAGAAGCCGCAGCAGTATGGGCTGATGGGGGTCAAAGAGTACTTTGCCTACGATCCCAATGAGCGTCCACTGCTTAGTAAAGAGACGTCGCGTCGACTATGGGGCTGGCAACTGGACAAAGGTAGCGGGCAGATGCGAGCGATGCCGGCGCAGGTGGATGGACGGCTGTGGAGTCGCTATCTGGAGAGCTTCCTGGTGCCGGATGGGGAGTATCTGCGTCTCTATGACACCGCTGGGCAGCTGCGTCTCACCAAAGCAGAAGCCGAGGCCAGGCGAGCGGAGGCGCTGGCAGAGAAGTTGCGCGCATTAGGAATCGACCCCGATCAGCTATGACGATCTGAGATGAGTGCCAGCAAGCGACATCCGACCAAACCTCGGTTGCAGGAAAGGAGCAACTCGTCATGTCCCATTCCGACATCCCACTCTCAGCAACCACACCACACACGACCGGGCCGCGCACCGTTCGCGCACCGCGTGGCACACATATCTCGTGCAAAAGCTGGCAACAAGAGGCCGCATTGCGTATGCTCATGAATAACCTCGACCCTGATGTGGCCGAACGGCCCAACGACCTGGTCGTCTATGGTGGCTCAGGCCGTGCGGCGCGCTCCTGGGCTGCTTTTGACGCCATTGTTCGTTCACTGCGCAGCTTGGAGAACGACGAGACCCTGCTCGTCCAATCCGGCAAACCAGTAGGTATTTTTCGTACCCATACCAATGCGCCGCGTGTTCTGATTGCCAACTCGAACCTGGTGCCACATTGGGGCAACTGGGACGAGTTTCGCCGCCTGGAAGCCCTGGGCCTGACCATGTATGGCCAGATGACCGCCGGCTCGTGGATCTATATCGGCTCGCAAGGTATCGTGCAGGGCACATACGAAACATTCGCGGAAGCGGCTCGCAAACACTATGGCGGCTCACTGCGGGGCAAATTTGTCCTCACCGCCGGCTTAGGCGGCATGGGTGGCGCACAACCATTGGCCATTAGGATGAATGAGGGTGTTTGCCTTGCCGTCGAGGTTGATCCACATCATATTGAACGACGCCTGGAGACTGGCTATTGTGATGAGATGGCAAGTACGCTGGACGAGGCGCTCGCGCAGGTGAGAGAGGCTTGCAATACGGGTCAGCCACTTTCGATTGGATTGATCGGGAATGCTGCCGAGGTCTATCCCGAACTGGTGAGGCGCGGCATTATACCCGATATGGTGACGGACCAGACATCAGCCCACGACGCGCTGAATGGCTATATTCCTGCCGGTCTCTCTTTGCAAGAGGCTGACGAATTACGCAAACGCGACCCACAAGGATATATCGCGCGTTCTTTAGAGTCGATGGTGACACATGTACGGGCGATGCTGGAGATGCAGAAGATGGGCGCGATTGTGTTTGACTATGGCAACAATTTGCGTGGGCAGGCCTTAGCGGCTGGCGAGACGCACGCGATGGATTTTCCGGGATTCGTCCCTGCCTATATTCGCCCACTCTTTTGCCGTGGCAAAGGCCCATTTCGCTGGGTAGCGCTCTCAGGGGATCCCGAAGATATCTATCGCACCGACGAGGCTATTCTCGAACTCTTCCCGGAGGATACTGCGCTGAAACGTTGGATCACGCTGGCCCGCCAGAAAATACATTTCCAGGGTTTGCCTGCCCGCATCTGCTGGTTGGGCTATGGCCAGCGCGATAAGGCCGGACTCGCCTTCAATGAACTCGTCGCCAAAGGCATCGTCAAAGCACCCATCGTCATCGGGCGTGACCACCTGGATAGTGGGTCGGTGGCCTCACCTTATCGTGAAACGGAGGCAATGAAGGATGGCAGCGACGCCATTGCCGACTGGCCGATTCTGAATGCGTTGCTGAATACAGCATCCGGTGCGA
>WNFH01003866.1_pt1 | contig 11064 bp, 11 predicted proteins | sample 5400411 | NCBI WGS metagenome assembly WNFH01 (sample SAMN13153347, study PRJNA577476) | soil metagenome | isolation source: 200 cm saprolite under Douglas fir tree site 2 hole 3 | place: USA:California | collected 2015-04-18
CTCAAGTCTACGCCTTGGGAGGCGAGGAGTAGTTCTATTCCTATGACATATTGACTGTTCTCTAGGATAGCCTTGGCTTTGTGTGCTGCTCCGGGTCCCATGCTGACGAAGTCTTCAAAATTGCTGGAGGTTGGGATGGAATCACTACTGGCCGGGTGGGTGAGAACTTTGTTCTCTGCAACTAGGGATGTTGCTGTGTATTGGGCAGCCATGAAGCCGCTGGCGAGTCCCGGCTTTGATTTTCTATTGACAAGGAATGGGGGGAGACCGTTGTTTAGAGATGGGTCCAACAAAGCGGATATCCGCCTTTCGGAAATGTTGGCAAGGTTGGATATGGCTAGAGCCATCAGGTCTAGGGCCATTGCCACTGGTTGACCGTGGAAGTTGCCGCCCGAGATGCATAGTCCATCTCTTGGAGGATTAGCGGGTTGTCTGTTGCCGAGTTCATCTCTATCTCTAGGACTCCCTTTACAAAGTCCAAGGCGTCTCGCGCGGCTCCCATTACTTGGGGTGCGCATCTGAATGAGTAAGGGTCATGGGGACGGCCGGTTATGGGCCCATCGATGGTGATAGTTCGAACCATTTTGCTTCCTTCGAGAAGCCTTCTCACATGAGCGGCTACGCTTGCTTGTCCGGGATGGGGTCTAAGCTTGTGGATGCGATCATCAAAAGCGTCAATCCAGCCATCAATCGCCTCGAGTGAAAGGGATAGTGCGGCCTCTTCGGCCGCAAGAAGCTGATATGCGTCGTGAAGTGAGAGGGAGCCAATTGCGACCATTTGCTGGGTACCGTTGTTGAGTGCCAGCCCTTCCTTCGCCTCCAATTCTAGAGGATGTTGGCCCGCAGCTTCGAGTGCTGTCTTTCCTGAAATCCATTTGCCATGTGATTCCGCTCGTCCTTCTCCAATTAGCACCAGAGCCATATGGGATAGGGGGGAAAGGTCGCCGCTAGCTCCGACTGAACCCTTTTCGGGAATGTAAGGGTGAATCCGTTTGTTCAGGAGAGTTACAATCCTATCGATAACTTCTGGCCGGATCCCAGAGTTTCCTTTCAGGAGGGTGTTGGCGCGTAGCAGCATCATCGCCCTCACTATATCTGCTGGGTGAGGTTTTCCAACGCTGGCTGCGTGGCTTCTGATGAGGTTGGTTTGGAGGCTCTTGAGGTCCTCGTCAAGAATTCTGTAATTGGATAATGCTCCAAAGCCTGTGTTGACCCCGTAGATCACACCTTTTTCACGTAGTAGTCTTTCTAGCGCTCTGCGTCCGTTTTTGGTCCGCGCCAGCGCTTTCTTGTCGATCCTAGTTGGCGCATTGCTCCTAGCCACCTGGACAACTTGCTCCAGGGTGAGGTGAGATCCATCAATCGTTACTTGGATCAATATCTCACTAATGCGATTGGGAAGTTCTGAGGACATAAGGGTTGGTGGTTTCACTGAGGCAAGATAACTGGCAAAGACGACGACTACCGTTTGTTCTACTCAAGAGCGGAACGTCTGCTTGATATTTTCGCTATTCAAACTTTGATTCTATGCTGAAAAGGGCTGTTCTTCGTCTCACGAGTCTGGGACCCAACGCCAATGAATAGGCAGAATATGGAAGACAGGGGGGATTCACGTGAGCATCGGCATTCGTATTCCCTTCTCTCTCGCTACTTTCTTCGCCTTGCTGTATCCCGCGTCAGCGTGCCGTACAATCCCTATGCCGGGGTCCGTTGTCAGAACGCGCTCCAACCTTTCCTCTGATTCAGGCGTCCCGTCGGCCACTAGGCACATTCCTGCGTGGATGCTATACCCCATCCCAACTCCTCCGCCTTGGTGAACGCTCACCCACGTGGCCCCGGCTGCTGTGTTGAGGAGAGCGTTCAGGATCGGCCAGTCAGCTATCGCATCGCTTCCATCAATCATTCCCTCGGTTTCTCGACGTGGAGAAGCCACGCTTCCGCAGTCAAGATGATCCCTCCCGATCCATATCGGCCCGGACAGTTCTCCAGTTCTGACCATTTCGTTGATGAGTCCCCCGAACTGCGCTCTTTCGCCGTATCCCAGCCAGCAGACCCGGGCGGGCAATCCTTGGAACCGCACTTGTTCCTGCGCCTTGTGTATCCATCGTGCCAGCTGTTTGTTATCGGGAAATGTGCGGAGAATAAGTTCGTCTATCTTTCGGATGTCCTCGGGATCTCCCAGCAGAGATGTCCATCTAAAGGGGCCTCTCCCCTCACAGAACATTGGCCTGATGTACTTCTGTACAAAGCCCGGGAATTCGAAGGCTTCCTTCAATCCGGCATCAAAGGCCTGTTGCCTTATGTTATTGCCGTATTCGAATACCACCGCTCCTTTGTGGGCCATTTCTATCATGGACTTGACATGGATGAAGATGCTTTTCGCCGCTCTGGCCTGATACTCCTTTGGGTCAGAGATTCTTAGTCGGTCAGCTTCATCCTTTGATAGACCGGCGGGATAGTAGCCGTTCAGCGGGTCATGAGCAGATGTCTGGTCTGTCACCACGTCAGGTGTTACGGATCTTTTCAAGAGATTTGGAAGAACTTCGGCAGCATTTCCTACTAGGGCGACGCTCATAGGGGATCGCTCTCGTTTCGCCTGGTTTACCATGTCAATCGCCTCGTCCAGATCGTCTGTCCACTTCTGCAAGTAACCGTGCCTGAGTCTTCGGTCAATTGCCCGTTTGTCAATTTCCACAGCCAGAGCGATTCCATCATTCATTGTCACTGCCAGCGGCTGTGCTCCACCCATTTCACCCAAGCCTGCAGTCAAAACAACCCGTCCAGCAAGGCTGCCGCCAAAGTGTTCCCTAGCGGCCGCGGCCAAGGTTTCGTAGGTCCCCTGAAGAATCCCTTGAGTTCCTATGAAAGCCCATGACCCGGCTGTCATCTGTCCATACATTATGAGTCCCTTCTGCTCCAATTCGTAGAAGTAATCCCAGGTAGCCCATTTGGGAACTATCATGCTATTGACGATTAGAACGCGAGGTGCCATTCGATGGGTCTTGAAGACAGCGACGGGCTTTCCACTTTGAACAAGTAGGGTATCATCCTCTCCAAGCTCTTTCAGGGTCTCGACGATTATCTCAAGTGATTCCCAATTGCGGGCTGCCCGGCCTGTTCCACCGTAGACAATGAGCTGCTCTGGATCCTTGGCGACTTCAGGGTCCAGAACGTTATGCAGCATCCGTAGGGCTCCTTCGATCTGCCAGTTCTTGCAGTGAAGCTTGGGACCAGTGATGACGGATATCCTCTTCTTGTGCTTCAATTGCGAGACAGTGCGCTGGGATCGTCGCTGGGTCAACTGACCCGTCTACCTTCATTCACCACAATCCTTCCTCCAATAAGGACCTTGTCCACTATGCCTTCCCCGTAAGTGTATCCAATCCACTTGTGACTAGGAGCTTTCACGATGACGAAGTCCGCGGACTTACCAGGCTTGATACTGCCAACCTCGTGGTGTCGGCCTAACGCTTTGGCCGCGTTGATGGTGATTCCCCGGATAATCTCCCCCGCTCTCATCCTGAGATCCCTGGCAGCCAAAGCTGCGACAGTTAGTTGTCCGAGAATCCAGTTCGATGGGCTGAAGTCCGATCCCAAAGCTAGGGGTAATCCCCTCGAAAGCATCTCCCTCGCGGGTGCCCGCGCATCGCCGAGGAGACTGTGTGAAGAGGCTGGGAGCACAACGGGGGTAACTGAAGTTTCTATCATTCTCTCAAGATCATCTATGTGCGAATGGACAAGGTGGTCTGCTGATGTTGCTCGCACCCTGTTGGCTATCTGCGCTCCACCATTGTTCGTAAACTGGTCAGCGTGTATCTTTGGCCGAAGACCCATACTGGCCGCGGCTCTCAATATCCTCATCGACTGTTCAGGGGTGAAGACCCCACTCTCGCAGAAGACGTCGCAAAACTCAGCGAGTCCTCCATCACGCACGGCTGGAAGCATCTCGTCAACCACCATCTTCGAGTATTCTTCAAGAGTGCGTTCAGGGGGAATGGCATGGGCCCCGAGGAAGGTGGAAACCAAGCGACAGGGGTTTCGCGCTGCCAAACGCCGCACCACTCTCAGAATCTTCAGCTCATCATAGGGGCGGAGTCCGTATCCGCTCTTGACTTCAAGCGTAGTCGTTCCCAACTCCATAGCTTTGTTGACTCTGTTCTGGCCCATTGCGTAAAGTTCGCCTTCGCTAGCTTGCCTGGTCTTGTTCACCGTTTCGAGTATTCCTCCGCCTTTTCTCAGGGCTTCTAAATATGGAAGTCCCTGAATTCTGAGCTGGAATTCTTCCTCTCTCGATCCGTTAAACACAAGATGGCTGTGAGGGTCGACGAACCCAGGAAGAATTATCTCGTTGTAGGCGTGCAAGACGTTCTGCGATCTGAATTTTTGCTCTAGCAGTTGCGAAGATGCGGCCTCGATGATCTTGCCGCCGCTTACTGCCACTCCCCCATTGTCGATTATGCCCAGCTCATCCTGATTCGTGGTGTCGTCGACTGTTATCGTCTCTTTAGAATCTAGAATCAGAAGGTCTACCTTGCGCTTTGTCAAGCGGCTTCCTTCTTTGAAGAGCGGTGATCACTAAAAGCTACTTGTCAAATGCTCACAGTGTAAGTCTTCCGTCTACCATTATCGCCGCCCCATCTATCTCGATGGTTGGCTTTGTGACTGTTCCTGAAAACTGGAGACTGCTGTCGTTCTGTCCGCCGATTCCTTTGTTGGCTCCTATCCCGATCGTAGCCGTCCCAAGCGCTAGTTCGTCTGTGGGGTAACCTATGAGTTCTATCCTCGGGTTCAAACCTATGGCGAACTGGCCAATCTTGTCCTTCTCTCCCCGCGTGGCTTCAAAGACCTCGCGGAACATATCTTCATATTTCGAGGCATGGAATTCCTTGACCCGCCCCTTCTCAAACACAAATTGCAGATTCTGTATTAGACGTCCCTTCAAGGCTCTAGGGGTATCAAAGATGATTGTCCCCTTAGCTGAGTCTTCTATTGGTGGTACCTCGAGCTTGCCCGACGGGAGCTGGGTTGAGACAAGTCCATGTTCTATGTCTTCTTGATCCACTATGCCGTCTTGAATTTGAATCGGTCTTTTTGTAATTTCGAACCTAAGGTCTGTGCCTTGCTTCGAGGTCAAGCGCACCTTTGAGCCTCGTTCAAGGCGGCTCGCGATCTTCTTTCCCAACTCTGTCATTTTTGCATAGTCGACCTTGATGGATTCTTCAGTGTTCTTGAGCCACCGGTTGTAATCGAACCCGTAGACTCTTGCTCGCTGGGGGGTAACCTCCCCCAAGAGAACCTTCATCGCCCGAATTTTCCTCTCTATTGTCTTATCTACAACTGGTCTTTCTGCCTCGAAGAATGGTTCTAGTCGAGAAGACGGGACCTCTCTGAATTTGGTTGGGTCCTCGGGTCCCGCCAGACCTATCCATACGGTGGCGCTCTCGATCGCGTTGAGGATATGCCGCGGTGTCTTGCGGAGATATTGTTCAGGGATCTCTTCTAGCGCCTTCCACCACAGTCTGTCGGTCATGAGAGTAATCAGTGGCTTGGCTCCTGTTCTGTAGCATTCAAGGGCTATATCGCTGGCTAGGTCAATGGTGTGCTGCCAAGTTTCGATTAGTACCATGTCGTCCTCGCGAATCTTTAGAGAAGTGTGGACGACCCGTTTGGCTATGGTATCATCGGGCAATCGGGGATCGACTTGTTCTGTCAGATTTGCCGCGTAAATAAGCGTTGAAGACGTCGTGTGGACGGTGGGCACTAGATCCTTGCGGCCGCTAGTGGATTGCGAGTTTTCGTGGACATATCTTTCTCATTCGCTTGTAGTCATCGATAGCCATTTCCGTTAAGGCGTTTGAGATGTTGGCTAGACAATGAAGTCCAGCGATCAATTGACCATTCCAGATGGGGCCAAAATGACGGTCACTCAATAGAGTCCTTGTCGATCCTGAAAATTAACGTCATTCAACTTCATAGTGTGGTCTGAGCGGTCGGTCTATTCCTCTTGACGGGTTGTCCAGCTCCGACTGCAAAAAGAGCTGTCTCAGTGACCCCATCAAGGTTCAACTCTTTCTCGATGAGGGTATCGCAAATGATTCCGATACAAAATGCACCTAGCCCGAGGGCATTCGATGTCAGAAGAAATGACTGGGAAAGGTGTCCCGCATCAAGGAGAAATGCTCTGTAGGCCCTCGGTACTCTGTATTTCCACGAAGTCCTCGCGACAACAGCTGTCATGATGAAAAGGACACTGGCTTTTCCTGTCCACGTCTGACCTGCCGAGTAAGCAACGCATCTCTCCCTAAAATCGCCGGCTCCGAGGAGTTCTAGCGAGTGAACTTTGACCGAGTAATGGTATAGCCCTGGCTTTACTCCTTCCACATTGTTCACGACAGCGTACGTTTCTATCGGATGACGGGCTCCAGCTGAAGGGCTGGTTTTATGCAGCAAAAGACCAAAATCGCGGCTCTTGTATTGTGAGATTCTTCCCCAAGTGTAGTAAATGATCCTTGAGAGCTGTCTAAAGCTCAGTGGTTTATCTGAAAACTCTCTCACCGTTTTTCGTTCTCTCAAAGTGCGGAAAAGAGGGGCCTCACCATCGGGTCCCCCGGTGATCAGTCTAACTCGGGAATGATTGGGATAGGACTTGTAGATTGGAGGTTGTATACTGGTCTTAAGATTCTTCTCATAGTACTTTCTGATCTGATCCGGCGTCGCATAAGTCTCGTCTAGTTTCGTCGAGAAGTGGTAGTAACGTGAAGCAAGCGGCCACAACCACTCGTCCTTAAATTTCCTCTCTAACTTGTCTTCTTCCGAGCGCTCCGTTATCAGCATGCCATATGCAAACAGCTTCTGGATCGTCTCAAGTACGGATTTTCGAGTGTAGTCGGTTAGTACCCGTAGTACTTGGGATGGAGTTTTCCAAGTTTCGAAATAGCTGAGGAGCATGCACACGAAGGAATTCGACTGGAACCTTCGTCGTGTAATATAATTTTCAAATACTAGGTGGCCCTGATGAAAGTACATTACTAGGTGAGGGGACCTCCTTATCTTCAGAGAGACAAACCCAGGTGCCATTCTCAAATCGTGAATGGATTGGTTTTCACTCATGGGTAGTTTCTTGATTTGCGATACTGTTATATTTGCTGCCAAAGGGCTTCTTTGTTGGAGAAGAGCGTAAATGGCAAGAAAAATACCGCGCAAGAAACTGAACGCACCGATCAAGCCGATTGAACCCAGCCAGCGACTAGTCACAAAGTGGACCCTCAATACTGATAACTAGGCTTCCTCGAAAAAGCTGCTCCCTCGATCGAGCCAAAGTGTGTGCAGAAACCGGTAAACTAGATAGCGAAAGATCTGTACGATTTTCCATTCGCCGTCATGACTCAGAACCCGCCAGCCGAGTCCAATCGAGAGCCTTCGCTTGGAGAGAGTACTCTTGGTGGCAGAGAAAGCGGGAATTTGTCTTTCTGGTCGGCTTTCGAGAAGCTCCGGTAGGATTCGCCGAGGGTCAATCCGAAAGCCCGAATCCTAGAACTATCAATGAGTGAAATTTTCTCAATAGTTCGCTTATTTGCGGTTTGTAAAATACAACAGGGTCCGTCTTCTGTCTCCTGAACTCTTGGAAAGTTCCCTTGAAAGATTCTGCCAGGAATGCGATGGCATATTCCTCGTACGGGTCTCCGAAGACCGTGTAGGCTCCTGGTCCGAGTTCTGTCCTTCCGAATAGAACTAGAGGTAGTCTGATCCGCTCCTTTCCCTCTCCGGGGAGAGATGAGGAGAGTTTATCGAGTTCATTCCGTCTTAGTCGGATTTCTTCGCCACCAACGGATGGTACGCTTGGAGCGTCCTCGCCCAACAGCTCTTTCAGGGTCTTTCGGTTCTTCGGAAGGTGGGCGTTTAACCTTCTCATCTCTTCGCGTAACATGACATTAAGGAACCTGTCGCGTTCCTGCAAATGTTTCTGGAGCCTCTACTTCTCTCCCAGGATCATGCAATGGTCCATTTCGAATGGGTCGAGCTTGACCATTTCTAATATCTCGTATCCATTCTTTTCTAAGACGTGGCTTTCTTGCCGGAAAATGGTCGACGGGTCCTTGGTTACGTCCACACTTCGCGCCTTTATGGCGATCAAGAATTTGCCTTGGTTTTCAAGGAACATGTCTAGGTTCTCAGTTAAGATTCGTGCCTGGTCTTGCTGAGCTATGTCGCAATAGACGCAGTCGACATTTGGGACGACACTCCTGTATTTGCCCGGAAACCTAGCGTCTCCGAAGATGGGATTCATATTCCGTCTGTCTTTGCACACGTTATTGACGAGGTCTCTGAAGGGTCTCTGGGCGAACTCAACACAGTATACTCTGCCTTTGTTCCCGATAATGTCGCTGATATGGCTCGCTGTGGTGCCGCTAGCTGCACCCAAGTAGAGAACGCCGGAACCTGGTACAATGGGAACTCTAGAGAGTCCTTTCCGGATTGCCGCAGCCAGTTTACTTCTGAATGGATCCCAGACTCGGTACTCATCATCTCCTGCCCTGATGATTTCTTCTCCGTAAACGATACTTCCCGGCGCCTGGCTGAGGGTAGCTAGTTTCTCTTCTTTCCCGCGGACTGTCAAGTAGATCCCTTCGAACTTCTTGTGGGGCTTGACGCCAGGGCGTTCCATGCTTCTTCTTGGGTGGGCCTCCTTGATAACGCTCTTTCAAGTCGACTATTTTCTTCTCGAGAGCTTCCCTCATCTTCCCACCAGTGTCCGCGCCACCAAAGGCGTCCATCCGCGCGGCGATGGCCATCTTCCCCGCAACCGCTCTTGCGATTTTTCCTCGGAGCCATTTGGGAGATTGGTGGATCGCAGCATATTGGAATATGACTCCATGCTTAGGCGGGCGAGCGCCGGTTTTCAGTGTTCTGAATAGTGCCTTTTCCGCTCCTAACACTTGCAGTGTGCTTGCGGGCAGCTTGGCCACGTTTTCCAGTCCGCCAGCCATGGAAATTATCTTCGCGGAGAGAACCGCCCCTAGTACAGAAGTCATGTTCGGCGCGACTTCCGCCATGATCTTGTCTGTATACTTTTCCGCTGCATCCCTCAGCTTGTACATTTGGAGTACGGTCCCACAAACTTCGCGTAGCCATTCCAAGTCTGGGCCTGAGATCTCCGCCCCTGGCGACTTCTGCGCTGAAACGGAAATAGCTGTGGCCTTGTCTTGAGGTATTCCCTGCTTAACAAGAGCCTCAAGGGAGAATGATTCTCTCCCGCCCAGAATTTGAATGAGACGTATGTACGTGTCATGTTTCTCTACGAGCCTGTCTAGTTCCGGAAAGTGCAGACCATACCATTCTCTAATTCGGCCTGCGAGCAGGTTCAGAGTCTTGTCCAAATCTTCTATACATCGGACGGTCTGAATTGCATAGAGGTCGCGCTTTGTGGTGGCTTCGGTTATTGCGCCCTTCGCAAGCTCTAAGGAAACATCTCTAACAAACTGCTCGTAGTCGTCTTTCGACTCAATTATTCTCAACCGTACGAGTATTGAAGGAAGTCTATTCCTGAGCTTAGAAACTGTAGCGTCTCTCTCGTCCTGTATGACTTCAGATTTCACAAGTGAACGGGCAAGCCTTGCGAGGGGTTCATTATCTACCGTGATCCTTTCAAGATCCAGTTCCGCCAGTTTCTGGGCGAAGTCTGAAAGCGCGTCTGGAAGTTGCCCGCTTTGCACTTGTTGCAGAAGGGTGGCGGCATCTGTTGCGTTGTGGGGAAAGAGGGCTCTCTCAGATAGTTTTCCCGTCTTTTCCAGCAGGAAGAGTCCCGCTGGGGATTCGATGAGATAGGTCTTCAAAATGATCGTCTCTTCCCATTATGCGTTACGGGGTCTAGTATGCTCTGTCGGAAGATAATTAGCAGGGTGGCTGCGCTCTCATCGCGTTGCATTTGGAACCTGACCTATCGGTGGAGTTTGCTGGTATAAAGCTCCCCAACCCGACTATTCTCGCTTCAGGGATTTTGGGTGTTTCCAGCGATGTTATGATTCGCGCCGCTATGGCTGGGGCTGGTGCGGTCGTAACTAAGTCCTTCAATAGAAAGGGCAGGGAGGGATATCGGAACCCTTCCTTCATCGAGGTGCCCGGCGGCTTTCTTAATGCTCTGGGTATTCCAAACCCAGGAATGGAGGAGATGCGCGAGGAAGTTGAGGCAGTTTCTAAGGCCCGTGTTCCGATAATAGCCAGCGTCTTCGGCTTTGACGCGGAAGAGTTTGCTGACGCGGCCTGGATGGGAGAGCAGGGAGGCGCTATAGCGATCGAATTGAACGTGTCCTGTCCTCATGTCAGGGAGGTCGGGGTTGAGATTGGACAACGCCCTGAGATGGTCGCGGAGGTAACCAGAGCCGTCAAGAGCAGAGTAAGACTCCCTGTCTTGGTAAAACTCACTCCCAATGTCACCAGCATAGCGGAAGTGGCAGAGGCCGCGGAGAGGGCCGGCGCCGATGCCATCACCGCAATAAACACGGCATTGGGAATGGCTGTTGACGTGGATTCGGCATCTCCAATCCTCGGAGGAATCCTTGGAGGATTGTCTGGGCCTGCCCTTCATCCGATTGCTCTGAGAGCAGTCTATCAGATTAGGAACGCGGTAAGAATCCCGATAATAGGAGTGGGAGGAATCGAGGACTGGAGAGGAGGAGTGGCGATGATGATGGCGGGAGCATCCGCTATCCAGATTGGCAAAAATGGGTATCGTTCTATAACAGAGATCGTTGGAATAGCCGCTCGAGAGAAAGCGAATTGAAACTTTTCTGCAGGATGACCTCCAGAGGACAGTTTGACGGCGCTCAAGTTACACTTAGCGGAGGAATATGACTAAGTAGACGATCACCACTAGGACAGTCATGATGATAAAATTTCGCGTTCTAGACCTTGATGCTTTCCTATGTTGAAGCCTGCATTTCTCACTGCAGTAATCTTTGTTCAAATCTACAGGAGTTCCGCACGTCGCACAGTGTCGATGTTTTGGAAGCGAGACTGGGTCCTCGCGTCTGTATTTAGACAATAAGACCCCTGCTGCCTCGCGAA
>WNFH01003573.1_pt1 | contig 11062 bp, 7 predicted proteins | sample 5400411 | NCBI WGS metagenome assembly WNFH01 (sample SAMN13153347, study PRJNA577476) | soil metagenome | isolation source: 200 cm saprolite under Douglas fir tree site 2 hole 3 | place: USA:California | collected 2015-04-18
GGTTACAGCGGCGGTAGTGGCGGAGGCTCGCACAGTAGTGGAGGAGGCGGTTACAGCGGCGGTGGTGGCGGAGGCTCGCGCAGCAGCGGAGGCGGCAGCTCTCGAGGCAGTGGGGGAGGCTCGCACGGAAACGGTCCACACGGACATTAAATTTCAAGGCTACAGCCCGCCCCAAAACTGGGGCGGGTTTTTTTTGTGTTGCGGTATTTCCGAGAGGATCTCTCCTCACAACTCTTCGGCGGCAAAGGTGTTTAGTAGAGTGAGGGAGGTCGGTCGGGCGTTTCCTGATTGGACATAGGGGAAAAGCCTGATAGAGCGAGGTTCCGGATGCGGTCCATAATTTAGCATCGGCACCCAGGTACCCAGATCCAATCCAGCAGAAAGAAACGCGGCGGACTACGAGTAGAGTTGCCGCGTCAGGTTCAGGAGAGAATCTGATTATGAGAAAACACCCGCAGAAGTTAGTCAGCTTACTGGCGCTCACGTTATTGGCAATGTTTTGCGTTCCGCAACGCGCGGCTGCTGATGATGACGATCCTCCCACACGGGTCGCTCGGCTGAGCCACGTGGACGGGTCGGTGTCGTTCGAGCCAGCAGGGACGGACGATTGGGTATCCGCGGTAGTGAACAGACCCATGACGACCGGAGACAAGCTTTGGGCTGACCACGATTCGCGCGCGGAGCTGCATATTGGCTCCGCTTCGATCCGTTTGGGAAGCAGCACCGGCTTTTCGTTTTTGAATTTAGACGACAATACGGTGCAGTTACAACTGACGGAAGGAACGCTGCGGATTCGTGTACTACGCCTGGATCGCGACGATAATTTTGAGGTGGACACACCCAACCTGGCTTTCTCGATCTTGCGGCCGGGCGTTTACCGCGTCAGCGTGAATGAAGCCGGCGACACCACAATCGTCAATGTTCATGACGGTGAAGGCCAAGTGACCGGCGGCGGCGAATCCTTCTCCGTGCACGCGAACGAAACCGGCACGTTCACCGGAGCGGACCAACTCAATGCCGATATCGTGGGATTGGGCAACGACGATGATTTGGAGCGATGGTCCGAAGAGCGTGACCGGCGCGAAGATCACTCGACGGCACGACGGTACGTTTCCGATGATGTGATCGGTTACCAAGACCTCGATGAGTACGGCGGATGGCGCGACGTCCCGGAATACGGCACGGTATGGTTTCCACATGTGACCGTAGCGGGATGGGCTCCCTATCGGTATGGCCATTGGGTCTATATCCAGCCATGGGGCTATACCTGGGTGGATGACGAGCCCTGGGGGTTTGCGCCGTTCCATTATGGACGTTGGGTTGCCGTGCGCGGCGTCTGGGGTTGGGTGCCGTGCCGGCCGAGAGCCGTAGTGGGCGTGGCTTATGTGCGGCCGGTTTACGCGCCTGCATTGGTTGCGTGGATTGGTGGCCCGCATTTTGCAGTGGGCGTAGCAATAGGCGGCGCGAGCAGCGTGGGCTGGTTCCCACTTGGTCCGCGCGAAGTATACGTTCCTTCCTATCGCGTGAGCCGAGCGTACGTGAACAACGTAAACATATCGAACACCACGGTAAATACGACGGTGGTGAACAACTACTACAACACGAATGTCGTCAACAACAACACGACAGTCACTAACGTGAGATATGTCAACCAGCGAGTGCCAGGCGCCGTCACGGCGACGTCAACGCAGGTCCTCACCACTTCACAGCCAGTGGCGCGGAACGTTGTGAGGGTTGACGAGAGACAGATGGCCAACGCGCAGGTTGCAATCAGAACTCCTGCAATGGCGCCTGAGCGGCAGGCGTTTGTTGGAGCAGGGCGGCCAGCGTCGGCGCGTCCACCCGAGCGGATTGTAAACCGCGCCGTCGTGGCAAGGACTGCGCCACCGCCCCCACCAGTGTCCGTGGAAAGACAGCAAGTCGCTATCCGGCAAAATGGTGGGCAGCCGCTTGCCGTTTCCCAGGCACGACAAATCGAACCTCAACAGAAAACCGTTGCGGCACACGTGAGGATGGCGCCCCCAGCGCGGCCGGCGCAACCGCAGAACAATGCGGGCAACCGACCGGGTCAGCCCCAGAACAACATGCGTCCGGGTCGCGAAGGGAGCAATGCTCCGGTGAATGCTCCGCAGAATGCCCCGCAGAACAATAGGCCGAATACGCCTCCACCGAACGCAGAGCGGCCAGGAAACGTGCAGCCAAACCGTCCGCCGGTGAACAATCAACCCGTTGCGCCTCCGGCCAACAACGACCGGCCAAACAATCAGCGGAACGATCGCCCAGCTTCAGCGCGCCCCGAAAACAACCGGCCCGATACACAGCCGGCGCAACCGCAGAGCAATGCGGGCAACCGGCCGGATCAACCGCAAAACAAAGTGCGTCCGGGTCGCGAAGTGGGCAATGCTGCGCAGAATGCCCCGCAGAATAATAGGCCGAATACGCCTCCGCCGAACGCCGAGCGGCCCGGAAACGTGCAGCCAAACCGTCCGCCGGTGAATGGTCAACCTGCTGCGCCTGCAGCCAACAACGACCGGCGAAACAATCAGCGGAACGATCGCCCAGCTTCGGCGCGCCCCGACAACAACCGGCCGGATACGCAGCCGGCCAACGGGCAGCCTAACCGCGCACCCGCAAGCGACCGCTCCAATACACCTCCGCCCAACGCGCAGCCAAATCGCCCGCCGACCAACGATCGGCCTGCAAATGAGCAGCAGGGACGCCAGCAGCCAGCTCCGCGCCAACAGCCGCCGGAGGTGCAGCAACAACAGCAGCGACCGCCTCAAGCGGAGCGTCAACAGCCGCCTCCGCGTCAGCAGCAAGAGCGGCCGAAGCAACAGGACAAACCCAAGGAAAAAGACAAACCCAAGGAAAAGGACAAGGACAAGCCGCCAAAGACGTAGCCTTCTTCTAACTGTAGATTCGGGCGGAGCATTTGCCGCAGGGCAGGCTCCGCCCGTTTCATTTTTTTGACTAGCGAAACTTCCTGCGTGCTGTATTCGTTCCGGCTCGCCAACCGATGCATTAATCGGGCGCTTCGCATAAACTCTGTTCGTGTCATCATGGCGAAAAACGCAAGCGCGAGGCCCTCTAAACGGCGACCTAGAGTTCCCATCGAGCTGATGTCGGTTGCGGACCTGCCCGAGATCTATGAGGGCAATGACTTAGCGCGCCTGATTGTCGGGGCGGCGCGCAACGCGGGGATCGTTTTCCACAACGGAGACATTGTGGTCATTGCGCAAAAAGTTGTCTCCAAAGCGGAAGGGCGGCTCGTAAGGCTTTCTACAATTGAACCTTCTCCGCACGCTTCACAGCTCGCAGCGAAAGGAAGAAGAGACCCACGTTTGGTGGAGATTATTTTGCGTGAGTCACGCCGGATCGTGCGAGAGCATCCCGTGCTGATCGTGGAAACTCACCACGGATTTGTTTGTGCCAACGCCGGTGTGGACCACTCCAATGTGCCAGGCGAAGATGTTGTTACCCTTCTTCCGCGCGATCCGGACGGTTCTGCTCGCCGCCTCGCCGCCGAGATTCGCAAGCTCACGAGGAAGCGCATCGCCGTCATCATCAGCGACACCTTCGGGCGTCCCTGGCGATTGGGCCTCACTAACGTGGCCGTCGGCGCCGCGGGCGTTCCCGTGCTGCGCGATCTGCGCGGCACGCGCGACCGCCACTCGAAATCGCTGCAAGCCACTATTCTCGCTGTTGCTGATGAATTGGCCGCCGCCGCCGGCCTGCTAATGGGGAAGTCCGAAGGCATTCCCGCCGTGTTGATTCGCGGCTATCGCTATCGCGCAGCAAACGAGCTTGCGACCAGCATCATCCGCCCCGCCAACGAAGACCTTTTCCGCTAATTGGAGGGCGGTAGCTGACCACCGCTTTGCAGCCGTGAAACGCAATTCTGCTATCGTATTGGGGCGGGTTCATTGAACGAGGATGGGTCTCGACGAAAAATGTCCACCGGTTTATCACCACGAAGAAACGCAGCGCTCGTCGACGACCTCCTGGCCGCGTCGCGCGAAACCGGCATTCTCGATCGGCCAAGCGCTCTTCGCCTCGCGGAAGAAGCGACGCTCGACGATCTCCTCGCTGCTGCAACCCGACTCCGCGCGCAGGGGAAGGGAATTGTCGTCTCCTTCTCAAAAAAAGTTTTCATTGCCTTGACCACGTTGTGTCGCGATTACTGCGGCTACTGCACCTTCCGCAAAGATCCCGGCCAGCCCGGCGCGCACTTCATGACACCGGATGAGGTCCTCGCGCTTGCTGAACAAGGCCGCGCAGCCGGCTGCAAGGAGGCGCTTTTTAGCCTAGGCGATCAGCCGGAACGCATCTTCCCCGAAGCGCGCGAGTTTCTGCGGCAGCAAGGGTGTGCGCGCACGCTAGACTACGCAGCGGCGATGTCCGAAATGGTGCTGGAGCGCACGGGTTTGCTGCCGCACGCGAATCCCGGCGTGATGGATCGCGCGGCGTTGGAGCGCTTCAAGGAATCGAATGCGAGCGTGGGTTTGATGCTCGAAACAGTCAGCACACGGTTAATGCGCAACGGCATGGCGCATTTCAAAGCTCCCGACAAAGTTCCGGCGTTGCGTTTGCGCACGATCGAGGAAGCGGGAAAACTGTCGATGGCCTTTACGACTGGAATCCTGATCGGTATAGGCGAAACTTTCGAGGAGCGTGTAGATTCCTTGTTCGCGATTCGCGCTCTGCACGAACAATACGGGCACATTCAGGAAGTGATTGTGCAGAATTTCCGTGCCAAACCGGATATTCCCATGGCCCATCATCCAGAGCCGTCAATAGAGGATATGCTGCGTACGATTGCCATTGCCCGGTTGATTTTGGGTCCGCACATGAACCTGCAGGCGCCGCCAAATCTCAGCTACGCCGATTTTCCACGGCTCCTCGAAGCGGGGATTAATGACTGGGGCGGCATCTCACCGGTCACCAAGGACTTCATCAACCCCGAAGCGGCCTGGCCCCAGATCGCAAAGTTGCGCGCCGAAACAGAGGCTCGCGGGTTTAGTTTGCGCGAGCGGCTAGCGCTGTATCCTGAATTCGTGATGAGCGGAAACTTTCTCTCGGCTCGCGTCCGTGAACGCGCGCACCATTTGGCCGACGCCGACGGTTTTGCGGCGCAGCGGGCTGCATATCCTCATGTCCTCTGCGAGGAATAAAGCCATCACCGCGCTGGCCGGCGGCGTAGGCGCTTCCAAGCTCCTGCTTGGCCTCCACGACGTAATGGACCCGCACGACCTGACGGTGATTGTGAACACCGGCGACGACATCACTTTGCATGGCCTGAAAATCTCGCCGGACCTCGACATTGTCACATACACACTCGCGGGAATTGTCGATGAGACAAAAGGCTGGGGCTACCGTGGGGAGACGTTTCAAGCGCTGCAGCGTTTGGCGGCCTTCGGCCGGGTCAATTGGTTCAATCTCGGCGACCGCGATCTCGCCACGCACATTCATCGCTCGGCGATGCTTGCGGAAGGCAAATCGCTGAGCGATGCGGCGGAGGCGATTCGCCTCGCACTCGGCGTAAAAGCGCGTATCTTGCCGATGTGCGACCAGCCGGTGCCGACAATGATTGATACGGCCGAAGGTGAGCTGCATTTTCAGGAATATTTGGTGAAGCGCCGCGCGGAGCCGGTGGTGCGCGGAATCCGGTTTGAGGGCGTCGACAAGGCGCGCCCGGCAAGAGGTGTGCTCGAAGCGATACGCGACGCGGATCGGATCCTGATCTGCCCTAGCAATCCGCTCATCAGCATCGGCCCGATCCTGGCGGTGCCCGGCATTCGCGAAGCTTTGTGCGCACTCAAGCAAATCGTCTTTGCGGTTTGCCCGATTGTCGGCGGCAAATCGCTGAAGGGACCGTCGGACAAGATGCTCGCCGAGCTTAGCCACGAGCCTTCGGCGCTCGGCGTCGCAAAGCTTTATGCCGGTTTTACCGGAACGTTTGTGATCGATCCCGCCGACAAGACGCAGGCAGGGTCCATTCGCAAACTAGGAATGAAGGTCGAGGTCGTCCCGACGGTGATGAAGACGCGCTCGCAAAAGCGCAAGCTTGCCCGTTCGTTGCTTGCTCTCAGCTCGTAAATCTCAACCCGCGGTCTGCGAGTTTTGGCGCCCAAACGCGAAATCGAAACTCATTTGCACCAAGCGCAGGAGCTCGTTCTCTGTCATCCCGAGTTGGTGGGCGTGCTCATACTCGTTGAGCAGCGTGGTGTGGAACATTGCCGGATCATCGGTGGACAGCACGATCGGAATGCCGTGCCGAAACAGCGCGGCGAGCGGGTGATCCTCGATGCGCGCGTCTGGGCGGCGCAACTGCCGCGCGAGCGCACCGGTGCGGATATTGCTCTGCTGGCAAATCTCAAGCGGAATACGACGATCGGCGAGAAGGTCCATGAGTGCCGGATCATTAATCGCGGCGATGCCGTGACCAATCCTTTCGGCGCCGAGAATCTCGACAGCCTCCCGAATCTTTTCCGGGCCGCCGATTTCGCCGGCGTGAATGAGCCGGTGAAGACCCACAGCGGTGGCTTGGTCATATACCGGCCGCAGATCTATGGTGGGCACGCTCAACTCATCGCCGCCGATGCCGAAGGCGACGATGGATTTCGATGCGCACTGCTTCGCTGCTTCCACAACGCGACTCGCGGCTTCGGCTCCGAATTGGCGAACAGCATCGAAAATCCAGTTCATGCGGAGCCCGCGCCTCTCGAACGGCTCGGCGGCGGCCAGGATTGCCTCGAAGTTGCTCTCCGGGCGCTGCTTGCGCAAAAGCATCACGCCAATCGAGATCGTCACTTCGGCGTACATTACGCGCTGCGATAGAAGATACTCCGCGAGGTCGCGAGTAATCAGCGCGTAGTCCTGCGGGTCGCGCAAAAAGGACGTGACCCACTTGAACGTCTCCAGAAACTCCGAAAAATTCTGGTAAGCGTAGCGGCGACGTACTTCCGGTTCGGTGACCGCGACGCGATGCCGCGCGGTCAGCGCGCAGACGATGCCGGGCTGAATAGAGCCTTCGAGGTGAAGGTGCAACTCCGCTTTGGGAAGTGAGGCGACGCTTTCGGGGAGCATGGTGAACGCAGGCAGCTCTAGTGCGGCAAAGCAGGCTTGCCGGCATTGGTCCAGGCGGTAAGCCAGTAAGACCCGACATCGGTGGCGGCATCGGACAACTGGCGAATCAGCGTGCCCGCCGACAGATTGTAGAAGCGATCGAAGTATTCATCATTGTAGGACTTGCTCTCCAAACGAGCGTTGCGATCCGCAAGCTGGATGACCTCGAGCCAGCTATGCGCGTTAAGGCATGCGTCAAAGCCATGATCGGTCGGATCACTGATGAAAGCGGCGTCATTCGGACGGATCGGAAAAAAGGAAGAGAAGCGATCGATAAGATTTGTTCCAAATCGCTCATTGATCCCTGTTTGGTTTGTCAGGTGACCGTCAAAATTTTCCGTGCAGTTGAATGGGTCGTGCGCTTCCGCGACGTAAAAGCCGAGAATGGCGGCGTCGAGCCTGGCTTCGTCCCAATGGCCGAGCTTCATGGCTTCGGTGAGCTTCTGGCTGTAGACACCAATCTCCCAAGGAAGCAGGCCAGTGGAATCGATTTTGGACTTGCCGAATTTGCTCACCGCGGCTTTATAGCTGCGAGGCAAAGCGTCAAAAGGGAAGCGCCCGTACTTGTCCAGACGGATGAAGCGGTTATGCCGATCGGCGGGATTTTTCGCTTCCGCGTCCAGCGGATCGGTAACGTGCTGCACTAGAAAGGAACGATTGTTCTCGAAGTACGCGCGCAGGTCGGCGGGCAGCGTCTCGATGGCTTGGTTGACGACAACCCTTTGGCCGTTGCCACCCCACGCGCCAGCGCCGATCGGAAGCAGCGCGAGACTCGTTGTGATTGCGAGGCTAGCGTTGAGGCACTTTCGGAATGGATTAAAGAACATGCGCCCCATTTCAAAATGCTCTAAGCCGGATTGGCGGCGCGCAACGTGCTGCGCCTCCGTCCATAGTTGTAGTAAATCACGAGTCCGATTGCCAGCCACACGAAGAATCGGATCCAGTTCGTGATAGGCAGGCCTGCCATCAGAAGCAGGCAGGTAACTATCGTGACGATGGGGGCGAGCGGGCCGCCGGGAGCGCGGAAGGCGCGCGGACGGTCAGGCTCGCGATAGCGAAGGATCAACACGCCCGCGGCAACAAGGGCGAAGGCGAAAAGTGTGCCGATGTTGGAAAGGTCAGCGAGGGTCCCGATGTCGAGAAGGCCGGCTGGAATGCCGACCACAAAGCCGGCCATCCATGTGGAAAAGTCCGGTGTGCAAAAGCGCGGGTGCACGCGGCTAAAGATGCGAGGCAGCAAGCCGTCGCGGGACATGGCGAACCATACGCGCGCTTGGCCAAGTTGGAAGACGAGCAGAGAAGAAATCATGCCCATCAGCGCGCCGATTAATACGATGAGGCGAACGCCGGTGAAATGAAGCTTCTTCAGCGTATTGACCACCGGTGCGGCATCGTCCATCAGTGTCTGCCACGGCACGAGTCCGGTCAAAACCACGACCACGCCAACATAGAGAATCGTACAGACAACGAGGGTGGCGATGATCCCGATAGGAACGTCGCGCTGCGGATTCTTGCATTCCTCGGCGGCCGTGGAGACGGAATCGAAGCCGATGTAAGTGAAAAAAACGATAGAGCCGCCGGTGAGAATTCCCGGCCACCCGTTGGGAGCGAACGGATGCCAGTTGGCAGGGTGAATGAACCGTGATGCGAAGCCGATGAACACGAGGATGGCGATAATTTTCAGCAGGACCATCACATTGTTGGTTTCCGCGGACTCGCGGATTCCCCGGACGAGGATCACCGTCAGCAACATGACGATGATGAACGCGGGCCAATTGAAGCCCAGGTGCCAGCCCGGGGGATAAAGCGTGTTCCCCTGCAAATCGGACAGCCCGCCAGGCAGATAGGCGGGAGTAATCCAGCGCAGACTCGGATGCACGCCAAACCAATCCAGCAAACCAACGATGTGCGCGGAGAACCCTACGCTGACGGCCATATTGCTGACTGCGTACTCGAGAATGAGGTCCCAACCTATGATCCAGGCGATGAGCTCGCCCATGGTCGCATACGTGTAGGTGTACGCGCTGCCGGCAATCGGGATCATAGCGGCCAGTTCGGCGTAGCAAACCGATGCAAAGCCGCACACGATCGCCACCAAGACGAAGGAAAGTGCGATGGATGGTCCCGCGCCGGGACGTCCGAAGGAAGCCGAATGGTAAATCAAATATTCCAGCAAGGGCGCGTTCAGGATGGATTTGACTTGGAGTTTCTGACCGGCAATCGCCGTGCCGACAATGGTGAAAATTCCCGAGCCGATCACGGCGCCGATTCCAAGAGACGTGAGGCTCAGCCAGCCCAACGACTTCTTCAATCGAACTTCAGCGTTCTCGGAATCCGACAACAGCTGGTCAATGCCCTTGCAGCGGAAGAGGGGTGACGCCACTCGAACTCTCCGATCGCATCCGCGTGAGCTAAGGCCGGACTGCCGGACACGCTGTGCTAGATAGGATTGCGCGCCTCAATGTACCTTGAGAGGCGCAGCGGCGCAACACTGGTTACCCCGCGCTACATCTGTTCCAGTTGGGCGTAGCGCTCGACGAATTTTTTTGTGCCCCGCCCGGGGAAACTGACGGAAAGGCGGCGGTCCTCATCGTCGCCTTCGACGCCCACAATAGTGCCGACGCCGTAATTCGGGTGGCGAACTTTTTGACCCAGAAGCGGGTTCGCGTCGGCGCCGCGCCTTGCGGGAGGCCGCGTATGCGCACTCGATCCGGTGGACCGGCGCGGCGCGGACGGCGGGACAGACTGGCCACGCACGCGGCGGAGGAATTCCTCGGGTGAGTACGAATACTCCGGATCGGGCTCATATCGCCGCGTTTGACCGATCTCAGCCATGGAACCGCGCACCGTCTCCACCAGCTCACTTGGGATTTCGGCGAGGAAGCGCGACGGCAGAGAGGCCCGGAGTTGTCGCTCATTGCCAAAGATGCGGCGATACACCGCGCGCGTGAGGGTAAGCGATTTTCGCGCGCGCGTCATTCCGACATACACGAGCCGGCGCTCTTCCTCAATGCCCTTTTCTTCGTTCAGCGAGCGGCTGTGTGGGGAGATGCCCTCTTCCATGCCGGTCAGGAACACGTGATCGAACTCGAGGCCTTTGGTGCTGTGCAGGGTGATCAGCGTCACGCCAGGCTTGCCTTCAAAGGAATCCGCTTCGCTGACCAGGGCGGCGGCGTCTAAAAAGTCGGTGAACGACTCTCCGTTTTCTATTCCTTCGGCGACCGCGCGAACAAGTTCTTCGAGATTTTCGATCCGGGCGACGTCGTCGGGTGTATTGCGGTCGCGCAACATTTCCATGTACCCGGTTTCGTCGAGCACGGCGCGCAAGAAATCAGGGGCCGCGCTTGTCGCAAGCGCTTCTTGCAGCTTGGCGATGAGCTCCTGGAACGCGCGAAGGGGTGCCATCGCGCGGCCAGCCGCCGCTCCGGAAACGAATTTCTCGATGGCCGCCCACAAACTGGAACCATCGGCCCTCGCGGCGGCTTGCAGCGCATCCACGGTGGTTTTGCCGATGCCCCGCGGCGGGACATTCAAGACGCGTAGCAGCGAGACGTCATCTTCCGGGTGCATGGCCAGTCGAACATAGGCCAGCACGTCCTTCACTTCCGCGCGATTGTAGAAGCTAAAGCCGCCCACCAGCTTGTAGCGGAGCCCCCGGCGGCGGAATACTTCTTCAAATGCGCGCGATTGAAAATTTGTTCGGTATTCCACCGCGCAGGTCTGCGAGGAGTCTTCATTGAGAATGCGCTCGAGCTCGCCGGCCACAAATTCCGCCTCCGCGTGCGCGTCTCGCCCCTCAAAATATTTCAAGATCGATCCCGAGCCATTATGCGCACTCAGCGCCTTGCCGAGTCGTTCGGGATTGTTGGCCACAACAGCGCCGGCAGCATCCAGGATTTGCTGTGTAGAGCGGTAGTTGCGCTCCAGCTTGATGACG
>WNFH01003574.1_pt1 | contig 11062 bp, 9 predicted proteins | sample 5400411 | NCBI WGS metagenome assembly WNFH01 (sample SAMN13153347, study PRJNA577476) | soil metagenome | isolation source: 200 cm saprolite under Douglas fir tree site 2 hole 3 | place: USA:California | collected 2015-04-18
GAATGCCATCGAAGTTGCCGATCGCCAGCACGCTGCGGTGGCCATAATTTGCATACCGGAACGCCCAGGCCTGAGAAGAGGTGAAGCACACCAGCCTCGGCGGTTTCCTTCCGACATGCCTGACGCGCGATTCCTGTAAGTCTGGCGGCGATGAAGATTCCTCCGCCGCATCCACCGCCCCTTCGAATTGCAGACCGTCGTAGGCCAATTGGACCTGCGGGAAGCCCAGCTGGCGTAGCCGCTCGTTCGTCTCGGCGTGCGGCAGGTCGTGGGCGATGTGCGTGAACCACGCGCGGCGCGGCTTGAGCCGCTGAATCAGAGCGAGAGCCTGGTCGACGGTCTGGTGCATGGGGTGGGGAGTGTCGCGCAGAGCGTCGAGGACCAAGTCGTCGAGCCCTTCGAGGAGGGCCATCGAAGAGTCTGGTAGCGTGCTGAAGTCCGTGAGATACGCTGCCCGGCCAAAGCGAAATCCCAGAACGTCCATGGCGCCATGCAGCAGCGGCACCGGGACGATCGAAATGCCGAGCGCTTCCAACGGGCCTTGCATCGTGTTCAGCGTCACGCTCGGCACGGTGCTCAGTGTCGGCTTGTCGTCAAACACATACGCAAAAACGCGGCGGATGATTCGAAACGTCTCTTCGTTGCCGTAAACGGGCAGCGCCGACCTCTGCCGGATATTGAATGGGCGAATGTCATCAAACCCGAGAATATGGTCGGCATGTCCATGCGTCAGCAGGATCGCATCGAGGCGGTCGATGCCGGAGCGCAGTGCCTGCTGGCGGAAATCCGGCGTGGTATCGATGACCACGTTTTGCCCGTTGCGCGAGAGCAGCAGGGAAGGGCGCAACCGTTTATCCCGCGGATCATTCGAACTGCAAACGCGGCAGTGGCAGCCCAGCGTGGGAACACCCATGGATGTGCCGGATCCCAGAATCGTAATCTTGAGTGGAGCAGAAGGCATGGTGATGAAAGAACCGAAAGCGAGTGACTTGGGAAGCCGCAGCCAGCTTCCGAGCGCTGCCTACGGGCGCGCCTTGGCCTTGCCCTTAGTGGCCTGCGCGGCCACTGCCTGATTGATTTCCACGTACGTCATTTTCAGCTTGCCCAAAAGGTCCAGAAGAATACTGTCTTCTTCCGGCGCAAGGTTGCCCTTGGTCTTTTCGTGCAGGGCATCGAGCATGTCAATAAACTCGCGCGCAGCCTCCGGATCAATCACTGGCTGGCCGCTGCGCGGGTCGGCATATGCGCCCAGCACCATCGCCGCGTTACTGCCCAGCAGACGGATCAGATTTTCGAAGGCCGCAGACCTCTGGGGCGTCTCGGCCGCGGTTGACGCGGCCGGGGCCTTGGCTGGCTGTGCGGGCGCCTCGAGTGGACTCGCAACCTCTGGTGGGGCATCGCGTTCTTGTTGCTCCACAACCTCTTTGCGCAACTCGCCCTCGGACGTAAAAGGGCGCCGGTCAATGACGCGGAAGGATTCTTCCTGTTTATGGTCAGACAAGTGATATTCCTCAGCGATTCATTTCCGCTCTAGTTTATCACGGGTTGCCAGTAGGAGTCGCAGCGCCGCGCGGCCTCCCCACCGCTTGTCAAAGGTGCGGCAGCACCGTAAAGTGGAACGCTTGCGTCCATCTCAGAATACGGGAAAGCAAAATGCCCGCCCGCAAAAAAGCGTCAAAGAGAGTCGTGAAAGTGCGTCATCGCGGGGGCCAGCCCGCGAAGCAGGGGAAATTATCCGACGGCGAATGGTTCGAAAAACTTGTAGCCGTCCAAGCCCGCCTGCGCGCGCCAGGAGGCTGCCCCTGGGATCGGGAGCAAACCCATCAATCGCTGCGGACCTACCTCATTGAAGAAGCCTATGAAGTCCTGGATGCTCTCGACAGCGGCGACAGCGCTAAACTCGCGGAAGAACTGGGTGACCTGCTCCTGCAGATCGTTTTTCATTCCCAGATCGCGCGGGAAGAAGGCCGCTTCACCGTCTCCGACGTCATCCGCGAAATCTATGAAAAGATGGTCCGGCGCCATCCGCATGTCTTCGGCGAAACCCGCGCCAGGGATTCCGCCGAAGTTTTGAAGAATTGGGAGCAGATCAAGGCGGAGGAACGCCGTTCGAAGAGCTGGGAAGGCGAGCCGGCTGGGAATCGCCCCGCGACGGAAGCCTCGTTGCTCGACGGCGTTTCCCGCGGCCTTCCCGCGACGCTGGAGGGCTTTCAACTCACGCGCAAGGCTGCCCGCGTCGGTTTTGACTGGGACGATACGGGCGGCGTACTCGAAAAAATCGCGGAAGAAACGGAAGAGTTAAGGAAGGCTTTGAAGTTTTCAGACGGCCGGGAAATCGAAGAAGAACTCGGAGATTTGCTTTTCGCCGCCGTGAATCTCTCGCGATTCTTGAAGGTGGACCCGGAAATTGCCTTGAAAAAAGCCAACGCAAAATTCTCGCGTCGCTTCCGTGCTATGGAGCAGCGCGCCCGCGAAGGCGGCCACGAGTTCCACGATCTCCCCCGCGAGGAGATGGAAGCACTTTGGGATTCCACCAAAAGGATCGGCGCAAAGTCCGAAGGGAAAGCCATGAGCGGAGCACGCACCAGGCGATGAGTCCGGAAATCATTGTCCGCAAATGCCAGAAACTCGAGGAGTTTCATCAATGTGTGGACCTCCAGCGTGAAATCTGGGGCGAAGCGGACTTGGAAGTGGAACCGGCCACGATGTTCGTCGTCGCGGCCCACAGCGGCGGCCAGGTGCTCGGCGCGTTCGATGGCGGCCGTCTGGTGGGCTATACCCTGGCAGTGGTCGGACTTCGCAATGGCGTGCCCTACCTCCATTCCCACATGACCGGTGTGCAGGTCGATTACCGCGACCGCGGCGTAGGCCGCATGCTGAAACTGTTCCAACGCGAGGAGGCTCTGGGCCGCGGGATACGGCTGATTCAGTGGACTTTTGATCCGCTCGAGTTGCGCAATGCGCACTTCAACCTGAACCGCCTGGGTGTCATTTGCCGAAGCTATCTACCGAATTTGTATGGCGTCACGACAAGCCCTCTGCACCATGGAATGGACACGGATCGTCTGCTAGCCGAATGGCACCTGGACTCGAAGAGGGTCATTGCCGCGATCCAGGACTTGGCAAAAGATTCTGTGGAGGCTCCCGCCATCATCGAACTGCCCGGGGAGTTGGAGCGCTGGCAAAGAGAGGACTCGGCGGAATTTACCAGGGTTCAGGCAAGAATCCGCGAAGAATTCAGGAACTGGTTTGCCAGGGGTTACGCGGCCGTGGCTTTCCGCAACACCCCGGGGAGCGGCGCGTATCTCCTCGCACCTTGGAGCGACTTCTAGTGCCGTTCCAACTATTTGGACCAAATGACGATCAGAAGATCAGATACGAACACGTGAAAAGCCTTCTCAAAGGGATTTGCTCGAACAAGTTGGAACGGCACTAGGACAGGCGAACCCTCCAAATCTCATGCGCGTCCGAGAAATCACGTTGCGGGAAGTGCGGATGAAGCTGGTGGCTCCGTTCGAAACCAGCATGGACCGCATTGAGGCCCGCCGCATCGTCCTGGTCGAAGCCAACGTCGATGGTGTGACCGGCTGGGGAGAGTGTGTGGCAGGCGAGTCGCCCCGGTACGGCCCGGAGACTACCGATACCGCTTGGCATATCCTGCGTGACCATCTTTGGCCCCTGGTGAAGGGAGAAGAGTTCGCTTCCGCCTCCGAAATCTGGGGCAGGCTCGCGCAAGTTCGCGGTCACAATATGGCGAAAGCTTCGCTCGAAGCCGCGATTTGGGACGCCGAAGCGAAACAGAAGCGCATTCCCCTGTCGAGGCTTCTCGGCGGAACTCGAGGGGAAATTGCCTGTGGTGTCTCAATCGGAATTAAAGAATCGCTTGAAGATTTGGTTGCGTCCGTGGAAAAGGAGCTCTCAGCAGGCTACCAACGCATCAAGATCAAGATTAAGCCGGGAAAAGACCTGGAGCCGGTGCGCCGCCTGCGCCAGGACTTTCCCCTCATCAAACTGATGGTCGACGCCAACTCCGCCTACACGCTGGAGGATTGGCCCCTGTTGAAGCAGCTCGAAGGCTTCTACCTTATGATGATCGAGCAGCCGCTCGGCTGGGACGATCTGTACGGTCACATCGAATTGCAGAAGCGGCTGGACACTCCCATCTGCCTCGACGAGTGCATCCACACGGAAGAACAGGCACGCGCCGCGATGGAACTCGGCGCCTGCAAGATCATCAACATCAAGCTCGGGCGCGTAGGCGGTTACACCGTCGCGCGGCGCATCCACGACCTCTGCCAGCAACATGGCATCCCCGTTTGGTGCGGCGGCATGCTCGAAACCGGAATAGGCCGCGCCCACAATATCGCTCTTTCCACGCTGCCCAATTTCACTCTCCCTGGCGATGTCGCTGCCAGCAAGCGCTACTGGGAGGAAGACATCATCGATCCCGAAGTCACCGTTTCGCGCCAGGGAACCATCCGCGTGCCCGCGGGGCCCGGCATCGGTTTTATGCCCTGCCTGGACCGCATCGAGAAGCTCACTGCCCGAAAAGAACGGCTGGTCTGAAACGGTGCAGATTCAATCGACCAGTGGACGCACCCCCAGCCGTGGCGTCATATCGGCTTCCATCGCGCTGCTCATTGCGGTCTGGGCCGTCAATTTCATCGCCGCGAAAATCGGTTTGAAGTACTTGGCGCCGCTGGCCCTCGGCTCTTTTCGCGTGCTTCTTGCGGGGATGGTGATGCTCCCCGTCTATTTCTTCTGTTCGCGGCTGCCGGCTTTCTCGGAAGCCGGTCAGGCTCGTCGGCGTGGCCTTTCAGGTGGGGACTTCTGGATTTTCCTGTATCTGGGTTTCTTCGGCGTGGTGGTCAACCAGATTTGCTTTACCGTCGCGCTCCGCTACACCATGGTCAGCCACGCCGCGGTCATCGTCGGAATGGGACCCATTTACATCCTATTTCTGGCGGTTCTCTTCCGGCTGGAGAGCGCTACCTGGCGTAAAGCAACGGGAATGATGATCGCTCTCCTGGGGATCGCCATCCTGGCGTCGGAGAATGGAATTTCCACCTATGCAGGCTCTCTGGAGGGCGATGCGATTGCGATGACCGGCTCAGTCGGGTTCGCCATGTACGTCGTGCTGGGGAAACGCGTGGCAGGGAGGTACGACACCTTGACCATGACGGCGTTCAATCATTTTGCCGGCGCCCTGATCATCCTGCCCGTAGCGTTTTATGAGGCCAAGACCATGGCCAAGGCCGGGAGCTTTGTGCATCTCCCGTGGCAAGCATGGGCCGCCTTGTTCTACATGGCGGTCTTCAGTTCAGCGCTTGCCTACGTTTTTTACTTCTGGCTGCTACGTTTTCTCGAAGCCTCCCAGTTGAGCGCCTTTACCTACCTCCTGCCGGTCCTCGCGACGATCCTCGGGATTCTCTGGCTCGGCGAAAAAGGCTCCTGGGGACAGGTGCTCGGCGGCGTCCTCGCCCTCGGCGGCGTCTATTGGATCGAAGCGGGGAGGGGTCAGTAGGACGCAACGACCGGTTTCAGGATAGTTGTTAGGGAGAGTCACGCCGATGGAAAGCTGTGTTAGTGTGCGGACTGCAAGGAGGAGATTTCCGTGGCAAATGTGCCCCTGCGCAATGGCGGCCCGGCAGCACGAATCGCGGTGATACCCGGTGACGGCATTGGAAAAGAGGTCACTCCGGAAGCGGTAAAGGTCTTGAAGGCCGTCGCTGCTCCAACCAAGCGGCCATGCGAGTTCGTCGAGTTCGATTGGAGCGCAGACAAGTATCTGCGCGAGGGCGTGACGCTGCCTGCGGGCGCGGTCGAGATGCTGCGTGACGAGTTTGACGCCATTCTCTTTGGCGCGCTCGGCGACCCGCGTGTGCCTTCGAATCAGCATGCGGCGGAGATACTTCTGGGGCTCCGCTTCCAGCTCGACCTTTACGTGAACATCCGGCCCGTCGAATTACTTCACGACCGGCTCACCCCTCTGCGCGACCGCACCGAGAAAGATATTCGCCTCATCGTCTTCCGCGAGAACACGGAAGGCCTGTACGTGGGCGTCGGCGGATTCTTCAAGAAGGGAACGCCGGACGAGATCGCCGTTCAGGAGGACGTGAACTCCCGCAAAGGCGTTGAGCGCATCATCCGTTACGCCTTCGAATACGCCCGGCAGAACAACCGGAAACGCGTCTGCATGAGCGACAAGTCGAATGCCATGACCTTTGCCCACGACCTCTGGCAACGAGTGTTCCAAGAAGTGCGCCGGGAATACCCGGAGATCGAGTGCCGTCACCTTTACATCGACACGCTGGCGATGGAGATCGTCCGCGACCCGCGCCAATTCGACATCATCGTCACCTGCAATCTCTTTGGCGACATCATCAGCGACTTGGGCGCGCAACTCGCCGGTGGCCTCGGCCTCGCCCCTTCCGGCAATATTCATCCCGGCAGGACTTCGCTCTTCGAACCCGTGCATGGCTCTGCCCCCAATATCGCCGGGAAAGGCATCGCGAATCCATTCGGCTCGGTTCTGGCCTCGGCGATGATGCTCGAGTTTCTCGGGTGGAAACCCGAGGCTGACGCGCTTCGTGCCGCCGTGCGCAGCGCGGTGCGCGAGAATTATGTGACTCCTGATTTGGGCGGCGACAAGCGAACCGCCGAGGTTGGAGATTGGCTGGCGCAAAAAGCTGCCCAGCAAGTGATCCATCGAAGTTAAAGTAATACTTGAACTGTGAAAATGCCTGCTTGACCTGCTACTTCCGCCTCGCCATCCCTGTCAGAAACATCCCCAACAAGAAACCGCCGACGTGCGCCCACCAGGCTACTCCTCCCGAGGCGCCCGCGCCCAGGGCGCTGATCCCTGCCAGGAATTGCAGCAAGAACCAGTAGCCGAGAATCACAAAGGCTGGGATCGGAATCAGAAAGAAGAAGACCAGAGTCAGAATGCGCTCTCGGGGGTAGAGCAGCATGTAGGCTCCCATGACACCGGATATGGCCCCGCTGGCGCCCAGCGCCGGAATCGTCGAGTGCAGGTTGAATAGAATATGGAGCAGGCCGGCCCCGATCCCGCAAACCAGGTAGAACAGCACATAGACCAAGTGCCCGAAGAAGTCCTCGATGTTGTCGCCGAAGATCCAGAGGAAAAGCATATTGCCCGCGATGTGTGCGAGCCCGGAGTGAAGAAACATGCTCGTTAGCAGCGGAAGAAACGCAACTCCGAACCCGGTGTGGCCGTCGAGAAAGGAAGGGATGCGGGCCGGGACGGTGGAGTTCGACAGCAGGAAGAGTTTGAAAGCTTGAGGCGGAAGCGTGAACTGGTAGAAAAATACCGCGATGTTCGCCACGATCAACGAGATGTTGACGATCGGGGAGCTGCGGGAAGGATTCGTGTCCTTGAGCGGAATGAACATGAGAAAAGGTCTCGAGCAGAGTAGCGGAACGACCAGCAAATGAAAAGGGCGGGGAAGCAGTCCCAAGCAGCGTGTCCCATAATATCGGGCGCGAAATTCGCTCTAGTTAACAGAATAGTTTCGCCCTCCACAACGCACCCAATTCCAGGCGTTCTCTCCGGTTCTTTCCGGACTTCCACATTCGAGGGGGCCTCCCGGGCCTTCCCCGACCTTTGCGGAACGGCTCCGGCCCCGAACTTGCCAGTCCACAAATGCTCATTCTCGTTCTCCTCCGGGGCCAGGCGGATCTCCGCCAGAGCGAAACCCGGTGGATTGTCAGTCACACCAGTCTCTGGTCACGGGTTGAGAGCCACATTTTTTTACGGAGTGATTGCGCTGCAAGAGCGTGTATGGTAATTAAACTAGTTCTGCGTGTGCGAGCGGTTCGAACGTTTTTCCGCTTTTGGTTCGACGCTGCGTCGGCGCGCCGACAGCTCATGCCTGCCCGGGAAACGGAAGCCATCATCCTGAAGACTTTTCCTCTGGGCGAGGCGGACCGCCTGGTAAGCTTTCTCGGGCGATCGTCCGGGCGTGTTCGCGGCGTGGCCGCGGGAGCCCGGCGCTTGAAGAATCGTTACGGCTCGACGCTCGAGATCCTCTCTCACGTTCAGCTCTGGTACCTCGAGAAGGAAACCCGAGAGCTCGTGCGCATCCAGCAGGCCGAGCTGCTTGAGTCCTTTCACAAGGCCCAGAGCGATTACGGACTGAGTACCGGCCTCGCCGTGGTTAGTGAGGTCGCGGAGGTGATTTTGCCGGAGCACGAAGTATCCGAGCCGATGTTTCGCCTGGTCCTCCTGACGGCCCGTGAAATTGAGCGCACCGCCAGCTGGCCCCTGCCGCTCAGCTACTTTTCTTTCTGGACCGTGCGGCTTGGCGGCTGGCTGCCGCGATTCGATCGCTGTGCTTCGTGTTCCTCTCCGTTCGGCACCCAACCGGCTTTTTACGGAGCATTGCACTCCGGCCTCTTCTGCGAAAAGTGCCGGCGCTCTGGAATGAAGCCATTGCATCGCGAGGCGAGGGATCTGGCGGAACGTTTTGCCGCCGAGAGTCTCGACCGCATCGCCCCCGAGGAATCGATGCTGGGAAGCGCGATGGAACTTCGCGAAGCTTCTCTGTCATGGATGGAGCATCACAGCGAGCGGCGTCTGATCACTCGTGCGCTTTTGGAGACCCCTTGAAAGTTAAAGTAAAACTTGAGAAAAAATGGAAGGGCCCTACCTTTCAAGATTTGATTTTGAAACTCTCGCAATTCTGGGGGAAGCAAGGCTGCGTTCTTCAGCAACCTTATGATGTCGAAGTGGGTGCGGGCACCATGCACCCGGAAACGTTCCTCCGCGTTCTCGGACCGCATCCCTATCGAGTCGGTTATGTGCAGCCCAGCCGTCGGCCCGCCGACGGGCGCTATGGTGAGAATCCCAATCGCTTGTACAAGCATTTCCAGTTTCAAGTGATCCTCAAACCCTCGCCGGAGGATGTGCAGGATATCTATCTGAAGAGTCTCGCGGCCCTGGGCATCAACCTGAAAGAGCATGACATTCGTTTCGAAGAGGACAACTGGGAATCGCCCACCCTCGGCGCTTGGGGCATCGGCTGGCAGATACTTCTGGACGGTCTCGAGATCACGCAGTTCACCTACTTCCAGCAGAGCGGCGGGATCGATCTGGATCCCATTTCCGTCGAACTCACCTATGGTCTTGAGCGCATTTGTGCCTTCCTCCAGGGCGTGGAAAGCGTTTATGACTTGCGCTGGTCCCTGGACAAGACCTATGGCGACATCCGGCTGATGGAAGAACAGCAGCTTTCCGAATACAGCTTCGATCGCAGCGATGCCCCCGCCATCCGCTCCGAATTCGAATTGCATGAAAAGCAGGCCAAGGAACTCCTCGATGGCTTCAAAGGAGCGGTGGGAAAGGACCGGCTGCGGCATCCCCTACTTGCGGCCTACGATCATTGCTTGAAGTGCTCTCACCTCTTCAATCTGCTGGATGCTCGCGGAGTCATCTCCACGACCGAGCGCGCTGCGCTCATGGCCCGGGTGCGCACACTGGCATGCCGTACGGCCACGGCCTACCTGGAGCAGACCGGCGGCGCGGCCCAGCAGCGTGAGGTGCGCGCATGAAAGCGGCCGCAGATGCCAAGACCGTCGAACTTCTCTTCGAAGTCGGATGTGAAGAAATCCCCGCCGGCATGCTTCCAAAAGCGGAAGAAGAACTTCGCGCCAACCTGGAGAAGTTGCTGGCCGCGGAAAGCCTTTCGGCCGGCGTGAGCGTGGAAACCTTCAGCGCGCCGCGCCGCTTGACCGCTTGGGTGCGCGGGCTGCCCGCGAAGCAGGCGGATGTGGAGACGGAAGTCACCGGACCCCCGAAGTCCGTAGCTTACGATTCTGTCGGCGCGCCGACGCGCGCCGCGCAAAGCTTCGCCGAAAAACAAGGCGCTCACGTCAACGATCTCTACCTCGTTCAGACACCCAAGGGAGAATATCTTGCCGCCAAGCAAAGCAAGCTCGGCAAAACCGCCGATCAGATACTAAGCGCGATTCTCCCTCGCGCCGTACACGATCTCACCTGGCCGCGCTCGATGACCTGGACCGGCCTGGAGGGTGCGCGGTTTATCCGGCCCGTTCGCTGGATCGTGGCGCTGCTTGACGGCAAGCCCATGAAATTTTCGGTGGGGGGAATCTCCGCCTCGAACCTCACCCGCGGCCATCGCTTCCTGGGATCGAACGCCATCCGCGTGAAGAACTTTGCCGACTACGAAAAAAAGCTCCACGCCAATGGCGTCATTGTCCGGCCTTTCCGCCGCCGGGAAAAAATCGAGAAGGAACTGGCCGCACATGCCAAGCGCGGTGGCTATCGAATCCACGAAGACCCCGAGCTGCGCAAACTGGTCACCTATCTCAACGAATTCCCGAGCGTCATCCAAGGCGATTTCGATCCCGCGTTTCTCAGTTTGCCGGACGAAATCCTGATCACCGTGATGCGCGGCCACCAGAAGTATTTTGCGGTTGAGAAGCGCAACGGGGAATTGGCGCCGCACTTCCTCGCGGTGATCAACCTCGACAAGGATCCCAAGGGGCTGATCCAGTCGGGACACGAGCGCGTCCTGCGCGCGCGGTTTGCCGACGCGCAGTTCTTTTGGAGGTCCGACCAGAAATGTCGGCTCGCCGACTACCTGCCGAAGCTGGACCGCGTCACTTACGAATCCCGCCTCGGCAGTTATCGCGACAAGGTCGAACGGGTCCGGGCCGTCGCCCGCTGGCTGGCCGAACAGTGGTTCAATCTCGGCATGCTTCAAGCTCACGTGGCGGAAGCCGATCGCGCCGCTGAACTCGCCAAGTGCGACCTCGCCACCGAAATGGTTCGCGAGTTCACCGAGCTTCAGGGCATTGTGGGCGGCCTCTATGCCCGCGCGCAAGGTGAGCCCGATGAAGTGGCCGACGCTGTTTACGATCACTACCGCCCCGTCGGACTCGAGGATCCCATCCCGCGCAACTTGACGGGCTGCGCCGTCGCGCTGGCGGACAAACTGGATTCCGTCGTCGGCTGCTTTGCCGTGGGAGTTGTGCCGACTGGCTCAAGCGATCCGTATGCTCTCCGGCGCGCCGCCCTGGG
>WNFH01003576.1_pt1 | contig 11060 bp, 11 predicted proteins | sample 5400411 | NCBI WGS metagenome assembly WNFH01 (sample SAMN13153347, study PRJNA577476) | soil metagenome | isolation source: 200 cm saprolite under Douglas fir tree site 2 hole 3 | place: USA:California | collected 2015-04-18
ACTTGTCGATTCCTCCGTTCAGGATGGCGGCGTTGTCGAAGCCGAAGGCGCGGAGCATCCACCAGATCCGCGCCGCCCACATGACGCTGCCCGCGCTGTAGAGCACCACGCGGGAGCCCTCGGCTACACCATGGCGGGACATGGCCGCGGCGAACTGCTCCGCGGAGGGCATGGTGAAGCGGAACGGGCTGGCCGTGTCCGACAGCTCGCCCTGCAGGTCCAGATAGCCCGCGCCCGGGATGTGGCCCTGCTCCCACTCCGGCCGGCCGCTCCGCACCAAGAAGACGGTGACGGGGTCCGGATCGAGATAGGTCGTGCAATCGAAGACGCGGAGCTCCGGATCCGCCAGGTGCGCAGCCAGCCAGTCGGTCTCCACGAGGTACTGCGGATTCACGATGCGCGCGCCAGCGGTCATAGGATCACCAGGAACTCGAAGAGAGTTGAAGCTACCGCGTGCCGGTGCCAGTCGAGCGAGAGCACGATCTCACCGATACCAAGTCATCGTCCGCGACAGGGCGGACGTCCTGGGCCTTGAGGGTCAGCACGGCGGCGGTTCGGCCGGACGCGGTAACGAACTCCACCTCGAGCCCGTCCGGCTCGTACACTTCCACCACTGCACCAAGGTCTCCCATGCGCAGCCCATAGTCGGGCAAGTCGCGGTTGAGAACGATGGTATCGAGAACCCGATACGTCATCTGCTGCCCTCCGGATAGGCCGTCACAAATCGCGGGAACTCCTCACCAGTCCGCACCACCCAAACGCTCACGGTGTCCGCCGAAACTCCCGACGGTCCTTCTAGCCTAGCGCGGATCGTGTACTTCTGCCCGTACATTGCGGGGGCCTCAGGCATCGCCTCCTGGGACAGGTGCTGGCTCCGGAGGTCCAACTCAAGGCGGCGCCAGTTGTCGGGCGTATATCCAAGCGACAGGAAGAACGCGGCTTTGAATCGACCGATCGGATGACTGGGCGCGAGCAGGTATCCGTAGAGCTTCGCCGGCTCGATGACGGCTTGATCGGCGTTTGGGATCCGCACACCATCCTGTAGCACTCGAGGTGAATCAAACCAATGTCTAGAATTGGATACACGGTATGCTCTGGGGGTGACGGCGGTCCTCGCGGCGGCCGCCGTGATCGCGGCGGCGTTCGTCAAAGGCGCGATCGGTTTCGGCTTTCCGGTTCTCGGCACCCCCCTCCTGAGCCTCGTCCTGGACGTCAAGGTGGCCGTCGTCATCCTGATCGTGCCGAACATCGTCATGGACGGGCTGCAGTTCATCCGGAACGGCGCGCCCGTGGCCACCGTCCGCCGCTTCGCCGTCCTGCTGATGTTCGGCGCGGTGGGGATGGTGGTCGGCACGCGTCTGCTCGTGGCGGTCTCCTCGCGCACGGCGGCGCTCGTCCTGGGCGTGTTCATGCTGGCCTTCGCCGCCCTCAACATCGTCGGAGTGACCCCGCGCGTGTCGCCGCGCTGGGAGCGGTGGCTGTCGCCCGTGGTCGGACTGTTTGCGGGGCTCGTGGGCGGGATCACCAACGTGCCGGGGACATGGCTGGCGATGTATTTCCATGCGCTCGGCCTGGCCAAGCGCGACTTCCTCTCGTCCGTGGCCTTCACCTTCTTCGTCTACAAGATCATCCAGCTCGGCGCGGTCGTCTACTACGGGCTGCTGTCGCCGGCCCTGCTCGGCTACTCGCTGGCCCTCACGCTGGTCGCCCTCGGCGGCTTCGCCCTCGGGCTCAAAGTGCAGGACCGTCTCCAGCAGCGGACCTTCAACCGCGCGCTCCTTGGCTTCCTTTGCCTGCTCGGCCTCTGGCTCGTCGCGCGGAACCTCTGACCAGGGCTGCGGGCCGTCGGTCCTCAGCTCAGCGGCACCCCCTCCACGGTGATCCGGTGCATGAGGCGGCGCTGGCCGTGGTAGTCATTGAGCGCGTAGTGCCACGTGCAGCGGTTGTCCCAGAACGCGATCGATCCCTCGCGCCACTGGAAGCGGTAGGAGAACTCCGGCCGCGCCGCGTGCTGGTAGAGGTACCGCAAGAGCGGCTGGGACTCCTCATCGGTCCACCCCGCGATGCGTACGGTGAAGGCGGCATTCACGTAGAGGGCCTTGCGCCCCGAGCCGGGATGGCGGACGACCACGGGGTGGACGGCATCCTGCATAGCCGCCTCGGGATTCAGATAGCGTCCCTTCAGATCCCCGCGCCCCGCGTACGCCTCGACGCCGAAGACGTGGCGGCTCGAATGAACGGCCTGCAAGCTCTCCAGCGTCTGCTTGAGCCCGTCGGAGAGCGCGTCATAGGCCGCGTACATGCTCGCGAACACCGTGTCCCCGCCCGTCTCCGGCACCTCGCGAGCGTACAGGATCGATCCCATGGCCGGGGCCTGGTCGTAGCTGTGGTCGGTGTGCCAGCTGCCGCCGATGTTCCCCTTCTGCTCGGGCTCCTTGCGCACCTCGGCGATCATGGGATAGCCGTCCACCGCCTTGAAGAATCGGTTGACGTTGATCTCGCCGAAGCGCTGCGCGAAGGCCACGTGCTGCTCCGGCGTCAGCTTCTGCTCCCGGAAGAACACCACGCCGTGCTGAAACAGCGCGCGGCGGATCTCGCCGATGGTGGACTCCGGCAGCGAGCCCGCCAGGTCGACATCGAGGATCTCCGCGCCCACGGCGGCGGAAACGGGTCGGATGGTCATGCGCTCGCTCATGCCTAGCTCCTCCGGTTGATCTTGACGCCGGCCTTCTCCAGGATCCCTTCGGCGTCCTTCTGAAGCGATTTCATCCCGTCGGCCACGCTGGCCTGACCCGAGGCGATGGAGGTCATGGCGATGATCACGCGGTCGCCCACGGGCGGGAACTGGGGCACCGTGCGATAGGCCATGTAGCCCTCCCCGGCGCGCTTCATCACGGCCAGGTGCAGGGCGGCCAGATCCGAGCCGCGCCAGGTGAACTTCTGCCGCACGTCCGCGTTGTCGAGGACGGAGGTGCGCGTGCACGCCAGGTGGCCCTTGTTGAGCGCGCTCCACAGCATCTGGTCCTTGCCCGTGGCCCACTTGATGAACTCCCAGGCAGCCTGCTTGTTCTTCGAGGCCTTGTTGATGAAGTAGCCGTGCACGGCCAGCTGGGGAAAGTGGCCCTTGGGCCCGCGGGGCGTCTGGGTGAAGGCCATCCGGTCCGCCAGGGTGGTCTTCTTGGTGTCGATGATGTGCTGCGTGTTGCCCATCCCATCCAGGTAACAGGCCGCCTTGCCCTGCTGCATGATCGCCTGGGCCACCGAGGTATCGAGCTTGATGCCGCCGGGCGGCGAGTACTTGCTGAGCATCGTCGTGAAGATCTCGGCCGCCCGCAGCGCCTCCGGCGTGTCGAAGGTGGGCGTGAGATCGCTCGGGGGATTGGCGAAGAAGCTCCCGCCGTAGGACAGGAGCCAGTTCGGGAAGATCCAGTGCAGGTTGTCCTGGGTGACAAAGCCGGCCGTCTGGCGTGAGTGGATCTTCGCGGCCGCTTCCTGGAGCGCCTCGAACGTCTCCGGGAACTTCGCGTAGCCCGCTTTTTCGAACAGGTCCGCGCGGAAGCCGACCACCGTGCTGTCGGAGAGCCAGGGCAGCGCGTAGAGCGTGTCCCCGCGCTTGAACGGCGCCATCGCTCCCGCGACGAAGTCGCCCACGTCGAGCGCCCCCTTGTCGGTGAGCTTGGCGTCGTCGATGAAGGGATTGAGCGGCTCGGCCCATCCCGCGGCGATCCAGCGGCCGGAGCGGATGAAGATCATCTGCATGACGTCGTAGGCCCCGGAGCCGCTGGCCAGCTCGAGATCTGCGCGCTGGTTCAGGACGGGGAACGACATCTGGTCGATCTCCACCTTGATGCCTGTTTGCTGCTCGAAGGCGGGCAGCCGCGCCAGCAAGGCCTCCGCGTAGGCGTGCGAAACCTGCGCGACCTTGAGCCGGGTGCCCGCGTAGGGCTTGCCCGCCTGGGCGAGCGGGCGCGAGGGCCGGACGCCCGACACGGCGAGCCCGGCGGCCACGGCGGTGGATCGGAGGAACCGGCGACGACCAATGCGCTCCATAGCTAAGCCTCCTAGCCTTTCACGGCGCCCGCCGTGAGTCCGCGAACGAGGTACTTGCGCACCACGACCGAGAGCGCGACCACGGGCAGCATGATCATGGTCGCGGCCGCCGCCACCTTACCCCACTCCCAGCTCTCGTAGTTCATGAAGTTCACGATGGCCACCGGCGCGGTCACCGCCTCGCTGCGCGTGAGGAGCAGCGAGTAGAAGAAGTCGTTCCACGCGAAGAGGAACGTGAAGATCGCGGTGGTAGCCAGGCCAGGCGCCGACAGGGGCAGGGCGATCCTGAGGAAGGCCGCGGTGATGCCGGCGCCGTCGATGTACGCGGCCTCCTCCAGCGAGCGGGGGACGCCGTCGAAGAACGCCCGCATCATCCAGATCACGAGCGAGAGGTTGAACGTGAGGTAGATGACGACGAGCCCTACCCGAGTGTCGATGAGGGCCAGATCCTTGTAGATGAGGAAGAACGGGATGCCGAAGGCAATGGGAGGCGCCATCCGCGTGGTCAGGGTCCACAGGGAGACGAGCCCCTGCGCGCGAACGCGCGCCCGCGAGAAGGCGTAGGCCGCGGGCACCCCCAGGAGCAGCGCGAGCACCGTGGTGGAGGTGGCGGTCACCGTGCTGTTCATGAGGGAGCGGACAAACTTACCCTCGAGGAGATCGATGTAGTTCTGCAGGGTGGGGCTGAAGACAAGGGTGGGCGGCATCCGAAAGGCTTCGAGGCCCGAGCGCACGGACATCTGCACGATGAAGAGCACGGGGCCCAGCACGACGAGCATGAGGAGCACGGTGCCGGAGGCCGTCCACGCGCGGCTCTTCAAGGTCGTACTCCCGTGGGGCTATTCAACGTCGTGCTCCCGCCCGGCCACCCGCAGCACGCCGAGGCTCATCACGATGGTAGCCAGCAGCAAGACCACGATGATCGCGCTCGAGTAGCCGACGTAGGTGTAGGAGAAGCCCTGCAGGTAGGCGTAGAAGTTCGTGACCTCGGTGGCCGTTCCCGGCCCGCCGCCCGTCATGATGAAGATGTGCGGGAAGGCCTTGACGCTGTCGATGAGACGGAACAGCGTGGCGACGACGAGGGCGGGCTTGAGGAGGGGCACGGTGACGTAGCGGAAGGCCTGCCAGCGGGAGGCGCCATCGAGTCGCGCGGCTTCCAGCGGCTCGCTCGGCAGCATCTGGAGCGCGGCGAGCAGCATGAGCATCACGAAGGGGAACCACTCCCAGACGTCGGCCACGATCACCGCCCACAGGGCCAGCTTCGGGTCGGCCAGCCAGGCCGGCTGGGGCAGGCCGAGCAGGCCCAGCGACCAGTCGAGGATGCTGATGTCCGGCGTGAAGAGAATCTTCCAGATCAGCGCGACCACCACGGGCGGCAGCACCATGGGGACGATGAAGGCGGCACGCACCAGCTCGAGGAAGCGCAGGCGCCCGTTCAGCAGGAGCGCGATGGCGAAGCCGATGATCACCTGCAGCGACACGGTCCAGAACGAGAGCTGCGTCTGCACCCACACCGAGTTCCAGAACCGGCCGTCGGCGGCAAGCTGGCGGTAGTTGGTCAGCCCGGCCCAGCGCTTAGAAGCCGGGTTGGTCAGGTCGAGCGGCGTGAAGCTGGTCACCACGAGGTAGAGGAGGGGCAGCACGGTGACCAGCACGAGCACGACCACCGCCGGCGTGACAAAGCCGACGAACACGAGCCGGCGCGTGCGGGTCCACGACCGACGCGCGGGGCGCGGCGCCGGCCAGGGGAGCGCGCGGTCCGTAGTTACCTCGATCCGCTCCACGGGCTGAGGGGCTCAGCCGTCCGCGACGGCGCGATGAGACGGACGGTGGCGTGGAATCAATGTGGTGCGCCTCCTCAGCGGTGAGTGGGCGCCTATTAAGGCACATCGAATGTGGCCCTTCAAGCCACACGAGATGTGCACGTATCACACTAAAGGAGCTTCAGCACCTCGGTAAGATCAGCGATTTCAAAATCAGGCTCGGGTACATCAGCGCGGCGCGCACGACCATCACGATTGACCCACGCGACCTGCAGACCTGCGGCCTTCGCGCCCTGTACATCGTCCACGTCGCTATCGCCGACGTGCAGGACTTCATGAGGCTGAACACCTAGTTGCTCCACGGCCTTCCGGAACATCAGCGGGTGCGGCTTGTAGGCTCTCACGTTCTCAGAGATGAGGACGAACTGAACCGGCCAAGTGAAGTTCCATGCGGCGATGTGTTCATGGTCGGCATTGGACACAATGGCGGACGGGATCCCGCCGAGAGCGTTCAAGACGCTCAGCGCTTCGGGATAGAGCTCCACCTGGGTGGTGAGCTGGAAGAAGAGATCGACGTACGGGCCGGCCAGGGCCCGAACATTGAAGGATTGCAGCACGCGCGACAAGATCGTTTCCTGAATGACCCGGAGCGTGCGAAATGGGGGCTGTTGCGTTGCCTCGAAGTAAAGAGCCATCCACCGACGCCAGACATCGTGGATGCTGACCGACAGCTTGTGGTCTTCCACGATCCGCTGAGGAATCAGCATCAGATCTTCGTTCCGCAGCAGGGTGCCGTACGCGTCAAATGTGATGGCCTTGATCGGCATGGACGCATTATCGCTCCTGTCGACGGAATCCTGACCCCGGCGGTCCCGGTCGGCGCCGATATGGTCGCGCTCTGAGCTCTTCCCCAGGAGCGTGTCCAGCCCGTTTGACCCGCCGCCGTCGGTCTGGCACGATCGCCGGGTGACACAAGCGTGAGACACCCCTGCGCTCGAGGCGCGCTCGCTCTGGCCATCCTGGCCGCGCTCCTGACGGGCCCGCGGTCGGCCGCCGGAGCCGATTCGCAAAGCCTCGATCGTCAAGTAGAAGTCACGCTCCGGCACCTGTACGACACGACTCCCGCGGCCAGGGACTTGGCAGGCACTGCGAAAGCCATCCTCGTCTTCCCGCAAATCGCCAGGGACAACTACGTCCTCGGCCTCCAGTCCGGGCACGGCGCATTGCTGCAGGGCGGCAAAATAGTCGCCCATTACACGACCACCTCGGTCATCTACGGAACGCAAGCCGGCGTCTTGCCATTCGGATACGCGCTCTTCCTGATCACCGACTCTGCGCTGAGCCGCCTGAACCAGAGCGGCGGCTGGGAGGTCGGCAAGGACGCGGGAGTGGTCATCCTGCCCGCCGGCAAAACCGCGATACCGGACGGGACAATGGACACTCAAGCTGGAACAATGAACCCGACAGCGGGGACGATGGCCACCCGAACGGGAGCCCGAGCCGACGCCTATGCGTTCGTCATTGGGGACACGGCGATCATGACGGGGGTCGGCGCGCAGGGCTGGAAGATCATCAAGGCCAACCCATGAAGAACGACGGCGGACAATCCGACTCAGGCTTCGCTAGCGTCTGCGCTCGAAGTTCAGCTCGATTCGCTTCAAACGCTGGAGATCAGCCCCGAGTTTCGCCGCCTCGTTCTTCAGCCGGAGGGTCTCTGCCTCGCGCATTGCCAACTCGGCCTGCCGCGCCGCGAGATCCGCCTCGCGTGCCACGAGCTCGGCGAGCGCGGTCTGCCACGCCCGGGCATCCGATTCCCACTCGCCCTTCGGATACTCGGTGAGCAGCCGTTCAAAGGCAAGCTTGGCTGCCCGGTAGTCACGGAGTCTGCTCGAGGGATCTATGTACAGCCGCGCGAGATTGTAGAGCGCGCGTGCGTGCACGGCGTCCCGGACCGGCATGGCGGCGACCTGCGCGTAGAGATCGCGTGCCGGGCCGGGTTGCCCCCGTCGGACCAGCTCGTCCGCGCGGGCCAGCAGCTGAGCGGACTCCGATCGCCCCTCGGGCTTGGCGCGGAACCAGTCGACCGCAGCGCATCCCGCGCAAAGAGCTCCCAGCGTCAGGACGAGGACAAGGCATCTCATGAGGGAGGCGCAGTTTTCGGGAGGCGGACGGTGAAGCAGGTTCCTTTCCCCTCATCGCTGTCGACCACGATCGAGCCATCGTGGGCTTCGACCAGCTCCTTGACGATGGCCAGACCGAGCCCGGAGCCGTTTCGGCCGCGGTGCGCCTGCTGATACGGCTCGAAGATCTTGGGAAGGTCCGCGGCCGGGATCCCTGGTCCGCTGTCCCGCACCGCCAGCTCGAGGTGCGTCGCGGCATCGGTCATCGCGACCCGCACAGAACCTCCGGCCGGCGTGAACTTGATCGCGTTGCCGACCAGGTTGAGAACCACCTGGGTCAGCCCGTCCTCGTCGGCCATGATCACGAAGTTGACACCCGTCGAGGTCTCCTCCAGGAGCAGGCCCTGCTGCTCCGCCTGGGCGCTGAGCACGTCGAGCGCCCGAGCCACGACCTTGTCCAGCGCGACGGGTTGCCGCTCCAGGGGGAACACGCCCGCCCGGAGCCGATTGAGGTCCAGGACACGAGTGACCAGGCTGAGGAGACGATCGACGCTGTCATCGATCGACGCGAGCCACTGGCGCTCCTTGGCGTCGAGGGTTTGCTGCCCCCGCTTCATGAGAAGCTGGGTGGCGGCCCGGATCGCTGTGAGCGGGTTCCGGATCTCGTGTGAGATCTGCGAGAAGAACTGCTGCTTGAGAGTCTCGACTTCTCGCAGCTGCTCGGCCATGCGATTGAAGGCGGACGTGAGCTCCCCGATCTCGTCTCCCCTCTCGATCGGCAGCTCCCGGAAGCTGCCGTCCGCCACTTGCCTCGTCGCCGCGGACAGCTGACGAATCGATCGCGTCAGGCGGAAGGCGACCACGCCCGTCGCGCCGATCGCCGCGACGAGGCTGACACTCAACGTGACGAGCACGGTGGTCCAGGTGCGGCGCTCCAGCGCTCGGACCACGGCCTGCGCCCGGGTGACTTCGGCTGAGGTTGCTTCGGTGAGCTGCGTCAACGCGCGATCCAATCGCTCGGCGGCTGTTCGCGCCGGCCCTTCTGATAGGCGCAGGGCCTGTGCCGTCTCGCCCCGGCTGAGCATCGCCCGCTCCTTGTTCACGTGCTGCTGGTAGGTCGCGAGGGCCACGACCGCGTCACGGTAGCTCTTCTGCTCCGCCGTCGACCTGAGCAGGACGTCCAATCGCTCGAGGTCCGCGGCGGCGCGCTCCGCGCGCTCTTTCAGGAGATCCCCGTAGGCCCGATCGCGCAGCACCAGATAGCGGGCTTCGATGCGAAGCAGCCGCGGGACGGCCTCCTGGAGGGACACTTCGATCTGAAGGGCCGGGAGGGACTGGCCCGTGATGTCTCGATGCGCCCGGACCAGGTGATCCACGGCGAGCAGACTCCAGGCGGCGACGCCGACCAGCGCCAGGATAACCAGCGTCGATGCGACGAACATTTTGGACGCCAACCGCATGCCGATCCTCGCGATCTCCCGGGACGCCAGACCTGATCGGTGATCTTCGTGATGCAGAGCGCCCGGCCGCACCGTCTTGCGTCAAGGCGATCGATGCATCTCCTCCCGGCCTTCTGGAGGAAGCGCTCTCCTACTTCCGAGCAAGCGCTGAGCCAGGAACCCCGCGTGGCAATTCAATGGTTTGGCAGGCGTCCAGCCGGGAGAAGGTCCCCAGGAGCGTCAGCCGCTGCCGCAAATGGGAATGCAGGCGGCTACGGCCAACGCTTCGCGGCGCCTCGTGGTCGCGCAAAAGGCGACGAGCGGCCCAAGAGCTCGCGAATCTTGTAAGCAAGCTCGCCCAGCTCACAGGGCTTCATGATGACCGGATCGCCGAGGACGGTCCGGTAGTCAGAGACAAGCTCGCTGGAAAAGGCGGTCATGAACAGCACCTTCGTCTCGGGCCGGACCAGGCGCAGGCGCTTGGCGAGCATCCACCCGTTCACCCGAGGCATCACGACGTCCGTCAGCAGCACGTGGATCGGCCCGTCGTGCGTCTCGGCGATCCGCATCGCCTCATCGCCGCCCGTCGCCGGCAGAACGTCGTAGCCTTCTTCCCCCACGAGGAAGTCCACCGTCACGCGGAGCACCCACGGGTCGTCATCCACCACGAGAACGGTCTCCGGGCGCCGTTGCCTCTTCAACCCGGACGGTGGCGGAGTCTCTGCGTCTGGAGGCATGTCCGCGGGAGTCCGCTCGTCCATGACTTAGCGGGGAAGGCGTGGCAGGGTCGTCATGGAGCGATCCGATGGAGCACCGGGCGGTCGGCGAAGCTGCAGAATCGTGCGCGATGCTCGGCAACCGCGGTATACGGCAGCACGCGCAAGAGCTCTTCGGGCGTCGTGAGACCCGCGACGAGGCGCTCGTGGGCATCCTGAGCCATGCTGAAGGTGGTGCGCTGGGCGCTCTCGCGTATCTCGTCGAAGGGCGCCTGCCTGGTGATGAGAACCGCGTCCAGGTCGTCGGGCACCCAGAGATCCGCGACGATCATCCGGCCCTTGTAGCCGCTGAAGCCGCACTCCGCGCAGCCGGCGCCCTGGTAGAACTTCAGAAGGACCGGCTCGGGCTGAAAGAACTCGTTCAGCACTTGTGGCGGCGGCGTGTACGGCTGCCGACAGAACAGACAGGTCCGACGAACGAGCCGTTGCGACATCACGCCGATCAGCGATGAGGCGATGAGTGAGGATTCGATCTTGAGATCGAGCAGGCGCGGTAGCGTGGCGATCGCGCTGTTCGTGTGCAGCGTGCTGAGGAGGAGATGGCCGGTCTGGGCGGCGCGGAAGGCCATTTCCGCGGTTTCCTGGTCGCGGATCTCGCCGACCATGATGATCTCCGGGTCGTGCCGGAGAAACGCCCGCAAGTAGCCGGCGAAGGTGTTGCCGATGGCGTCGTTGACCTCCGACTGGCTCAGCTCGTCGTAGACGTACTCCACGGGATTCTCGGCCGTGAGGATGCGGATCTCTGGGCGATGGAGCTTCATCAAGACCGCGTAGAGCGTCGTCGACTTGCCGGAGCCGGTGGGACCGGTCACCAGGAAGATGCCGGTGGTGCGCTGGAGCAGCTCTTCGAGACGGCGGGAGACGATCGGCGACAGGTCGAGCTCGGCGATGGAGCGCGGGGCCCGTGTCCGG
>WNFH01003584.1_pt1 | contig 11055 bp, 8 predicted proteins | sample 5400411 | NCBI WGS metagenome assembly WNFH01 (sample SAMN13153347, study PRJNA577476) | soil metagenome | isolation source: 200 cm saprolite under Douglas fir tree site 2 hole 3 | place: USA:California | collected 2015-04-18
CCTGGACCGGGACCAACTGGTTCGCGGATAAGTATCTTGCGGGGATCAAGACCGCTTCGACGACCTATGGGAAGCCTGTCGTGGATGTTTACGACTTTCACTGGTACTCGGAAGCGACGGACGGCGCGACACGAGTAACCAACATGACGAGTTCGACGCTGACGGACCCGCAGATCCAGGCGATCGTCCAGAGTCCGCGCAGCTTGTGGGATTCCACGTTTACGGAGACTTCCTGGATCACGCAATCCGTTACAGGTGGTGCCCCGATTCAAATCCTGAACCGTCTCCAGGCCAAGATCGCGGCCGAAAATCCCGGGATGAAGATTGCCATCACAGAGTACGAAAACGGCGGCTTCAACCATATTGCAGGAACCATCGCGCAGGCCGACAACCTCGGCATCTTCGGCAGCATGGGACTCTTCGCGGCCAACTTCTGGCCTCCGAGCGGCACCTACTCTTACACGCTCGCGGGTTTCCGCGCGTTCCGCGGTTTCGACGGCGCCAATGCGAACTTCGGTGACACTTCGCTTCAGGCGACATCCAGCGCCGTGCAAAACGTGGTTGTTTACGCCAGTTCGGACAGTACCGCGCCCGGCCGCGTCGTCTTCGTCGCCATCAATCGCTCCAGCGCCGCCAAAGTTACTGCCATCAACGGCCAAGCGCTCTCCGGCGCAGCTCATCTCTATCAGATGACGGCCGCTACTGCTGCAGGGCAGACCGTTGTGCAACCCGTCTCTATCGGGACGATGGCCGTGAGCGGCTCGTCGTTGACGATCACGCTTCCGGCATACAGCGTCACTACCATCGACGTTCACTAACGCCATGCCGCGGCACACGCGCGACCTGCGGCCAACATCTAACATCTATGCCTTGAACCGCGGCAGCCACCTCGGCACACGGCGGCAATACTCTTCGTATTCGGCGCCGAATTTTCGCCTCAGCTCCGGCTCTTCGATAAACAGCACGAACAAAATCACACCCACAAGAAAAGCCAGCACCAATTTCGCCAGCGCCACGGAACGAAACACTGCCGCCTCTCCCAGCATCACAAACGCAACGCTCCAATAGATAGGATTCCGCACGATACAGTAGGGCCCTTCAACCACCAATTTCTTCGGTGGATCGAGTGGAAGCGGCGTACCCTTCCCGCGCACGGCGAAACCCCAGAAAGCACACGCGGAGTAAAGCGCGATTCCTGCGGCGATGAGCAGCCAGCCCGCGGCGCCCGCTCCGCGCACATCCGGCCGCACGCCCCGCGGCAGCATCCAGTAGGGCATCATGACAGTCCAAAAACCAGGGACGAAGACAGTGAAAATCAGCGTTCGAATGATGGGAGACATCACCAGCAGCTTACACTTACTGAGCCTATTCGCTGTTGAGATCGCGAAGGCCCTCGGGCAGCACCACATCAATCCGCCGCGCGGCCGTGTCAATCTTTGTGCAGATATCCACGGCCAGCGGAATCAGAATTTCCCCGCGCGAAGTCTCCACTTCCAGCAGCGGCGTTCCGGATATCTCTTCCCCGGGAAATTGCACATCGCGAACCTTCCCGAGAAGGGCCGGCACTTCGGCCAGCGAGTACGGCGAAGAAGACACGATCGGAAGCGCGACAGAATTTTCAAACACGGAACAGCCAATAAGGTCCGACACGAAATACTGTCCCTCAGGCAGAGTCACGCGCTGTTCGAACGGAAGCAGCACCTCGAGCCCCCGGAACTCTTCGGCTTCCGAGATGGATTCGACGCCCTCAAAATGAAAAACTGCTTGCCCGCGATGATTCTGGCTCAGCCAGCAGGATTTCAGCGCCATCCGCCGCGGCTCATTCCTGCCGTCAGCATATCCAACGAAAACTTCCTGCAATCGTGTCAGGCGTTCCGGAAAATCAGTGAGGATTTCAGCGGCGACTTCGCCCTTGTTGCCGCGCGCCCGAAGGATGCGTGCAATCAGGACCCAGCGTGGAGTTTCAGCGCTCAATGAGAAGTGGGACCGCCCAGCGGTCCACGGAATGCATGACTGCCAAGCGATCAAGGGTAAGCATGACTGCCAAGCAGTCAATCTTCAAGGATTTCCAGAGTAAAGCGCTTGTGCAGCTTCATCCCTGACGCGCCGAGTAGCGTGCGAATCGCTTTGGCTGTGCGCCCCTGCCGCCCAATCACCTTGCCCAGGTCTTCGGGATGCACCCGCAGTTCCAGCACGGTGACTTGTGACCCGTCAACAGACTTCACCTGCACGTCCTCGGGATGATCCACGAGCGCCCGGGCGATGGCTTCAACCAGTTCCTTCATAGGGTCCCTGGGAATGGCGTCCCCGATGAAGCCGGGAACGCGCAAATTTCAGGAAGGCGCTGAAACTAAGCGATCTTCTGCAAACGGAGAAAGCTGCGCACCGTATCGCTGGGCTGTGCTCCCAGTCCCATCCAATACTTGATGCGCTCCGCGTCGAGCTTGAGCTCCGCCGGGTTCTTCAGCGGATCGTACGTGCCCACCGCCTCCTTCACGCGGCCGTCTCGCGGCCGGGTCCTCTCGATGACCACCACGCGGTAAAAGGGCTTCTTTTTCTTGCCAATCCTGGACAAACGTATCGTTAGCACTAAGTCAGACCTCCTGAACTCTCCTATTCTAGCCTGCCGGGGTGCCATGCGGCAATCGAAGTCTCAGCGTGGTGATGGGCCCTGTTCAGGCCATCAGTCTCACCCCGTAAGCAAGGCCAACGGAACTTGGCTAGCGCTCAGCCGGGGCGCAGTATCCTCGTTCTCGGGTTGTCACTGGAGGGACCTGGAAGGCTCACGCGAGATCTTCTTGCTTTGCTTATTCTGGTACATCAGCCTGTCAGCTTCGGAGAGGAGTTGTTCAATGTCTGAAAGCCGAGTCGTGTCACCAGGAATAATCCCAATGCTGAGGGAGAGATCGTAGCGCCGGTCCAGCATGGCATTGCAGAAGTCCAGCTTTTGCTGTACCCGGCGAATGACCGTCCCGATGGTGTCTTTGCCAGCCTCGAGCATGAGAGCAGCGAACTCATCACCTCCAAGCCGCGCAAGGATGTCCGATTGACGGAAGGAGTCTCTGAGCACCTGCGCAGCTTCCACGAGGGCACGATTTCCTTCTTGGTGGCCGAACGTATCGTTGATTTTCTTCATACCATCGAGATCGACGAAAGCGAGCAAGAATGGTTTTCCCGTTCTATGGGCCAGCTTCATATGGTGTTCTGCCAGTGCAAGGAAACCCCTGCGGTTGTTGAGGCCCGTTAAATCGTCGATGAGGGCAAGGTTGAGCGCCTGCAACTGCATGCGCTTGCGCTCCATGGCGTAACGTAGCGCGCGTGACAAGAGGCTGGCGTCCAGCTGCCCCTTGATCAAGTAATCTTGCGCCCCTTCATGCAGGGCTTGTAAGCCCAATGCTTCATCGTTCAAGGCTGTCAATACCACCAGCGGCACTGTAGGTGCGGAAGCGCGCGTCTTTTGAACTACCTCAATGCCATGGGCATCCGGCAAGCCGAGATCCAGAACAACTACATCGGGGTTTTGCGTTGCCAGGTAAGCGAGCGCTTGGCCGAAGGACTCGTGATGAACCAGTTCGAATTTGGATGCGTACGCCTCCTTGAGCGCCTCCTTGAACAGACGGGCGTCACCCGGGTTATCCTCCACCAGCAGAATGCTGACGGTCTTATCGGACATTTTCTTCTCCATGCGCCGGGAATCTCACAAAAGTCAGCCAGAAGTTTTCAATGGAATGAACTACCCTCAGAAACTGGTCCAGATCGACCGGCTTGGTGACGTAGCAGTTTGCGTGATTGCCGTAGGCCCGCGCGACATCCTCCTGCGCCGCCGAAGTGGTCAGGACCACCACCGGAATCAACTTCAGTCGCTCGTCGGCTTTGATGTCAGCCAGCACCTCACGACCGTCTTTCTTGGGCAGGTTCAGGTCGAGCAAGATCAGATCCGGCGCCCTGGCACTTGCGTATGGACCTTGCCGGTGCAGATACGTGAGGGCTTCGACGCCGTCCTTCACCACCGTAATGTTGTTCAGTACCTTGCCCTCTTTGAAAGCTTCCAGGGTCAGGCGCGCATCACCCGGATTGTCTTCCACAAGCAAGATTTCAATGGTTCTCGAATTCATTTCTCCGTCCCCTCCGCCCGCGGAATCGTAAACAGAAACGTCGATCCCTGTCCGGGCTGTGCTTCCACCCAGATTCTTCCTCCGTGGCGTTCCACGATTTTTCGGCAAATGGCTAGGCCAATGCCAGTGCCCGAGTATTCCCTAACGGTGTGGAGGCGCTGAAACATTTGAAAGATGCGTTCAAAGTATTGCGGGGCGATGCCAATTCCGTTGTCCTGAACGGAAAAAGTCCACTCATTTCCATTGGGTCTGGCGGCAACACGGATTTCCGGTCTACGTTCGTTGCGGTATTTGATGGCATTCCCGATCAGATTCTGGAAGAGTTGCGTGAGCTGCGTCGCATCGGCGAGCACTGTCGGCAAAGATCCGACGCTCACCACCGCGCTGGAATCCTCGATGGATTTTCGCAAACCCTTGAGGGCGCTATCGCAGGCAGCTTTGGCGTCGGCAAGCTGGAGCAATTGCCCCTTGGTGGTTACGCGCGAATAGGACAGCAAGTCCTGGATCAGTGTCTGCATCCTCGTAGCGCCGTCCACGGCAAATCCGATGAACTCGTCTGCGTCGGTATCGAGCTTCCCCCTGTAGCGGCGCGCCAGAAGTTGCGTATAGCTGGCGACCATGCGGAGCGGCTCTTGTAAGTCATGCGAGGCCGCGTAGGCGAACAGCTCGAGCTCTGCGTTGGAGCGCGCCAGTTCTTCCACTTTGCGGGCAAGTTCCTGCTGCGCTCGTTTTTGCTCGGTGACGTCGCGTACGAATGCGGAAAAGAGACGCTTTTCACCCCAGCGTATGGCGGAGATAGCCAGTTCTATGGGGAATTCGGTTCCGTCCCGGTGCAACGCTGTGATTTCAATTCGCTTGTTCAGCACCGGACCCTCTCCGGTGGCAAGAAAGCGCCGAAGACCCTGCGTATGAGCTTCACGATAGCGGTGCGGAATAGTCATTTGGGAGAGGGTTTGTCCGATGGCCTCAGAACGGGACCATCCGAAGGTGGTCTCCGCCTGGGCATTCCAATCTGTAATCAGACCGTGTGAATCCATTTCAATAAACGCATCCAAAGACGTTTCAATGATCTGATGGTGACGCCGGCTCGATTCGAGTTCCAAAGCCTGGAGAGAAAACCGCCGATCCGCCAACGAGGTGAGCAGCACGAGTCCCAGAACCATGAGGGTGACGATAGTGATGCCGGCGACGCTCAGGGAAGACACACTTATGGCGTGTGATCGGTTCCACTGAACCGATGTAGCGGGCGTAAAATTGGCGGCGGCCATGCCGGTGTAATGCATGACGGGGATGGCCGCCCCCATCACCAAGGCGCAGTGCATCTTCCTCCAGCTCCACGCTGTGGTTTCTCCCCGGAAATAAAACGTCAGCCATAAAGCCACAAAGGAAATCACGATCGCAAGAATCACCGAAAGTGTCACGAGCGCAGCCGAATAGCTGCACATCGCCTCCAACCGCATCGCCGACATGCCGGTGTAATGCATGGTTGCGATTCCGCCCCCCATGAAGATGCTGCCGAGCACAGCTCGAAACATCCCCATCCTGCTCCGGCTTACTACAAACAGGGCAATGCCGGACGCGACAATCGCGGCAACCAGTGACAGCAAGACCGTCGGCCAGTCGTACTGCACGGGGATCGGCAAGCGGAAGGCCAGCATCCCAATGTAGTGCATGGACCAAATACCGAAACCCATCGCACTGGCCCCGCCGTTCAACCAGAGTAGACGGGCCTTACCTTGAGCGGAAGTTACCCGTCCGGCTAGGTCGAGTGCGGCGTAAGACGCGAGGATCGCGATAAGCACCGATAGAGCGACAAGAATGTAATCATAGGAGCCGATAAGAACTGAATCCGGAGACGTCATACTTCCGCCTCGGTACATCCCGGCAAGGTATCCGCAAGGCTCGAGCCAATAGCTTGATTCTTCATAGCCAGCGACGGGGGACCGATTGCAAATGGCGTCTTCGTGAACGAAGACGGAGAGGAACTACGAGGGTAATTGTACTTTAGTGGATGCCGCCTTGTCACAACTTTCGGCAGCCGAGTTTCTCATGCATAAACGCCAAACTGAAGGTCCAGCGGTGCACAAACCTGGGATCAGTATGCGGCAATTCTGCAAGTGACCAATGGTTGCATTTATCCTGAGCCCTGGAAATTGCGACTTAACCGAGCCAATACTTTCAGCAGAGCAGGACGAGGCGGATGGGCCATCAGATCAACCGCTCTAGGCCGTTAAACGCTGCGGCAAACCTCGGCGACGCACCACTCCTTCACCAAAGCACTTTCAGGCCGAATTGGACCTGGCGCGATGTGGTGGACGTGCTGGTAATCGCGCCAGCCGTTGGCGAAACGCCCGCGGGCGTGAAGACGATGGCATTGGGCTGGTTGAAATTCGCCCGGTTAAGAAGGTTGAATATCTCGGCCCGAAACTGAAGATTCAGTCGCTCGCGAATCCGCGTGTCTTTCAGCACAGAGAAATCCCACGTATCCAGGCCCGGTCCGACCAGCGTATCTCTTCCGACGTTTCCATAGAACCCGCCATTTGCTGGAGTGTTCGCCGGTGCCAGAAACGCATTGGGGTTAAACCACTGGTTTGGCTTACCAAGAATCACAGGGCCAGTGAAAGCTGGATTCGCGAACGGGCGCACCGGATTCCGTGTGTCCCCGTTGTTCGATGGGTTGTAGCTGAGCTGGGGCGAAAACGGGAAGCCTCCCTGCAATGTCACGATGGAGTTCACCGTCCAACCGCTCACCGCCAAGTTCCCAAGTCCCTGTAAGCCACCCAGAAAACGCTTCCCCTGCCCCACTGGCAGAGCATAAGTCCCACTCACGACCGCAACGTGTCTGATGTCAAAAGTCCCTAAGCCCCAATCCGCCTTCAGGTTGAACGGATTCGAAGCCAGCGCTGGTCCGCCTCCCGACGTCGTCGCATTGAGAGAGTCGCCGTCGTCGAGAACCTTCGAGAACGTATACACTCCGCGCAGCGTCAAGCCCCCGCTGAGGCGGCGATTCACATCCACTTGCAGCGCGTTGTAGGAGCTGTTTCCTTCTGAAAACCACGTCCACGTATTCGCAATCGCGGGATTGGCCTTAGTCGTTGTGGGCACAAAGTAGGTTCCCGCCGGCACCGGCGTGCCTGCTATTCCCGCGGGAAAAGTTGCGGGATACGTCGCGGGGCACGGTGACGCCGGGCAGATCACGGGAAAAGGCTCGTTCGCATCAATGCCGAGCAGTTCGTGATAACCATGTGATCCAACGTAGCCCACCGTCAGCGAGGTGTTCGGTGAGAGCTGCTGCTGTATCCTTAACGAATAGGAGATCAGCTTCGGCGTCTGCATATCCGGCTGCACTCCTCCAGGGATGAGCTTCGCCGTCGCTGGAAATGGACCGGCAGGGTTTATCGGGAGCTGCGATACCGTCAACGGTGTCGTGAATGTTGGATTGAACGGCGCATTCTGATCCGCGCGGTATCCCAGGGCATCCTGAAGATCGTTGTACATCCCAAATCCCGCGCGAATCACGGTCTTCGCGCTGAATGGACTCCACGCCACTCCAATCCGTGGCTGCGGCAAGAACTTTGCGTTATTCACGGTGAACAGGGAATCTCCGACGCGCGGTTGCGTCGAAATCACTCCATTCGTGAAAGTGTAGTTCGAGGCCCGGCCGTGCGCCTCATTCCAGCCGGTTGTAAACTCACCTCGGAAACCCAGCGTCAACTCAAGTCTCGGACTGATTCGGATCGTGTCTTGCGCATACAGCGCTCCGAGTAGCGAGCGCCAATTCATCTCCGTTGGTGATGGATCGAACAAGAAGCTGGAAATCGTTTCCTTCAAGAACGTTTGCAGGCTGGTGAACGTTGCCTGTCCAAACTGGCTCAGCGCGATTGTTTCGTTCGACTGAAATTGCTGGAACCATGCCGCGAATTCAAGTTGGTGCCGCCCCCGCGTCAGCGTGACTCGGTCTTCGTATGTAAACAGATTCCGCGCGATGCTCAGGTTGCTTCCGTTATTGCTTCCCGCAAGTCCGAGCTGCGCTTGCGGATTCGATGCCGCGCTGCCTCCAACCACTACCGCCCCGACAGGATGTCCAATCAGGAACCCGGGAACGTTTTCCGCTGGAGTACCTGGCGTCGGCTCTCCCGTAAAAAAATAGCCCGCTCGCGAGTAACCGAAACGCGCGCTGTTCAGCAGCGCGGGCGAAAAAACGTGTGTCTCCTCAAGACTCAAGACCTGCTCACGCAGGGTAACGATATCCGAGCTGTAGGGATTGAGCGGGGTAGCGGTCACGTCCCCGCCGTCGTCAATCGTGTAAATCGCCGCGAGGGAGTCTTTCTGGGAAAACGAGTGATCGAGCCGGACCGTGCCAAAATCCTCGCGTATCGTTTGCGGTGGACTGCTGAAAACTTGGGAGACGCCATTGAAGTCTTGCGCTCCCGGAGCGGGTGTGGGCCAGAGATTCAAGAGGGGCTGAACACTCGGGGCCGCCGTGGCCCTGGATGCCGCGCTCGGGACGAAGGCCACGGACGTCTGATGCAGGTTCTGACGAAATCCCTCATAGTTGCCGAAGAGAAATGTCTTGTCTTTCCGGACTGGACCTCCGAGCGAAGCCCCAAACTGGTTGCGTTGAAACGGCGGAGCGGAACCCTGATCAAAGAAATTCGGTGCATCGAGCGCGTTATTCCGCAGGAACTCGAACACGGTTCCGTGTAACTGGTTGCTGCCCGACCGAGTCACGATGATCACCTGGCCGCCAGGGCGTTTGCCAAATTCGGCGCTATAGGAGTCACGCTGAACATTAAATTCGCGCACGGCATCGACCCCCAGCAGCATCCCGCTCGTTCCACCCGGCTGCATGTTGTTCTCAGCCGCTCCGGTGTACTCCACACCATTTAGTAAAAATATATTTTGTTGAGGCCGATTGCCGGAAACGGCGAAATTATTTGCCGTAGTTGAGTTGGAGATTCCAGTGCCGCCGGTCTTCTGCGAAGTAAAATTGACGATACCGGGATTGAGTGGCAGGAGCAGGTCGTAGCTCCGTCCGTTCAAAGGAAGCTCCTTTGTGGATTGCTCTCCGACAAGGCCACTAATATCTGTCGTAGAAGTGCTTACCATGGGAGCGTCCCCTGTGACGGTGATTTCCGTTTTCACCCCGCCCACTTGCAATCGAAGATCGACGCTGGCTTCTTCGCCCACAACCAGGTGGATCCCGCTCCGGATGGCGTCTTGAAAGCCCGATTTGGTGGCCCGCACTTCGTACTCGCCGACCGCCAGCAACAGCACCAGGTAGTGGCCCGCAGCGTCTGTGATGCTGCTTCGAACTGCTCCTGTCTCGAAATTCCTCGTCTTTACAGTCGCGGAGGGCACGGGCGCTCCCGATGGGTCCGTGACGGTGCCTTTGATGCTCGCCGAGACTTGAGCGCGGGCCGACGGCAAAGAAGACAGCACCATGAAAAGCGCCAGTAACATGAGATGATGCCGCGCCGGCTTAAACCGGCCTGCGGAACGCCGATTATCCATAAGAGAGTCCTGCCCAAGTGCCGAGAAATAGTTCCTATTCATCGTGGAATCTCCCAAGAAATAAAGAAGGCAGGCCCGCGGCCCGCCAGTTCGCCCATCCAGGGGGACTCGCCATGTCGTGAACCATCAATTCAATACAGTTTATATCGTTATGTCAAACCGACTTAATCCGAATAGAATATGGGCGAATTTACACGAATCGTTGGCGCAAGAGTCGTCGAGGAAGAGTGGAAAAACGAAAAATTGAAATTCCGTTTTGCGCTTTGCGGTGCGGTAGGAGGAGTATGTTGACGAACTCCCTTATTGCCAGTTAACCGCTCTCTGGCAGGGCGGGTCTCTCCCGGGAACTTCCTACTCGTACCTCAGGCAAGCGATGGGATCAAGATTAGCTGCCAGATTTGCCGGATAATATCCGAAGAACAAGCCCACTCCGACGGAGATCGCAAATCCGATCGTCACCCACAGATAAGACAGCGTTGCGGGAATCGAGGGCACGAGTGTACGCACCGTTGCGGACACTCCAGCCCCGATCAGGATGCCGATGGTGCCGCCAACCAGGGTGAGCACCACCGCCTCCAGCAAGAATTGCAGACGGACATCCGCGCGCCGTGCGCCAATGGCTTTGCGTACGCCAATTTCTTGGGTGCGCTCGGTCACCGAGATGAGCATGATGTTCATCACGCCGATTCCGCCCACCAGCAGTCCTATCGAACTGATCACCGTGGTGAGAATCACCAGCGCTCCGGTGAGCTGGTTCCACAGATTGCTGAGGAAATCCGGGGAGTTCAACTCGAAATCATTTTCCCTCCCCGCAGGGATACGGCGGAGCCGGCGCAACGCTTGTATAACTTCGCCGTGCGCGGTCTCGACGTTGACGTTCTCCGGGATGGTGAACGCCATGAACAGCTCTTTGGCCTCCGGGTACTGCTTCTTGAAGTTGCTGAGCGGGATGATCACAAAGATGTCCACGCCTGGGCCGAGGAACAATCCCTGGTCGTGCTCAAATACACCAATAACTTCGTAGGCGGCGCCATTGATGCGCACGGTTTTCCCGAGAGCGTCCGTGTTGGGAAAGAGCGATTCGCTGATGGCCGCGCCTAGCACGACGACCGGCCGGGCGTGCTCCTGATCGAAAGCGCTGATGAAGCGCCCGCGCTCGATGCTAAACAATGGAATCGCTTCGGTGTACTCCGGCTCAGCGCCACGTATGACAACCTTCTCGACGCTGCGGTCACCGCTCACAATGCGGTTACTGTCTCCAAAGAAGAAGCCCCGTGTCCCAAACGTCGTGACGATCTGCACATCGGGCGCGGCCTCCCGGATAAACTCGGCGTAGTTGTATTCAAGATACTTGCGCGTGCGAATCCGTTCGGGCAAGCGGGAAGGGTCCGTGCCAAATGGGAATCGTGAGATGAAATAAGTGCGC
>WNFH01003585.1_pt1 | contig 11055 bp, 9 predicted proteins | sample 5400411 | NCBI WGS metagenome assembly WNFH01 (sample SAMN13153347, study PRJNA577476) | soil metagenome | isolation source: 200 cm saprolite under Douglas fir tree site 2 hole 3 | place: USA:California | collected 2015-04-18
TCGAGCCCCAGGCCCGCCAGCCAACGATTGAAGTCTGCCAAGGGAAACAGCTCGGCGGACAACGCGACACCGGTGTACGGAGACTGTGCCCTGAAGTCCACGGTGTCCCCCGCTGGCCTCTGGGCCGACGGAAGATTGTCATAGTCCTTACAGCTCGAAACCCCGGGCCGAGAGCAGTAGTTACGCCACATCGGGCTGAGCGTCAGCCGAGCAGTGACCAATTTGGGGGCGATTGGGTTGCGAGGTTGCTGCGGCCGCTCGACTCGCTGCACTTCTCCAGCTTCCGCGGCAACGCTCGACTCGGCTTCTTGTCTCCGCTCCGCCCTCTTTCCCGTGTCCGGGGAGAGATCCAGCTCCGGGAGAGTCTGGCCGACCTCTGGCTTGATTTCGGGCGCTTCGACGCTCGCCTCGATCTTGGGAGAAGACTTGGGAGAAGGCGGCGGCGACGACGGTGCAGGTGGAGGCGTCGCGAAGCTCGGCGTGGACCCCAAAGCGCCTGCCAGATCGTTGGCCAGGCTCCCAGCGGCCTGGGCAGGAAGCGTCCCACGCACCAGCCGCACGGACTTGGTAAGCACCTCACGTCCTCTCGCGTCCACGACGGTCGCGAGCAGCACTTGCCTCCTCACCTTTCCCTTTACAACGCCCGATAAGCCCATCGCGCTCGACATCTTGGCCACCGCGGCAGGTCTGCCGGCGCGGGCGCCTCGGACGCGTCGGCGATCCGCCTCTCGTTTGTATTTACGGAGCGGGACCAACGACACGCCCTCTGCGCGAATTGCTTTCTCCATCTGCGCATGAACTTTCCCACGGGCGTCCCCTCCAAAATCGAGGACCACGACTCCTTCGGCATGACTTGTTGCTGCTACCAAGGCCACAGCCAAAGACAAAGGCTTGGCCCATCGGGGCGTGCTCACGTCGAGTTTCCTCCAATGTAAACTGCGGCTACAGCCGCGCTCTCGCGGCTACTTCTTCGGCTTGGCGCTCGGCGCGTTTTTCTCGGCCTGCTTTTTCCGCTCGCGGCGCTTCTTCCAGTGCTGTCGAATCTTCATCCGAACGCGACGATGCTTGCTTTTGCTTCGTGCCATCCAAGTCTCCTCGAGGGCATGGCCAATATCCGGGAGCGCCCGACTTCCCCTTCCGCCGCACACTAGCGATCTGCCCACCGAAGTCGAGGACTCAACAATCCCCTACGAGAGCTTAGTCTCGTTGGGGTCGGGCAGACGAGCCGCGGGCCCCTCCTCGGGAGGAGGTTTGGTGGGATAAGGGATCCCTTCGGCGCCACGCACCTCGGTCGGAAGGGCTTCGCCCACCTTCACGCTTCCTTCCTTGTGAATGTCCGCAGGCTTTTCTTTCGCAGCCGGCGCCGCAGGCACCTGAGGACCCTTCTTCACCGAGGCGAAAATCGGCCTGCAAGCGTCGACGAAGCGGCGGACCTCGTCGAGCGGGAGCGCCGGAACATAGTTGTCGTTGATCCCCTTCATCGGCCTGGCCATGCACATCGAGTTCAAGATCGCCTCTTCGGTCGCCTCCATCACCGCCTCGTAAAGCGGGTCGAGCCGCTGATCGAGAAGGATCTTCATCTTGTAGACCATCTTCTGGGTGCGGCGCGGAATTCGGTTTGCGGTGGAAAAACCCACCACGATTTCTCCCGAACCATGTGCCGCATACGAGCCAACCCGACCGATTCCCAGCGCGACGCGCTTGCACAGTCGATCGATCTGATGAGAGAGCAGCGGCGCGTTGGTCGCCACCACCGCGATGATCGATCCGGCCATCTCGGCCCGCTTCGGCAGATTGCGAAATTTTTCCGCCAGGACCTCGCCCACCGGCAGACCGCCGACTCTCAGGTTATGCATCTTGCCGAAGTTGGACATCACCAACACTCCCAGCGTGAAGCCGCCAAACACCTCGGGCAGCTTTCGCGAGGAGGTACCGATCCCGCTCTTGAAGTCGCAGGTGATCATTCCGGTGCCACCGCCCACGCCCCCCTCCTCCACCTGGCCCCCGCTGGCATTTCGGATCGCCTCGACCACGTGCTCTTCCTTGACGTGCCGACCGGCAATGTCGTTGAGCCAACTGTCATCGCACTCGCCGACGATCGGGATGATCACGTCATGCTCGTCACCAATTCCTGGGTAGCGCTCGATCATGTAGCGGGCGACTCCGTCCGAGACGGCGCCGACCGAAATGGTGTTGGTAAGAAGGATCGGCGTCTCGATCAGGCCCCACTCCATCACCTGGGTGAGGCCGGAAACCTCGCCCGCCCCATTCAAGACGAATCCGCCGCCGGTCATCCGCTCCGAGAAGATGTTACCGGTGTCCGGCATGATTGCGGTCACGCCGGTACGGACCGGGCCCTGTCCCGGTCGAAGAGGCCCTGAGCCACGAATAATCGTGGAGTGGCCGACCAGGACGCCCTCGACGTCGGTGATCGCATTGTACTTGCCGGGCTTGAACCGACCCAGCGGCAAGCCCAGCTCCCGCGCCCGAACCCGCGGCTCGTTGTCGTCGAACCAATCGGACATCGGTCGCGAACTTACCCGTCGAGCTCCCCGTGGGAAAGCTTGCCGCCGCTCAAGCCTTGGCTTCGGCCCTCTGGTCGATGGTTGTGGTCAACCGTTCCTCGACCGGCTTGACCGAGCTGCCGTTTCCTCCCTTGCGCTGCTCCCGCTCCTTGTACCGGCGGATTGCCCCGCTGAGAATTTCACCGATCAAGGTCCGGTAATCGATGCTTTCGGCCTGGGCGATCAACACCAAGTCGCTCCATCCCGGCGTTAGGCCCGGAAGCGGGTTGCATTCGAGAAAGTAGAAGCGCCCGCGCTCGTCCATCCGGAAGTCCATCCGCGCCACGTCCCGGCACCCCAGCGCCATGTATGCGGCGCGGCTGGCGGCCTTGAGCCGCTCGAGTTGTCCCGCGTCGAGCTTCGCCGGAACGTCGTAACGAATCCGGTCGTTCCAGTCGAGCTTGTGCTGAAAGCTGTAGACCGGGTTTTTCTCCGACTTGTCGAGAAAAACGATCTCCATTGGCATCAGCACTTTTGGCCGCTTTTCGCCCAACAGGCCAACCGTGAACTCGCGTCCCGAGATGTACTCCTCCACCAGGGCCGGTTGCTGGTACTTATCAACGATCTCCCTCACCACCTCGCGAAGCTCTGGCTCGTTGCCGCAAACGCTCTTGGAGACCACGCCCTTCGAAGAGCCCTCCGCGACCGGCTTCACCATCAAAGGAAAGCGAGTGAAATCCTTGAGCAACCGTTCCTTCCCGGTCGTCATCAACTGAAAATTCGGGGTGTGAATCCCATGCTGGCGGACGATTTTCTTGGCGAGGCCCTTGTCCAGCGCAATCGCCAGCGTCGCTGGATCCGAGCCGGTGTACGGAATGTCGAGAAGCTCGAGCAATGCTGGAACCTGGCTCTCGCGATTGCGGCCCTTGAGCCCTTCCGCGATGTTGAACACCACGTCCAACGGGGTCGACTGCAGCACCGATGGGAGCTCCGGGGTGGCTTCCAGATCCACCACTTCGTGGCCCCACGAGGCGATCGCTTCCCGAACCGCCTGCAAAGTGCTGGGCGAGTCGTACTCCGCTTCCGAGTCGTCGACCGCGTCGGCAGTAGGGATGATCCGCTTGACGTTGTAGGCGAATCCAACCCTCAGCGGTCCGGATTTGCGGGTTGGCTTGCCTTGCCGCCGTGAGCTGTCGCGGATCTTGTAGCGGCGCGCGGCACTCGCGATCACCGAGTTGATCACCGCATCGAAGTGCAGGCCCTCCAATGCCGCGGCGGCATAGATCCCAGCCCCCGGCTCGAGCGAGGGCAGCTCGTTGATTTCGAGGAAGTAAGCCATGCCCTTCTCGTCCAGCCGAAAGTCAATCCGCCCCAGGTCTTTGCAGTCCAGCGCCCGGAAGATCTCCTGCGCCGTCTTGCGCAGCGCGGCGCTGGCTTCGTGCGAAATCGCAGCGGGCGCCCGAACCGACACCGCCGTCTCGTGCTTGGTCTTGAGATCGTAGTCGTAGATTGGATAGCGGCGACCGGAACCGAGCAAGGGATCGATCACGTACTCCACCGGCGCCAAAACCCCCCCGAAGTCGTTCTCGAGGGATTCCAGGAAGGGCACGGTCAGATCGCGGCCGGCGATGTACTCCTCGACGAGAATGCCTGCCGGATAATTTTCGAGCGCCTGAGTCACCCGAACTTTTGCCTCGTCTTCCGTTTCAGCGATCGATTCTTGAGTGATTCCCTTCGAGGATCCTTCGAAGTTGGGTTTGACGATCACCGGAAGCCGAAGCAGTCCCGGGCGAAACTCCGAGGCGTGCTCGATGAACTGCCAGTTCGGCGTTCGGACATTGTGCTCCTTGAGCAGAAGCTTGGTCACCTGTTTGTCCAAGGTGACGGCCAAGGCGTACGCGTCGGATCCGGTGTACGGAAATCCAAGTTCCTCGAAGAGCGCTGGATAGAAAGCCTCGCGGAAGCGGCCGCGGCGACCCTCGGCGGTGTTGAAGATCAAGTCCGGGCTGTAGGCCTCGAGCCTGGAAACGATCCGGGACGCCGGTCCGGAGACCTCAAATCGCTCGAGGCGGTGGCCCAGCCGCTCGATTGCTCCAGCCAGAGCGTTGACGGTGTCTTCGGTGTCGAATTCCGCCTCCTCTTCAGAGTCGGACAGGCGCAGGTTAAAGGTGAGGGCGATGCGCAACGCGATTCCTCCGATTGGAAGGCTGCCCGGAAATGGACATCGTGCTTCCCGGCTCCCGTGCCGGGTCGCCGGCATCCGCCACCTCTGGCGCGCCAGCGACCACCTTACCGTCAATCACCTGGGTCTGGGCCCAAATGTCACCAAGCCGAATGCCCAGCGGATCCCGGAACACCTTCCAAGCTTCAATCCCGGCGATCACCACCGCACCGCTCCAGAACGCCACCCAGCCCAACGGGCGAGGCATCATTCCCAACAAGACGATCAGCCCAAACGGCGCGTTGCGCAGCACGCTCTCGCGAAACCTTGCAGCCGTCCGGCTCGGCAGATACAGCGCCTTGACCCCGAAAATTTTCTTGCCCAGGCTCTGGCCCTGGGAGAGACCGTCGGCCAACAGGATGTAGAGCACAGCCACCACGAAGCCGGCGCGGCCGGCAAGAAGATAAAAGCCCCAGGCGATCGCCACGTCCACCAGGCGCGCCATGCCTCGCAAAATCAGCGACGCCTTCGGATAAGGAGATTTTTCGTCGGCGGAAACTACTCGCAGCCCGCTGTGGGCGGCCGCCGGTTGGGTCGACATCAGGGGTTTTGGGCTCATTCGTCTTTCCTCGGCGAAGGTGCATCCTCCGCCAGCTGCCTGAGCCGCTCGAGCGCCCGGTCGGCGCCGCTGCTCACCAGTGAAACCGGGGGTTGCGACCGTTGGATGGACCTCGCGCTGGGCTTCTGGGGCTCCACCTCACGCATCCGGGTGAAGAGGAGAAAGGCCATTGCCGGTCGCTTGGAGGCTTCGCGCATCGCGAACTGGATTCCATCGAGATTCCAATCCTGACCCACCCAGTCGTTAATCGTCCGCTCCAGCGTGCCCTCATCCACCGTCGAAAGCTCGACGACCTTGTATTGAATTGGCCGCGGACTGGGAGGCTTCTTTTTCTTCTTCTTGCTTGAAGGCATCGGCTCGCTAGAGAAGACGCGCCGCATCGAGCGCGTGGTAAGTCAAAATCAAATCGGCGCCCGCGCGTTTTATCGAGGTGAGAATTTCAAGCATGATCCGCGAGTAGTCAATCCAGCCGTTCTGGGCCGCAGCTTTCACCAGCGAGTACTCTCCCGATACGTTGTAGGCCGCGACCGGCACGTTGACTTGCTGTTTCACCCGCCAAATCACGTCCAGGTAGGACAGGGCGGGCTTGACCATCACCATGTCCGCCCCCTCTTCGATGTCGGTGAGAACCTCCTTGATCGCCTCCCGCGCGTTCGCCGGGTCCATCTGGTACCCGCGCCGATCGCCGACTTTCGGCGAGCTCTGGGCGGCTTCCCGGAATGGACCGTAGAAGCCCGAAGCGTACTTGGCGGCGTAACTCAGGATTGGAACCGAGTCGAAACGCGCTTCGTCCAGGGCCTTACGGATGATGCCAACCCGTCCGTCCATCATGTCCGAAGGGGCGATGATGTCCGCGCCTGCCTTGGCGCAGGTCACCGCCATCTGGGCCAAAAGCGGCAAGGTGGCGTCGTTTTGCACGTCCTGGCCGGAAAGAACTCCGCAATGGCCGTGGTCGGTGTACTCGCACAGGCAGACGTCAGCGATCACCTGCAACGCGGGAATTGACTGCTTGAGCTCGGAGATGGCGCGCTGAACCACCCCGTCCGACGCATAGGCACCGCTTCCCTTGGCATCCTTGCGATCCGGAATGCCGAACAAAATGACGGCCGGCACTCCCAAGCTGTGCGCCTGGCGCGCCTCCTCCACGGCATTCTCGATCGACAAGTTGTAGATGCCCGGCATCGATGTGACTGGGCGCCGCACGCCGCGGCCCTCGGTGACAAACAAGGGATAAATGAAGTCCGAGGGTGACAACTCGGTCTCCCGGACCATCTGCCGGATTGCCTCGGAGCGCCTGAGCCGTCTGCCTCGCTGGATTGGAAAGCTCATACCTTTAGCCTAATCCTACGCCTGTTTGGCTGGCCAGCAATCCTCAGAAAAGCCGTCGGAGCAGGTAGAGCCCCAACGTGAGCAGCAACGAAATAAGAATCATCGAGGTGATGGGGATGAATATCCAGACGTGTTCCCCCTTGTGCGCATAATCCCCGGGTAGCCTTCCAAACCAGGAGAACGCGCCAAGTCGGACCAACACGCCGAGGATGAGAAGCGCCGCACCTGTGGCGATCAACACCATCGCGACCGAGCGCTGGTTCATGCAAACAGACTAAGGAACGGTGCGCGGCTGGCAAGTCAATTGGATGTGGCGGGGGTGGGGGTAGCCCTCAGCTCCACCAGATCGGCGAAAATCACCTCGCCGGTTCGGCTGCGGATTCGGTTCAGCACCTCCTCCGATGGGCGGGAATCCAGTTGAATCTTGCAGCAGGCAGACGCCGCGCCCTCGAAGACCGTGTTCTCGATTTCCTGAGCGTTGATGCCGGCCTCGCGAATGGCATCGAGCACGTTCGCCAACACGCCCACTTTGTCGTGGTGCCGGACAATCAGCTGGTGGCTAGCCGGGGTTTGGCGAGCGATGTTTACGCAATTGGGGGCCACGCCGCCGCTGAGAAAGCTATCCACGATCCGCACCGTCTCCTGGGCAATCGCATCCTGCGCCTGCTCGGTGGAGGCGCCGATGTGATGTGTCCCATAGACGTTTGGCAACTTGGCGAGCTCGCTCGAAAATGCCGCCTCTCCCGTCTTCGGTTCGCCCTCGAAGACATCGGTGGCCACCCAGATTCTCCCGCTCTTCGCCTCCTTCAACAGAGCCTGCTGGTCCACTACATCGGCCCGCGAGGTATTGACGAACAACCCGCCCGAGGGAAGGGCAGCCAGGACCTGTGCGGAAATCAACCCTTTGGTCTCCTTGCTGGCGGGAACATGAACCGTCAGCAGGTCCGCTCCCCGCGCCACGGCGATTGGACTCTCCGCCCGCTCAAAACCCAACGCTCCGGCCCTTCGAGCGGTGAAGGATCTGCTGTGGGCGAGCACCCGCATTCCAAAGGCTCGGCCGCGCAGTCCGACAGCTGTTCCGATGCTGCCCACCCCGATGATGCCCAGGGTGCGGCCGTAAAGCCCCCGGGCGGCCGAAAACCTCTTCTTTTGCCACTTCCCTTCGCGCAAGGCGTTTACCGCATCGGGAATTTTCCGGTCCACTGCGAGGATCAAACCCCAAGTCAGCTCCGCCACCGCGATCGCGTTCTGGCCAGGGCAGTTGGCTACGTAAACGCCATGAGCGCTGGCCGCCTTCACATCGATGGTATTCACCCCTGCTCCCGCCCGAATCACCAGGGAGAGCGCCGAGGCCTGGGCAAAAACCTTCTCGGTCACTTCGGTGCCGCGTACGATAAGGATTGAGGCGTCTCGAGCCGCAACCGGAAGGTCCTCGGCTTTGAGCTGCGGTTGGAAATCGACCGTCAGCCCCAGTCCTCGCAGCGCCTCGAGCTGGGCCTTTGGAAATTCATCCGCTACCAAGACTCGCATTCATTTCTCCTTCGAAGCGCCTCGCGGCGCGGAGTATAAGCGCCTCGTGTCGATCGAGACCTTTGAAAATCTCACGCCGCGGGTTCACCCCGCCGCCTTCATCCACACCGGCGCGTTTCTAATCGGAAGCGTCGAGGTTGGCGAGGAGGCTTCGGTTTGGCCGGCGGCGGTGCTGCGCGGTGATCACGCCGCGATCCGGATTGGCGCGCGAAGCAGCATCCAGGACGGGTGCGTCGCCCACGCCACCCAAAATCACAGCGAAACGGTGATCGGCGCCGAATGCACGGTCGGGCACCGTGTGGTGCTCCATGGTTGTCAGGTGGCAGACCACTGCCTGGTCGGCATGGGTTCGATCCTGCTCGATCTCGCCGAGCTCGGCGAATGGTGCTTCCTTGGCGCGGGCGCGCTGGTGACTCCTGGACAGAAGTTTCCCCCGCGGTCGTTCATTTTGGGCTCGCCGGCGCGCCGGGTGCGCGAGGTGACGGCCAAGGAGAGGGACTGGATCGTTCACTCGGCCCAAAGCTACACGGATCTTGCTCGCCAGTACCTGCGCGAGCGCCAATTGTCCACTCCCGTCCCTTCGCGCTGACATTTCACATTGCAATTCCGGGAACGGTGTTATTTCGCGCTCCTCGGCAAGCAAGCCGGTCGCCAGTTGCCTGTTCAACTGAGAAGGAGGGGCGCATCGTGCGGCAAGCTCGTTTTCTCTCAAGCGTGGTGCTCGTTGTTATGACCTTGGTTGCTCCTCGGCTCGCAGGTGCCGCTGGAGCACCACCGGATTCCGTTCTGGGAGTACGCTGTGCCGATATCTATTTGTTGGGAATCGACCGGCAACAGAACCTCCGGGCAGGATTGATTCGGGAGGGGTGCGGCCTCGAATCCTTCGGCTCAGCGATGGGCGAGTCCGGCGAGAACCCTGGCGGGTTTAGCGTCGAGGACTACGGCGGCGTCGACATCGATGTAAGCGGGCCCGATCCGAACCCTTTCGCCGTGCATTCCACGAGCATGGTCTGGGGGAATGACGCCACAGTGGTTGTTACCTACAACGACTCGGCGGAGGCGCCGGACAACTACTCCGGCGTATCGGTCTCTTTGGACGGCGGTGCAACCTTTATCCGACTCCGGCCCTCGCCATTTGCGACGGGCCACGGCGAGAACTACGGCTATCCGGTCGTCGTTTGGAACGCCGCCCTACAGCAATGGTTCGCCGGTTTTCTCGTTACCGGCTGCGGCGCCTTCGGCATCGGTCTTTGGAGTTCCGTCGATGCCCTCAATTGGCGACCAGGGGTTTGCGCGCACGCCGGTACTTTCGATGACCGTGAATCGATGTGGGTCGACAACAATCCCAACAGCCCGTACTTCGGTCGAATGTACATCTCCTGGAACGACTTCGCTGTCAGCGGCTCAACACTCTCCATTACTCACTCCGACAACGGTGTCAGCTGGAGCACGCCAGTTCGAATCACGGGGCCTTACTTCATCAGAAACGTTCAGCTCAGCGGGAGTCCAACTGATGGGACCGTGGTCCTCGCCGGGATGGACGAGCACGGTGGCGGCCCGACCCGAACGAACTGGAGCTACGTGTCCACCGACGGCGGTAGCACCTGGCAGAGTACTCAGATGGGACCCGATTTCGTATGCCCCGGTGGTCCAGGCTGCGGCTATTTCTGGCGGGTAGCCCCAATCTGGCGGTACATGGGCTCGGGACAACCTGCGGTGGGGCCCAACGGGGTGATCCACTATGCATACGCGGGGCACGGTGTGAATCCCGGCGATCTCGGGGACATCTACTACGTGCGGTCAGCTGATAGCGGACAAACCTGGTCAGACCCGATCGTCTTGAACACCGATCAGCTGTCGGGAGGGACCACCGAGCAGTGGATGCCATCGGTTTCCGTCACAGCCGGGGGCGACGTTTTCGTATCTTGGTACGATCGCCGCAACACGACAGATGGCAGCACCTATGAGTTTTGGGGCATTGAGTCTCCGGACAATGGGGAAACGTGGCTGGCCGACATGGCGGTGAGCGACGTAATCAGCGCGCAGCCGACTTACCCGGACTGCAATGCGGGTGACTACAACTACCACACTGCGTCCGGAGCTACCCACTTCGTTACTTGGATGGACGGACGCGAGATCGTCAAAGGGCAGTCGCAGCAGAACGTGTTTTTCGACCAGGTACGCACGACCCCCTAGCGGTGCTTTTCTTCGCGACGATCAGCGCCCCGCTCAGTCTGACCAACCGAGCATTTCCCGCATTTCGGGCGCGCAACGCCCTGAAAAATCGGGAATTCCAAAAAGTCACTTGACGCCATTTGCTTCGGCCATACACAGTGCCGTCGCTCGGGGCTTGGGGGCGGGAGGGGGGCCGCAAATCAATCGCTGGGCAATCGACAAGGTCGTTCAACAAGGAGAGACGCAATGATTGCTAGACGAGTGGGAAGGGCAATCGCCGGGCTCGCATTTTTACCAGCGATCGCATTTGCAGTTTCAGACAACGTGCCACTTCAGGCAAACCTGCGCACTTACTCGGCACGTTCAGTCATCTCGAGTGTGGCGCGGTTACCCGCTTCGAGCGTCACTTATGCGCTCGATCGGGCAATCACGGACAGCCTGAACGTCGTGTTCGCTTCGTATGACAATGCGGGCGAGCCCGGGCATGTCACCACCAACCAGGACGTGACGGTAAATCAATCCACCGGCAGCATCTTGTTCTGCGGCAAAATCGATGTTCAGGGGACGCCGGCAGGCTACATCGTCCAAACGAATTCGTCGGGTGCGCCGACTGCGGCAGTCGCATTCACCTACCAGGGCGGGCATGCTCCTGTGTGCTCCGGGATTGCAACCGACGAGACCACCGGTCGCGTCTACGTGGCGATCACCGATGTTGATGACGCGACCTCGATGACGCG
>WNFH01003586.1_pt1 | contig 11053 bp, 11 predicted proteins | sample 5400411 | NCBI WGS metagenome assembly WNFH01 (sample SAMN13153347, study PRJNA577476) | soil metagenome | isolation source: 200 cm saprolite under Douglas fir tree site 2 hole 3 | place: USA:California | collected 2015-04-18
AAGCATCCGATCGAGCGCGCGACGCTGGTGGAGATCGACCAGGACGTGGTGACGGTGTGCCGACGCTTCCTGCCGTTTATCAGCGGGGGGGCTTTTGACGACGTGCGCACGCGCCTGGTCATTGATGATGGTATCAAGTTTGTTCAGACAACCCCAGAACGCTTTGACGTCATTCTGGTGGACTCGACCGATCCCAAAGGCCCTGGCCTCGCCCTCTTCTCGCCGGAGTTTTATGCCGCCTGCAGGCGTGTGCTCGCCCCCGATGGCCTCCTGGTCGCACAGAGCGGTTCGTTGCTGTATCAGCGGGACCTCACCGACATGGTCCGCCGCCACCTGCGGACGGCCTTCCCGGTTGTGGGAACCTATTGGGCGGCGGTGCCTGCCTACCCGGGAGTCCTGTGGGGATTTTCGTACGGGAGCCTGCGACATGACCCCGGTAGTCTCAATCGGGACGCGATCGGGAAGCGGCTCGCTAAGATCCCGACACGCTTATACTCGGCGGATACGCACGCCGCTGCCCTGCAGCTTCCTGGCCTGCCAGACGTATGACATTTCTGGGAGCGCGTTCGACCGCGCATCCGGCGGTGATGGTAGCAGGCGTCCCTTACGATGCCACCTCCACATTTCGCAGCGGTAGCCGGCATGCCCCCGCCGCGATTCGGTGGGCCTCCCAAAGCATCGAAACCTATAGTCCCATTCTCGGGCGCGACCTTGGCGACGTCGTCTATGCGGACGTCGGCGATATCGATACTGCCGACCTGCGTCCCCATCAGATGGTGGATGCTGTAAAAGCGTTAGTGGGGAACATCGCCCCTGCCTCCCTTCCGATTCTCCTCGGCGGAGAACACACCATCGCGTTGGGGGCGGTTCAGGCGCTGCACCACACGCATCCGGACCTCGCATTTGTGCAGATCGACGCCCACACCGATTTGCGTGAGGAGTACGAGGGCCAGCGCCTCTCTCACGCCACGGTCACGCGGCGCATCCTCGATGTCCTCGCCCCACAGTCTGTCATCCAACTCGGGATCCGAGCCGGGACCCGGGAGGAATTCGAGCTCGCCGGTCGGCTGCGGCACAGCGCGGCGCGGATCGATCTCCCGGCGCCGACCTGGGGATGGCTGGAGCAAAGGCCCGCGTACGTCTCCATCGATATCGACGCCATCGACCCCGCTGATGCGCCAGGTACAGGCAACCCGGAGCCAGCAGGTATTCCGGCACGTGATCTATTGGCGTTCGTGCGGCGCTTGGGGGTGCTGCGCGTGGTGGGGCTCGACGTGGTGGAAGTCTCGCCGCCCTACGACCCGTCCGGACGGACGGCGGTGCTCGCGGCAACAATTGTGCGCGAAGCGATCCTGGCCCTTAAAGCAACAGCGTAAAAATCCGGGGGGCCCGCTAGAGGCTACCGCCGCCAGACCTCGCCGAACACTCTCAGAGCATTTTCCCCCAAGATCTTCCGGATCGTTTCAGGCTCATAGCTGCGACCGAGCAAGGCTACGGTCAGTGCAGGGAGCCGGCTGACATCCTCAAGACCGCTCACCCGGCCTGTGAACCCGTCAAAATCGGAGCCCAGCGCCACGCCGTCAGCCCCCATCAACGAGACCAGGTAGGTCATGTGCTCGAGGACCTGGGCGAGCGACGCTCCGCCGAGGAAGGCGGGGACGAAGTTCACCCCGACCACCCCACCGCGTTCGGCCATGGCGCGCAGCTGATCATCAGTGAGGTTGCGTCGGTGAGACGTCAGTCCCGCGGCGTTGGAATGCGTCGCCACAATTGGGCCGTGTGTGGCGCCGACGACATCCCAAAAACTCTTCTCGGAAAGGTGGGACACGTCCACAACCATCCCCACATCCTGCATCCGCTGTAAGACCGCACGCCCTGCCGGAGTCAGTCCGCCATGCGTGGATTCCAGGGCACCGTCGGCCAGACCGTTGCTATTGTTCCACGTGAGACCCATCATCCGAACACCGCGGCGAAACAGAACATCGACGTAGGCGGGGTCGCCCTCCAAGGCAGAACCATTCTCCACGGCGAGGACCACTGCTAACCGCCCTGTCCCATGCAGTTGGCGGATCTCGGCAGCCGAGGTCACGGCGGCAAGCGCCGACCGATTGGACGCGGCGAGGTGATCGAATGCGTCCAGCAGTGCGCTGATACGCTGGCGGCCCCGATCGGCTTCTGAGGGATGGACGAATAAGGCAAAGACCTGCACGTCGACTCCGCCCTCGCGGAACCGAGGTAGGTCAGAGTGCCCCACCGGACTCTGGCGCGTGATATCGCGCTTGCCGGATTGTACGTCGAGCATGATGTCGTTGTGCAGATCCACGACGATGGCGTCGTGGTGGAGGCGCAGCGGTCCGGTCAGCGGCTGGGGAGATACGGGCATGTGCAGAGGATCCAAAGGGAGCAGTTGTCAGGCTGACGGTGCGCGCGCGCACGCGCAGGGAAGCTGCTGACATTTGGGGCACTCGTGAGCGTAGCGGGCGGCGGCCTGCTCAATGTCGACCCCACACAGGGTAGCGACACTGGTCGTCCAGGCTAGCACGTCGGAGACCTCTTCGCGCAGCGACTCGGGACTGCCATCTCGTAGCGCACGAGCAAGTTCGCCGACTTCCTCTACGAGCCAGCGGAACGTGCCATCTTGTCCCCGCTCGCGGTCACGCGCGCCGTAGATCGCGCTCACGCGGCTCTGGAACTCTCGCAGGTGCACTGTCGCCTCCTGGCGCGAGTACGCTGGTACATTCGCGAACAATCCGCGTGGGAGTACGTTTCCAGAGCCGGAGACCATTCCCTTCGGGGATCCCAGAGCCCAGTCTTACGGCCTCGGCGCGAGGGCACTCGCGACCAGGAGCAAGCGGGACGGGGACAAGGTGGCGGCCAACGCGTACGTGGTGCTCCCTACCTGCCACATAAGGACTCGGAAGTATCCGACATCAAGAAGGCGCGCAGTACCCGCATCCATCTGCACCGGGAGACCAACGTGAGGGAACGCCATCCGCGAGGAGGGGGTCAGGAATACCGTCAGGGTCCGCACGCCATCGGTATATGACGCGGACGTACTGGTTAAAGCTCCGTGGTGGACGACTGCGCCACTACGAAACCGATATCCAAACGGCAATGTGGGAGGGACCCAGACGCCGGACGCTTGCCGCAACACCTCTGGTGAGGACACGGGATCTCCCGACTCATAGAGATCGATCGCCCGGGCACCCGATGGCGGGGTGAAACGGAAAAGCGCAGACGGGAGGTTCAAGCTAAAGCTGATGCGTGTGAAGAAACTTGTGAACACGATCTCTCCCCGGGCGTCGCGTTCCTCCGTCCGCAGGATCACCCCGGTCTCTCGGTCCACCCAATAGCGGCGGCTGGGACCCGCGTCACGAGTCTCCATCGCCAGGACGACCGTCGGCCGCCCAATCACGTCCTCCGTGCCCAGCACCGCGATCAGAGCTGAGCGCAAGAACTCCTCGGCACTGCCAGGCGCCTCGGCCGGGTGCACGAACGACGGGCCATGAATAACCAGGTGCTGGGATGGTTCATACTGCCAGACCGAGACCCCGTCATCGATGACGAGTCGCCCGCTCACCGACTCCGGGGAGAGAAATTCCAGGCGGAGCCGTCCGAGCCGCTTATATGACTCCAGCACCGTGACAGTCTCCGCGCGATCCTCGTGGACCGCGGTAAGGACTTTCGTCGCTTCGTAGTCGACGAGAGCCGGCGCGGCAACCATGAACGTCACGACATCTCGCGCGCTGGGCAGAGAAGCGGACGCCCCCGCGCGCAACCCGGGGATGGCGAGGGCGGTCGCAAGCCAGACCACAGGGATGAGTCTGCGTATCATCGCGACTCCTTCGGCTCTTCCCGAGGAGCCCCCACCAACGCCAGACTGGCGTCACTGATGAGGAAACCCAGGTAGGCGCGATCCAGAAACGGATCGGACGCCGAGGCCAGTGCGTGCTCCCGAATGTACAGTTCCGGGCCGAGCTCTGCGGCCCGGAGTCGTTCGAGGCGGCCCCGGACCAAAGGGATGGCCACTAAGACGGCGACAAAAGCCAGTGCGGCTGCGGCGAGCGCTGGTCGGCGGACCACGCCTCGCAGCCACCGCTCGACCATCGTGATCCACGATTGTTGGGGTCGATCGAACTGTGCACGGATCGACGTCCACAGGGTCTCGGGTACGGGTCGCTCTGGAAGACGGCCCAGCAGAGACTTCAGGGATTGCAGGCGATCCAGCTCCGCTCGACAAGACTCGCACTCTGTGAGGTGCGCCTCTACTTCCCCCGCCTCGTGCGGGGTCAGCTCCCCATCCACGTAGGCTGAGAGTTGCCGCTGCCACCGGGCATGCGTCACGGGACCACCTCCCGGCGCGGGTTGAGGTGGGCCAGTTTGGCTTGCAGCACCCGACGGGCGCGGTGCAGCCGCGATTTCACTGTGCCGACTGGAATCCGTAACACGTTCGCGATCTCCTCATACGCGTAACCCTCGACATCGCTGAAGACGACCACCGCCCGCAGCTCAGGATGGAGCGCCATCAACGCCTGCTGGACCTCGGCGTCCATCTGGCTCTCCACCACGTCGGCTTCGGGATGTGACCGCTCGTCGGCAATCTCTCTTCCGACTTCTCCTCCGCGTAACGTCGCCACCGGCGCATCGAGGGATTCGATGCGCGCCTTGGGGCGCCGCCGGAGCATGTCGATGAAGAGGTTCGTAACGATCCGGTGCAGCCACCCCTCCAGATGCGCGGCCGGGTCGATGGACCGTAAAGCCCGAAACACCCGGATGAAGGCTTCCTGTGCAAGATCTTGAGCGTCCGCGTCGTTACCCGCCAACCGGTACGCCATGTTGTACACGGACCGGCCATAGCGGGTCACCAACGCTTCTAAGGTGGCCAGCTCCTCTTGCGTATAACGCGGCGGGACCTGTAAACGGACCAATCACCAGCTCCGGGGCCACCCTACCCCCTTCTACGCGCGGTAGGGTCGGGAAGTTCCATGCACTAACAGACCTGCACGAGTGCTGGCGTCGGGGGAGAAATCGACACCTGCGGCCCGCAGCAACACTCATGCCCCACGTCGACGCCGGGCCAGACGCCATTCCTCAGACAGGAAACAGAACGGGTGGCAAGAACGGCTCCAGAGAGATTGGCCGTATCATGTACATGACCGCCCAGGTGACATCCCGCATTGTCAAAGGGGTCGCTGTGGTGAGCGTGGACGGCGAGCTCGACGTTCACACATCGCCCAAGCTGCGTTCGGCTATCCGTCACATGCTCACTGAGGGGCAGTCCCGGATCATTGTGAACCTGCTGATGACCACCTACCTAGATGGCCAGGCGCTCGCCGTGTTGACCGCAACGCGGAAGCAGGCCAGGGCCGCTGGAGGGAATATCGGCTTGGTCCACGACCAGCCGTCGTTTATGCGGCTGTTTTCGCTAGCGGGGCTACGGGCCGCGTTTCCCGCGTTTCGCACCGAGGCCCTGGCGGTGCGCGCCGCCCGGCGGTGGACAGAGACCTCCCCGCGCGCCTAGCCGCACACGGGGTGGCTCCTTTGTTGCTTACTTGGTCACGATGTTGACCAACCGGCCAGGGACCACGACGACGTCCGCGACCTGCCGGCCCTCTGTGAACTTTCGCACTTTCTCATTCCGCAGCGCCAATTCGCGCGCCTGCGGAGCAGCCAGATCCATCGGGATCTGAATGCGATCGCGGACCTTGCCATCCACCTGCAGAACTAGGACGGTCGTCTCGGCGCGCGCGAGTGCCTCATCAAGGGTCGGCCATCGCTGGGTGTGGATGCTGTACGACTCGCCCATGTGCTCCCACAGTTCTTCGGCAATATGCGGAGTCATCGGAGCCAGCAGAAGGACCAGAGCCCGCAGCGCCTCCCGCCATTGCGGTGTGGTCACTTTTTCGTCTTTCACCCCATAGAGGTAGTTCACAAACTCCATCAGCGCAGCCAGCGCGGTGTTGAAGTGGAATCCTCTCAGGTCGTCGGTGACCTTCTTGATTGTCTTATGCGTCCAGTGCGCCAACTCTCGGTGGTCGGAGTTCGAACTTTCTCCTCGCTGTCGCGCGGGAGGACGTGGCGCCGAGGCCCCCTCGCGACGCCGTCCGCCGCCGGTCTCGTGGACCAAATTCCACACACGCACCAGGAAGCGGTGCATTCCGTCAATTCCCCGGCTGTTCCATGGACCGCCGCCATCCCAGGGGCCGATGAACATTAGGTACGCCCGTACCGTGTCGGCTCCGACGGACTGAACGAACTCGTCGGGATTCACCACGTTGCCGCGGGACTTGCTCATTTTCTCGCCGTCCTCGCCCAGGATGATGCCCTGGTTGAACAGACGCTGCAGCGATTCGGCAAATGGGACCAGACCGAGGTCGCGCATCACTTTTGTCCAAAACCGCGCGTACATCAGGTGCAAGATGGCGTGCTCCACCCCGCCCGTGTACTGATCAACCGGCAGCCAGTACTTTCCGATCTTGGGGTCGAAGGACCGGGTCGCCTCATGGGGACTGACGTAACGGTACATGTACCACGAGGAGTCGACGAACGTGTCCATGGTGTCGGTTTCCCGCTCGGCGTCGGTCCCGCATTGGGGACAGCGCACCCGCCGAAACCCCTCGTGATGCTTGAGAGGCGACTCGCCGGTCGGCAGAAACTCCGCATCCTCGGGCAGGCGGACCGGCAGGTCCTTATCGGGAACCGGCACGATGCCGCATCGCGGGCAGTAAATGATCGGGATGGGCGTGCCCCAATAGCGTTGCCGGCTAATCAACCAGTCGTGAAGGCGGTAGTGCGCCTTGCGCTCGCCAATCCCGTGCGCCTCCATGTAATCGGCGATCCGCTGCCACCCTTCGGCCGATGACAGGCCGCTGAAGGGACCCGAGTTGACCATCGTTCCCTCGTCGAGGTAGGCCTGGTCCAAGGGACGGCCGTCCCAGCCGGGAGGCGCGACGACGACCGGAATGGGCAGGCCGTACTTCTTGGCAAAGGCGAAATCCCTCACGTCGTGCGCCGGAACCCCTTGGATGGCCCCGGTCCCATAGGTCAGCAGCACATAGTCCGCAATGAAGATCGGCACCGGGGCCTCGTTCATGGGGTTGATGGCGTATGCCCCAATGAACACCCCGTCCCGCTCTCTCTCGGTAGACAGGCGTTCGATATCGGACGCGCGTGCCGCTTTGAATTTGTACGCTTCGACTGCCGCCCGCCGATCGGGCGTGGTCAGCCGGTCCACCAACGGGTGCTCGGGCGCCAAGACAGCAAATGTCATCCCGTACACGGTGTCCGGCCGCGTTGTAAACACGCGGAAAGAGGCATCCGGGACACCCTTGACCCGCAACGTAAACTCCACGCCCGTGCTCTTGCCGATCCAATTTTGCTGCAGCGTGCGCACGCGCTCGGGCCAGTCGATCGTGGAGAAGTCGAGCAGTTCGTCGGCGTAGGCGGTGATCTTTAGGAACCACTGTTCCAGGTTCTTCTTAATCACCGGCGTGCCGCACCGCTCACACACCCGCTCCTCGCCTATCACTTGCTCGCGCGCCAGAGAGGTGTTGTCCTTGGGGCACCAGTCCACGGGCGAGAGCGTGCGGTACGCCAGACCGCGCTCGTACATCCTCAGGAAGTACCACTGGTTCCACTTGTAGTACTCGGGGTCGCAGGTGACGACCTCGCGCGACCACGCCCACATCGCTCCCATCGACCGCAGCTGCTTGCGCATCCGGGCGATATTGTCCATCGTCCAGGTGTATGGATGAATGCCGTGCTGAATGGCGGCGTTCTCGGCCGGCAGGCCGAACGCATCGAACCCAATGGGAAACATCACGTTGAATCCCTGCATCCGCGTGAAGCGCGCGGCGGCGTCAGAGGGGGCCATCGCATACCAGTGCCCGATGTGGAGATCCCCGGACGGGTACGGATACATGGTCAGGAAGTAGTACTTGGGCTGCCGGTCGAAGTCCGGCGCTTCATACAGCCGGTCTTTCTCCCAGCGGGCCTGCCACTTGGCTTCGATTGTGATCGGATCGTATCGGACCATCAGACCTCTCCGTCCGTTTACCGGGCCGCGGCGGGTTTGGCCGTCGGCACCGCAATCAGCCAGCCATGGCGGTCCGGGCGCCGACCTTCGGTGATCCCAAAGAACTCTTCCTGAATCCTCATGGTGATCGGCCCGCGTCCGCTGCCCACGCGGACACGGTCCACCGACCGAATCGGCGTAATCTCGGCCGCGGTCCCCGTAAAGAAGATCTCATCGGCAATGTACAGCTCCTCGCGCAGCATGGGCGCCTCCCGCACGGGGATGCCCAGATCCGCGCAGAGCGTCATGACCACCCCGCGCGTAATGCCCGGAAGAATCGCGCTGGTCAAAGGTGGCGTCTCGACAACTCCGTCCTTCACCACGAAGATATTCTCCCCGCTGCCTTCACTCACGAAGCCGGCCGAGTCCAGAGCAATGCCCTCCGCATACCCCAAGTCGGCCGCTTCCATCGTGATCAACTGGGAGGTCACGTACTGACCGCCGATCTTGCCCATCGGGACGCCGGTGCCGGGCGCCATGCGCCGCCAGGAGCTCACCATGACATCCACTCCCTGCTCGATTGCTTCCGGGCCGAGGTAGCGTCCCCACGGCACGGTAATGATCGCCACCTCCAGCGGGGACTTCCGCGGGTCCAAACTAAAAGACCCCGCCCCGCGGAAGACGATCGGGCGAATGTAACACGATGCGAACCCGTTCTCGCGCACGGTTTCGAGAATCGCCTCGGTTAACTGGGCCGGGGTGTAGGGCACCTCCATCCGGAAAATCCGGCACGAGTTCACCATCCGGGCCACGTGCTGTGGGAGGCAGAAGACGGCGGGTCCCCGGGGCGTCGTGTACGCGCGAATGCCCTCAAAGACGTTCGTCCCGTAGTGCAGGGCGTGCGCCGTCACCGACACTTTTGCGTCCTCCGCCGGGACGAGCGTGCCGTTGAACCAGATGTACTTGCCTGCGTCCATCGCCTTCTCCCCTTCACTTGGACCTGTGGCGTACGTTAACAAAACAATAACCGCCTTCGTATGGGGACGAAGGCGGTCTCCGTGGTACCACCCCTATTGATAGCGTTCCGCGCGCACCTGCGTGACTGCCGCGGCCAACCTGCTGCCTGGTGGACCTGGCGGGAATTGAACCCGCGACCTCCCGCACGCCAAGCGGGCGCTCTCCCCCTGAGCTACAGGCCCTACGCTATCCGCTCTCCACGCGTCACGTGCGTGCACGGTCCGACTTCGGGGCCAGTGCCCCATCGATCGAACGGCTCTCGGACGAGTTCGGCTGATCTCTTCGGTGCCGGTTTTCACCACATCCCGGCTCTCTCGACCCGACCGTCAGCTTACTGCTTCCGATCGTTGCCTCTAAGCACGCTCATTATACCGAGGGGCAAACAAACCCGTCAATCAAATGCGGCGTAAGGAGTGGGGAATGGCGAAGTTTCCCGCCGCTGTCGCCTTCCTGGAGAAGAATCAGTGTCCGGCTGATGTGATACGAAGGACGACGGCGTCGTACTGGTGCAGCTTGAGTCTTTCGACCAACCGACCGGCGTCTTGGAGGCTTGGCAACGGGCCTAGCTGGACGACGTAGAGCCCTGAGGAGCGCACAATCTCGGCCTGGAAACCATCTTGCTGCAGCCGCTGGAGGAGGACCTCGGCGTTCTCTCGGATCTTGTACGCGCCGACCTGGACATTGTACGTGGCGGGCACAGATGCTGCCGGTTTGCTGTCAGCCATTTGCTCGGCCGGTTGCGCAGACGGAAGCTGGGTGGCAGGCGACGCGGACGTGACAGGTTGGTCGACTGGCTGCGATTGGACAGTAGACGTTGACGACGGCGAGGTCTGCGCGCGCGCGGGTGTGGTGGTGACGGGACGATCTGCCATGGGTCCCAGATACAGACGCGCTCCCAGATACCCTCCGACACCTCCGGCCACCAGCGCGGCGAGAACGACCCCGGCGATGCCACGACGCGTTGGGGGCGCCACTACCCGCGGCGGCGAGGCCATTTGCGGCGGTGCCTTCTGGGGGGAAGTCGAAGAGGCGCCCATGGCCGTGTAGACTTCTTGGACGAGTTTCTCCGCGGTCGCCCGGTCCGGCCACTGGGCCGTGACATCCTCAGGCACTTGGATGGTGATGCTGAATTTCTTCCCCGCCCCCGATTTCGTTGGCTCAGCCACTGGGTTGCCTCATGTGCTCGATATCTTCCCCAAAATCGCTATGAAACCTCCGGTGTCTTGGACCTTCCCTTTTTCTCTCCATTTAGACGGCCCTTGAGCGCTGCGTCGCAGCGACCTAGCGGGACCGTCGAATCCCCGCGGTCAACGCGTAGGCCACCGCGACGAGCCCCGCCACCATGATAGCAAGTGAAGCATCATACTGCTGACGAAGGCGGACCGCCTCTTTTGCGGCCGCTGGGTCTATCGCTATCGCGAGTTGCCGCAGCACCGTCTGAGACTCTTGCACTTTTGGCAGCGTGACCATAAGGAGCGCAAATCCCCCCACCGCTGCTACTATCCCTAGCACGAACCATGCCCGAACGGTCACAAGCTCCGAGGCCCCCTGTGACGATTTGCCACATCCTGCGTCCAGCCTGTCAAATGCGCTTCTCGAAGTACAGATACGTCCGCTCAGTACGCGCATCCAGGCTTCGCACAAAGGCGGCCGATTGAGCATCGAGCGCCCAGTAGGTAGTCATCGGCGTGACGTGGTTCGCGGAAAAGAACTGGAGGGCCTCCTGTGCCAAAACTGTCCCCAGGCCCTTGCCCTTATGCGCCTCCCGCACGCCGACGGTCCAGCGTCCCACGCCGTCTTTCACCTGGGCGATGAGGAAGGCGACGGGGAATTTCTCGCGCTCGGCAAGGAAGACGCGGGCGTCTGCCTGCTTCCACAGGCGGTTGAGCACGTCTGGGAGCACGGTCACATTCAGGGTCTCTTCCTGTAGTCGCGCCACGGGATGCGAATCCGCTTGCACCGCGCGGCGCACCGTATACCCCGCGGGTACGCGCCCGTCCTTTCTCGCCGCTCCGGTCGCCA
>WNFH01003589.1_pt1 | contig 11051 bp, 8 predicted proteins | sample 5400411 | NCBI WGS metagenome assembly WNFH01 (sample SAMN13153347, study PRJNA577476) | soil metagenome | isolation source: 200 cm saprolite under Douglas fir tree site 2 hole 3 | place: USA:California | collected 2015-04-18
CGGTCATCGGCTGTTGGTCATGCAACGCATGAATCGCGGAGGGAACTGCAAGCGGAATTACGGCCAAAGCACCAGCTTTCAAGATGTCTCTGCGACTGCAGGTTGGGCAGGAGTTGGTAGTCGGGCCCATCGGTCTACCTACGATTGGCAAAATTGTATCCTAGACTATAACGCAAACCACGCCTGGCGGTCTAGCTTGCGCCGATCTCAGGTTTGGGTGGCGCTCCTACATCTTGCGCTGCATCTCCTCATCTAAGGAGAGTGTCAGACTTTCGATTCTGCGGGACAGGGAAAGAAGTACTCCAAACTGAGCCGCCACTTCGTGCGACTTTCCCGAAGAGTAGGTCCGAATTGTCTGATCTAGAGACTTGACGGAGCGTTTGAAATTATCGCTTCCCTCCGATGATTTCCCCTCCATGCGGTCTGCCATACCATTCAACGTTGTGGCGAGATGATGATCGAATTCTTGTTGCGCCATAGCTACGGGCTTTGGCAGTTCAAAACCGGGAAGCTGGACGCGGTACTTCCACAAGGCAATTCGCGTCAGGAAAAGCATACGCAACTGCGGCTGCCACTGGCGGATTCGATCGCGTAATGCGAGGTCCTGTTGCCGGGAAGACCCGAATTCAAACAAAACTGCGTCGGCCAGACTCCTCACCTTGTCAGAATTCGCATTGATCGTCTCGCGAAGGGCGTAGTCGCGTTGGGTGGCAACTTTTACCTCCTTTGAAAGCGGTTCCCTCGCAAGTTCAGCCAGTAGTCGCAGGTTAGAAATAAATGTTCGTTTCATCTCCACTGCTGCTGGCGCGCCCCATAACTGGTCAAAGACAAGCCACATCATAAACAGTCCAAGCAGGATGCCAACGATGCGGTCCCTTGCTATCGAGAGCGATGTCTCCATGGCGAACTTCTGCAGGTTGATGAGATAGAAAGCCAGAGCGACCTGCAATCCGAAGTATGACAACCGAGGGCTAGATGTCAGGAACCAGGCAGCCACGCCTGTGACAAGTACGAAGAGAACAGTGAATCCCGCAATCGAGTCGAGGTAGGGAAGAATGAATATCTGCGAGCCCATCCCGATAAGAAAGCCCCCTACCAAGGCTCCGGCGAAACGCAAAACCTGTTTCTGGCGAGACGCGCCGATCGTGGACAGCCCCGTCAGCAGGCATGTCGTTACCGCCGTGTTGATACCCGGCCAGGCGATGGAGTTGTAGACGATGTAACAGAGGCTGGCCGCAAGGCAGCCTTTCAGCGCGAATTGAAGGTGCTCAGGATTGGTGAGCGCGTCCGCGCCGAAAAGCTTCAATCGCGATGCGTCGGCGGAAGGGGGTAGGTACTCATCCATCGATTGAGAACCCGCAAATGCTTGTGGGATTAGCGCGACTATTTTGTCCATCTCGCGCAGCAATGTACGGCCACGCAAGGGTTCATCATCAGGATTGAAATGAATCGATCCCGGAATTTGTCGATTCAATAGATCGGTGCGAATGCCTGCGACGGTCGCGGCCAAATTGCGCAATTGCTTCTGATCGGTGGCGGAAAACTTGAAGCTGAGCTGCGTCAGGGTTGCGGCAATATCCATGAGCCTCCCGACAAGCGCTACAACACCACTCATCTGTGCAGTGTACTCTGGCGAATAGTCAGAGCGGCGCAAGGCGCTACGCAAGGTTGATGTTCCGAGCATGGCCAGCCTGGCGATCTTTTCAGCCTCCCGATCTACGGAGCGGTCCTCTGTGTAGCCGGTCAGCAAACTCTGGACCGCTGCTAACCGTTCCGCAACGGGCAGAACGATATCCTCTCCAGGCTTCATGCGCACAAACGCCAGTTCTACAGCCGCAGTGACTGCGATTCCGATCAATGACGCCAACATGATCCTAAGGGTATCTTCCACATTGGTTTCGGCTGATACCTGGCGATCCCACAAGGGAACTCCGACCGCGATCATAATGGCGAATATAGTCGCAGCAGCGTGATTGGTCATGGCGCTGAGGGCATAGAACGCCAGGAAGAACGAACCAATGATCCAGAGAAAATGCAGGACTGAAATATTGATCACAAATCCCGCTGAGATCAAAAGATAGGCCGCACCGATGCCGGTAACCAGCAATATTGTTCCTGCTGACCGCAGAGTGGCGCGAGGACTCTCGCGCGTAATAAGAAGTGCATAAATCGCGCCTTGGACCCCATAGGGAATACGAAAGGTCATGCAGATGATCATGACCAGAGTCGCAGCAATAGTCGTACGTGCGACTAATGCTGCTCTTCCCGGATATGGGGCAAGTTCCCCTTTCAGAAATTCGCCGAACCAAGCCAGCGGTCGGGACGACCCGGGTAGACTGTGGGCGATGGTGGCCATCGTCAGTTTCCTCGAATCGTGACCACTGCTGATTCTCCAATGCGAAACAGATCTGGAGTGGGATTTTGCACGCGCACACGAACCGGATATCGCGAGGCCAGATGCACCCAGTTCAGGCTTCGCTGCACGTCCGGAAGGCCAGTTTCCAAACGGCCAATCACATCGGGATCTGGTGTGACTCCGAAACCGATGCTATCCACTACGCCCGAGAAGTGCACGTCTGGTCTCGACATTACATAAACATCTGCCTGCATACCTGGCACGATTCGCTTCAGCTGGCCTTCACGAAAATTACCAACGGCCCACCAGGTGCGCGCGTCAATGAGAGTGAACATTTGCTGGCCGATGTGGGCATAAGCGCCTTCTGAAATCGTGAGATTGGTCACACGGGCATCGAACGGTGCATAGACGCGGCAGTTGTCCAGATTGTAGCGGGCGTTTTTCACACCTGCTGCCTTTGCTCCACGTTGGTTGATGAGTGGCGCTAGGGTTGTCACGGCGTGCCTAGCTTGTTCGTGTTGCGAGAGAGCTGAGTTCAACTTTGCTTGCGATAGTTGTAGTCCCGACTCTGCCTGCAACAGAGCTTGCGCCAGTGCAAGTTCCGAAGTTCTTGCTCGATCTACCTGATCCGCAGTGACAAACTGTTTTGCCAACAGAGGCTCAAGTCGATGCAAATTGTTATTCGCATATGTCCACTCGGCTCGTGCCCGATTGACGCCCTGCGCTGAGTTTGTCACGTCGGCCTCGGCGCTATGGGTATTTGCCTGCGAAACGGAAACCGCGCTCATTAATGCTGCAATCTTCCGTTGCTCGTCTCCGATTTGTCCTTCGAGAGCAGCCTGTTCGGAAACGGCTGTTTCGAGCGCATACTGATACGGGCGTTCATCGATTTCATACAGCAGTTCGCCCTTTTTCACAAACTGGTTGTCGCGCACATTCAAGCGGATGATCGGACCTTCTACTTGCGGCGCTATCCCGATGAAGTTCGCAAATATTTCCGCATCATCGGTTCGTGGATGGTGGTTCGCGCGGTAAAGCACCACCAGCCCCAGCACGACGGCGGCTACCGCGAAGCCAATGCTAATACGGCGGCTAAGCACCTTCTGCGGTTTGGTATTCGTGTCGAAATCCATAGTCCCTGTTCCTCCCCGGTTACTGAAAGAAGATCAGCCACAGCGCGAATGTGAGAAATGCGGTAAGGCTCGGATAAACCACAACCGGTAAATCAAAATTCCTGTGGAATCGCAACAGCACCAATCGGCCGATAGCAGTGAGGAGAATAGCTGCCACCAAACAGAGCAGCCAGGCGGGAAAAAACGAGCCCAGGATATCCACGGCGGGAGCTCGTCCGCAACTCGTAAACAACAGCGGGGCGAGTGCCAACACGTACGTCACCAATCGGCGGTTGCCGTTTGCATTCATGGAAGAGCCCTCGCCTTGTTGGGTTGAATGGAATCCGCGGTTCGGAAAGCCAACTCTGCGAGCGAGCTGAGCACCTGCGTGCGCGCCAGCACATCAGCCGAGCGGGCTTCCGCGAGAATACGCTGGGCGGCAGTTACATCCAACAAGCTCCGCACACCATAGTTGTACGATTCTAGAGCGGCGCTGTAGGACTGGGTGGCGGCCTCCAAGAGCGCGAGGGCTGACTGGCGCTGACGAAAGGCAGTGTTCAAGTTCGAGTAAGCCGTCCAAACCTCGTCAGTAATCTGGTTGCTGGTGACATTGGCTTGAGCCTCTGCCGCGTGGACGTTAGCTCGCGCTTGTGCCAGCTTGTTTTTTCGCGCACCCCCATCAAAGACCGTCCACTGCAACTTAAAACTGATTTCGCCGCCCAATTCCGCCGTGTGCGACCAGGGGTTCGGCGACTGTAATCCATACAGCGCTTGTGCGGCCGGGCTGACATTGAGGCCCAGTGAGGGATAGTACCCCGCGCGTGCTTCCTTGACCCTAGCATTTGCGGATCTAATTTCCGCCACTTGCTGCATCAGATCGGGGCGTTTGTCGAGTGCCCGGTTGATTGCCGGGTCGACCGTATCGCCGATCGACTCGGGAATTGGCACTCGATCCAGCGGTTCGGCGTGAATCACCGTGGTTGCGGAGATTCCCACTGCGGTTGACAAATCTCCTCGCGCATTCTGCGCAGCTCCTAGAACAGCTTGCAGGTCATATTCCGCCTGCGCCGTGGCGCTCCGCGCTTCCAATACATCCGGCGAGGTTGCCAGCCCATTCTTCAAGCGGTCCTCTGCGGCCTGCTCCACCGCCTGGGCGTTAGACAGACTGGCTCGCGCTGCATCCTCTTGTCCCATCGAATTCAACAAGCGGTAGTAGGCCTGCTCTACTTGGTAAATGACGGCGCGATGTGTATTGTTGAATGCGAAGTTGGCTGCCAGGACCTCCGCGCTCGCAGCGTTGATTCGGCCAGAACGGGCGCCGAAATCAAAGACGTTGTAGTTGAGGTCGAGTACCACTTGAAAATCTTGGACGACCTGGCCGACGAAGCTGTTTCCGAAGAGAACTTCCGAGCGGCCTGTCTGAGAGAGTGCAGCCGCCGCCAACGTAGGATACAACTCGCTGCGCGCGACACCCAACGCGGCCGCCTGACTACGGGCACGCTCCCACGCCAAACGGGTCTCGGGATTGTGCGCCTCCGCCAAATTGACCAACTCAGCCAACGAATAAGCCTTGCCCGGATCGACGTTGAACCTGGAATCACGAAGATTTTTCGCATCTGCTTCGATTTTCCGCTCATCGGATGCATGCCACGGCTGATCAGGAGAAACAGGGGCACTCTGACTGAGAGCACGACTCGCAAACAGCAGAAGAACGAACAAAACTGCTGTAGGAAGCAGATTTCCCACGATACCTAACCAGAAGCGCGACGCTAGCATTGATTCTCACCGAAGTCCTGTTGGAACTGAGACAGCCTCATCCAAATGAAAACTCCACACGGCAGTTTGTACGTCCTCATATCTAGTTCTCTAGTGTTGGTTATTGATCAAGCTTGATATGCGCATTCTGACGCACAAGCTCTTTCTGAACTAAGATGTACTCACTTCCTTGTGATTGCGCATAGACCGCCGCCGCCACACCAGCCGCATGTCCTGTCCCGAAAGAGGTTCCCATGACACGCAGTGAACCGCCTGAATAGCTGTCACCATCCGTCAGACGGCCTCCCACAAACAGGTTGGGTGTGTCTTCGCTGCACAGCGTTCTCAAGGGAATGTCATAGGTACTATTCTCGTGCACCATCCGCCACACCGTCGGTTGCCCTGGTTCGGTGTGATACTCAATCGGCCACGCCCCCAGACATACCACATCGTCGAAGCGTGCTCCGTTCTCGATGTCCTGTGTCGTGACCTGATAGCGTGCATTCACGTGACGGGACTCACGTGTGCCGATTTCTGGCCCCGTTGCCAGGATGTACGCATGCTCACAACCGGGTATCGTGCGAATGGCCTGCAGATAGGCCCTAGCCTGTTCTCGTCCATGGATTTCTGCTTCAGTCAGACTCTCTGCGTCTCTGCCGTCGTATTTCTGATCAATCAAGTAGGTTGCCACGTCGTTTGTAATCGGAACGCGGAAGAATAACCCGGACTCGGAGACAAGTGGTTTGACCCCGCGCTGTTTCGCCTGCTGAATGGCGGCTGTCCAGCGAGTTGGCGAGAGATCGGCATCTGCCGTAATCCCACCCAGACGCATACTTAACGTCCCCGTCTGGACGGTCCCATGATTCCCATAGCGGACGGAGGCTCCACCAAAGAAGGCGAGGTCTCCTTCTCCGCTAGCATCGACGAAGGCTTTCGCACTGACCTCGTGATTGCCCTCGTGATCGTGGAGCGTGACGCTCGTGATGTGATTTCCGTTACGCGTGGCGGAAAGAAACATGGTGTGCAAATAAACTTGCACGCCCGCGTGCTTACACAACTGGTCTAAGACATATTTCACGGACTCGGGTTCGATGAGAACGGCCACTCCGTGAAACTGGATCGGTTCCGAGACGCCGCCCATCTCACGTAACCGTTGGAGCACCTGGTCGGCAACCCCAAAAACAGCCTGTTTCTTCTGGGAGTTCGTAAAGAGACCACAATAGGTAAGAACATTTTTCAGCGTGGCCGCTCCCCCGAGAAACGGGCCGGACTCGATGAGTAATGTCTGGGCGCCAGCGTTCGCCGCGCCTACGGCTGCCGCTGTTCCTGCCGCACCGCCCCCGATGACGATGACGTCACACGATCCAGCTAATCTCATGCTTCAACTCCTCTGTTCTCCTTGTTGGCAGTCATCATCATTCCATCCAGCTGGCCGATTTGGGACTCGTTAGCAGAGGAGATTGACTCGTGCTACATCGATGAGTTCGTCCCCGCGTCCGCTAAGAACACCAAATCCGTCAGTGCAACTGGCGTTCCACAAAATGTTCCGGCAAGACTAGGCAATCATTCGCCATTTAAGGATGGTCGAATCGTTTTCGAACAATCGAGGTCCATTGCCAGTCAGATTGGCGTCAAGCTGCGGACTCTCGTGTCCAAAGGACTGACACCAACAAGCTGAGCCTCACCTAAGCCGCGAACCGCGGTCTTCGATCTCCAGAAAAGAATGAACCTTCATCCGACTAAAAAAGAGTCAAAGCAGAGCGAGGGCTCACCTTTCAAGAAAGACTCTGACCAATTTTCAGCGGTAAAACGCAGCTTGCCGAACTGCTACGTGGATTGGAAGGTGACGTGCACCTCGTTGCCATTGGCTGAAGAATTGGAAAGAAATTATAGGAGAGGGTGAGGTTACAGAGAGAAACCACGCCAACGGACAAAAGTGAGTTCTTCCTTCCTTCGCTCAGAGAGGATGTCATCATGGCCAGGAAAAACGTAGCAGACTTGTTGGTGGAGGTTCTCGCTGAAGCGGGAGTTCGGCAGATTTACGGTGTTTCCGGGGACTCGCTCAATGGCATCACCGACTCGATTCGCGCAAAGAAACAAATTCAATGGATTCACGTGAGGCATGAGGAGACGGCAGCCTTTGCCGCTGGAGCGGAAGCTCATCTCACGGGACGGCTGGCTGTTTGCGCCGGGAGCTGCGGTCCTGGGAACCTACATTTGATCAATGGGTTGTACGACTGTCACCGTAGCCGTGTTCCCGTGCTGGCTATCGCGGCACACATTCCGAGCAATGAAATCGGGAGCGGATATTTTCAAGAGACCAAGCCAGAACACCTCTTCGCGCAGTGTAGTCACTATTGCGAACTGGTTTCGCAGCCCGAGCAGATGCCCCGCGTTTTAGAGATTGCGATGCAAACGGCGCTCGCGCGGCGCGGTGTCGCGGTTGTAGTGCTGCCTGGCGACGTGGCGTTGCGCGACGCAATAGAACAAGGGCCGCGTCTGCATTTTGCGCCGCCGAAACCCATGGTGTGTCCTTCCGAGGACGAACTAGCCACGCTGGCAAAGGTGCTGAACAACTCGACAAAAACAACGATTCTTGGCGGAGCGGGCTGTGCGGGAGCTCATGAGGAGTTGATCGCGCTCGCGGGCAAACTGAACGCCCCGATTGTGCATGCGATGCGTGGCAAAGAGTTCATCGAGTATGACAACCCGTTCGATGTGGGTATGACCGGCCTGCTCGGCTTTTCCTCTGGCTATCACGCCATGATGAACTGTGAGGTGTTGCTGATGATCGGTACCGACTTTCCTTACCAGCAGTTCTATCCCAAGGACGCGACCGTTGTTCAAATTGATGTCCGTGGAGAACAACTGGGCAGGCGCACAAAAGTCGACTACGGCTTTATTGGAGATGCGAAGACAACCATTAGCGCGCTTCTGCCAAAACTGGACCAGAACAAGTCGGAGACGCATTTGCAGACCTCGCTTGAACATTATCGAAAGGCACGCAAGGGCCTCGATGAACTGGCAACAGACGGCCAAGGCAGTAAACCCATCCATCCTCAATATCTTGCGCGAGTGCTCGACAAGCTCGCTACGAAGGACGCTATTTTTTCCTGCGATGTGGGCACTCCGACGATCTGGGCAGCCCGCTACCTGACGATGAACGGCAGACGGCGGATACTCGGCTCCTTCAATCACGGATCCATGGCCAATGCTCTCCCGCAGGCTATCGGGGCGCAGGTGAGTCATCCTGGCCGTCAGGTCATTTCGTTTTCGGGGGACGGCGGTCTCGCGATGCTCATGGGCGATCTGCTCTCGCTTCGGCAGTTGCAGTTGCCGGTCAAGGTGATTGTCTTCAAGAACGATGCCCTGGCGTTTGTGGAATTGGAAATGAAAGCGGCCGGCATCGTCGATTTTGGCACAGACCTGGACAACCCAAATTTCGCAAAAATGGCCGAGGCCGCGGGTCTCCTTGGGCTCACGGCCGAAACACCGGATCAGGTAGAGCCCATGATTGCGCAAGCTCTCCAGCATGACGGACCTGCTCTGGTCGAAGTCCTCGTGAGCCGGCAGGAACTCTCCATGCCACCGACGATTACTCTTGAGCAGGCCAAAGGCTTCAGCCTCTTCATGCTCAGAGCAGTTCTTAGCGGGCGCGGCGACGAAATCATTGATCTGGCGAAAGTCAATCTCCTCCGCTAGGTTCGCGGCAACTTTCAGCGCTAAGGGAAGAGAAAGGAAGGAACGACAATGGCTACGAATACATCGAGACCTAATCCCGAAAGGGAATTATGAACAGAATAAGTCGAAGATCATTTGCAAGCAGCGCTGCTACAGGCCTCGCTGCACTGGCCGCGATGGGAACCGTGAACAGCGCCGAAGGTCAATTGGTGTACACAAAATCCGAATGGAAGGTCAGCGAGTTCAACCAACTGGCGAAGAACCCGGCACAGGTGAAACAGGTGTTTGATGTTACCCAGATTGCGGAAGGCGGGTTCCTGAACAATATGAAGAACTCACTGAACGGGCTTCACTTTGGGTTCGGCATACCGAATGATCAAATCAAAATTGTTGCCGCGCTGCATGGGCCCGCGAACGTGCTGAACTACGATGACTTCATTTGGAACAAGTACAAAATTGGGGGGTGGCTGAATATAAATGATCTCTCTACAAACCAGCCCGCTCTGAAGAACCCCTATTACGCGAGCAAAGCAGGGGCCGCTCCGCACTACAGGACCGAAGACCCGGATAGCGGCGATTCGATCTACCAGGACACGAGCATCCAGGCGCTGCAGCATCGGGGCGTGAAGCTGCTGAGTTGCCACACGGCGCTGGAGGAACAGGTCCGAGGACTGATTGCGCACCGCAACCTGACGCAGCAACCCGAAGAGATCGTGAAGGAGATGCTGGCGCACACTCTCCCCGATGTGCTGGTTGTCGCATCGATGGTCGCGGCGATTGCGCTGCTGCAGACAGATGGTCATTACAGCTACATCACGGTATGAGACGGAAGCGAGGGGAATGCTATGCCCAAAGTGGGACGTCGGCCGTCTTCGCAGCTGCGACTCACAAGTTCGATAGCACCTACGTCAACCCGCAGCGGCTTGGCTAGAAACACAAGGATTTCCAAACAAGCAGGGAGATATGGACAACATGCTGGAATACATCAACATCAAGGGCACAACTCTCAGGAGTTCACGAATCGCACTCGGCACCTGGGCCATCGGCGGATGGATGTGGGGCGGAAGCGACGAGAAAGAGTCCATTCGCACTATTCATGCGGCATTCGATCAAGGCATCAATCTCATCGATACTGCACCCATCTACGGTTATGGCCGTTCCGAAGAAATTGTTGGCGAAGCGTTACGCCAACACGGTGGCCGCGAGGACGTCATTCTCGCCACCAAAGTGGGCATCAACTGGACGAATGGCAGAATCGAACGCAACTCCACGCCCCAACGCATTCTCCAGGAATTCGACGATTCACTCCGCCGTCTCCAAACGGACTACATCGATATCTATCAGGTGCACTGGCCTGACCCTCACGTCCCCGTCGAAGAGACCGCCTCCACGCTTCGTGAACTCTATGACCAGGGCAAAATCCGCGCCATCGGCGTCAGCAATTATTCCCCCGAAGAGATGACACGATTCCAAGCTGTTGCGCCTCTCCACACAATTCAGCCGCCGTACAATCTCTTCGAACGCGAAATCGAGCGCGACGTTCTGCCGTACGCTCTCGGCCACGGCATCACCACACTCACTTATGGCGCTCTTTGCCGTGGATTGCTCAGCGGCACCATGAGTGCCGATCGCCAGTTTGAGAAAGACGACATGCGTAAGACTACTGATCCCAAATTTCAATCGCCCCATTTCGCCGAATACCTGAAAGCAGCAAGCAAGCTGGATGCATTCGCTCGCGAAAACTTCGACAAGCGCGTGATTCATCTAGCGATTCGCTGGCTGCATGATCAACCCGGTGTTGGCGTCGCGCTCTGGGGCGCGCGTCGCCCGGAGCAGCTCGCGCCCATCAACGAAGTGAGCGGCTGGACCCTGAGGAAAAGGGACTTTGCCGCCATCGACACCATTTTGCGCGAAAGTATTCTCGATCCAGTCGGCCCGGAATTCATGGCTCCCCCGGCCCGCGAAACGGTTAAGCCCGTGACGGTCAGCGCGGGACAAAGCCAAAGCAAGAATTTTGGAGGTCAATCGTGAACAGGAAAGAACTTTCTGCAAATGCGGACGAGGGAGGCATACCGATGCCCGAGCCAAAAGGACTCAAGTCTGCTATTGGAGAAGATAATCGGGCGAGCGAAGAGCAAGGAAGCAAA
>WNFH01003592.1_pt1 | contig 11050 bp, 10 predicted proteins | sample 5400411 | NCBI WGS metagenome assembly WNFH01 (sample SAMN13153347, study PRJNA577476) | soil metagenome | isolation source: 200 cm saprolite under Douglas fir tree site 2 hole 3 | place: USA:California | collected 2015-04-18
ATGAATAAAAAAACCATTACAAAGCAGCCAAAAATTGACCGCAGTGTAAGGGCGAGTAAGAAACGCGGTACCACCTTACATTATCTCACTGTTACCAGGAAGACCTCATCAACCGCTGTAGTATGAAACTCACACGGTCTAGTTCTATAACGGGAACTCCCGTGGGGTTCTACCGGGCTTGTGACCTTTCTTCCCCAGGCTCAGCTGTGACAGCAGCTTCGATGCCTTATTAAAGGTATTATATACCAAATTGGCCGACTCGACAATATTATTTATGCTTGAGCCCAGGGCTGTTGCAAGGTCGACATGGCGGAGGCATCTTTCGACACTACTATACACGAAATGCCCGTCATGCTCGTCTATAGTAGTGGCGGCGCTTGCCTCCGCCATGCTGGTGCTTCTTGTATTCTCGATCTTGCAACAGCCCTGAGGAAGTGCGTGCGAACTATTGACGAATAGGCAATTTTTCTGCTATACTTGTTATGTTCCAGTAACGGGGTGTAGCGCAGCCCGGTAGCGCACTACAATGGGGTTGTAGTGGTCGGAGGTTCAAATCCTCTCACCCCGACCAAGATGAAGGCAGGAAGCAGCTTTGCGAAACAGCTTCCTGCCTTGTTTTATGCCATCAACCAACAAGCTCTACTGAATAAAACCAGGATTGAGAGCAAAACATCAGATGAGAGCAACACCACATTAACGGTTGCTATGAAATGGGGCTGGCTATGATATAATGGAGTTAATGCATAGATAAGCATTTTGATCTTCATACAATGCAGGAAAAAGACCCATGGCAATACAACACAATGCGCACAAGGAACGGCTGACCCTTGAGGAATACTTTGCTCTCTTAGAGAAAGACCCTGAACATGGATATGAGTACCTCGATGGCCGTGTCTACATGATGACAGGCGGAAGCCCTGACCACTCTATTATAGGCTCAAATATGAATGGCATGCTAAGAGACCTTCTCAAGGGTCGCCGTTGTATTGTCTATAACTCGGATGTCTATTTCCAGATATCCGAGAATTACCGTGTTTGCCCTGATGTGGCAGTAAGTTGCGATCCGCGAGATAGAGGAGCACAAGAAGCTATCCACTATCCCTCTCTGATTATAGAAGTGCTCTCACCCACAACTGAGGCTCGAGATCGAGGTGAAAAGTCTTTGCAGTATCGTTCCTGCCCAAGTATTCAAGAATATCTGCTTGTAAATGCTCAGTTCCCAATTATCGAGTTAATCCGACGCGAGAAACATGGTTTCTGGGCACTCTATACACTCAGGCCAGGCGAACTTGTGGAGTTAACTAGTCTCGGTATACACTTTCCTGTAGAGGATGCCTACCAGGACACCTCTTTGATGGAAGAAACGAATGATTAGCCTCACCACCGCCCAGACAGAGCTGGCAGCGAATGTCACGAAAGATAGCTCCACAATAAAATAGGGGCAAAACCCCTCTACTCTCATCAACACCAGTAGGCAAACATAGGCAAAAACTACACAACCTCCGCTCAACACGCCGATAAACCGACCTGTTAGCAGAGATAAAAAAGGCATTCTCAGAAGTTCAAATCCTCTCACCCCGACTTACCGACACAAGCCATCTCAGCAGTTGAATGAACGAACAAATGGGATTTTTTCGCAGGAAAAAATCCCATTTGTTCGTTCATTCAACTGCTGAGACCCTAGATAAGAACTCCTATGAGCCACCCGCCTGCTAGCACAATGCAGGTGAAGGCAGCCACGTATAAATGGAGTTTACGTGTCGGTAGAGGACTCTCTGAGCCAAAGCAGAGAAGCATGACGACGACTGCCAGGCAGGTTATGATCAGCGTCGGTACAATAATCCAGGTTCGAGCAGGAACAACTTGCACTATCGCCAGCATAGCTATCAGCGCAACGCTTGCTACGATCAGGATACGACAGAGAAGAAATGAACGTTTCACTCCCAGTACGACGGCGAGCGTCCTTGCGCCATTCGTAGCATCCTCTTCGAGATCGGTCAAAGAGTTGGCGAGGTTGAGGGCCACACCCAGCAACGTACCTACCGGCAACAGCCAGATCAGAATCGGCGGTATGTGACCTGCGCCGGCAAAGGCATAGAGGGGAATGAGGGGTATTGCCAGCGCAAAAACTATCCCGCTGAACGGGGTTGATTTTAGCCCCAGGTTATACCCCTGCCCCAGCGCGAGGTATGCCACTGAAATGAGTAGTGCCAATGGATTGAGGGGGAGCAGCAATAGCAGCATAATCACCATCATGAAAAGGCCGCTAATCAGTGCTTCGTGAGGACGGATCAATCCCTTGGGGATGGGCTTTTGCGGCTTACTAGCGGCATCCAGGCGGCGATCACAATAGTCGTTTATCATAGCGATAGAAATTTGCATGGCGGTATGTGCCGCGATGATGAGAAGGATGGTACCCCAGATTGGTCGCGGCCAGGCGGCTAACAGAATAAATACGCTTACGCCAATGATGTGTATGAAGACCGGCCCTGGATGGCTGAGCAAGAAATAGCCAGAGGCTATTTCAGCGGGCCGACGCTTTTTAACGATTTCCATGGGTGTTGCAGATCCCTTATCGTTACATACAGGTAATAAAATGCTACTCTAGAGAGCGTGACAACACCATCATATCATGATACTATTGAAACGTGTGAAGAAAAAAAATTCTAAGGGTATGACCCGGAAATAGAGAGTTGTATTGTGACACAAGTATCGTCCTCTTTTACAAATATTTTTGAAAGTGTACTATGTGACAGAAAGTCTATCCCTCAAGAGAGCCTCGATCTTGCCAACAAGTTTCGGACAAGCAATTTTCCATGGCGAGGACAATTCTCACCAGAGTTAGTGGAGATATTTCTCAACAAATATAGTCAAAATAACAGCGTAATCCTCGATCCATTTGTAGGGAGTGGAACTACACTCTTTGAGGCATCCAGAAAGCAGCTCACATGTTATGGTGCTGAAATTAACCCTTCTGCAGTTGAGATGGCACGAACATCCCATTTCGCGAAGCTATCCTTTGCAGAGCGAAATGAGGTTGTTCAAACAGCAATTGAGCTTGCTGAGAAGTGTATCAGTCCTTTCAGGTGGGATTTATTTTCTTATGAGGAAAATTACTCTAATCAGAAACCTATAGAGGAATTACTCAGAGAAACGCTACGGAAAACAGAAAACATGCTGTTAGTTCACAACCTCATTGCAAACGCTATTATTCGATACATGAGCTATCCCTTTCCTCGCGCAGAGACTGAATTTCTTCGCGCATTACAAGAGCATGTGAAGATTGTTAAAAGCTTGCCATACAGCAATAAAGAGTGTAGCGTCTTTCATACCGATGCCAGAGCTATTCCTTTACCAACAATGAGCATAGACTTGATAATCACATCACCACCATACATCAACGTCTTTAATTATCACCAAAATAATCGGCCTGCAATGGAGCTTATGGGATGGGATTTACTTGATATAGCCAGATCAGAGTTTGGATCCAATCGGAAGAATCGTCAGAATAGGTTTCTCACAGTTATACAGTATGCATTAGACATGCTAGAGGCATTGAAAGAGATGAGACGGCTTCTTCGCCTTGATGGTAAAGCTATTATTGTGATTGGTAGAGAGTCGAATGTACGTGGGCTGAGCTTTAAAAATGGAGAGTTGGTCGCTGCAATTGCTTCAGGTGGAGCTGATTTTCATCTTGAAACACGCCAGGAAAGAAAATTCAAAAACAAGTTTGGGGAGATAATCTACGAAGATATTCTACACCTTGTTCCAGCGTCCAAAGGTGTTGTTGCAGATGATTCCTTTGCCCGTTCTATGGCTCTATGGAGTTTACAAGAGGCATCTAAAAATACAGAAGAAGAAATTCGTTACGAAGCTTTAGAAGCGAAAAAGCGTGCTTATACTGTTCAAAAATCACCTTTATTCAGGTCTCCAGCTGCTCATCAGTAGAAGCTTGGCTTATTCCGAGGAAGGATAGTATCATGCGAAAAAAGGAGTAATTCTATGATAGTCTACCCAACCCCGCACTTTGAGAAATTGAAAGCAACACTCGAAAACGACAAACTACCACTAGACGACAAACCACAAGTGGAGAAAGCAATCAAACATTATAGGCAGTGGATTGCAGATATGGATGTGGTTAATGCAGAAACTGTATCCGCTGATGAGCGATTAAAGAAAATGGTTGACTTACTCAATCAGTATAGAATACGTATGGATATTGACCTCATCTTCGATAGTCATCATGATTGGCTCTATCGGCAGAAAGGGCAAATTAAGCTAGACAACAGTATTATTGAAGAATTTTTGCCTCGGCTTGTATACTCATCTCTGTCGCCAGAACTTTCACAAATAGAAGTGGTAGTCGGGCCAGTCAAGGCCTTTTCTAATATATGGTTTGATTCAAGTCTGATAAAATCAGAGCCTGCGGGTGGCATGAATATTCGGTTCAAGGATCAAGATTTTGCTATTAGTAAACCGCTTTATCTCAAGGCATCTCACTTTGCCAATTTTGAAGAGGCGATAGAAGAGTTCATTTATCTTGTATATATCGCGGCGGAATGTAAGACCAATCTTGATAAGACAATGTTCCAAGAAGCATGTGCAACAGCACGCGATCTCAAAACAGCAATTCCGCGCGCAAAATACTTTTTACTCTGCGAGTGGTTAGATATGAAACCGATAAGTAGCACTACGACACCTGTTGATAAAGTTCTCCTCTTGCGAAAAGCCAGGAGAATAAACGCAAATATAAGGGGCAATTTCAGCACATTCAAAGGCAGACAAGAGGCTAAACCAGCCTACATCGATTTCCTCAATATAAACCCCTATAGAGTAGATATCTTTGAGATGTTCATCGGCTACATCCGTCAACTCCTTAACAATGAACCTCTTGACGAGCAAACAGTTTTAGAGCGCGGATACTTCTAGAGAGATTTTAGAGGAAAGTAGCCGATATCGAATGTATAGTACTATGGTTTGTAGTTTGTCTTTTTTATCTTACCGGTAAGCGGTCCATCATGGCTTTAAACCACTCAGAGCGTATTTCGTCGCCAACAAGGGCAAGGGTGATCCAGATACCGAGAATGGTACCGCCAATCCAGAGGGCCAGTGAAAATGCGCCCATATCTGCCGTCACGAGCTGGTGGATGATGGCCGAGAAGGCCTGCGAAAGGAGATTGGCAAAGGGCAAGACGGCGCGAAGAGATGGCTGCTGCCATATGATGACCAGAGTCGTAATCGATGCCAGAAAAACGGCGGTCAGTAGTTCCGCCAGAGATGGCCGCCACAGCGAGAACTGGCGATCAACCTGCCTTTGAGAAGTCGCAGCCACACGCTGCATGATGCGCATGGTCATATCCGCAGGCTCGGCAACGGGTTGCAGATTATGAAGTGTGGATGCCACTTCTTCCAGTAGAAAGAGTTGATGGTGACATGCAGCACACTGATCTATATGTACTTCCAGTTCACGGACCTGCTGCATAGTAAGTCGGCGATCAATATAAAGTTGTAACTGCCTGTTAGCATCTAAACAACGCATTAATGGCCTCTCGTTCCTGTACCTGTATTCCGCTCACGATCAAACATTTCCAAACGCTCTTTCAGTAAATTGCGTGCCCGAAATAAATGTGTTTTAATAGTACCGATGGGCATAGTCAAAATTTCAGCCATTTCTTCGTATGTCATGTCCTGGAGATGGCGCAGTACCAATACGATGCGATATTTGGCCGGTAAATTTGAGAGTTGCTCATGAATAAGAGCTTGCCGGGCGTGCGATTCTAACTGGGCATCGACACACTCTTGCTGGCTGGCACTTGCCATCATTCGCTCTGCCTGCACGCCAGCTTGTATGGCCCTATCGCGCTTGCGCTGCTCAAGTTGTTTTAAGGCACAATTGTAGGCTATACGATAGAGCCAGGTGGAAAAACGGGCGTCACCACGAAAGGACGGCAGACCCTGCCATGCGGCTAAAAATGTCTCTTGCGAGACTTCATTGGCTTCCTCATACTGTCCAAGCATGCGGAAAACGAGATTGAAGACACGCCGTTGGTGTTGCTGCACCAATTGGGCAAAGGCATCCTGGTCTCCATGCTTACTGGCGACAACAAGTTTTTCTTCTTCCTGCTCAGAATAGGAGGGGATTACATTTGTATGGGACATCCTTAGCCGGTGTGTTGGATGCAAAAAATGCTCACTCATACTTTCTTTTAGATAGCTTATCAAGAGAAAATGTTTCATTCGTTCAGTTTGAAACATTATCTTTGCTAACAATATCATACCATAAATAGACATGACTGGCGCAGGATGAGGAGATACGGTTCCTACGCCTCGATTTAGCAGCAGGTAAAGAGGTTATGTAATGCCTTCAAATGTGATAATCGTATTGATTGGCTGGTTGGTAGCGTTGGCTATCTTTTTTGGTTTTATTGTGTTGCTGCGCTATCTCCAGCACCGGGAGCATATGGCGATGATTAGCACGGGGATACATCCCGATAGCCTGCGGCCACCGAGGCGTAGAAGTAGAGGCATGTTACGTGCAGGCTTAATCATCTCGATGGTTGGGCTTACGCTGACGATTGGGTTGTATCCAATTGGCTATATACTTCCACCGGTTTTTGCCGCGATCCCCTTTCATTTTGGTCCCTGGCTCCTCCCCGGGTTGATCCCCCTGGGGGTCGGCATAGCATTGACTACCAGTTATTACCTGGAGCGAGATGCTCCACCTTCTGATACGGAGAGTAAGGAAAGGATATCCAGGGTCAAAGAGGCCAGGTCCATTGAGGACATCCCAGAGTAAATAGCAATGGACAAGCGCAAGTATGTGGGCATTTGACTGAGTCAAATGCCCACATACTTGCGCTTGTCCGTTTCTTTTATGCAGCATCGAAGATCACTGGACCGTGACCGCCGTCTGGTAGACCCAGTCAGGCTTGCCACTGGCGTTTGCAGCGAGCTTATAGATCGAAATGACTTTATTGGTGGTGTCACCATTGGCATCAAAGCTTTGATGGCCCGTCACCCCATCATAGTTGGTGTTTTTTAGAGCGTCAATCACTGCCTGCCTGAAGGAGCGGGTAGCAGCGGCATCGCCCGAATTCTGGGCCGGATGAGCACCATTCGCAAGTGCAGTTTTGATGGCCTGGATCAGGATCTTTGCACAGTCATAGCCGGCTGCACTGTAAGACCCCAAAGGACCATAGACCGACTGATACTTGCTGATGAAGCTTGCGGCAGCAGGAACCTTGTTTGCATTGACTGTGGCAACAGTGGCATAGACAGGGCCACCTGTGAGACCGATGGTTGAAGCGAAGCTGGTGTCGACAATTCCATCCCCACCGGCAAATGCAGTGTCTTTCAGGGCAGGTACCTGTTCCATCTGCAGACGAACTAACGGACCACCTGTGCCAGTAGTTCCCCCAAAGTAAATCAAATCGGGATGAGTTGAGGCAATCACGGTGAGCAGAGAGACATAGGATGAAGTGGTGCCCGGTTCACTACTGTGTCCAAGCACGGTACCACCGATTTTCCTCCACTCAGCGCCGAAGGTGTTAGCAATGCCAATGCCATAGGCCTCAGCATCGTCTATGATATAGACTTTGCGATAGTGTTGAGTATTGTAGAGGTAGTCAGCGTTGGCGGGACCTTGATGGTCATCGGTTGTCGCAACGCGGAAGTAGGTGACTTTCCCCGTCGAGCGCAAAACTGGAAGCAGGTCGTTATGACCATTGCATCCTACATCCGCGGTATCCTTCGTCAGGCAAGGGTTGGTGTTAGCAGGGCTGATGAGAGCAATGGGAGCCTGGTTGGCGATCGGCATCTCTGCCTGCGCGACGCTACTATTCAATGGGCCAACGATTCCGGCAACCTGGGCGTCATCAATTAACGCGGACACATTCTGTTTGCCAATAGATGGGTCGTGCGAGCCATTGAGACCTACGTCGTCTTTGGGAAGAAGCTGGAGCCTGTACCCAGGAAGAGCGTTACTCGCATTGGCCTCATCGATGGCCAGGTGTACACCATCCTCAGGGGGCTTCCCGTCACTTGTGTCTTTCCCAGATACTGGCAATTCGGTCGCAATTTTAATGGTGATAGGACCGGTAGGCGTACTGCTGCCAGTAGTACTGGTACCGGAGCCACAGGCCACCAGCATAGTCAGCAAGAGAGGTATTCCCATTGCCAATACAAATATACGTATCCAACTTCTCTTTATCATGTTGTTAGCCTCCTTTAGCATTACCAGACCCATGCAACATGGGTCTTTTCTGCACTACGCGCTACAAATATGACTGAAAAAGTTGGTAAAACCTGACAGGTAAGTTTGGGTTGCGGTGCTTGCTGCGCTTTGCTGCGGTAGGCAGCAAAGCGCAGCAAGCACCGCAACTATTGAAAAGAGTAAAAATCTTTTGTCAGATTTTTACTTTGATTTCCGTCTTAATATATAGCAGGAAAGAAGCACCATGCAGAGAGGTGGGAGGAGTCTATCTGATGTCTCTTTCGACACAGAAAATCCCTTCGTCTAAATTGGGCAGTTCATCTCACGATAGCGAACTTGTTATCCAGGCTCAAGAAGGAGATGACCTGGCTTTTGGCGTGCTTTACGAACGGTACTATCATCAACTGTGCTCCTATCTCACCTGCATGGTAGGGGACAGGGAAGTTGGAAAAGACCTCACCCAGGAGGCTTTTATTAAGGCATGGAAAGGGCTAGCGGGCCTGCGCGATGCTTCAAAGTTTGTAGGCTGGCTCTACCGCATCACCACGAACCTGGCAAATGACTATCTGCGGAGCACGAAACGCATTCGCTGGCTTTCCTGGGAACAGGGGGATGAACAAGAAATTCGCAATGAGCTGAGTATTGTGGGGCTGGAAATACAGATAGAAGAGCAAGAGCTGCTGCTCAAGGCCTTAAGCCATGTATCACCAACCTATCGTCCCTGTCTTATTTTATATCATGTTGAAAAGCTCAAACAATGTGATATCGCTCAACTCCTCCACATGAAGGAAGGTACGGTCGGCAAATACGCCGGGCGCGGGTTAGCAGAACTTCGTCGAGAGTATATACGCTTATCTGTTGAACACTCGACCGAAAAGGGGAGGCATGTCGGATGAAGTACCGTTCTCCTTGCGCTCGCTGGGCAGAGAAGCTCGCTCTTAGAGCAGAAGACCTTTCACCTTCAGATCGCGCAGCACTCGAGACTCATGTGCAGTGCTGCGCGGCATGTGCGGCAGCGCGAGCAGACTACCGCCTGCTTACGATTCAACTTGGCAATGTACCGCTTCCTGCAATGGAGGTATGGCCTTTCCGGGAGAGACTTCGAGAAGAGAGCAGAGAAACGAAACTGCCGGTACGCGCCATAGTGTTTGGACCGCAGAGCCAGCCCAAATGGAGAGCTTATGCTGGAAGGAGCTCTGGCTACGCTGCAAGCATTGTGTTGTCATTACTGCTCGCCGCAACTATTCTGCTGGCCCCACTGATGCTTTTGCGGGTATCCCATACTGCTCCTGAGAGATCACACGCCACCGTCAGCTTCGACCCTCAACATACCCATTTTAATGCTGAAGAGCATACCATTTCACCTTTGAACGTTTCTCACCTGGTCAAACTCTGGACGGCCACCATTGGCGACCCCATCTGGTCATTGTCGGTGACAGTCAACGGCGTGGTTTACGTCAGCTCGCATAACACGAGACTTTATGCCCTCGACGCCCGGACGGGAGCTACCCTATGGACCGCCACGATTGGCCGGAAGGATGGGACGTCCGCCTCTTGCTGGCCCGTGGTTACTAACGGCGTAGTCTACGTCGGGTCGCTGGACTCCCGGCTCTATGCCCTCGATGCCCGGACGGGAGCGACTCTCTGGACGAGTGCTACAGGTGACGCCATCTGGTCTCCACCTGTTATAGTCAACGGTGTGGTCTACGTTGGTTCCCTGGACTCCCGGCTCTATGCTTTCGATGCCCGGACAGGCGTCACGCTCTGGATCACGGATGTTGGAAGTCCTATCTCTGCCTCACCGGTAGTAACCAATGGCATTGTGTACATCAACTCGCAGGATTCCATGCTCCATGCCCTCGATGCCCGGACAGGTGCTACGCTGTGGAGTACCGCCATTGGCAACCCCAACTCCAATCTGAGTTTCACCTCCTATTGGCCAGTGGTAGCTAACGGGGTGGTCTATGTCAACTCACAGGACTCCCGGCTCTACGCCTTCGATGCCTGGACAGGTGCTACACGCTGGATTGCCCCCATTGGCAGCCCCAATCCCAACTCAAGCTTCACCTCTTCCTGGCCGGTGGTAGCCAACGGCATAGTCTATGTTGGCTCGCAGGACTCCCAGCTCTACGCCTTCAATGCTCAGACAGGCATTATGCTCTGGACTACCGATATTGGTGATCCCGACTCCACGAATTTCACTTCTTCCTGGCCGGTGGTAGCCAACGGGGTGGTCTACGTCAGCTCACAAGACTCCCGGCTCTACGCCTTCGATGCTCGCACGGGTGCTACACTCTGGACTACCAACAACGCGGTTTTCACGTCAGCGGTGGTAGCCAACGGTATGGTCTACGTCGGCTCGCAGGACTCCCAGCTCTATGCCTTTGGCATAGAACCGGTCAGGCCATAAAACCGGTGCTTTGAAAAAAGGAATTTTGGACTTTTATAAAATTGGTAAAAAAACCACTTGACACCATCTCTATGCGGTGGTATCATCTCACTTGCGCCCGACAGTTAACTGAATGAGCGCACCAGATGCGAAAGTATCAAAAATGCACTTGAACAACTGAAGAGTGGTAAGGAACAAATATAGTACAGATTTAACCTGTCAATTAAGTGACGAACTTGTTCATCCATTCAGTCCTGCTTGGGACTGAAAAAAAGCAAATTGAACTTGAGTCTCTATGAGAGATTCATATAGAGTTGGATGGCGAGTTTGATCCTGGCTCAGGATAAACGCTGGCGGCGTGCCTAACACATGCAAGTCGAACGAGTTCGTCTTCTTTTGGAGGATGAGCGAGTGGCGGACGGGTGAGTAAGACGTGGGTGACCTCCCTT
>WNFH01003595.1_pt1 | contig 11047 bp, 7 predicted proteins | sample 5400411 | NCBI WGS metagenome assembly WNFH01 (sample SAMN13153347, study PRJNA577476) | soil metagenome | isolation source: 200 cm saprolite under Douglas fir tree site 2 hole 3 | place: USA:California | collected 2015-04-18
AAATTGCCGAACTTCTTGACTACCTCGCTTATTTCCGCGAGGCCCGTGGCGTGATCCCTATGCCATCCCGCGACGAAAACGCCGTTCGCTTGATTACCGCTCATGCCGCCAAGGGCCTCGAGTTCAACCACGTGTTCGTCCTGCGCGCCAATACGAATTCGTTCCCTTCTTCTTACAAGGAATCGCTGGTCGAGTTTCCTCGCGAACTGAGGGACGCCGATTCCGTTGCCCAGGGGGAAGGCAAGGCGCTGCACGATGAGGAAGAACGGCGCTTGTTCTACGTCGCCATGACTCGTGCCCGCGACTCGTTGACGATTTATGCCCGCCAGGGTAAAGGAAGGGACACCACCCCCGCCGGCTTCTTGCGCGATCTGCTGAAGGATCCCGGCCTGAGCCGCTGGCTCCGGAAACGTCACGCGCGAGCGTTTCAGACGGACATGTTTGGTGAAGCGGCCGCTCCGGTATCTGTATCACGCACCAGCGAATGGCTCTTGCTACCACCGGCTTCCGACCTGCATACGAAATTGAGCGCAACCGCAGTGCAGACTTACGAAACATGTCCTCTCCAGTTCCAACTGGAACGCGAGTGGCGGATTCCTCGCGAAGTCCCGGCTGCGATGCAGTACGGCGCGGCCATGCACCGCGTCTTGCGAACCTACTATGACTCGGTACGTTCCCAGCGCCCGATCACGGACGATGCGCTCGTCGAACTCTTCCGCGGCGATCTTGCAGCGGCGGGAATTCAGGACCATTATCAGCACGAACTCTACGCGCAGCAGGGCATCGAGCAGTTACGCGAGTTCCTCCGTGTCTCTCGACGCGCTCCCCAGCCCGAAGTGTTGCACACGGAAGAGTCTTTTGAGGTGAGGATGGGAAACGCTACCGTGGTCGGACGCATCGATCGGATTGATCAGATTGGTGGTGGTCACGTTGTGATCACGGATTACAAAACAGGTAAGCCGCAATCCCAGGAAGATGCCGACGAAAGCCTACAGCTCTCCATTTATGCTCTGGCCGCCCGCGAGAGGTGGGGATACCACGCCGATCATCTTGTCTTCTACAACCTGGAAGAGAACAGTTCCGCGATCACGCGGCGCAGCGAGCTTCAATTGGAAGAAGCCAAGCTGAAGGTGGAAGATGTGGCTGAAAATATCGCCGCGGGGAGGTTTGATCCCAATCCCGGCTTTCACTGCAGTTTCTGCCCTTACCGTAATCTTTGCCCTGCGACCGAGAAGCGTTTCTACAGAACGGCCGCCACCAAATAATCGGGCAACGCCGCAATCAAAGACGAGATGCAATCTTCCGAACACAAAAACTTAGGGGACGCTTTTCGCGTCCCCCGGTTTGCCTCTTACTGTGCCTTGCTAGTGTTTCTTTTTCTTCTTTGCCTTTTTCTTGGTTGCCATGGATCTATTCTCCCTTCCATTCTTCATGGACTATAGCAACGGTCGTCTGTTGCAACTGATTGAATGTATAGAGTCAATAAAAAGTGATGTCAAGAAAAAAATTGGGGTCACTCGCGCGAGCGACCCCCACACCAAGGTCACCACAGACGACCGGAGAAGAAGATTTTCTGCAGTGAGGGGCGCGGAGACCGCCGCTGCTCGATAAAAAATCCGCCAACTCCCCGCACCGGTGAATTGCAGTCTCGTCAAAGGGGCACGTTCCCGCTTGCTCATCACGTTTCGGAAAGTTCGACCTTTCCGAGCTTCACACATCTATAATGGACAGAGAGAAAATCATCGCAGGAGCACAGAAATGGCTGCTTTAGACGATGTTGTCATCATCTCCGGCTGCCGCACGCCGGTGGGAAAATTTCAGGGGAGCCTCTCTGATTTGAGCGCCACGCAGTTGGGTGCAATCGTAGTGCGCGAGGCGGTGCAGCGCGCCAAGCTCGACCCCAAGCCGGTAGATGAATGCATCATGGGAAACGTGGTCTCTGCCGGTTTGGGTCAGAACCCGGCGCGCCAGGCGGCACTTTTCGGAGGTCTTTCACCCGAGGTGGGTGCCATGACCGTCAACAAGGTTTGCGGCTCCGGACTGAAAGCCGTCGCACTTGCAGCGCAGGCGGTCCAAACGGGAGACAGTTCCATCGTGGTCGCGGGTGGGATGGAATCGATGACCAACGCACCTTACCTTCTGCCTCAGGCGCGCAAAGGATATCGCCTGGGGAATGCGCAGATCATCGATTCCATGGTGCATGACGGGCTGTGGGACGTCTACAACAACTACCACATGGGTATTACGGGCGAGAACGTGGCAGAGAAGTATCGCATCACGCGCGAGGAACAGGACCAGTTTGCGCTGAACTCTCATCGCAAGGCCGTCGCTGCGATCAAGGAGTGCCGCCTCAAGTCGCAGATCGTTCCCGTGGAACTGCCCGCGAAAAAGAAGGGCGAAGCGCCCGTGATGTTCGACAAGGACGAATCGCCTCGCGAAGATACAACCATCGAAATTCTGCGTTCACTGAAGCCCGCATTCAAGAAGGATGGTACGGTTACTGCCGCCAATGCGCCCGGAGTGAATGATGGTGCAGCGGCTGTCGTGGTCACGAGCGCTAAGCGTGCGAGGGAGCTCGGTGCGCAGCCGATGGTCCATATCGTGGCCCAGGCGATCAGCGGCATCGATCCCAAATGGGTGATGATGGCGCCGGTGGGTGCAGTTCGCAAAATCTGGGAAAAGACCGGCTGGAAGGATGAAGACGTGGACCTGTACGAGCTTAACGAGGCCTTCTCTGTGCAGGCACTGGGCGTGATGCGTGAGCTCGGCCTCGATCCCAACAAGGTCAACGTGAACGGCGGAGCGGTTGCCATCGGACATCCGATCGGGGCCAGTGGCGCGCGCATCCTCGTCACGCTCATCTACGAAATGATCCGGCGTGACGTTCACCGCGGCATCGCTGCTCTTTGCCTGGGCGGCGGGAACGCGGTAGCCATGGCCGTGGCACGGTAGCGCGTCTGATCGAACTAGCCGAGCTGCCGCTCAGCACAGACGGATGACGATGCCAGTGCCACACTTCCCTGACACTTGACGCCGGTGGTTTGTTTTCCTCAAGCACCTGCCGCTGTCGATGTCGCCCTTGCCGCCGGCAACGTGATCGTGAACACCGCTCCGCCGCCCGGAGCGGAAGCGGCCTCTACGTTCCCTCCGTGCTCCCGCAAAATCGCCTTGCAGATGCTCAAGCCCAGCCCGGTCCCACGCCCCGGCCGCTTCGTCGTATAGAAGGGATCGAAGATGCTGGGCAGAGTCTCCGGCGGGATGCCCGGGCCATCATCCTGGAACGTAGCCGAGACCGATTTGTCATCCTTTCCGAGGCGGATGCGCAGCGTGCCACGGTCGCGCACCTCCCGCATGGCTTGTTCCGCGTTCAGGATCAGGTTGAGGAATACCTGCATCAATTGGTGGGGGTCGCCGTTTATCGCGGGAAGCGACGGCTCTGGCAGAAAATCCACAGTGATGTTGTTCTTGCGCAGGGAATAGGCGTGGAGATGCAGAGTCCGTTGTACCAATTCGCTGAGGTTGATGGGGCTCTTGCCCGGCGCCGGCGGCCGGGAGAAGTACATCAGGTTCTGCACAATCTCCGCCGCGCGCCGCGCCTGCTGTTGCAGCATGGCAAGTTGCTTGCGAACCTGCTCCGTCGCTTCACTTTCCTGCAGTAATTCAGCCACGCCCATGATGCTGGTCAGTGGATTGTTCAGCTCGTGCGCAAAACCGCCGATCATCTGCCCCATGGCCGCCAGCCGTTCGCTCTGGATGATCTGCTGCTCGAGTTTCCTCTCGACCGTGATGTCGCGTACGGACACGATCACGCCGCTCAATTTGTTTTCCGCGTCGAACAGTGGGCTGGCTGTGGCGCGCATCGTGCGCCAGTTGCCATCCCGGTGGCGCGCCCCGTATTCGCATAAGCCGAACAGCTTGCGGCCCGCGGCCACTTCGCGGTAGAGAACCACGAATTCCGGCGAGTGGTCCTGCAGTTCTTTCACTTTTTTCCCGAGCAGGTCTTCAGGTTTGTAGCCCAGCAGGTCACGAATGCGCGAACTGACAAAGCTGTAGCGTTCGTCCAGGTCGATCACCAGAATCAGATCGGGGAAACTCTCCAGCAGGTAACGTTGGAACTCCTCCTGCCGGCGCAGCGCTTTTTCCATTTCGCGCCGTTCCGTGACGTCGACGAGCGTGCCCTGGTAACGGACGATCTTGCCCCCCGTATCCCAGACCGCGCGCGAAGTATCCAGAAAGATGCCGGCGTTCCCATCTTTGCGCCGGAGGGCGATCTCTCGCGTGCGCACGCCGCCACGATCGTCGGCGCTTCGCCCCAGTACCGGGCTCTGGCTGGGATCGAAGTTCCAGGCGCTGGGATCGACAAACAGCAGTTCATCCTTTCCGCCATATCCCAGCATCTGAACCAAGGCAGCATTGGCGTCGAGCAGCTTCCCTTCCGGCGTGCTGAAATACACGCCCTCCTGCAGGGTTTCAAACAGCTCGGTGAAGCGGCGTTCTTTCTCGCGCTCTTCGGTCACATCCCGGGCGAGAGTGCTCGCTCCCACCACTTCGTCGCCCTTCACGATCGCATTCAATACACAGTCAAAGTAGAGCACGCGCGTGCTGGTCTTCAGCCGGACGCGAACCAGCCCAGACCAGCGGCGCTTTTCGAGGAAGCGGGCCAAACCTGCTTCGATGTCGGCGCGTCCCGGCTCCTCCAGAAATTCGTCTATTTTGTGGCCTACCACTTCCGTATAGGAGATTCCCAGCAATTCCGTGACCCGGCGGTTTACCGTTCGCAGGGTGCCATCCAGTGAACCGGCAAACGCCACGTCGTCAAAGGAGTCGATAAGCTCCTTAAAGCTGCGCTGCGAGCGCCTAATAACCTGGCCGAGTTGATCGAGCTGCTCTTCCGTGGGTGTGCTCACACGGTCCTGCAGGTCTTGGAGCAGGCCTTTCAGTTCGGCGACCTGCTTCCTTCGTCCGTAGGTGAAGGCCGCGAAAAAGATGACGACGAAGAGCACGGCAATGGGCAGCACGCCCAAGTGATAGGGCAGGGAGTACAGGCGTTCCCATGTGACCGCAGCCAGCGCCGTGGCCAGCAGCACAAGAAACAGCAGTGCAATACGCCAAAGCCTGGCTTCTTCCCGTTCCAGATGACCGGGCGTACGGGGCGGACGAGCGGGTTGTCTTTCCTCTTTTGACATCGATTGGCCCGGGCTTACCACCCTGCCTGGTGGAGGCTGCGGGATTTTCGTGAGCGTTAGCCGAATCCTAGCCCAAGGAGCCGGGCTGGACAACGGAAAGCGTGTTGGGCAACTTGGTTCCCGGATTGCAACCGTGCGGCCGATTGTTCACTTGTCACGTGCCTTTGTGACGGCAGTCACGGCCCATTCGTGATTAGCGTCGTATTGTGCATATTACTCCCGGCCCGTCGGCTGGATTTTCCCTCGTCACGACAGGCTCGAATGAATCGGATCCGCCGGAAGCACAGCTGTCTATGCTCTACAAGACTCTGAGTGCCGCGGTGTATGGCGTCGATGCCAGCATCATCGAGGTTGAAGTGGATGTTTCCGGCATCAAGACCCCTGAAGACCACTTCCACACCGTCGGCCTGCCCGACGCTGCCGTGCGGGAGAGCCGCGACCGCGTGCGCGCGGCGCTGAAAAACTGCGGCTACGACATCCCTCCCACCCAGATCACCATCAACCTCGCTCCCGCGGACATTCGCAAGGAGGGCTCCGGCTTCGACCTGCCTATGGCTCTGGGAATCCTGGGGGCTTATGGGGGCTTGAACAAGAAGGAAGTTCCGGACTGCCTCTTCGTTGGAGAACTGTCGCTGGACGGCGGTGTGCGCGGCGTCCGCGGGGCGCTTCCCATTGCCATCGAGGCGCGCAGCAAGAAAATCTCGCGCCTGGTCGTGCCCGAACTCAACGCCAGGGAAGCCGCCATGGTGGGCGGGGTCGAGGTCTACCCAGTACGATCCTTGCTCGACGTGATCCGCTTCGTGAACACAGGCAACGGCATTCAGCCGCTCAAGGTGGACGGCGACACCCTGCTAAGCGAATTGCAGCACTTCATGGTGGACTTCAAGGATGTGCGCGGTCAGCAAACCGCCAAGCGCGCCCTGGAGGTTGCCTGCGCCGGCGGCCACAACATCCTGATGATCGGTCCGCCGGGCTCGGGCAAGACCATGCTGGCCAAGCGCATGCCTACCATCCTGCCGCCCTTGGTGTTTGAGGAGGCGCTGGAAACCACGAAGATCCATAGCGTTGCTGGTGTGCTCGACCCGGGCGCCGGCCTGGTTGGCGTTCGCCCCTTCCGCTCTCCCCATCACACGATTTCCGATGCCGGACTGATCGGAGGTGGCGCTGTGCCACGTCCCGGCGAGGTCTCGTTGGCTCACAACGGTGTGCTGTTTCTGGATGAATTGCCGGAGTTCCCACGCAATGTGTTAGAAGTCATGCGGCAGCCTCTCGAGGATGGAACAGTCTGTATCGCGCGAGCCGCCATGTCGCTCACCTTTCCCGCGCGCTTCATGCTGGCGGCCGCCATGAACCCCTGTCCGTGCGGCTACTTCAACGATCGCACTCGCGAATGCCATTGCACCTCGCCGATCATTCAGCGGTACATGGCCAAGATCTCCGGGCCGTTGCTGGACCGTATTGATATCCACATCGACGTACCAGCGGTGAACTATAAGGAGATGCGCGCGGGCACCGAACCGGAGAGCTCAGCCCGGATTCGCGAACGCGTCATGCGCGCCCGTGAAATCCAATTGCGGAGATTTTCTTCCTGCTCGCGCGAGAAGCTTTACTGCAACGCCCAAATGGCGCCCCGGCACATGCGTGCTTTCTGTGATCTTTCGGCCGACTGCGAGCGCTTGCTGGAGCGGGCCATGACCCAACAGGGTCTGACCGCCCGTGCCCATGATCGTATTCTGAAAGTCGCCCGCACCGTCGCCGATTTGGAAGGCGCGGCGGCCATCGAGCCCAAGCACATCGCCGAAGCCATCCAGTACCGGACGCTGGACCGGACATTCTGGGCCTGATTGGTCGCCGAATGTACGACCACGGTCGATGCCGTTTATTTTTAGCGACTTACGGGTCGGCGACTATCGCCCGTGAACCGCAAGAAATACTTGACGTTCCAGCCGTTTCCGGATAGGGTAAGTGGTTCCAAGGGCTGTATCGGCCAGTTGGCCGTCTGATGAAACTCCGCCGACAATCGGGCCAAATCTAGAAACAGAGAAACTTTAGGCCCCGGCAGAGCATCTATACGAGTGACCGGAGCTTTCCCGTACAACCCATCTGCATTGAGCTACTTAAGCACTCTGGCCGGGAATCGCCCTGTCGGCAAAGATGGATGTGGCCAGGTTAGGAGAAAGAGCCATGAAGCGTTCGGATCGCGTTTTTGATGCTTTACATACTCTGCGGAACCGGTATATGCTTTGTCAGCTTGCTTCTAAGGCTACCCGTAAGTTTCACAAGCCCAACACAAGAATCCAGGAGACCATGAACGAGGTTCTGGAGCGGATTGCAAGCTCGGAGCGGCAATCGGTTCTTGCCGAACCGGAACATTTTGCCGAGGCACAACGGCGGGCTGCGTAACTCAGACCCGCCGCCAGCCCCGCGCAAAAAAGTAAATTTCTCCCTTTAAGCGTACCCCCCTTTGAAAATCTCCTCGCAGGTGACTAGATGACCATTGCAGAACTCAAAGAAAAAAACATAACCGAGCTGACCAAGATCGCCCGATCTCTGGATCTGCCCGGCGCCAGCGGATTGCGCAAGCAGGACCTGATCTTCAAGATCCTCCAGGCCCAGAGCGAAAAAGAAGGCCACATCTTCGCCGAGGGCGTGCTGGAAATCCTGCCCGACGGTTACGGCTTCCTGCGCTCGCCCGACTACAACTACTTGCCTGGCCCGGACGATATCTACGTCTCGCCTTCGCAAATCCGCAAATTCGACCTCAAGACGGGCGACACCATCAGCGGCCAGGTTCGTCCCCCGCACGAGGGTGAAAAATATTTTGCGTTGGTCAAGATTGAAGCCGTCAACTTCGAGTCGCCGGACGAAGCCCGCAACAAAATTCTGTTCGACAACCTGACGCCGCTTTATCCGCAGGAGCGCATCAAGCTGGAGACCGCCCGCGAAAACGTCAGCGCCCGCGTCATGGATCTGCTCACGCCCCTCGGCAAGGGACAGCGCGGTTTGATCGTTTCACCGCCCCGTGCCGGCAAAACCATGCTGTTGCAGAACGTCGCCAACTCCATCACCACGAACCATCCGGAAGTGGTGCTGATGGTCCTGCTGATTGACGAGCGTCCGGAAGAAGTCACCGACATGCAGCGCTCCGTGAAGGGCGAGGTCATCTCCTCCACTTTCGACGAGCCCGCCGCCCGTCACGTGCAGGTCGCCGAGATGGTGATCGAAAAAGCCAAGCGCTTGGTCGAGCACAAGCGTGACGTGGTGATTCTGCTCGACTCGATCACTCGTCTGGCCCGCGCCTACAACACCATCGTTCCGCCCAGCGGCAAGGTGCTCTCCGGCGGCGTGGATTCGAATGCCCTGCAGCGTCCTAAGCGGTTCTTCGGTTCGGCGCGAAATATCGAGGAAGGCGGCTCGCTGACCATCATCGCCACCGCTCTGATCGACACCGGGTCCCGCATGGACGACGTGATCTTTGAAGAATTCAAAGGCACCGGCAACTCCGAAATCATTCTGGAGCGCAAGCTGGTAGATAAGCGCGTATTCCCGGCCATCGACATCCAGCGCTCCGGCACCCGCAAAGAAGAGCTGCTGATCCCCAGGGAAGACCTGTCCCGCATCTGGGTGCTGCGCAAGGTTCTGAATCCGCTGTCGCCCGTGGAAGCCATGGAACTGCTCATCGACAAGCTCAGCAAGACCAAGTCAAACGGCGAGTTCCTGGCCAACATGAGTTCGCTGTAGCGCCGGCGGCCCGCCGGCTGCGGCGAAGGCATCCATGCCCTCGCTTTTCTGTTTGTAGTTTCTCGGAATGTGTGGCGCGGGCGCCCTCGCCCGCGTTTTGTGTGGGGCAGGTCTTTAACCCAGCCAGGCCGAGTGCAGCTCGGCAGGCTAGGTTGTGCGGCATAGCCGCCCCGCTACCCGTCCATTCCGAGTATACTTTCACTTAATCCTAGGTAAAGCCACGGTGCTGCCACGAACCGTGAGGCCGAAATCAGTTAAAGGAGGCAGATTATGTTCGCGAAAATCGTGAGATTGTCTTACTGGCTGGTTCCCATTCTGTTCGTGAGCCTTTGCCCGCTCAGCGTGCACGCGCAGGCCACCGCCGCACCAGAGAAGAAAGACGAGAAGACGGCGCAGAAGCCCGCGGGCCACACGCAGAGCGTGACCGGTTGCCTGCAGAAAGGTGACGAGCCGGGCGAATTCTCCATCACCGGAGAAGACGGCAAGACCTGGGGACTCCACAGCAAAACTGTCAAGCTGGAGGACCACCTCGGGCATAAGGTGACCGTGACCGGTTCCCCTATCCACGAATCGGCGGCCAAAGAAAAAGCAGAAGAGAAAAAAGAAGGGAAGATGGAGAAAGCAGCTGGCAAGGAGGAGATTGGCGATCTGCACGTCACCAGCGTGAAGATGATCAGCGAAAGCTGCAACAAGTAAGACGCGGCTTTCGCAAATCGCTTCCCTGACCTCCTCAAGCCGATCCAGATTGCGCCGCGGGATTTCGCCCTGAGATTGCGGCGAAAACTCCGGTTTGGACCGACGGAACGAGGTCAGTTCGCCAAACTGTTGCGCCGTCACTTCGCCTCCTCTCGCGCGGGCACCTTGCCCTAGTCGCGTCAAACCTTCATGCTTTGGGCCCACTCAGGGGGGATCTCGAGACCTAAGGCTAGGGCTTAAGCGATCCCAAGAGGGACACTCTTATTGAATTCTGATGTAAATAGCGGTAGAGTCGCTCGTATCTTGGCACGCGGCCGCCCCGGAGGCCTGCGATGATTCCCCCCGAACCAGCAAACGAGAAGCAAAGACTTGCGACACTTCGCGGCTATGAGATTCTTGATACGAAGCCAGAAGCAGCCTTCGATGATCTCACATCATTAGCTTCCTACGTATGCCAAACTCCGATTGCACTGATCAGCCTCATAGATGCTGACCGGCAATGGTTCAAATCGAAGGTCGGTGTTTCAGTGTCCGAGACCTCGCGCGACATTGCCTTTTGCGCCTTGGCGATTCTCCAGTCAGATGTTTTCATCGTCCCTGATGCCACTCAAGACGAGAGGTTTTCGGAGAATCCTTTGGTTGTTTCTGAACCTAAAATCCGTTTCTACGCTGGTGCAGCTCTGATGACGGATGGTCAGGCACTTGGAACCTTGTGCGTAATTGACCGGGCGCCTCGGAAGCTGAGCCCAGAGCAGTTGGAGGCACCCAGAGTTCTGAGCCGCCAGGTGCAAGCGCAGCTTGAGCTTCGGCGTAACCTCAAGAGGTTGGGAAAATCTCTAGCCGCGCGTGATCGAGCAGAGGGCGAAAAGGAGCGTGCGCTTCAAGAGCTCAAGGCAGCTCTGGCGAACATTCGCACTTTAGAGGGGCTCCTGCCAATCTGTTTGTCTTGCAAAAAGATACAGGATCAGAGGGGCACTTGGCAGCCATTTGAGTATTACGTGAGAGCGCACTCTGAAGCGAAAGTCACTCACAAAATTTGCCCTGATTGTTCCAGGGCGATCTCGGCGTGAGTGGAACCTGCCATCTCGAGCCTTTGACTCACGCCGTGACGTTCTTATTGCCCAAAACCCGTCGCGTCGGAACTCGTGCCTGTCTGCCAAAGCAACGTCGAATCGCAACCATCTCATGGGTACTAGAAAGACGTGGCTTTCGGGCTGTTCGCCCAACTTAACACATTGCCGCATTAGATGAGCATCTTCGCCAAAGCAGCACGGGGCTTGCCGCGTGTTGTTAGCAAATTAAAATGTCCGCTTTTTGTAGCAAGTGAAATGTCCGGTTGAGTCATAGTGACAGCCTCGCGGAGACTGCCGAGGGGTTGGTTTTGGGGATGGGGTTGCAGGGGAAGGGGGCGGTTCCCCTTCCCC
>WNFH01003598.1_pt1 | contig 11044 bp, 9 predicted proteins | sample 5400411 | NCBI WGS metagenome assembly WNFH01 (sample SAMN13153347, study PRJNA577476) | soil metagenome | isolation source: 200 cm saprolite under Douglas fir tree site 2 hole 3 | place: USA:California | collected 2015-04-18
AGCCACCTTGCTGGGCACGATGCTTGCTCTCGTCGCGACGATTGTTGTGTTCGTCGCCGTCGGGCCCGCACGGCGAGTGCCGCAGGCGTCCTCTCCTGTCCTGCCACAGCAGGCCGATGCTGGCCTGCAGGGGTTCTCATTCGCCCAAAGCAAGGGTGGGCTCGTGGACTGGAAGATCCAGGCCAGACTGGCCCAGCTGTTCGAGGCGGATGCCACGGCGATGCTTCACGAGGACGTGCGGGTGACGCTGATGGGAGCCGACGGGGTGACCATGACCGTGACCGGCGATGAGGGCTCCATCAACACCGCGTCGAAGGATTTCGTGATCAGCAAGCGCTCCGGCAACCTCGCCTTGATCCTGAACGGCGGGTTCACGATCTATACTCCGCGGATCAGGTGGGACAACCAGGCACTTCGGATGTGGACCGATGAGCCGGTGAGGATCACCGGTCCCCGGCTCGAGGTCACGGGCCAGGGCATGGATGCGTTCCCTGCCTCCCGAGAAATGAGGGTCCGCCGCAATGTCCGCGTGGGGATTCACTAGCGCACTTCTCCTCGTGGGCAGCACCATCGTCTCCGCGGCGTCGCCGCCGGAGCCTTCGCCCACCCCGCTCGCTCAAATCGTCATCACCTCCGAGTCTCTCGTCTTCAGAGACCATGATAATACGGCGCTCTTCGCGGGCACGGTGGTGATGACCAAAGGAGACTTCGTGATGCACGCCGACCAGATGGTCGTCCACTTCGACGGCACCTCCACAGCGCCCTCCGCCCAGAAAAGCGGGAAAACAGGCACGTCGTCGTCTCCGGTCGCCACCGACCTGCCAACCTTCGCCAATCGGACGGTCAGCCTGATCGACGCGACAGGCAATGTGGTCATTCAACGGGGCGACAAGCGAGCGAAATCGAAGAAGGCAGTCTACCACCAGCGGGATGAAACCCTCGTCTTGACAGGCGATCCGGAGGCGTGGGAGGAAGGCTATCGGGTGACCGGCACCAAGATGACCATGTTCCTGAGGGAAGATCGGAGCATCGTCGAGGGGGGAAGTCGGGTCGTCATCAACGAGAGGGAACCCAAACCCCGGTGACGGACGTGAAAAGGACTCCAGGAGATGGGGGGCGGCCTTACGCGTTTGAGGCGCGGCGCCTCGAAAAAGCCTATCGCGGCCGGTGTGTCGTTAGGGGCGTGAGCCTGACGCTGCACGCCGGAGAGAGCGTCGGGCTCCTCGGCCCCAACGGGGCAGGAAAGACAACTGTCTTCGACATGATGGTGGGCTTGACGCTGCCGGACAAAGGGGCCATCCTACTGGGTGGCGAGGCGATCACGGACCTGCCCATGTATCAACGGGCGCGTCGCGGGATCGGCTACTTGCCGCAGGAGTCGTCGGTCTTCCGCCGCATGACCGTGGAACAAAACTTGGTGGCGATTCTCGAGTTGTTGGATCTCAGTACAGACGAGCGACGCGAACGTCTGGAAACAGCCCTCAAGGACTTGGGTGTGGACCACATCCGGACGAACAAGGCGTTCACCCTGTCGGGCGGGGAGCGCCGGCGTGTGGAGATCGCCCGTGCGCTGGTGACGCGGCCGCATTTCCTGATGCTGGATGAACCGTTTGCTGGGATCGACCCGATTGCGGTCGGCGACATCCAAAGCATCATGCGCCGACTCAAAGAACGTGGCATCGGTGTGTTGATCACCGACCACAACGTCCAGCAGACGTTGTCCATCACAGACCGGGCGTACATCATCACCGATGGCGCGATCTTGGAGGAAGGGTCTCCCGCGGACCTCGTGAACAGCCAGCGTGCGCGGGAAGTGTACCTGGGCGAAGGATTCCGCCTGTAGTCGAGGAACGGATTTATGCAGCCGAGACTGGATCTCCGCCTGTCGCAACGGCTGATCATGACGCCGCAACTGCAGCAGGCCATCAAGCTGCTGCAACTGTCCCGCCTTGAATTGCAGGAAGCCCTCACGCAACAACTCGAAGAAAACCCCCTCCTCGAAGAGGGGAGCCAGGAGCTCGAAGACGGAGAAACTGAGGCGGGCGCATCCGACGAGGCGGTGGACACGGGCACGGTCAAGCAGGACGAGGAGGACGGTGCGCAAGGAGCCGGTGCCGATGAGTCGAGCAGGGAGGAGTTGCCGGGAGCGTGGGACGAGTATTTCGATGACGATCGGCGGTGGGGCGACGTCGAGGCGCCTCGCACGGGGCGTGACGAATTGCCCTCCCTCGAGCAGACGATGACGAAAACTGCCTCTCTGGAAGATCACCTGGTGTGGCAATTGGCCTTGGCCCCGCTCGACCGGACCGAGCAGGACATCGGACGAAGCATCATCGGCAACCTTGATGAGGATGGCTATCTACGCACGCCCCTGGAAGAACTCGCCTCGGCATCTGGGGTGTCTCTGGCGCAGGCCACGCACGTGCTCAAGGTGATCCAGGGCTTTGATCCCGTCGGCGTGGCGGCGCGTGATCTGCCGGAGTGCCTGCTGGCGCAGATCGAGCACTTGGGGCTTGGCGGCTCTCTCGTGGAGGCCATCATCCGTCATTATCTGTCGGAATTGGAGCACAAGCGATACCCCGCGATCGCCAAGGCCCTCGGCGTCCCGCTGGACGCAGTCCTACACGCCATCAAGATCATCGAGGGGCTCGAGCCCAAGCCTGGACGCCCGTTCTTCTCTTCCGACAATCATCCGATCATCCCGGACGTCTATGTCTTCAAGTCTGACGGCCAGTGGGCGGTGAGGCTCAACGACGACGGCATGCCACGGTTCCGGATCAACTCCTACTACCGCAGATTTTTGACTGGCAAGCGCGACCCGACGGACGCCACGAGAGCGTTTCTGGACGAGAAGCTGCGATCCGCCCAGTGGCTGATTCGGAGCATTGACCAGCGGAACAAGACGATCGTGCGGGTCGTCGAGAGCATCGTCAAGGCCCAGGAGCCGTTCTTCGAGCACGGTATCCAATACCTCAAGCCGATGGTGCTGCGCGACGTCGCGGAAGACGTCTCCATGCACGAGTCGACCATCAGCCGCGTCACCTCCAACAAATACCTCCATTGCACGCAGGGAATTTTCGAGCTTAAGTTTTTCTTCACCACTAGCATCCCGCGGTCCCAGGAAGGGCTGACCGAATTGTCCTCTGTAGCGGTGCGTGAGATGATTCGCAAGATGGTGCAGGAGGAAGACCCCAACCGTCCCTTGAAGGATCAGGAGATCGTCGCGCGGCTGAAAGCCCAAAACGTGGTCCTGGCGAGGCGCACCGTGGCCAAGTACCGGATGGAACTCAACATCCCGTCCGCCAGCCGACGTAAGCGCGTCTACTAGGACAACGCTGTCTAACTTTACCTGCGTTCCTTTTCCTCCCCCGACCACAAGGTCTACCAGCGTCACCATCCCTCACCGCTAGGCATGGTAGGGCCAGTCCCTTCCGTGCGTCGCGCCGCGCTCCTAAAGCGGATGCCGCGCGCTAGTTCCCAATCTCCTTGTAAAAAACTTCTTGACATCAAAATTATACTAACTATACTTACGACATTTATGTGCCCAATCGATTTCATGAGCCGCGCTGATGAAGGCCGTTGAAGCGAAACGGAAAGCGCACAGCGTGCGGCCCGCCGGTCGCAAGCCTGTATCACGGCGGTTCTCGACCCTGGAAGTGTGTCACTTGTTTGATATCTCGAAGGCGACGCTCTATCGCTGGGAGCGCGAAGGCCTGATTTCAACGCCGACGCGCGATTGGCGGAATTGGCGTCTGTACTCGACGACAAATCTCGAAGAGATTAAGCGCATCATTCGTCGGCGCGCATCAAGCTAGACACTGGGAAGATAGAAAGGGCGACCGTTGTTTGGATTTGGTTCGAAAGCGTACCTGCTAGGGTTGGACATCGGTTCCGGGTCCATCAAGATGTTGCAACTCAAGGAGTCCACGGGAAAGCTGAAGGTGGAGCGGTTCGGCATAAAGCCGCTTCCCGCCGAAATGATCGTCGACGGATCGATCATGGACGGCTTGGGGGTCGTGACGGCCATCAAGGAACTCGCCACCGAGCAGAAGCTTAAAAACAAGAACGTCGCCTTGTCGATCTCCGGGACGTCCGTCATCGTGAAGAAAATCACCCTCCCGCCGATGCCGGCAGAGGAGTTGGATAAACAAATCAAGTTCGAGGCGGAGCAATACATTCCCTTCGATATTAACGATGTCTATCTGGATTTCCATATTCTATCACAGGAAGAGCAATCCTCCGCCGGGCAGGGAGAGATGGAAGTCCTGCTGGTCGCTACCAAAAAGGACAAGTTGAACGATTACGCCAACGCGGTGCGCGAGGCCGGCTTGACGCCCAAGGTGGTTGATGTCGACGCGTTCGCCGTTGAAAACATGTACTGCGTAAATTACGACGTCTCACCGGCTGAGCTGACTGCGACCGTGAACATCGGTGCCAGTGTCATGAATATTAATATCTTGAAGGGCGGGGTTTCGGCGTTCACCCGAGACATCACGATCGGCGGCAATCGGTACTCTGAGCGGATCCAACAGGACCTTGGGCTGAGCCTGGAAGATGCCGAAGCGGCCAAAAAAGGCCACTTGCCAGATGTCAACTCCGCCGCGCTGCACCAAGCGATCGCCGCAGTCGATGAGGAGGTGGCAACGGAGATCGGCCGCTCCTTCGATTATTTCCGGACGACCTCCCCCGAGGAAGACATCGCGCGCATCGTCCTGTGCGGCGGGTGTTCCAAGATCAAGAGCCTGCCGGTCAAGATTTCAGAACACTTGGGCATCGAGACGTCTGTGGCCAATCCATTCAAGAAGCTAGATACGACGGCCTTGAAGAAAAGTCACGAAGAAATAGAGCGGGTTGCGCCGGAGGCAGCCGTCGTCGTCGGTCTCGCCCTACGGCGGGAGGGTGACCGATGATCAAGATCAATCTCCTCCCTGTCAAACGAGCCGCCCAAAAAGCAAAGGTACCTGTCGATGAGGCGATGTTCCAGTTGTGGGTCGGCCTAGGGATCATGCTCGTCTTTGTTGGGGCATGCGGGTATCGCTGGCAGATGCTCGTTGATGAGGTCGCGCTGCAGAGCCAACTCAAGGAGAGCAAGATGAAGGAGCTCGAGTCGCTCAAGAAGAAGGTCCAAGAGGTCGAGGATTACGAGAAGAACAAGCAGTTGTTAGAGGACAAGAACCGTATCATCGAGCAACTTCGCAAGAATCAAGGTGGGCCGGTTCGGCTGCTTGACTATCTCAGCCAGAGCTTGGACCCCTTGAAGATCTGGCTGATCAACGTCGAAGGTGACAAGGAGGTGACACTCAACGGCAAGGCGTTGACGAATGACGATATCGTGGAGTTCGTCAGGAACCTCCAGAAGAGTGGGTACTTTACCGGCGTGATGCTGGAGGAGAGTCGTCAGGCGTCGGAAGAAGGGCTGATCATCTACTTGTTCAAACTCAAGATGTCGGTAAAGGGCTGACGCATGGCGATGAAAGCTCCAGATCTCACGGCCTTCAAGGCCATCCCGATGCAGCAGAAGATGGCCATGTTGGTCCTGGTCTTGGTCGGGATCGGCGTCGGGTTCTATTTCTATGTCGAAGATCCGTTCCAGGCGACCATCGCCAACTTGAAGACCGAGATCGCCAAGCTCGATACGGAAATCACCACCAACAAGGCCAGGATCGCGAAGCTCGAGGAGCTCAAACAGTTGAATGCGGACTTGCAGCGCCAGCTCGCCAAGAACCTTGAATACCTGCCCCCCGAGGAGGAGGCCGTGACACTGCTCAAGCAACTCTCCAACCTCGGGACACGCATCGGTCTGGACCTCAAGCTCTGGAAACCCGGTATCCGTACGGAGGATTCATCCAAGCTTTTTGTCCGGCTTCCCGTGGATGTCGAGATGAGCGGCGGGTACCACACCTTGGCGCTCTTCTTTGACCGGATCGGCAAACTCCCACGCATCATCAATGTCAACAAAATCAAGATGGGAGGCGGGAAGGAAGAGCGGGGCCGTGTGTCCGTCCAGACATCGTTCCAGCTCACGGCTTTCGCGTCTCCAGCCGCGCCCACCGCACCCGGAGGGGCCAAGCCGGCAGGGAAGTGAAACAACGAGACGACACCATGAGAATGGTCACCCTCTATTACGTTGCCGGTTTGACAGCCGTCGTGCTGCTGGGCGTAGGTACTGCGCTCGCGGAACCGACGACCACGCAAACACTGGTGGCCATGAGTCTGTTGACTGGAGAAGATCAGAAGCCAACGGCAGTGCCGCCAGTGAAGCCCAAGGCGCCGCCTCCTGGCAGTACCGGACAGGCTCCGGCCCAGCCCGCTGCGCCAGCCAAGCCTGGAACGCCAGCTCCTGCAGCCGGCACGCCTGCACCGGCTCCTGCCGCACCTGCTCCGCCCCAGGCGGGCGCGAAGCCTCCCGCTCCCGGTGCGCCTGCTGCGCCGCCCAAGCCTGGAATGCCACCTCCTGCAGCCGGCACGCCTGCACCGATTCCTGCCGCACCTGCTCCGCCCCAGGCGGGCGCAAAGCTTCCCGCTCCCGGTGCGCCTCCTTCTGCTGCGACCCCGCCAGCGATGACGACGGCAACCGCGCCTGGGGCCCCCACGCCGCCCATGGACAGTGCTGAAGGCTATTCCTATGATCCGAAAAGCCGGCGCGATCCGTTCCAGTCGCTCACGAAAATGATCAAAAGCGCTTCTTTGCAGTCACAGATGCCTCCTCTGCAACGGGTCCAGATCAGCGACATGAAGCTCCTTGGCATCATGTGGGGAGGGTACGGCTACTTCGGACTGATCCAGACTCCCGACGGCAAGGGATACACGGTGAAAGAGGGCATGCTGTTGGGCACGAACAACGGGGTTATCAAAGCGATTACCGATAAAGCGATCATTGTGGCGGAACCTACCCTAGATATCGCAGGTAGAAAAAGCACGAAGGAGGTCGAAATCCTCCTCCGTCCCAGAGAGGTGACCGAATGAAAACTCAACTGACCAGCCTGGGGGTCCTCGTGGCAGGAGTTGTCATGCTAGGAACCCTGCAGGCCTGCGCCACGACCGAGCCGATGATGGAACCGACCGTCGCTGGGACCGCGCCCACGCGCAGTGCCGAATCGCCGGCGAGAGAGCTGGCGCCCCCTTCTGCTGATGCGTCAAAGTCGGTGCCCGAATCTCCGGCCGTGCAGTCCGCAGGCGAGGCTGTCCCGCCTTCCCTCATCGCCGCAGGGACACACAGCGACAAACTGCTGCCGCCCGCAAGATCCATGACGGACCTCACCGTGCAGCGGACCAAGCACAGCGTGGTGGTGCTCATTACCGGAGACGGCGATCTGACCTACGACGTCACAAAGCTGAGCGGGAACCGGCTCGTCATTGACCTCATGAATGTCGTCAACGGCACCAAGCGACAGGCTGTGCCCGTTGGACACCAGTTCATGCGGCAGATTCGGATTGGCGTACACCAGTTCCCGCAGGCGAAAGTGCGGTTGGTGCTCGATCTGGGTCGGACCGTCCCCTTTATCATCGAGAAGACCGGGGCGCAGCTCCGGGTGACGCTGTCGGAACAGGCCCTGGCAGTGCAAGTTCCCCAAGGTACCCAAACGGCGACTCGCTCCGCTCCGGCCCCGGCCGAAGTGGGTGCGGGAGGGGCGCGGGTACCCGTTGCTCCGTCGAATGCAACGGGTGATGGGCCCCCTCCCGCGACGAACGTCGCGAGCATGAGCCCACGGCGCAGCGTGCCTGTGCCGGTGCCGGAACGGCTCAAATTCCTCGATCCCCTGACGTCGCTGGCGCAACCGAAACCGGATCAACCGACCGATATTGGCGGGCTCGGCGGCCCCGAGCGATTCACCGGGAAGCGCATCTCTCTGGACTTCCAGGACGCAGAGATCAGCAGCGTGCTCCGCCTGATCGCCGACGTCAGCGGTCTCAACATGGTCGTCGGGGAAGCGGTCAAGTCGAAGGTGACACTGAAACTGTTGAACGTGCCGTGGGACCAGGCGCTCGACCTCATACTCAAGCTGAACAACCTGGGGCAGATCCGCGAAGGGAACATCCTGTGGATCGACACCCTGGCCAACATCACCCGGCTCCGGGATGACGCCGCCAAGGCGAAAGAATCGACGCTGAAAGCCGAAGAGCTCGTGACGCGCATCATCTACCTCAATTACAGCGATGCGGCGAAGTCCATCGACGTCGCGAAAAGCAGTCTCAGCCCACGAGGCGAGATCAAGGTCGATTCCCGGACCAACGCGCTCGTCGTCCGGGACATCTCGGACAATGTGGCCCGGGTCGAGAGGATCGTCCATGACCTGGACCAGCGGACGCCACAGGTGCAAATCGAGGCACGGATCGTCCAGGCCAGTAAGAACTTCGCCCGTGGGCTCGGGATCCAGTGGGGGATCTCATCGATCACGAGGGGGAATATAGGAAGTAGTCCGCTGACCGTTAACGTTGGCGCATCCGGCGTCGCCGTAGGCACGCAAGCGAATGACTTTTTTGTCAACCTCCCAGCTTCCGCGTCAGGCGTGAGTGTGCCGGGAAGCACGATAGGTCTCCTCGTCGGGAGACTCATGGGGACCACCGGAACGCTCGATCTGCGGCTGTCGGCCGGGGAAGCCCTGGGCCAGACCAAGGTCATTTCTGCGCCCAAGATCATTACGTTGGACAATAAACCGGCCAAGCTTGAACAGGGCCAGCAGGTTCCCTTCCAGACCACCTCGCTGCAGGGAACACAAACCACGTTCGTCGATGCGACGCTGACCTTGAACGTGACGCCGCACGTGATTCCCCATGCCAACACTGTGCGGCTTGAAATCAAGGTGACCAAGAACGCCATCGGGGCCATCACAGTCACGGCGGGCCCGACGATTGACAAGAAGGAGGCCACGACGGAAATCCTCCTGCGGGACGGCGAGACGACGGTGATCGGCGGGATCTTCGAAGAAACCCGCAGCGACTCGACCCAGGGCGTGCCGTGGTTCAACCGCATCCCCTTCCTCGGCTGGCTGTTCAAGAACGAGGGCGTGTCCGTCAACCAGACGGAGCTGCTGGTCTTCGTGACCCCGACGATCGTCAAGGAGTAGCCTAAGGACGTTTCCCTCATGCTCCGGTACCTGAACGGGGGAGAATCCCACGGGAAGGGTCTGATCGCCATCCTGGAAGGGATGCCCTCGGGCGTGCCTCTCACCGCCGACGACATCAATCGGGACCTCGCCAGACGCCAGAAAGGCTACGGCCGCGGCGGCCGCATGCGGATCGAGCAGGACCGCGTCGAGTTCCTCTCGGGCATCCGCAAAGGGTTCACCCTCGGCACCCCCATCACCCTGCAGGTCGCCAATCGGGACTGGGAAAATTGGAAAGAGATCATGGCCCCCGAGCCGGGGCCCCCGGTCACGGACAAAGTCGTCACCTGTCCGCGGCCCGGCCATGCGGATCTGGTCGGGGCCATCAAGTACGGCCATCGCGACATCCGGAATGTGCTGGAGAAGGCCAGCGCCCGGGAAACGGCGATCAGGGTGGCGGTCGGTGGCGTCGCCAAACGGCTGTTGGCCGAATTCGGGATCCAGGTGTATAGTTACACGCTGGAAATCGGCGGGGTGCGGGCCTCGCTGGCAGGCTTGACGACGGAGCAGGCCTTTCGCCAGGCCGAGGAGTCGGAAGTCCGGTGCCCCGATACGGAGAGCTCAACCAAGATGGTCGAGCGGATCCGGGAGGCGAAGCACAAGGGCGACACGCTCGGCGGTGTCTTCGAAGTGGTCGTGACCAATCCCCCGATCGGGCTTGGGAGCTATGCCCAGTGGGATCGCCGCCTCACGGCCCGGCTCGCCATGGCACTCATGAGCATCCAGGCCATGAAAGGAGTGGAAGTGGGGTTGGGCTTCGAGGCGGCGCGCCGGTTCGGGTCTGACGTGCATGACGAGATCTTCTACGACCCGAAGACCGGGTTCATTCGTGGCTCAAACAACGCCGGGGGGCTGGAAGGCGGGATCACCACCGGACAGCCCATCGTCCTGCGGACCGCGATGAAACCGATCTCGACGCTGTATACGCCAAAGAAGAGCGTGGACATCCTGACGAAAGAGCCCCTCGAAGCCACCATCGAGCGTTCCGACATCTGCACGGTCCCTGCCGCTGGCGTGGTGGGGGAGGCGGTGGTGGCCTACGAGGTGGCCGCCGCCATGGTAGAGAAGTTCGGGGGGGACACCCTCATGGAGATGCGGCGGAACTTCGACGCCTACCAAGCGTACGTCAGGGACTTCTAAGCGACCGTCGGTCCCTCCGAGAGCATTCGTGCAATGACCACCGACCGAGACGAGACGGACCGTACGCCTGCAGTCTGTGACCGAATCCGCGTGGACTTAGGGGAACGCGGCTACGAGGTCGTGGTTCAGGATGGGCTTCTCGATCATGTCGGGGAGTTCCTCGCGCCATTCAAGCTGGGACCCGAAACCGTCATCGTGACGAACCCCGTAGTCAAGCGGCATTACGGAGCCCGCATCGTCCGCAGCTTGAAAGCGGTCGGCCTGAACCCGACGGTGCTGGCGCTCCCTGACGGCGAGCGGACCAAGTCGCTCAGGTGGGTCGCGCGGGTCCTCAACGAACTCCTCCGGCACCGTTACGAGCGCAAGGCTTGGCTGGTTGCGCTGGGAGGGGGCGTGATTGGCGATCTGGCCGGGTTCGCCGCGTCGATTTATCTGAGGGGGCTCCCCTTCGTGCAGGTGCCGACGACGCTGGTTGCGCAGGTGGACGCCAGCATCGGCGGCAAGACGGGCGTCAACCACCTACTGGGGAAAAATCTGATCGGGACATTCTATCAGCCCAAGCTGGTTCTCATTGACCCCGGCGCCCTCCGGACGTTACCCCCGCGCGAATACCGGGCGGGCCTGGCGGAAGTCATCAAATACGGGGTGATCGCGGACGCCGAGTTCTTCGAGTTTCTGGAACGGGACATGGACCAGATCCTCAAGCTGGAGCCGGCCGCGCTTCACCGGGTCATCCGGACCTCCTGCGCCATCAAGGCCGCGGTAGTTTCCGAAGACGAACGGGAAGGCGATCGCCG
>WNFH01003601.1_pt1 | contig 11041 bp, 7 predicted proteins | sample 5400411 | NCBI WGS metagenome assembly WNFH01 (sample SAMN13153347, study PRJNA577476) | soil metagenome | isolation source: 200 cm saprolite under Douglas fir tree site 2 hole 3 | place: USA:California | collected 2015-04-18
TGTGGGATGGGACGAGCCTTGGCGATTGGGCAGCCACGCTGGATGGCGCGGATGTACTTATCAACCTGTCAGGTCGTAGCGTGAATTGCCGCTACACTACCAAAAATCGGGGTGAGATTAAGGAATCCCGCACCGCGACCACATACTTGCTCGGCGTGGCCCTTGGTCAATTAGCGCGTCCGCCTCGACTATGGATGAATGCCAGCACAGCTACCATTTACCGTCACGCTTTGGACCGGGCCATGGACGAGGCCACCGGGGAAATCGGCGGCAAGGAGTGCGGCGTCCCGAGCGCCTGGAGATTCAGCATTGATGTAGCCACGGCTTGGGAGCACTCCTTCTTCTCAGCGAACACGCCCAACACTCGCAAGATTGCGCTTCGTAGTGCCATGATTATGAGCCCGAAGGAGGGTGGCATTTTCGACCAGTTCCTTCGCTTAGTGAGGTTCAGACTGGGAGGCTCTGCCGGTTCCGGAAAGCAATTCGTCTCATGGATTCACGACACGGACTTCCTTCGCAGCATTGATTACCTGATCGCCCACCAAGAATTGGACGGCCCCATCAATCTCGCAGCGCCGAACCCGTTGACCAACTGTGAATTCATGCAGGCTTTGCGCCAAGCTGCGGGAATAGAGATTGGTCTTCCTTCCACTCGCTTGATGCTCGAAGTGGCTACGTTTTTCCACCGCACCGAAACCGAACTCATTCTGAAAAGCCGACGGGTGATTCCGGCCCGTCTCTTGCAATCCGGGTTCAATTTCCGATTCCCCCACTGGGAGAGCGCAGCAAGAGACTTGGTCGGCCGCTACCGCACAAGAGGGTCAAATGAATGATCTAGAACCGAAACCATCAATAAGCCGTTCGCAATGGAAGCTTATTTTTCTGATTCTTGCAGTGAGTGCGGGTAGTGTCATGTACCGCCTTATCGTGCTTGGGAGGCTGGAGCAGACTGCCGTGCTATTTGTGGGTATCCCGACGGTCTTGGCGATCTTATTGGCGATGGTGCCGAAAGCTAAAACCGTAAAGGGCGGAATCACGAAAGGCCTCACTCTCTTTTTGCTTCTCTCAGGTCCGCTTCTCGGCGAAGGCTTCATCTGTATCTTGATGGCTTCGCCGATCTTCTACCTCGTCGGGCTCCTAGTGGGTGCCATTGTCGACTGGAACCGGGCGAAGCGACAGACAACTCTCTCGTGCCTTCTGCTGATTCTCCTTCCCATGAGCATTGAGGGCAGTTCTCCGAAATTGTCATTCAATCGCGAAGAAACAGTGCAGGAGTCGCAAATCGTATATGGATCGGAGCATGACGTGCAGATTGCACTGAGTCATAGCCCACGAACAGAGACACCGGTGCCGATTTACGGGAGAATGGGGTTTCCTCTTCCAACTAGAGCATGGGGCGACGGCCTGGAAGTTGGCGCCACCCGCACGGTTCATTTTGCTGGTGGCGAGGGCAAACCTGGCGACCTTCTGCTCAAGGTGAGCGAATCACGTACCGGGTATGTTCGGTTTGACGCGGTATCTGACCACAGTAAGCTCGCACACTGGTTGGACTGGAAGTCGTCGGAAGTCGAATGGTCGGCGACGGATGCCCAACACGTTCGCGTGACATGGACTCTTCATTTCCAGAGGCGCTTGGATCCAGCTTGGTACTTTCGTCCCTGGGAGCGATACGCGACTCGCTTGGCCGCCGAGTATCTAATCCGGGCCAACGCGACTCCGGCGCTACAAAAGCAGGGAGAGTAGGAACATGGGACGCGTCGCCGCCGTCCGATTCATGGGACTCTACGTTCCCGTCATTGCTGCTTTCCTCCTTGTGTTTCTGCGACCGAACCGGAAAAGGATATTCCCTGCGGCGCTGCTGGGGTTTGTGTGGACTCTGCCGTCGCTGCTTGCCCTTCAATTGCTCAACCTGCACTTTGGCTGGTGGAGATTCAACGCGCTAGGCGGACTTTTTCGTGGAATGCCTGTCGATCTCTACCTCGGATGGGCAGTGCTTTGGGGAATCCTTCCGATCCTAAGTTTCGATGAAACTGGAATAGTTTGGGTGTCAGCGGTTTTCTTTGGGATTGACCTGATCCTTATGCCGGCGTGCTCCCCCGTTGTCGGTCTCAACCATCGTTGGCTGATTGGTGAATTTGTTGCGCTGGGTCTTGTCCTGGTTCCAGCGCAATTGTTCGCGCGCTGGACTATCCACGATACGAAGGTGAAAGCGCGTGCGGTACTTCACGTTTTGGCAGCGGGCGGAGTTTTCCTCTTCTTGATCCCTGAAGTTGTCTTTGCGGTGCGACCCGGACACAGGTGGGATGCGTTGCTCTTCGAACCTGCATGGTTGCGGAACCTGGAATTGCAGGCCATCGCGTTGCTGGGCGTTGCCGGAGTTTCCGCGGTTCAGGAGTTCGCACAACGTGGCAACGGTACGCCGATCCCTTACGACCCGCCAAAACAACTCGTGGTCAGCGGACTCTATCGTTACATCTCCAACCCTATGCAGTTCTCATGCACACTCGTGATGACTGCGTGGGGCTGCGTGCTTCGAAACCCCTGGTTGGCAGCAGGGGGCATCATGTCGTTTCTTTATAGCTTCGGTCTGGCCGCCTGGGATGAAGGTGAGGACATGAGAGTTCGTTTCGGCAAGCCTTGGGAGGAGTACCGCAACAACGTCAAGGCGTGGAGACCGCGACTGACGCCCTGGCACACCCCTGATCGTCCGCTAGCGCGACTGTATGTTGCCGAGACATGTGGTCCTTGCTCAGAAATACGTCGCTGGTTCGAGTGTCACGGCGCCGTCATGTTGCACGTAGTTGCTGCCGAGGATCACCCCACACGGGATCTGCAGCGCATCACCTATGATCCGATGGATGGGACCGATGTCGACGAGGGCGTGGGCGCTTTCGCGCGCGGTCTAGAGCACATCAATCTGGGATGGGCTTTTGCCGGAGCCTGTCTACGCCTTCCTGGAATCAAGCATCTCGTTCAGATACTCCTCGACGGTAGTGGGCTTGGGCCACGTTCCATCCCAAGGCGTTCATGCCAACCACCGTCGGCTACCCCATTGTCGAGTTGTTTGGTAGGCGCTGCGGAAGACGATTACGAGCTGAAGAGTTAAAACCTCGCCTACGAGTCACACTTACACATTCCCGACATAGGGCAGCACGGATGCAGCGCGCCAAATGGCCTATAGTCGCCAACTTACATCACTACCCTAGAGAATTGCGCTAAGTTTTTTGCAACAACCTGGGCTTCGGTTGGCAGTAGACACAAGAATATTTTCGATGCTTTTTACCCCGTGCATGTTCCTTCATGCATAGAGGGGAAAATCTCGTGACGGATCAACGATCGATCTGTTCCCTTGGATTCCCTAAACGTACCTTAAAAGCACTTCTATGCGCTTTAGGCGCTTTAGGCGCTTTAGGCACTTTAAGCACTTCTTGAGAAGTTGTTTCGAAGTCGACAAAAAAAAAGGATTCTTTGGAAGGAAGCAACAAATGCGTCTTGTGCGGTTTTTTTACGAATCTGTTCTCGTCCGCCCATGACGCGAAGACTAATGCCAGCCGAGTAGTGAATGGGCTCGAAATCTGTCGAACGAAGCCAGACGCCACAGCCGGCCTTCAGACGATGCCGTGATTTCAGCCCGGTCTCGACTCTCGCTGTAGGGGTTTTATGAGCGAGATGCACGAAATAACGCCAGTCAGCCAGCCGATCCCTCATTTCGAGCGGTTCCTCGATTCGCGCGAGGCGGCAGCCTTGCTGCAGATCCACCCGAAAACACTTCAACGTCTCGTCCGCAAGGGCGAGATACGCGCTATGCGGATAGGGAAATTGTGGCGCTTCCGCACATCCGATCTCGACGCGTGGGTGCATTTAAGGTTAAAGTTAGCCAGCTATCCGTACCGTCCCTAACCACGGAGGATCGTGATGAGACGGACGAGATTTCAGCAAGGCAGCCTTCAGATCGTGAAGCGTGCCGGTGGCCGGAAGGCTTGGGAGTACCGATGGTACGAACTCCAGGCGGATGGCAGTCGGACGCGACGCAATCTAATGGTTGGATCGCTCGAACAATATCCGAACGAGACGGCGGCTCAGAAGGCCGTCGCCGCACTTCGGGCAGACATCAACGCTGAGAATCCGCGAACCAGCTTGACCCCGATCAGTGTTCAAACGCTTGTCGAGCACTACCGGGAAAAAGAACTGGGGCCGGACTGCACCAAAACGCGGAAGACGCAGGTCACCTACGTAGGCTATTTCCGAAAGTGGATTTTGCCCAGGTGGGGAAGCTATCACGTAACCGAGGTCAAAGCAGTCGCGGTGGAGCAGTGGCTTCGTTCGCTCAAGTATGCGAACGGAAGCAAAGCCAAAGCTCGAAACATCATGAGCGCGGTTTTCAATCACGCTGTCAGGTGGGAATGGCTTGATGTGAATCCCATACGCATGGTGCGTCAAAGTGCCAAGCGGACCAGGATGCCCATTGTGCTTTCCATCGAGCAAATCGCGGCACTGCTTCGCATCCTGAAGGAGCCCACGCGCACGATGGTATTCCTCGCCGTGTTTACGGGCCTTCGGGTTGGGGAGTTGTTAGGCCTCAAGTGGAAGGATATCGATTTTCAGAAGATGGAAGTCCATGTCATCCGCTCGATCGTGATGCAACACGTCGGGGACTGCAAGACCGAAGCCTCTCGCAAGCCGGTTCCGCTCGATTTGCGACTGTCTAAGGTTTTGTGGAACTGGCGGCTGCATAGTCCATACCCAACCGATGAGGACTGGGTATTCGCCAGTCCGCACAGCGGAGGGAAACTGCCGTACTGGCCGGGTTCGCTGTACAAGGCGCACCTGGAGCCAGCGGCGAAAGAAATCGGAATCGTGGGCCATTTCGGTTGGCACACGTTCCGGCATACGTACGCGACGCTCCTCAAGGGGAACGGCGAGGACGTGAAGGTTGTGCAAGAGCTAATGCGGCACGCAAACATCTCGGTCACTCTGAACGTCTATGCGCAAGCAATCACGCAAACGAAGCGAGACGCGCAGAGCCGAGTTGTGAGTTTGCTGCTCGACAAAAACGAAGAAAAACCAAGCACCGAGGCTTATCGGACTGTAACGGACCTACAAAATTCTGGAGGGGATTTGCAAGTGGTTGATAAGGTTGGCGTCCCCGACGGGATTTGAACCCGTGTTACCGCCGTGAAAGGGCGATGTCCTAGGCCGGGCTAGACGACGGGGACGAGGTCAGGGCGGGAGCCACTCTGAACGTTTGATACTAACAGCGGCCATACGGAGTGTCAAAACGTCGCCGCATAACGCCTTCTCATGCTATTCGATATGATTCGCGGGCCGATCCCGCAACGAGCCGTTTCAAGTGTGCCGACGGCGATCTACTTCCTCCGCCTTTTCGTTCTCGCCGGACGCGCTCCGCAAGTAGCCCGCTCCGATACGACTCGGGCGTTACAATAGAAAAGACCAGCTCTGAGTATGCCTGATTCTCTTTACCTATCCCTGTGGTTCCCCCACGTGTCGGGCCCGGAAATCTTGCCGCACGCGATGGCCGTTTTGCAACAATTCCCTTTTTCTACACAGCGTCCGGGGATCACGTATGTTGCCGTGCAGCCAGTCTCTTGGAATGAGGCCACAGTGCTCGAACGCCGGTTCTCGCCGGGTATTGCTCCAGAGGAAGCAATCCTAGTCTCCGCCGACTTGGTCCATGACGATTACGCTTTCATCTTCGAGGCCTATTGGGATCTCTGGATGCCGGCGGAATCGGGCGAGCAGTGGAACCTTGTGCCCTCGCCAGTGAAGTTCATCGTACAGGGAGAAGAATTTGCTGAGGGGACCTACGCACAAGATGGCCACATCTTGGTCGATTTCGGCCTTGATTCCCCTTTCCTTCAGGAAAACGTCGCCCTTACGGAGGAAACCCAGGCCAAGGTGCGCGACAATGTAAGCAAGCTGGTCGAGTTCACGATGAAGGCGGAGAAGAATACGCGAGCAACGGCGCGCCTTCTTTGGTCAGAATCGGAAGAAAGCCTCGCGCAGAAGCTGGTCGCGCGGCTGCAGAAAGTGCAATGATCCCGATAGTCGTTTCAGGCTCTGCACGCGACCACTTCTCCGCTGATCTGCCTCTTCTCGAGCTCATAAACTCGCCGTCTAGAATGGAGGGCCATGTTCGCCTCTGTCACGCGGCTTCGCGTCCGGTTTGTGAGGTATCTTCCGGCGTTCGTTTGGAACACTCTTCTTGCTCAACGCCAAGTTGTGCGCGCACCCGGGTTTTGCGGTGGAAGACTTCTTGTCGACGCCAGCCGCACATTCTGGACCTTGACTGTATGGGATGGTGAACAGGCTATGAAGGCGTTTCGCGGATCCGGAGGACACGCCCGAGTGATGCCACGGCTTCTGGAATGGTGTGACGAAGCCTCCTATGTACACTGGATTCCAACGAACGCTTCTGTTCCTGACTGGCCAGAGGCGTACGAACACTTGATGAGCGAGGGCCGCTTGTCTCGCGTGGCACATCCGTCTCCCGATCACGAGGCCCGGCACTTCGCCAGACCCCGGCTCAAGCCTTTGATCGGGCAGGATCTGAAGCCAGCGGCCTCAGGCAGGAAGTCTCCCGCCTAAGCAGTGGGCATCCTCCCCGGTACTGTGTGCAGCGTGGAGCGCGGCTTCGGCAAATGACACCCGGAATAACACGTTCTCCGCGTCGAGCGCCGATTCTACTTTGTCCGTCCGCCCTCAACTTTCAAGGTATCGGTGGCCGCTGCCTGCGCCGCTGCCAGCCGCGCGGTGAGCACGCGGAAGGGAGAACAGGAAACGTAGTTCAATCCGACCTGATGGCAGAACTCGACCGATGAGGGCTCGCCGCCGTGCTCGCCGCAGATTCCCACTTTCAGTGTCGGGCGCGTCTTTCGCCCCCGCTCGGTCGCCATCTTCACGAGTTGTCCCACGCCGTCGCGATCCAGCGCCGCGAATGGATCCTGTTTCAGAATCCCTTCCGCCAGATATGTCGGCAGCACCTTGTTCACATCATCGCGCGAGAATCCGAACGTAGTCTGCGTCAGGTCATTCGTACCAAAGGAGAAGAACTCGGCCTCTTTCGCGATCTCGTCCGCCACCAGCGCGGCACGTGGGAGTTCGATCATCGTCCCGACCAAGTAGTCGACGCGGGTTCCCTTCTCTTTGAACACTTCCTCGGCGACGCGTCGCACAATTGCGCCCTGATTCGCCATTTCTTTCAGTGTCGCAGTCAGCGGAATCATGACTTCGGGATGCACCTTCACGCCCTTTTTCGCGACGTCGACCGCTGCTTCGAAAATGGCACGCGCCTGCATCTCGGTGATTTCGGGATAGGTGATGCCGAGCCGGCAGCCGCGATGTCCGAGCATGGGGTTGAACTCGTGCAACTCTTCGACGCGTGCCAGCACCTTGCGCAATCCCGCGAGCTTGGGGGACTTCGGCTTCGTGGCCTCGAGCACGGCGATCTCGACCATCAGGTCTTCGCGCCGAGGCAGAAATTCGTGCAGTGGCGGATCGAGCGTTCGAATCGTCACCGGGAATCCATCCATCGCCTTGAAAACACCGATAAAGTCTGCGCGTTGCATTGGCAGCAACTTCTTCAGCGCGGCTCTGCGATCTTTTTCGGTGGTTGCCAGAATCATCGCCCGCATGTGCTCGATGCGGTCTTCGGCAAAGAACATGTGTTCCGTGCGGCACAGTCCGATGCCTTCGGCTCCGAACGCCCTTGCCTGGATCGCATCGCGTGGAATGTCGGCATTGGCGCGCACTCTCAACTTGCGGAAAGGTTCCGCCCATGCCATCAGCTTGAGCAGCTCAGGATCGTCCGCCTTGGGAGGTATTGTATTCAGCTTGCCTTTGATCACGCGTCCGGTCGTGCCATCGAGTGAAATCCAGTCACTCTCTTTGAAGGTTTGCCCCTTAACGCGCATCTCCCGCTTCTTTTCGTCGACAGTAATGTCCCCCGCGCCCGCCACGCAGCACTTGCCCATGCCGCGAGTAACGACGGCTGCATGACTCGTCATGCCACCACGGGAGGTCAGGATGCCCGCAGCTACTTCCATGCCCTGAATATCCTCCGGCGTGGTTTCGGCGCGCACCAGAATCACGGGATTTCTGTTCGCCCCGTGTCCAGCCTTCTTCACTGCTTCCTCAGCTGTGAAGACAATCTGTCCGACTGCAGCACCGGGGGATGCGGGCAGGCCCGTTGCCAGCACTTCAACCTTCGTGCTCTTCTCATCCAGTCGTGGAACCAGGAAGTCGTAAAGCTGATTTGGCTCGACGCGGAAGATGGCTTCTTCCTTCGTGATCAGCCCCTCTTCCACCATCTGGATGGCCACTCGCACCGCTGCCAGCCCGGTGCGCTTGCCGTTGCGCGTCTGCAGCATGTAGAGCTTGCCATCCTGAATGGTGAACTCGAAATCCTGCATGTCTTTATAGTGCGTCTCCAGCCGCGTCGTGATCTCGCGCAGCTGGTCGTAGACGTGGGGCATGATCTTGTGCAGTTCGAGAATGGGGACGGGGGTACGCACACCGGAAACCACGTCCTCGCCCTGCGCGTTCATCAGAAATTCACCGTAAAACTCCTTGGCGCCCGTTGCCGGATTGCGTGTAAATCCGACGCCCGTGCCGCTGGTATCTCCCAGGTTGCCATAGACCATGGCCTGCACGTTCACCGCGGTCCCGAGCATGTCGTCAATATTGTTGATGCGGCGATAGTGCTTGGCGCGATCGTTCTGCCACGAGCGAAACACTGCATCGCGTGCCATCACCAGCTGCTCGCGCGGATCCTGCGGGAAGTCGCGCTTGGCGCGCTTCTTCACGACTTTCTTGTATTCCGCGATCACCTCCTGCAGCGCCTTGGCGTCGAGGTCGGTATCGAGCTTCGCCTTCTTCTGCTTCTTCTTGGCGTCGAAAACCTCGTCAAAAGCCGACTTCTCAATGTCAAGCACGACGTTCCCAAACATCTGAATCAAACGCCGGTACGAGTCCGCCGCGAATCGCGGATTGTTGCTGCGCTTCGCCAGCGCTTCGACGCTCTTGTCGTTCAGCCCGAGGTTCAGAATCGTATCCATCATTCCCGGCATGGAAAACTTCGCGCCCGAGCGCACGCTTACCAGCAACGGACTCTCGCCCGTTCCCAATTTTTGCCCCTGCAGCGCTTCCAGCTTGGCGAGCGCCTCGTCCATTTGGCGGTCGACGTCCGCCGACACGCGTCCCAGCCGCATGTATTCACGACAGGCTTCGGTCTGAATGGTGAATCCGGGAGGAACCGGCAACCCGGCGTTCGTCATCTCGGCCAACCCGGCGCCCTTCCCGCCGAGCACGTCCTTCATCTTGCCGTTGCCATCAGCCTTGCCACCACCAAAAAAGTAGACGTACTTGGTTGCGCTCTTCTTCGTGTCCTGCCTAGTGGTTTCAACTTCAGCTTCGGGGAGAGTAATTGTCGCCATGACTATTAGTCCTTTGTGTGGATTCTGAATTCGCCTAGCCTTCGATGCGTCTGAACTCTGTGTCAGGTCGCGCTTTAAGCACGGAGCCTTGGGCTTCATACCGCTCAGCCCCGGAGGGGCGTCGCGATAATAGCCCACCGCTTCAGCGGTTGGTACAGCCACAAATCAAGAACAAGTCCCGGAGGGACGGCACGCCTACGTCTTCCCTTCGGTCACAATCTCAGAAAAATCGCCGATAGTCGAAAACTCTTTTAACAGGGTTTGCACGAGCGCCAGCCGATTGGCTCGCAACTTCTCATCATCGACCATCACCATGACTTTGTCGAAAAACGTGTCAATGGCAGGACGTAGCTTCGCGATCTCCAGCAGTGCCCCCTCATAATTCTTGGCCGCACGTTCCTTTTCGACGGCTGCCGCCGTTTGCGGAATTTGGACAGCCAGCACTTTCTCGCTCTCCTCTTTCAGAGCACCTGTGTCCACAGTCTCCGCAATGTTTTTCTTCGTCTCCGCTGCCTGCCGCAGGATGTTCTTCATCCTCTTGAATGCGACCGAGATCGACTCAAAATCCGCGGAGGGGCGTACCTTCGCGACCGCTTCCGTCCGAGCTAACGCGTCGACCACGTCCTCGGCGTCCGTCCCCAAAACCGCTTTGACAACGTCGTATGCATACCCGCGCACATCCTTCAAATAGAATTCCAGACGCTCTCGGAAAAGGGTACTCAGCGATTCCTGGTACTTTTCATCATCGACAAACTTCTTCTCTGCCTCCGACCCCTTGAATCCCGCGCGGGCGTCCCGCATCACGTCGCCCAACCGCAACGGGAGTTTCTTCTCCGCGATAATCTTCACAATTCCATTCGCCTGCCGCCGCAGCGCAAACGGATCCTTCGATCCGCTCGGTATCAAGCCCAACGCGAACATGCCCGCGATGGTATCGGCTTTGTCAGCCAGCGAAAGTACCGAACCCTCCATCGATCGCGGCACGTCATCTTCGGTTGACTCCGGCTTGTAGTGATCGTAAATCGCGTCTGCAATCGCGAGCCGCGTGGCCTCGAGCAGGCTTGGATCAAGCTGCTGCACACGCGCGTACAAGCCGCCGACAATTCCCTGTAGTTCGGTGAACTCCTTTACCAGTTCGGTGGTCAGGTCGGTCTTCGCCAGACATGCCGCCTTGTGAATCACGCCTGGACGGATCGCCATCCCGCTCTGCTTGATGATCTCGCTCAACCAACTGGAGAGGCGCTGCACACGCTGCGTCTTGTCGTAATAGCTGCCCAGGTCTTTCTGGAAGGTCACGTGCCGGAGCGAATCCAGCCGCTCCAGCAACGACCGCTTCTGATCGGTTTCCCAGAAAAAGCGGGCATCGTTGAAGCGCGCCCGCAACACGCGCTCGTTGCCGTGCCGGATCAATCCCTGCGGGTCGCTGTCGGTATTCAGCACGGCAAGGAAATGCGGCAGCAACTTGCCGCTGGCATCTTCCATCGCGAAATACTTCTGGTGATCGCGCATCACGGTGACGAGCACTTCTTCAGGCAGTGCCAGAAATTGCGGATCAAAGCTCCCCAAGATCACGGATGGCCACTCGGTGA
>WNFH01003603.1_pt1 | contig 11041 bp, 8 predicted proteins | sample 5400411 | NCBI WGS metagenome assembly WNFH01 (sample SAMN13153347, study PRJNA577476) | soil metagenome | isolation source: 200 cm saprolite under Douglas fir tree site 2 hole 3 | place: USA:California | collected 2015-04-18
AATGGGACTCGAATCCAGAAAGAGAGTGCCGAGCGCTTATCAAGAATGTCCCACCTGACCAAGGTGCAGGTCTCACTGGAATCGGCGGACGCAAGAATCAACGACTCCATTTACGGCATGGGACTCTACCGCAGGGTCCTCAAGGCAGTGGAAACTCTGAAGGAAAAAGATGTGCCGGTAACGCTGGCTGTAACAACCATGGAGATCAACGAAAAGGGTCTCTCCGCCATTGAAGAGTTGGCCGAGGCCCAAGGAGTGGAATTAAAACATATACTCTTGTACGAGCTCGGAGCAGCCAAAGAAAACGGCTTAAAACCTGCGCGGGAAACCCCGACGGACAACGGTCAAACCGAGAGAGAACTGATGTGTGACAAAGGGGTTGCCTACTCTGAGGGTGCCTTCTACCCGTGCCCAGTGCTGGTTAAGGAACCGCAGACAAAATTAGGCGATACTTTAGAACAGGCCTTGAGTCCGGAGGCGCGCCGTAAAGTGGCTGGGTTGCGGGAGACTCACGCGGCCTGTCAGGTTTGCCTTAAAGGCTCCACGTGAGCGTAGTCAAGCGCTCCGTAGGAGCGAGTGGGAGAAAGAATTCAGAAGTCAGAATTTGTGAGGGGGAGATTCTGGATACTGGCTCCTGAATTCTGATTCAAGCGAGCGAAATGAGTTCATCGACCCAAAAGACCAACATCGCCTATTTCAAGACAGTTGATCCGGGAAGCCGTGGCGCGATTGCGACTCAGGACCCGGTTTGCCTTTACCTTGAAGTAAGCAATGAATGCAATCTGGCATGCAAGACTTGCCCCATCACCTATGGGAAAGTGGAGGAACCGGCGTCCTTGAGTTTTGATCAGATCAAACACTTGGTCTGCCAATTCCCAACGGTCGAGCGCGTGGTGCTCCACGGCGTTGGAGAGCCGCTGCTTAATCGCGAGCTTGCAAAAATTATTCTCTGGCTCAAGGAGAAAGGGATCTACGTTCTATTCAATTCCAACGGCACACTTATCAATAAGCGCTGGCGTGAAGCGCTCGTCGGATCGGGACTCGACGAAGTCCGACTCTCCCTTGACGCCGCAACACCAGAGACTTTTGCGCGGGTGCGCGGCAAACCGCTCTTTCATGTCATCATAAGGAACATCAAAGGGCTGATGGCCCTCAAGGCTGAGAGGGGATTGCGCACACCGCTAGTTTCGCTCTGGCTGACCGGATTGAGAGAGACTCTGAAGGAGCTTTCGGATTTCGTCCGGTTAGGCCATTCTCTGGGAATCGACCGCGTTTACTTACAACGGCTCGTCTATTGGGACGGCAACAGCGATGATCAGATGGCCCGTCCCGAGCAATCCCTGTTCAATTCACTTCGAGAGGAAGAAGAGAAAGTCATCAGGTCGGCAGAGGAGTTGGCCTGTTCACTGGGAGTCTCCTTTGAAGCATCCGGAGCAACGACACCTTCGGTTAGCCTTTTTAGCGAAAACTTCGACCAACCCTGGTCAGCCTGCATGCGTCCCTGGACTCTCATGTATATCAGCGCTCGGGGAAGCGCGTTCCCCTGTTGCATCGCACCCTTCTCGACAAAAGATCTTGCGAAACTGTCTCTAGGAAATGTATTGACACAGGATCTCTCCTCCGTATGGAATGGCGAGCGTTACCAGGAATTTCGGCGCCGACTTTTAAGCGCTGATCCGCCTGAATGCTGCAAGGGGTGTGGCGCCTGTTGGAGTCTGTGATGGCATGAAAATACGAAGCGGCAGCAAAAAGAAAGGTCGAGCGCTCGTGGTCGTTGCTAAGGCGCCCTTAGAGGGACTTGTAAAAACGCGGCTTTCTTCCTATCTCCGCCCTGCCGATGCCGCCAGCCTCTATGAGTGCTTGCTCGGCGACATAACAGCCAAGATGGAGAAATACGAGGAGAGTGAATTTTGGCTCGCCTTTGCTCCTGAAGGTGAGGAGTACTTCCGCCGAAATTACTCCGGGCTGAGGCTTCTGGCCCAGCGGGGAACGGATCTCGGCGAGCGGCTCCACCATGTCTTCGTCGATCTCTTCGATAGGGGTTACAGCGAAATCGTCATCGCTGATAGTGATAGCCCCACTGTGCCGCTTTCATCCATAGGGCAGGCCTTTGGACAACTGACCGGGAGAAATTGCGATTTGGTTCTGGGGCCCTCAGAGGACGGGGGCTATTATCTCATTGGCCTCAAAAGTCCTACTGAAGGAGTTTTTCACGATATCCCGTGGAGCACTAACAGAGTGCTCAATAGCACAATTCAGAGAGCTCGCGAGATAGAGTTGAGGGTAGCGCTTCTTCCTTACGCATACGACATAGACGTGGAAGAGGACCTTAAGAGGCTGTGGAATGATTTCTTGGCTTTTCAACACTTACAGGAGCTTGCTCCGAGAACTTACGTATACTTGAAGAATATGAATGGCAACAAATCGTTGCCAGACTACATTTCAACTTCCAACGAAGAGGTTAAGGAGACTCACAATGGCCGGAAACGTTAATTCTGCGGGCATCCGGGATCTGGCTCTTTGGGTCGGGCTCTATCGCATCACCCTAGGCATCATGTGGCTCCAGATGGCCTTACAAAAGGCTCCCTGGATCATTGGCCCCGAGGGGCAACCCTTTGGCTGGCTTTACGGTTATGTCTGGAAAGAAATCAATAATCCGACCTTCGGCTTTTACACCGAATTTCTAAAGAATTTTGTCCTTCCCAATTTTTATTTTTTCGGTTTTATGACCTTCATCGTTGAGATCGCGATCGGTCTCTCGCTAGTGCTCGGTCTTCTTGTTCCTCTGATCGGAGGTCTCGGCGGCACCTTCATGCAAACCAACATCATGCTCGGGAGTTACAATATTCCAGGTGAGTGGTTTTGGCTCTGGCCAATGCTCATCGGCAGTCACATTGTTTTCATGATGGGTCGAGCAGGCCGGCGTCTAGGATTGGATGGTCTGATTGCGGGACCTTTGGCCCAATCACCTGGCACGAGAGGCAGGCTGAGACGTTTCCTGCCCTATGTTCTGTAGCTGCGCAGGCGTGAGGCGGACAAAATTACTTTTGCCCGCTGCCTTTAGCCTGTTTCCTGTATTGCGATGATGCAATTCTCTGCAAAAAATAAACTCTGGCTATTAGGGCTCCTCTCCGCAGCCATCTACGGCGTAAATTTTCACATCGGCGACCTCTTGGTCCATGTTAGGATCATCCAGTTTCTCCCCCAACCGATTTCTCTTTACCTGATTCAGATTGTGCCTCTCGGCCTGATCTATCTCTGCGCCATCTGGCTCCCGCCACGCATGGAAGAAAATAGCAAGAACTTAGCTCTGATCCTTCTCTTTGCCTTGTTGTTCCGTCTGCCTCTAATCCCTTTAGACTCCGCTCTTTCCAGCGACATCTATCGCTACGTTTGGGAAGGGAAGATTCAGGCCCGAGCCGGGATTAACCCTTATGTCCATCCGCCATTGGACGATCGGCTTGTCGTCCTCCGAGACGAAAAGATTTATCCATTCATCAATCGAAAGGAGTCACCAACGGTCTATCCCGCGGGGGCTCAGCTTCTTTTCGCTCTTGCGCACCGGGCGGGAGTCGACACTCCACAAAGACTAAAGAGCGTTGCCCTTATCGCTGACGCTTTAACCGTGGTGCTCCTGCTTCTCATTCTGAGGCAACTCCAGCTACCGCTAAGCCGCGTGATTATCTACGCCTGGAATCCGCTTCTCATCTACGAACTCTTCTACAGCGGCCACCTGGAAAGCTTCATGCTGCCGCCATTACTTGGTTTCATCTATCTGTTTCTCCGGGGTTGGCTCGTAGGCGCGGGGGTGGCGTTGGGCTTAGCGACAGCAATTAAACTAGTCCCGGCATTCTTGCTAGCAACCCTAGCGCCGGGCAAAAGGCTCAAAGTGGCAATCCCCCTTGTCTTTACCGTTGGGTTCGCCTACCTCTTTTACGCGAGCGCAGGCACTCGGATCCTGGGTTTTCTCCCAACCTATTTCTCTGACCCAAACGAGATCTTCAATCTCGGCATTTTCCAACTAGCATTGTTATGGATAACAAGAGTTTTATCCTTTCCCGCCCTCTGGATACGCTTCGTCCTTTTTGCCTTCCTGTTTGCCATCTTGGTCGTCATCTCTCGTGTTCGGCGCACGTCACCGGTAGATATTATTAGAGGGAGCTACGTTGTCTTGAGCAGCTACCTCCTTCTCATCTATCCTGCTTTTCACCCCTGGTATCTCTGCACCCTCATCCCTTTCTTATGTGTGATCCCATCCCGAGCGTGGATCCTCTTCTCGCTACTGCTTCCCCTCTCTTATTTTAAATACTTGACGGCTGACGGCACGATGCCAGCCTGGATTACTCTGGCGCAGTTTATTCCTTTGTATGGCCTCCTAATTTGGGAGCACTCGAAATCTGGAATAGCATTCACGCAATCCCATCCGGCTGATCGTAAAACGACTCTATTAAATCGGAACCGAAAGATACTCTCAGACAATCCAACCGGAGATAGCCCCTTCCTTCCGAGTTAAAACGGCATGAATGAAAGGCAAGATCAGTGACACCTGGAACTCTAGACATCATTTTCCAATACGTTCCAATCGTGCTCTACATCTTCTGCCTTAGCGGTCTCTTTCTCTATGGGATCAACTGTTATGTGCTGGTTCTGCTCTTTCGCCGAAACAGGGCCAAAGGCCAAGTGGAATATCAAACCGTCCTCAAGGAGTTCGCCAGCTCCCCATGGAGCAGAGAATTTCCACGAGTCACGGTTCAACTTCCTATTTACAACGAGCGCTACGTCATCCGCCGGCTGCTAAGAGCTGTGTGCGCTCTCGATTACCCTAGGGATCGATTGGAAATTCAGCTCCTCGACGACTCCACAGATGATACAGTGGAGATCGCCAGCAGGCTGGTAGCGGACTATCGAGCCCAAGGTGTCCCCATTGTTCATGTCCGGCGGGCTAACCGGCAGGGCTTTAAAGCAGGGGCGCTCAAAGAAGGCATGGAGAAGACACAAGCAGAATTCATGGCTATCTTTGATGCTGACTTTGTCGCGCCGCCTGACTTTCTCCGCAAAACAATTCCCTACTTCTTAAGTCCCAAAGTCGGCATGGTACAGGCGCGCTGGGGGCACATCAATTCCGATTCATCCCTACTTGCGCGGGCCCAGTCAATCGGAATCGATGCCCACTTTTCCATTGAACAGGGAGCTAGAGCCTGGTCGGGCCTCTTTCTCAATTTCAATGGTACCGCGGGCATCTGGCGGCGACAGGCGATCGTGGAGGCCGGCGGGTGGCAATCTGACACACTCACCGAAGACATGGACCTGAGCTACAGAGCGCAGCTGGCCGGTTGGCAACTTAAGTACCTCTTGGAAGTTACCTGTCCCGCAGAACTTCCGAACCAAGTGTCTGCTTTTAAATCGCAGCAATTTCGTTGGGCCAAAGGATCCATACAAACAGCACGAAAAATAATCCCGGCGCTGCTCAAGGCGCGATGCTCATGGTTCGCTAAATACCAGGCGATTCTTCATATGACTCACTACATGGTCCATCCGCTAATGTTAGCAACCATCTTGCTCTCATACCCGGTCCTTCTTATTCAGCCCTATGAGTCTAGACCCTGGTTGCTGATCGGTGCTTTTATTCTTTTTCTCATGGCAACTTTAGGCCCGTCGGCTCTGTATGTCGCTTCCCAGAAAGCTCTCTACTCTGACTGGCGTGCAAGGGTGCGGTGGATTCCTCTGATGACTCTCATAGGCACCGGCATCGCTCTGAGCGATTCACGTGCAGTTTTGGAAGGGCTCTTCTTTTCTGGCGGCAGATTCATTCGCACCCCAAAATTTGGAACTCTCCGTCAAGGCGATCTAAGCAGGAAAACAACGGGCTACTGGCTTAAAATGGATATGCTTCCCTATTGGGAATTCGCTCTCGGCCTTTACACGTTACTTGCGCTCAATAGGGCGATAACCACTCAAGGGATCCTTTTCAGTCCCTTCCTGCTCATGTACACCTGCGGATTTTTCTATATCTCGTTTAAGGGAATACGTGAATCGTTAGACTGGATCATCTGGAAAATCCGATTGTCTCAGAAGCCAAAGGTCACCCCAGCGGAGGAACTCGATGGACCCTAAGCAGAACCAAGCAGGCGGTACTCTCTTCAAACGTTGGTATCGTCTTAAATGGCACAGAGGGATCCTCATTCTTTTTTTTATATTCGCGTCTCACTCTATCATCCTGGGCCAGCGGCTGGCCGAAACCCCTTGGCCCACATATCGCGGTGACTTTAAGCGGACTGGGCGCAGCGCTGTCAAGGGACCTATGACAAATCAGCTTCGATGGGTCTTCTCAACCGGCCTTTCTGAAAAGGATGGAGGCGTTGAAACAGATCCAGTGATCGGGCCTGACGGAACGGTCTACATCGGCGCCAACAACGGGATCTTTTATGCCCTGAACCCAGAAAACGGATCTATTCGTTGGGCCTTTCCGACAGCGTTTGACACGTTTGCTATCTATTCAACCCCAATGGTGGATCAGCAGGGAATTGTCTACTTCGGCGCCAAGGATGGCAATGTATACGCGCTGAGGGCTCCCAAACGTGGAATCATGGGGGAGTTAGTCTGGTCGTTTAACCTCGGCACAACGATACAGACTTCACCGGCCTTTACACCAGACGGAACCCTCGTCATCGGCGCGGACGATTGGGCCTACTACGGGATCACACCGCCGCGAGGCGGGAGCGGGCCGAAGGTAAAATGGCGCTTCCAGACTCAGGGCACCCTCATAACTTCACCTGCAATTGAGTCCGATGGAACCGTCTTTGTAGCTTCGATGGATGGAAAGGTCTATGCCCTCGAGCCGCCGAAGGAAGCGGGCCAGCCCGTAAAAGTCCGCTGGAGCTTTTCCTCGGGGGCGCGCGACGACAAGGGAGGCTTCGAGAACTCGCCGGCAATCGACAATGATGGGACGCTTTACATTGGCGCGAACGATGGAATACTCTATGCCCTCGATACCAAGACTGGCAAGGTCAAGTGGACCTTCGACGGTGTTGCCCGGTCAGGTTATCGAACCTATGGGATCTTCTCTTCGGTTGCTATCGGTCTGGACCGGACCATCTATTTCGGCGGGAAAAATGGTGATCTCTACGCGCTGCGCGAGAGCCGCGGTTTCTTTAGCACAGCTCCCGAAATTGTGTGGCGCTATCGACTAGGAGCCGGCATCCAGTCGTCTCCTCTTCTTGCAGCCGACGGAACAGTCTATCTTGGCGATGAACGTGGCACCTTTCACGCCGTCAAGCCGCCGGACTCCGGCCAGTCGGCGACCGCCTTGTGGAAATTCTCCACAAAAGGGACATTGATCTCTTCGCCTGCCTTGGCTCCTGACGGCACTCTTTACGAAAGCTCCATGGACGGTAAACTCTATGCGTTTAAGGCTGGGGCTTCTCGGGCGAGCGCTTCGGAACCCTTTTCAGGGACTTGGTATGGTACCTACGAAAGCCAGCTCATCTCCGGAAAGGTGAGAGCTGTCTTTCGACAAGAGGGATCTCAGGTTTGGGCCGCTGGGTTTCTTGCCGGAGCTGGACGGGGAGAAGGACAAGGAACTGCTGAGGAAAACCGTCTCACATTTTCTCTCCCCATAAAGACGGCCCGCTGCCAGGGGACTGTCCGCGGTGAGGCACGAAAAGATGGGAACGAGATCCGCGCCGATATCCAAGTTGACCAGTGCGCAGGAAGGGTTGTGACGGGCAAGCTCGTGATGCGCAATAGCTAAAAAGAAGATCCGGCAGTCGTTGGCATTCAGATGGCTTAGCGCTGAGATCTTTCTCAATGAATATCTCACTCATCATCCCCGCTCTCAATGAGGAAGAATCACTTCCTACTCTCCTGGCCTCGCTTCCTCCCAGTGTGGTTAATGAAATCATCGTGGTTGATAATGGCAGCACGGACAGCACCGCCGCGGTTGCGCGGCGTGCTGGAGCACACGTGGTCGTAGAACCAAGGAGAGGTTACGGCGCTGCTTGCTGGGCTGGATTTAGAGCCTCCGAAGACGTCGGTATTTTAGTTTTTATGGACGGGGATGGAAGTTTCCAGCCCGGCGAGATCCCTCGACTCACGGATCCGATCAGGAGTGGAATTGCGGATCTAGTGCTTGGGAGCCGCACCTTAGGGGCCGAAGATGCAAGGGCGATTCCTTTCCACGCTCGCTTGGGGAACAGGCTCGTTGCCTTTATTATCGGTCTTATCTCAGCTATTCGAATCACCGACCTGGGACCCTTTCGGGCCATCGACCACAAGGTGTTAGAAAATCTTGCTATGCAGGAGCGCACCTATGGCTGGCCCTGTGAGATGATCATCAAAGCTGGCAAGTTGGGGTACCGCGTCCTTGAGGTTCCCGTCAGTTATCGCCCCCGCACCGGCGGAGAATCAAAAGTTTCCGGCACACTCATGGGCAGTATCAAGGCTGCCTTTGCCATGCTTAGAGTTACGGCACGCTGCTCTCTCTGGTCTCCCCAGCCAAAATAGCGACCAAAGTCCATTTACTGGTGTGAGGTTAATTCTTCCGCAGGCTCCCCAAATTTTTCCTTTTGTCGAAGCCCATCGTAAGAGACGAGCAACAGGCCCAGTGCGACTGCGAGAAAAAGATAGGAGCAAAAGCCAAGCCCGAACTTTGGAGACTACATTTCATCCCAGGATTCGATTGAACGACGCGTCAATTGAATTCCAGGTGGTGAGTCCTTAAGAAGATCTCCACTATTCGCAGCAACCGCTTCGACAGCCGGCGCTTTCCCCTCTCCCACATACAAAGGCTAACCGGGTCGACTGCCAGCCGCTTGGCCAGCGCCTCCTGTGTTAAACCTAGAGCTTTGCGGGCTGCCAATAACCTCTCCGGAAGAGCTCTTGGAATCGGGAATGGGTTGTATCCCAGAAACCTAATAATCCGCGGTATATAACGGACCGGTGGGCCAGTTGCGTTGCGCTCCCACCGCCAGATGGTGTCTGCATCAACTCCGATTGCCTCCGCAACCTGCCTTTGAAAAAGTCCGAGTTCAAGTCGCCTCTTTCTTATGCGATCTCCTAAGATCTTGAGTTCCCTAGGGTAATTCTCCGGCATTGGCCTTGAGGCTTTGATCCGGGCATGGCAAAAAGGCAACGCGGGGGTGAGTGTCCGAGATCACGGTCAATCTGAAGAAAGCAGGGTTCAACGTTGAGAAACGAGAGCCGTCTGCGATGGAATGCATGTCTCCTCATCTTAAAGTGCAAAGTAGGGAGATTTCCTTCCCGTCTCTCGGCTAAACTAAGGCCGGACAGCGCGGAGGCGACAGGTTTCTCAAAGGGGAGGCCCTACGAGATGGCAAATCACGAGCTAGAGGAACAACGTTTAGCCACCACTCATCATGATGGCTTTGGACATTTCATCGCCTCTCAGACGTGATTCTAGTTTCGTGGCTAAATGACAAGCATTTGATTCCTAGCGTAGGGGCATCGGTTTGACAGATTCCGGACTGCTTGAAGTTCAGGTAGATCTCGAGACCATCGTCGCGTTCGCCGTCATTTCTATGAACATCGTGACCGTCCCGGTAAGTGCTCCTCACCAGAGAGAAAAAAACTGCCACCCAAGGAACACCTACGTTTGAGGTTCGTCATGGGAGCTTTCTAATCTGCAAATTACGGAACTGCGTCCGCGACAGGAAGTCATGCGCTTGCAGAGCGATATAGCCGGTCTGCTGGCGCGGGCTCTGGTAATCGTTGACGAGCTGCCCGTTCAGCGTGACCCGGATTCTCGGCCCGTTTGCCTCGATGAGATAGTTATTCCAGGCGCCGATCTGGACCTGCGTCGATGCAGACGGTGCTTGCAGGTTGTAAATGGCGCCAGTGACCTTGAGCGGATGACCTTCCGTGTTCGTGACCGAATCGAACCCTCGCTGGTCGATCTGTATTTCGTGGCCCTTGGCATCAGCCTCTTGGAGTGCATTCGGTACATTCGGTGCGGGGATGCGGATGTATACCCCAGAATTTTCTTCCCGCCGGCTGATTCGCCAATCCAGCGAAAGAATGAACTTGGTGAACTGCTCCTTAATGTACCAGTAGAGTCCGTACCACCCGAAGGTCTCCATGACCGAACCGTAGTGGATCATCGATGCAGAGCTGTTGGGTTGCCTGACCATCTGCCAGTTTGCTGGTGCCAACGAGAGAGGCACGAACCCCGCCATCGGATCCGGAGTGGCGGCAGACACGATAGCATGGGCGGTCCGCCGAGCCAGAGAAAGCGCGGTGAGCGATGGATTCGCCGAGCCCAACGTCGGAAATACCGCAGGCCCAACAACGTACGCGTTTGCCCGGCCATGGAACTTGCCACTAGTATCTGTAATCGACGCGCCGGGCGCCCCCATGAAGAGGGTTCCTGCCTCATGGTGAGTGGTCCCGAGAAAGTCCTGCCAGAACCCTCGCCCATTGGCGTCCGGTTGAAGCGGCGCGGCCTGCCATTGATTCTTAGGGGCATTCCAATATTCGATGTTGGCTGGATTCTTGGCCAGTGCCATTGCCAGGCTAAAGGCCGCCTTGTCCATGGCGGCCCACAGTTTGCGGTCGTTCGGTGTCGCTACCAGATTAACATACGCCCGGCGCATGCCCCACTGGTCGGTCTCCTGACTCAGATCGATCCAACTCATTGCAGGGTTGACATTGCCGACTGCACGTTGGTCTTCCATCTCTCCGATGCCGCGGAATGTGATCGACACCCAATTGGGATCCTGGTTGGCCAACAGACTGTTGATTAGATCAATGTCCGGAACCATGCTCCACATGTTCTGCTCCGGATTCGGGGCCCCAGTGTCGGCTGCCGTGACCTGATGGTGAAATCGGCGGCCCATGGCGCTGCCTCGGACAATGAGGGCGGTGGTTTCCACTTCCGTCGGCGGGCCCGCCAAGCCAAGAGCCGCACGCTTGATTCGGACCGTGATGTTGCTTCGCAGATGGGCCATAAGGTTGCCGACGCGGGGAGAACCGAACTGCAGGGAGCCTACGCCAAGAGACTCAAGCGCGAGCCGGGTGCCTTCAATTG
>WNFH01003605.1_pt1 | contig 11040 bp, 9 predicted proteins | sample 5400411 | NCBI WGS metagenome assembly WNFH01 (sample SAMN13153347, study PRJNA577476) | soil metagenome | isolation source: 200 cm saprolite under Douglas fir tree site 2 hole 3 | place: USA:California | collected 2015-04-18
CACGCGGCCACTTCTGGGGCATCAAGGTCTGGCTCGACTTCCCCAACATCTCCCGCCGCATCGGAAACTCTCCCGCCTGTTTAGCCGTCCTATCCTCTAGCTGGAGGCCCATCATGCTTCGCACTCCTTTCCGCCCCATCGTCTCCGTCCTCACGGCAGCTTTGCTCTTAACTCCATCCTCATTCGCCTTTGACTCTCCTCTGTCCGACCAAGCCGTCCGCGAAGCCTATTTCCTCGGCCAGCGCCACGATGCATCTTTCCTGAGCAAATACATCAAGTCTCTCCCTACTCCCAGGACCGGGCCCCACATCTCTTCGGTTACTTTTCTCACTCCATTCGCGCAGCTCGCGCAACTCTCCGAGCGCCGCATCGGCAACTACAGCGCTCAGCAGGCCCGCCTCGATCACCGCGGTAGGGTGGAGGTTGTGCGAATTGTCATTGAGATCCAGCTGACCCCGACTTACGGCACCTTCCTGGCCCCGGAAGCCAATTCTCGCTCCAGTGCTCCACTCGCCCTCATCCCGCGCCCTCGGGATTTCTGGCGAGACTTTCAGGTCCAGATCTCCGACGACGACCAGCGGCTCACGCCAGCCGACTCTCACGGCAGGGCCAACTACAATTGCGGGCGCTACGGTTATCCTTGCAATCTGGCGGGCGCGACGCTTGAATTCGATTTCCCTGCCAATGCTTTCACTTCCGAGTCCGCCACCATCCAAGTCCTTCCGCCCGAAGGCGACGAGGTCTTCGTCGACTTCGACCTCACCCGCCTCCGCTGACACGCACCAGCCCGCTTGACTACGGCATCCCCGCCATAAACTCCCGCATTCCGCTCATGGATAATTTAGGATGAGGTCTGGCACTCACCCCTAACTTTTCCTTGACTTCGCTTAACGTTCTGGTATACTAGATCCCAGGTAAATCTGCGTATCATTCTGCCTGTGGTCGGCATTTGGTAGGCGGTATTGCACCTCATCAATTTTGCGCTAACTTCTCTAGAATCAACACTTCTGAAAATCCGCTAAAATACCACCTGTAAATACCTTAGAATCAACACTTACGGGATCGCTTGTAAGTGTTGAAAATAAAGAACATACGCAAACTCTAACTCCTTTAGATGCAACACTTACAAAAAACAGGGGGGCGGTTATGGTTAACCAAGAATCCGGTGGGAGTGCTTCTCCTGAGCGACCGGAGAGAGTCGAGGGATCTCTGTTCAGATGGTACAGAAGAATTCCTTACATCCTTACTTCCCCGCCCCATTTCCTCACGACCGCCATCGTAAGGTAACCGGCCCGTCCATCGGATGCACCATCTCCGCGCCGGTGCGCCGGGCCTCGATCAAGTTGGCTTTCAACGCGAAATACCACTTCGCCGGCCGGTCCGCGTCATCGATAAGCATCAGACGCGGGTTGTACTTCAATCCTTCCGCCTGCCGGATCATCGTCTCCTGGTCCTGCCGGAGAAAAATCTTGCCGAATATTCGGAAAATCCACACGGGCAGAAAGAACAAATTCCACGCCGCCACAAAATCGATCCGGCACAAGTCCCGCCGCACCGGCGTCACCGTCGCGCGGCTGGAAAACCACATCTTCCCGCTGCGATCTTCCTCCGTGCGGATATTCGGCAGCACGAAATCGATCGTCGTCGTCACCGGCTCCCCGGTGATTCTCTTCAGCAACTGGTACGGCGCGCTGTTCGTGCTCGGCGAATGCGGCCTCATCCGGAAGCCATTCGGAATTGGCTCGAATTGCTTGGCCTTCTCGTGAATGCTTCCGCGGCTCCGCCAGAACCACGACTGGTGCACGAACGGTCCATGCGCCGGGTCCATCAACCCGATAATCCCGTGATCAATGTGCGACGGCAGCTCGCAGGAAAGATGCGTGATTTTGTATTTTGCACTGAAAACCGGAAGCCCCGGCGCCGCCGGAATCGTCTCCGCCAACTTCGTCCCCGGAGCATTCATATAAACCCAAACGTAGCCGTCCCGCTCCTCGCAAGGATAGTGCCCCGCAAAAATCCGCTCCACTTTCAACTTATCCTGGCTGGACAACGACGGAATCTCGACGCACTGCCCGCTGCACGCATCAAATCGCCATCCGTGGTAGCAGCACTCCACCACGTTCCCTTCGAGCCGCCCGTACGACAGCGGCATGCCCCGGTGCGGGCAAGAATCCCGCATCGCAAACGCTTTCCCTTCCGAAGTCCGCCCCAGCACCAGCGGCACTTCCAGCAGCATCGCCGTCACCAGCTTCTGCCCCGTGATCGCCGTGCTCCGTACCGCCGGATACCAGAAATCCCACAAAAATCCGGCATCCGCCTGAGCCGCAGTTTCCTGCACCGCCTCGGCGTCCATCCGCATCATTGTTCGTACCGCTTCGCTCATAGTCTTACGCGCATCGTAGTATACCGCTTCACGCCGGAGCACATCACCAACGGTCGGTTTGAATAGGGACTCAGTTCCCGATTACCCGACTAACCAGGACTTGTAGACATAGTCGAGGCGAATTACACAGGTGGCTGCAACGCAAGCGTAAATTACATGGACTAATTTCCATAAACCATCGTTCAATATATTGATGATGCCAGACGTCCCACATTCCCAAATCGGCGAGGTTGATGCGAGGGCAAGCCTACGTAGCTATTTGACCTTGGGATCCATTTTTCTGCTCCTCGCACTTTTCGGACTGTTTGTAGCTATCAAAGCCCCGATACACGACTGGAATTTCGTATATATCCCTACGGCGATTGGACTTGGAGTTGTGCTTTGGCTGAGGACAATTCGGCTAACGATTGCGGACGGCGAACTTTCCTATCACACTCTCTTCGGGATTCGTTCCATTCGCCTGACGGACATCGAGAAAGCCGAGACGCAGTTAATCGGAACCAGCAAGGGTCAATACCGGGCCTTGATGGTCTATCCTTATCCGGAAAAGATGCAAAAACCGATGCGCGTGAATATCGGAGCGTTCTCTCGGGAAGACCTAGGCCGAGTTTTTGATCTACTCTCCCCTAAGTTCAAGGGGCCGCGCAACGTCGGAATCTACACAGACGAGAGCGCTTGAGAACTATCGGACAAGACTCAACCGCTATCTGCCTAAGTCCTCGTAAAAGCGCAAATCGGAAACTGACCTGCCCCGGTTTGCAAGAATTTGGAATCGGCGTTATTCTTGGTAAAGAGCAAATCGATGTACGCCACCTTCTATTAGCTGACTCCCTTTCCACTCCCTGCCAGGGAGCCCGCACTAGTCTGCAAATTGCATTCAACTTTTTTTCTCTTTCTTTACTAAGAACTTACAACTAACGACCAAGAACTACAGAGGTTTTGCAATGGCCGCATTAACGTTAACTGAAAAATTAGACCAGCTCGGCACTCGCTACGACGAGCTCACGCAGGAACTTTCCTCCGCGGAGATCGTCTCGGACTCCGCGCGCTTCCAAAAAGTCGCCAAGCAGCAATCCGAGCTCGGCGAAATTGTCGCCAAGCACCGCGAATTCAAACAGATTGAAAAAGACCTCGCCGGCGCTCACCAGATGTTTCTCGAAGCCGAAGACGCCGAAATGAAGCAGTTGGCCCACGACGAAGAAAAAGAACTCTCCGCGCGCAAGGAAGTGGCCGAGCGCGAACTGAAACTCCTGCTGCTCCCGAAAGATCCTCTCGACGAAAAGAGCGTCATCGTGGAAATCCGCGCCGGCACCGGCGGCGACGAAGCCGCCCTCTTTGCCGCCGAGCTCTTCCGCATGTATTCCCGCTACGCGGAAACCCTGGGCTGGAAGGTGGAAGTTCTCGAAAGCTCTCCGTCTTCATTAGGCGGGCTCAAGGAAGTCGTTGCGGCGATTCAAGGGCAAAAGGTCTATTCCAAACTGAAGTACGAAAGCGGCGTCCACCGCGTCCAGCGCGTTCCCGCCACGGAAACCCAAGGCCGCATTCACACTTCGGCTGCAACCGTCGCGGTTCTCCCCGAAGCCGACGAAATCGACATCAAGATCGAAGCCAAAGATTTGCGCATCGACACGTTCTGCTCTTCCGGCCCCGGCGGTCAGTCCGTCAACACCACTTATTCCGCCGTGCGCATCACGCACATTCCCAGCGGACTGGTCGTTTCGCAACAGGACGAAAAATCTCAAATCAAAAATCGCGCCAAAGCCATGCGCGTTCTCCGCGCGCGCCTGTACGAACAGGAGCAGGAGAAGCGGCAGGTGGCGCTCTCCGCCGAGCGCCGCGGGCAGATCAAAACCGGCGACCGCTCCGAAAAAATCCGCACCTACAATCTCCCCCAGAACCGAGTGACCGATCACCGCATCGGCCTGACGCTCCATCAGCTCACCGAGGTGATGGAAGGAAAACTCGCCCCGCTCGTGGATGGTCTTGTCTCACATTACGAATCGGCGCGTCTCCAGCAGGAGCTCGCTCAGGCATAATGGTCTTAAGGAGGTGCCCCATGTTGACTCGCCCGGGTTCCGCTCCTGGCTCCGGCTGGATGCGGAACCTAAGCGACCGCTTGGCCTCAGGCCCCGCCGACCCTCGTTCCCTCCCGCGTCGCTTTTGGATTTGGTACATCGCTTTCATGAGTCTGGTCCTCGTGATTCTGCCCATCGTGCAGCGCCGCGCCATGCCTTCTTACGATATGCGTTCCTATGAATCGTCCATGCGCATCGCTGGTGTTCCTCTCTTTGCTGTCGGTCCTGCGCCCGTCGCCATTATTGCTGTCGGCGGCCGTCCCCGTGGCATGATCGCTCTTGGGGGAATCGCACTCGGTGTCATCGCGGTCGGAGGAGTGGCCGTAGGTGGTCTCGCAATTGGCGGTGTCTCGCTTGGTTTATTCGTGCTGGCGGGATTGGCGATCGGTTGGCAGGCGGCTGGCGGCGGTGCCATCGGCTACCGCGCTTTCGGCGGCCTCGCCGTCGGTGGTTACGCTTACGCCGGCAACGGGGTAGCCTACGGCTACCACGAAGCCTGCGGCCGACAAAAGGAGAAACTCTTCGGATGAAGCTGCAAGCGGCGCATCTGGTTGTCAGCACCGCTCTGCGCGAAGCCTTTGCGCAGTTGCGCGCCGCCGGCGTTCCGTCCCACACGCTTGCGGCCGAGCTTCTGTTCATGCACGCGCTCGACCGCGACCGTACCTCGCTCTACGCGCATCCCGAACAGGAAATCTCCGCTGCCGACGCCGGGCACTTCTTCGCACTGATCGCCCGCCGCGCCACAGGCGAGCCAACGCAGCACCTCACCGGCAAACAGGAATTCTGGGGGCTCGAGTTTGAAGTAACACCCGCCGTTCTGATTCCCCGCCCGGAAACGGAACACCTGATCGAAGTCGCGCTCGACCGTCTCGCGGTCCGCGAACTCCGCTCGGGCCGCAAACAATCACTCACCGGCGACGGCTTGCAAATCGCCGATATCGGAACCGGTTCCGGCTGCATCGCCATCGCCCTCGCCAAGGAACTCCCGGGCGCGACGATTTACGCCACCGACATTTCCAGCGCCGCTCTCGCCGTCGCCCTCCGCAACGCCGACCGCCATTCCGTCGCCGACCGCGTTCATTTCCTCGAATGCAGCTTGCTCGATAAAGTTTCCACGGTAGTGGCACGATATATCGTGCCCCTAAGATCGCAAGGCGCGAATTCTGAACTTCACGATTCACCAGTCACGAGTCACCAGTCACCTCTTCTGGACCTCATCGCCAGCAACCCTCCCTACATCGGCCGCCGCGAAGCGCAAACGCTGCCGCGCGAAGTCCACGATCACGAACCGGAAATCGCTCTCTACGGCGGCGAAGAAGGCCATGAACTCTATGCCGATCTCATCACCCAAGCCGGCGCCCATCTCAAGCCCGGCGGCATCCTTGTTCTCGAACTCGGCCACAACAGCCTGCCCGCCGTCCAACCCCTCCTCGACGCCCCCGTCTGGGCCAATGTAGGCGTAACCAACGACCTAGCCGGAATCCCCCGCGTCCTCGCCGCTGAACGGTTGTAGCGGACACGCGGCCGGAATGGTTGAGGCTTACAAATGTCCAGCGTAGGCTAGGGGGCATGCCGGATCTCGCGCGATTCCGAGCCAAGCACGGCCCACTTGAGGACCAGTCGGCCCTCGCGCAATCGTCCATCCTGCATGTGGATATGGACGCCTTCTTCGTCTCCGTGGAATTGTTGGAACGACCGGATTTGCGCGGCAAACCCGTGGTGGTCGGCGGGCAGCCGGATCAGCGCGGCGTCGTTTCCGCCGCGAGCTACGAAGCGCGCATTTACGGCATCCACTCCGCGATGCCGCTGCGTACGGCGGGAAGACTTTGTCCACACGCGATTTTCTTGGATGGACATCACGAAAAATATGGAGAGTGGAGCGACCGCGTCGCTACCATCCTCGCAAAATTCTCGCCCATCGTTGAGATGGTATCGATCGACGAGGCTTATCTCGATCTTGCCGGCACCGAGCGATTGCATGGGCCGCCGCTCGCCGCCGCGGACAAGCTCCTGCGACGAATTACGCGCGAGACTTTGCTTCCTTGCTCCGGCGGCCTTGCAGCAACGCGCCTAGTCGCCAAAGTCGCTTCCGACCAAGCCAAGCCGCGCGGCCTCGTCTGGGTCCCTCCAGGCAGCGAGCACCGATTTCTCGCGAAGCTGCCGGTGCGAAAAATTCCGGGCATCGGCGAAGTCACGGAGCGCGCGCTTCGCGCCCTCGGCATAGAAACCGTCGAGCAGATCGCGGCCGTGCCGCAGGAAAAACTGGAAAACATTTTCGGGCAGTGGGGCACGGCGCTCTATCGCAAGTCGCGCGGCGGCGATTCCTTCGAATTTGTGATCGACGCCGAGCCCAAATCGATTTCGCACAATCACACTTTCGGCGAGGATACCGGCGACGTGGACGCCCTGTCCGCCATGCTCAGTCATCTTTCGCAGAAAGCCTGCAAGCGCCTCCGCGAAGCCGGGCTCGCCACACGAACGCTCACGCTGACGATTCGCTACGCCGGATTCGAAACGCGCACGCGATCCAAAACGCTCGGGGAACCCACACGGCTGGATTCCGAAATTTTTGCCGTGTTTCAAGGACTCTTTCGAACCCATCGCGATGTGCATAGAAAAGTCCGGTTGCTCGGAGTCAGCCTCGGTGGCCTCACACACGGCGGTGAACAACTCGATTTGCTGGACGCCGAGCGCCGCGCCAAACTGGAAAAACTTACCAGCGCTGCGGACCGTCTCCGCGACCGTTTCGGTTTCGGCAAAGTGCAATTCGGAGGCTCGCTTCGTCGCGATGAATCCGGGTACGATCGCGACGATTCGTAACTTCCAGCGAATCCTCAGCCGAATGTCCTATACTTTATCTTCCATGAGCGCGCCTCCAACTCCCGGTGTCTCCTCTCCACCTCCTCGGCTCCATGGGGTGGATCGCGTGCGCCATTTCTGGCAGCGCGTCAGCGAGGGCCGCCAGATCGACGACCTCTGGGCGCAATTCGCAGCCGATGCCCGCGCCAGTTACGGCTTTTATGGTCGCGACGTCGACTGGGAAGAAATTCAGAAGCTCCCCCGCTGGCGCCGGCCGCTTCACGTCACCAGGCAATTTTTCTGGGCTTTGCTGTTGAAGCTGTCTCCCGCGCGGCGCGTCCTTCTGCTCATCGCGTTCGTGCTGCTGGTCCTATCGGGCGGCGACAATTTCAAATTCGAATTCTTCGCCGCGATTCTTTTCCTGTTGGTGCTTTCGTTGGAGCTGGCGGACAAGGTCACCATGAAGCGCGACCTGGAAATCGCGAGAGAGATTCAAACCTGGCTCGTGCCTTCGCAACCGCCGGAAGTCGCGGGCGCGAACATCGCCTTTGCGACGCGTCCGCAGAATTCCGTGGCCGGCGATTACTACGATGCGTTCTATCCCAATCCGGAGGATCGCGAAAAGCTGATGGTGGTGATCGCCGATGTCGCCGGCAAGAGCGTTCCTGCGGCGCTGCTGATGGCGACTCTGCAAGCAAGCCTGCGGACCATCGCCGGAGAGAATGCCCCCCTCGCGGACCTCGTGGCGCGGCTGAATCGCTATGCCTGCGCGCACAGCCTGAATGGCCTGCGCTTTACGACCGCTGTTCTCTCCGAATACAACCCCATTTCGCGGAGGCTGACCTACGTCAATGCCGGTCACAACGCTCCTATTCTGCGCCACGCAAATGGCGCTATTGAAAGCCTGGAAGTCGGAGGCCTGCCCCTCGGCATTCGGCCCGCCGCCAGTTACGAGACCGCGTCGCTGGAGCTCAAACCGGGCGACGCGCTGATTTTCTTCACCGATGGCGTGGTCGAGGCTTTCAATGAATCGGGGGAAGAGTTCGGAAACGAACGCTGGCTCAGCGCGATTCGCAATCTGCCGGATTGGGATGCTCAGCAGACCCTTCAATACCTAATGAAGCGCGTGGATGAATTTGCCGGCGCCACTCGCCAATCTGATGATATTACCTGCCTGGTCTTCCGCAGCCGGTAGCCCCCATCCGAAACTCTCGAACACACGGACCTCCCTTCGCAGCCCCGTCTGTCGCATAATCACAGCGTGACGCCACGCGAAATGGCTAACTCGATCTGCGACACGCTTCGCCGCAGCGGCTACCAGGCGCTGCTTGTCGGCGGATGTGTGCGCGACCTGCTGCTCGGCCGCGAACCTGCCGATTACGACGTGACCACGGATGCGACGCCTGAGCGGGTGATGGCACTTTTTCCTGAAAGCATCGCCGTTGGCGCGCAATTCGGCGTAATCCTGATTCCGAGGGATGGGCTGAAAGTGGAAGTAGCTACCTTCCGCTCGGATGTGGGCTACAGCGACGGCCGCCACCCGGACAGTGTTATTTACGCGAAGACGCCGCAAGAGGACGTGCAGCGCCGCGACTTTACCATCAACGGCCTGTTGATGCGCCACGACAGCGGCGAAGTGCTCGACTACGTCGGCGGACAGGCCGACCTCCAAGCAAAACTTATTCGCGCCATCGCCGAGCCCGGCCGCCGTTTCACGGAAGACAAGCTGCGCATGATGCGCGCGGTGCGATTCGCCGCGCGCTTCGGTTTCGAAATCGAAGCCGAAACGTTTCGGGCGATACGCCGCCACGTTGCCGAAATCCACAAAGTTTCCCCGGAGCGCCTCCGCGAAGAGCTCACCAAAATGCTCACCGAAGGTGCGGCCCGTCGGGCCTTCGAACTGCTGGATGAAACCTGGCTGCTCCAACAAGTTCTGCCTGAAATCGGCGCGATGAAAGGCGTCGAGCAGCCTCCGCAATTTCATCCCGAAGGAGACGTGTGGATTCACACGCGCCTGATGCTCGAAGGGCTTCCCAAAGACGCTTCGCCGACATTGGCCTGGGGCGTTCTGCTTCATGACGTCGGCAAGCCACCGACGTTCCAATCCGCCGCGGAGACGGGGGACCGCATTCGTTTTAACAATCACGTCGAAGTCGGTGTGCGCATGGCCGAGGCCATCTGCAGGCGATTGCGTTTCTCCAACGAGGACACCGAGCAGATTCTTGCGCTGGTGGACCATCACATGAAGTTCGGTGCGGTCGAAGAGATGCGCGTATCTACCCTGAAGAAGTTTGTGCGGCTCCCGCACTTTGACGAGCACCTGGCGTTGCACCGCCTCGACTGTCTTTCCAGCCACCGGCACCTCGAATCCTACGATTTCGTCCGGCGGTTCCTGGAGGTGACCCCTCCAGAGCAGGTCCGCCCGGTCCGACTGCTGAGGGGTGATGACCTCCAGGCCATAGGGTTTCGGCCCGGCCCGGTATTTTCTGAAATACTCCGCGCGCTGGAGGACGCCCAACTGGAGGGGCAGATAAGGACGCGCGAGGAGGCGGAGGACTACGTTTTGCGCAAGTTTGGCTCGAGGGAGCGAAAGGCTTCAAGTAATTGAGCACCTTTCCGATGGTAAAAATGCAGCGGCTGGGTTAGGCCCACGATGTCGGTGGTACTGTAATATATTGAACACAAAGACTTTACTATACATCTTGCAGAGTGGCAGGATTCTCGGTAAGATATGAGCATGAGATACTAAGATTTTGTGCTAGCAACTTGAATACTTTTATGCACCCTTTCCGACACGTTTGCATCTAAAATCGTACCACGTGGCTCCTTTTGGCTACGTCGGTGACGAGGGGACATCATGGCTGAGAAAAAATTTGTTGTGCCGGAGATTCTTGCCATCCTACCGGTTCGTGACACCGTCCTGTTTCCGGGCGCGGTCCTGCCTTTGACCGTGGGACGGGAGAGCTCGCTGGCGCTAGTGAATAGCTTGCACGGCGACGAGAAGCTTCTGGGAGTGGTTGCGCAGCTCGATCCGCGAGTCGAGGATCCCGCGGCCGCCGACCTCCACAAGCTCGGGACGTTGGCCAAGGTACATAAGGCCGTAAAAATGCCGAACGGCAACGTCGTCATCTTCCTGGAAGGCCTCCAGCGCATTCAATTGCTCGAACTGATCGGCCTGCGTCCATTTCTACAAGCCCGCGTGCAGGCGGAGCCGGACATCATCGGCGAATCGGATACCGAACTGGAAGCGCTGCAGCGAAATGCGCAGGATCTCTTCCGCGATGTAGTAAGCCACTCTCCGCAGCTTTCCGACGATCTGCAATCCGCGGCCATGAACATCGATCATCCGGGCCGCCTGACGGATTTTATCGCCGGCACTCTGCCTTCGCTTTCGACACTGCTGCGCCAGGAATTGATCGAGACCTCCAGCGTGCGCAAGCGGCTGGAAACCCTGATCCGCGAACTATCGAAGGAGCTGGAGGTTCTGGAGCTGCGTTCGAAAATTCACGATCAGGTGCAGGAGCAGGTCAGCCAGAACCAGCGCGAGTACCTCCTGCGCGAGCAGATGAAGGCGATCCAGAAGGAACTCGGCGAATCCGACGATTCCATGCAGGAGATCGACGAGCTTCGCAAGAAGATGGAAGAAGCGGCCATGTCCGCGGAAGCCAAGAAAGAATGCGACCGCGAACTGAAGCGGCTGGCAAAAATGACGCCGGCGTCAGCGGAGTACATGGTTTCGCGCACCTATCTGGAATGGATGACTTCGCTGCCGTGGAGCAAGTC